>LSQX01110851.1_pt1 | contig 52233 bp, 38 predicted proteins | sample 654561 | NCBI WGS metagenome assembly LSQX01 (sample SAMN04489861, study PRJNA283612) | anaerobic digester metagenome | isolation source: 4 biogas reactors fed with cattle manure at either 37C or 55C with and... | place: Denmark: Kongens Lyngby | collected 2014
TTACGATGGGGATCCTGTCGCTTATTGAGCAAAATCACTTCGCGCTGGGCAATATCAACCAGGACGATATTTTCCAATACATCCTCATTGATCTTGAAAGGTTTGGCCTTCTCCCGCTTTTCCACATTCTCAATAAGGGCGGCTGCAAAATCTTTGCCCGATTCCAGGGCCACCGTGCCACGAAGAGCCAATCCCAAATCCGTTTCTTCTATTTCACCGCTTTCCTCTTCTTCATCAGGGGGCTCTTCAATCACTGCAGCNNTAAGGACACTGGCCAACTCAACATCGTGTGTATCCATGAGGTCGACATATGGATCCCGCAGCGGTGCCAGAAACATGCGTACAACCACCAGCACGACAGCAACAACAGCCAGTGTCAGTATGATGTCAAAAAACCTGAAGGCTTGACGTATGACTAAACTGCGTACCATGTATATCCTTTATAATATACGAATATACGAGAAGAAAAAAGTTTCCGGCCTCTCCTCTTTTCCTTAAAACAAGATCTGGAACAATTGGACAGAAAACTGCTCCTGCATCTGTAAAAACGGTCCCACAGCCTCCGTGGTTGACATTCCGCCCAAAAGCAAGGGGCACAGGCACACTGAAAAGGCTGTCTTGCATCAATGCCAGTCCATAGCTCCGCAGGGAAAAAACTCGGAAAAGAGCTTTATCCCACTCTTTTCCGAGTCCATTATATCTGCTGGTATTGAATGTTTCGCATCACTCAGGAATCGCCGTTGATCTCCTGGCTCTGCAAAAAGGCAATATGCTTGTTCATGGCATTGAGATAAGCATGAATGGCCGCTTCAACAATATCCGTGCTGGCACCATTGCCGCGATACACTTTATTTTCAAAACGGACAGTCACATGGGCCTCACCAAAGGCATCTTTGCCCGGTGTGGCGGCCCGGAGATTGAACTGTTCCAGCTTGCCCGTATGGCCCACAATCTTTTCAATAGCCACACAGGCCGCATCCACAGGCCCATCGCCCAGCGCTGTTTCAGTAATCACTTCATCGCCATGTTTCAACTTCACCATGGCCACTGTGGGATCTTCACCGAAAGTGCGCAGCTTCTCAAGCTGATAGACCTCAAAGGCCTTGGAATACATGGCTACAATGAGCATGCGCAGATCATCGGAATAAACTTCCTTTTTCTTGTCGGCCAGTTCAATGAAACGTTCATACAAACGGCCCACTTCTTCTTCATTCAGTTCAAAACCCAGCTCGGAGCTGCGCTTCGCCAAGCCGGCACGACCGGAATGTTTGCCCAGAACCAGATCCGTGCGCTTATGGCCCACAGAGGCGGGTGTCATGATTTCGTAGGTCTTCGCATTGGCCAGCATGCCATGCTGGTGTATACCCGACTCATGGGCGAAAGCATTGCGTCCTACGATGGGTTTATTGAAAGGAACAATGAGTCCCGTAATCATGCTGAGCAGATTGCTGGAAGGCACAATTTCCGTGGTGACGATGCCGCACTCATAGGGGAACTGATCCTGACGGGTGTTCATCGCCATGACCACTTCTTCCAGAGAGGTATTCCCGGCCCGTTCACCAATACCATTGACAGTGCATTCCACCTGACGGGCACCACCCTGAATGGCGGCCAGAGCATTGGCCACGGCAAGCCCCAGATCGTTGTGGTTATGAGTGGAGAAGATCACGTCTTCCGCACCTTTGGCCTGGGCGATGACATAGCGGAACATTTCCCGGATCTCGTCAGGCGTGGTATAACCCACCGTATCGGGAAGATTGATCACATCAGCACCGGCGCCAATGGCTGTTTCAACAACCTGCGCCAGAAAATCCCGGTCAGAGCGTGTGGCATCTTCAGCGGAAAATTCCACACGGGGCAACAACGATTTGGCCAGGCTCACGGCTTTGCCTACCGTGTCGATGACCTGGTCACGTGACATTTTCAACTTGTATTCAAGATGAATGTCTGAAGTGGCCAGAAAAGTATGCAATACAGGCTTTTTCGCATGCTGCAACGCTGCAGCAGCCCGCTCAATGTCTTTATTCAGCGCACGGGCAAGACCGGCAACATGAGAGTTCTGGACGATCTTGGCCACACGGATGACGCCTTCAAATTCCTGTTGGGAGGCGATGGGGAAACCGGCTTCAATGATGTCCACACCCATGCGATCCAGCTGAAGCGCCATCTGCACCTTGGCGTTTTCATCCATACTCGCGCCGGGAGATTGTTCACCGTCGCGCAGGGTCGTATCAAAAATGTAGATTCTGTTTTTCATGAATTCACAGCCTTATTTCAAAATTGGAAACCATTACTCATATAAACTTGTTGAGGAAAGAAAAGAAAAGAAATATTGCGGATTCCGGCAAGGGGAAAGAGAAACAAGGCCCCATTGAATCAACTGGGGGTGCCGCCACTCCATACAGTCTTCGCAAGCTGATAATCAACGCTGCACAGTCCTGACGCAACAGGCCGCCTTCTTCCGCCCTTCCGGAATCAGAGCAGCTGTTGGCCCGGACGAATCGCATGCACTTCTGATGGCATGCCGCCGGGCGCAGGCACCTCCCTGCTGTATGCGTCGGCACAGGGATATCCTGAAAAAGCCGGGACAGACCCGCTTTTCCGGATGGCTGTTGTCGACGATACATCTTGCATAGTGATTACCTTTACAGGTGTTTTCAAAATAACATCTTTCCCCATCTGTCGCAAATCGGACAGGGGGTTGAAGTATAGCATAAAGGGACTGCAGACAGGCAAATCTGCAGTCCCCTGTTACTGATACAACAGTTTGAAGGGCTGGATTATTCCATTTTTTTCGATTGATACAGGTCTCAGCGACCCAGAATTTTCAGACAGCGGCTGGGCACGTTGGTGATGATGGCATCCACACCCAGATGAATGCAGTTGCGCATGGGCTGTCCTTCGTCCACTGTCCAGACAGCCATGGTCTTGCCCCCTTCCTGAACCACGGCAACACGGCCGGGAGTCACGGAAGAATAACTGATATTCACTCCATGCAGATCCAGCAGGAAACACCAGCGTTCCACCTGAACCCATTCCGCATGTTTGTCCGCTTCCACACTGGCGAGAAATTCCACGCGCATCTCCGGCGCTTCAATACGCGCAATAGCACAGATAATGGGAGAAAAACTCTGGATGACAATCTCTTTTCCCATGTTCCGTTCGCGAATGAGCGCAATGGACTTGCGGGTCAGCTCCAGGTTTTTCGATGCGCTCTCTTCAATGGCCGCCATGATCTCTTTGGACAGCTGAGGCGTCATGACGGGAATTCCTTCGGCAAGCTCCAGAACCCGCTTCATCAGCGCTCCGTCGTTGTCCGCATTTTTGATTTCCACATACACGCCGATGCGTCCCTTGGCGAGATCCAGTGATTCGGCCAGAGTGGGAATCTGCGCTCCGGCAAATTGAGCACCCTTCCAGGAGCCTACATCCAGAGTCCGCAGAGAGGCAAAATCAACAGCATCCACACGCTCTTCCAGACCGGTCAGACGCTCCAGCGTGTCGTCGTGATAGACCACCACTTCCCCATCACTCGAAAGACGGCAGTCCAGTTCGAACCAGTCGGCACGCTGTTCCACAGCCAATTCAAATGCTGCAAGCGTATTTTCCGGCGCATCACGGCTCGAACCCCGATGGGCAATCACATCGATCACCCCCTCAGGTGCCCCCACCTGGAAAGTGGCACAGCCCGCCAGCACAAAAGATATCAGCAAAAGAAAAAAGCAGGATTTTTTCATAACACGGTTCCTCATGGTTTCTGTTCAGAAAGTTCAATCTTTGGATTATGGCACAAGATCCCTTGAGCTGCAAATATCTGTTCCCCACCAGTGGTCTTGTGTCAACTGGATCCCCCGGCATAAAGTTTGACTTCTAACAGTAATCTGGTATACTATATGAAGTGAACGGCGGATGAGTTCCATAAGAAAATCCCATCGGAAATGGCCGTTCCGCAGGCACCATACCTGTACATGCACTGATACCCATAATTGAATGCGGACATTTTCAACACTCCGCACGAACACACTGAGAAAGGACTCGAGACAATGAACAAGAAAAGAGGCTTTACACTGATTGAGCTGCTGGTGGTGATTGCCATTATCGGCATTCTCGCCGCCATCCTGTTGCCTGCACTGGCCCGTGCCCGTGAAGCGGCCCGCCGTTCTTCCTGCCAGAACAATCTGAAACAGTGGGGTCTGGTCTACAAGATGTACGCCAATGAAGACCGTGGCCAGATGTTTCCTCCCATTGCGGCCACTTATTTTCAGAACCCTATGGATCTGATGAGCGGTCATGATGCCGCCATCGCCATCGGTCCCCGTCTTTCCTCGGTTTATCCTGAATACCTGACGGATCCCGCCATTTTGATTTGCCCCTCTGACGGGAACAACTCCGTGGATGACCTCAAAGACGCCAATGGAGACTGGATCTTCGCACACTATGTGAATTATCTTGACGAACACGGCTGGTTCATGGACGAAAGCTATGGCTACTTCGGCTATGTACTGGACAAGGCGGAGAACACCCCGGAATGGCGCGACACGCTTCAGAATGCTGCTCCCAATATTACGACCCTTCTGGCTATTCTTCCCAATCCGGCCGCTGTGGAAACGACCGCCATCGTTCCGATCCAGGTCGGAAAAGCCGTGGACGAGGTATTGATGCGCTTTATCAGCGGATCCCGGGAAGCCATGGACAAAGATATTACTGATGTCTTCGGACCTGATGGCACCACGCCCATGGGTAATGGCGTCGGCAGCACCGTCTACCGTCTGCGTGAAGGTATTGAACGTTTCCTGATCACCGACATCAACAACCCGGCCGCCAGTGCCATGGCCCAGAGTGAGCTGCAGGTCATGTTTGATATGTTCGGTGCGGGCAAAGCCATCCAGTATTTCAACCACGTGCCGGGCGGATGCAATGTCCTGTACATGGATGGACACGTCTCCTTTGTTCGCTACGAAGGCAATGAGGCCCAAGGCACAGGCCTGATCAACTCCAACACGGCAAACGTCATCGGTTTGATTGCAGCGGCCTGGTAATACCCCTTTCCTGTTGTCATACTTCTCCTGCGGTGGCCTGCTTCGGCGGGCCGCCGTTTTTTATTCGCCCTGTCGCTGCACAAAAAAACTTCCCCCACTTCTGGAGCAGGGGAAGAATTATTGAACTCCCTTTGAACGATGGGTTCCGCTCAGGGAACAGTCACCCAGGCGCCGGGCTGGCAGGCTGTCCCGAGGGCTTTGCCCAGAGCGGACTCCTTGACTGCATTGAAATCCGCATCAGCAGCCGGAAGTTGCAGCGCTTCGCCGGACTGGGCACGGCGCAGACGCTCCAGCGCATAAATGCTTTCCACCTTGGATACATTGACACCGGGCACATCGCGATTGAGACGGGCAATTTCAGCGTAGAGTGCTTTGCGGTCCTTGTTTTCTTCCGCCAGAATCTTCTGTGTTTCATTTTTCTTTTCGGGATCGCTGACGGCTTCACAGTCACGGAGTTCCACATAGCCCCGGTTGTTTTCGCCCAGGCAGCCTTCCTTTTTCAAGGCGGCGATAGTGCTGTTGCGCTGGCGCATCTTTCCGGCGATTTCCCGTACGAGAGGAGAATCAGTCTGACTCAAGGTGTCGGCATGAACCGGTTCACAGAGACGGAAAGAAGGCATCTTGTCTTTCCAGAAGGAAAGAGGTTCGCTCACATCTTCCATGCCGGGCAGGGTATCTGATTTCCCTTCCACATAATCGAGCACACCCGTTGCCTGATCGGCGATATGACGGATATCCAGCGTGATATGGGCATTGATCTTGTGCTCGGTACGGATGACACACCCTAAAGCAAAGCTGAGAACAATCGCTCCCAGTACAACGACACTTTTTTTCATTCGATTCATCTCCTGTTGGCAATGGTGTAAAGAACGCCACAGCCGGATAGTTTATTCATCGGCGTTGCGTCTGAAATATTATAAGCCAAATAAAGCTTCCAGCGTTATTGGCCACCTGATTGTTCCTGTCGTACCCGGAGTGCTTCAAGAAGAGCCGGCGGATCAGCTTTGATATCCACAGTCAGGTTCAGGGATTTGCTTTCAAGAAGAGCCACCCCGGCGATGCGCTCCTCTTCCAGTCCCAGAGTGAGGCGGGCACAGTCAAAAGCTGTCTGAGCTTTTTTCCCTAAAACAGATTGGATCATCCGGCCCATCTGACGGCCTCCGGTAACATCGTCCATATACTGATTGAGCAAGAGCTGTTCAACCATATCCCGATTCATGCTGAAGTTTTCCGTGGACTCCAACATGAGATTAAATTCTCTGAGTCGTGTCGGCGTCAAGACACAGGAGACTTCGCCGCGGACGATTCCCGTGAGAACCAGGGACGAAGGTTTGAATTCTTCGGTAAACACTCCCAGATCAATGTGATCCAGGGTACTGCGAAGCGTCAAAGGCATGTGGGAAGCCTGAGGTTCCCATTGTAACGACAGATCCAGACGGCCGCCCAGAAGTCCAAGCCTGAGCGTTTCGATTGTTGCGATGCCTTCCTGAAAAATGAGGCGGGCCGGGGCGGCCTGCACAGTGATGCCAGCCGCTCTCCCTTCTTCAAGAGAAAAAGAGGCTTCGCCGGAAAGAGAGGGCGCCAGAGCCAGATGACCTTCTGCAGAAAGACCTGTCAACTGCGCCAGGCTTTGTGGAAAGGTCAGCGAAGCGGAAGGCAGGGAAAAACTGACTGTTCCCTGCAAACCCTCTTCATTCAAAAGAAAATCTTCCACCTGCACAGAGAAATTTCCATCCCCATCGTCGAGCCATTGCTTGGCAACCAGCGGGGAGAAATCGCTGGAAAAGGAAATCTTGCCCTCTGCGGCCAGACCTGCAGAATGGAGCAGCAGTTCATCGGAATGGAGGCGGGTCGTCTCGCCAAGCGTCGCTTCCACCGGGCCTGCGCTTACACTGAAGTCAGAAAGAGACAGCCGTGCTGGTGATTGAAGAATCAGCTCTTCACCATAGGGCAATGAATAATCTCCATAACCCAGAGATTCCACGGTAAGAACACAGGGATCCAAGAGCAGCTCCCGCCAGCCCGTTGTGGAAAATGAGGCCTCACAACGGGCTGAGCCCCACAACTCCGGCTTGTCCAGAACTGTGCCGACTTCCAGGAGATCGACTTCAGCCTGAAGAGCAGCTTTGATGGGCCCCTGTTTCAGATCGCCCTGGCCGCCTGTGAGGGAAAGCGAAAACACTTCCGCTCCCTCAATACTTCCCTGAAGGGAATGGAGAAGGGAAAAATCTTCGCTGAAAAAAGCAGTGGCTTCAGCGGACAGCTCCGCCAGGGGCCCGCCCGGCAGGAAGCTGTCATGACTGAAATCAGTAATATGGAGCCGGCCTTTTACAGCACTGTTTTTGCCGATCTCTTTTGTAAGTACAACCTGACCTGTCAGGAGACCGTCCAAGACGGAGCCATCCACGTCTGCAGGAATGAAAGCGATGAGATCGGAAAGAGGCCAGTCTTTCCATTCGGATCGGACAGAAAAACCCGTCAAGGGATCCAGGTCAGCCTGTGCTCCCAAAGAAGCTTTATCGGCCTTGAGCGTTGCGCTGAAATTACCTGTGCCTGCCCACTCGTACTCACCCTGAAAATGGGCTGTAAGAGAAAAGGGAGCTGTTGTTGCTGCATTCAATTTCCCGTCCAGATGCATGCCCGAAGAATCAGCTTGAAGATGACAGGAAAAGTTTTTCAACGCTTCAACTGGAAGGAAAGAATCATAGTCTTTATAAGAGGCGGGCAGCAGTGCCAGAAGTGCTTCACGAGGCCAGTCTTCCCCTCCGGCATGCACTTGAATCAGCCCGGCTCCGGCCTGAAGCGTGCCTTCCAGTTTCTGCTGTCTATTCAGCTGAAGTGTCCACCGGGCAAGCTGTCCTTCCCCGGGTTCCATGAGCGTGGAGAGTGTCACATCGCCCCGGTACCAGGCCTCCTCTTCCAAACCGACTGTCAAGTCTGTACAGACAAGATCAAAGGACAACTCTTCGAAGGCGGGCATGCCTTCAACCAGCTTCGCCTCCAGAGACAGGGGCGCAGCCCGGAGGCTTGTAAAAGATACAGGCAAGGGCAGGAAAGGCGCTAGAAATTCACCGGGAAGAGGCCCTTCAGCTGCACAGTCTTCCACCGTCAGCGTCAAGGTCGGGACAGGATCCAGAGCCAGGCGCAGTTGTGATTGCACATTCAGGAACCCGGGCAGATCAAGTGATACTTCACCTGTCAGTTTCCTTTCTGACCAGTGCATTCGTGCTTCCATGAAACCTTCAGGAAAAGACGTGGGCTCCTCTTCACCGTCGGGAAACCACGCAGCCTGAAGGTGATCGCCTCCAAGCACGGCGGTGAGTTCCTCAAGACTTTCCAGTTCGAAAGTGCCTCGAAGTCCCTGAAGCCGGGTGTGCGCACCGGCACGGTCCAAGTGAAGAGAGAGATTTTCAAAACGGACTTTCCGAGGCAAAACAAAAGGAGGCAAGCTGAAAGAAGAACTCTTTTCACTGTCATGATCTCTTGTCTCTGCAGAGGGAAAAGCATGATCCTGAAGATTCACTGTAATATGATCCGCCACAATCTCCTGAAGAGGACGCATGCCTGAAGAGGGCAAAGGCAATGTCCAATGAATCTGAAGGGACTCAATGGCGAGAAGAGGCGGACTGTACTCACCTTCATCTTTCAGCTGCACTGTCAACCTGTTCAGGCAAAGAGGATTGATACCGCTGCGCTCAAAAGAGACCCGGTATCCTGTCATTCTTTCAGACAGAGAGGGAACAAGCTTTTCCTCCACCAGGCCGGAAAAAAGAAGTGCAAGAAAAACAAGGAGGAGCAGGAGCAGAAGAAGCAGACATCCCTTCCGTGTTTTTTTTGCAGGCACCGCAGGATCAGACTCCGGGCTCTGAGCAGCCTCTGCGCCGCCGACAATATGAATGGTGGATGGATCTTCTTTGGACACGACAGCATTACCCCCGGATCTTTTCACCTGGATCCCGGTTATGATGTAAGTGAATTATTCTTCCGGAAGAGACTCTTCACCGGCATTCTCAATGTCATCGGGAATCTCTTCCCGGTTGAGGGGTTCATCCTGCAGCGAAATGGCAAGCCTTCCGATAAGAGGAAGTATGCGCGCCTGCCGGAAAAGATCACCTTCGGCCAGTTTGATATGGGTCACGTCAACGGGAATCTGATTGAAAGCAGGATCCACATCGATCCATTCTCCCATCCAGACAGTGGCCCACTGATGAAAATAGAAACCCGGTCTGGCTCCCTCCACATAAATCAATCCGGCCGATATTTTTGCAGGGATTCCGGCTGCACATGCCAGCCCTACAAAAAGTACGGTATATTCCGTGCAGTCCCCTTCCAGACTTTCCAGAGCATCCAGGGCATTGGAAAGCCTGGCGGAGTAAACGCTTTTCATATTGCCATAGACCCAGGAACAGATTTTTTGAGAGGCTTTGAGAATGTTCGTTTCATCGCCCACAATTTCCCGGGCCTTTTCAATCAGCCGGGGATCATCACTCTGAATATAGGCGCTGGGTCTGGTATGACGCAACAGCTCGGGATCTTCCAGTGGCAGGGTCGGAATATCCAGCAGAGACAGGTCTGTTTTTTCAGCGTAAAAATCAACCTGATCATCGAGCAGAGCCATGTGCTGACGGATATCATTGAAGAGATGTGCCTCCCGCAGCGGGCCGGTGAGCCGCAATCGCAGCCAGGGACGTGATCGGGCATCACTGATCCCCTCGGGAAGTATCACGGCATTGGAGACCATGGTATCCACCGTATAATCCACGTCTTTTGCGGAGTCTTCCGGCTCAAGACGCATGGTAAACACATCGGAGACCAGATCCTCCACAGTGGTGCCGTCTTCGGCCACGAAAGAAGTGGATTCTATATCCATCAGATCCAGAACACTGTGGACCTCATAAATTTTCGTGCTTACGCCATTGAAAATGCGCTCTTCCACTCCTGCGATACGGCTCATGCCCATGACCTCTTTCTGGTACATGGGTTCAAAGACAGAAAAATTGAGGACGGCGCCCGGCTCAGGATTACTGCGAATCCACAGAGCGTCACGGAGCGCATCGTTCAGCGATTCCTGGGGACGGGGGAAACTCTCTTCCCGGACAGCACCGCCCAGAGCACTTTTCATGACCATTTCATCTCCCTGAACCAAGGCATGAAAGGAGGAGGATTGAGCCGGATCCTGCATCTCCATGTCTATGCTCAGCAACTTCCCGTCCTTCGCATAAGAACGTTTGGTCATGATGCTCATTCCCTGCTTCGCACCGGACATGGTCACACGAAAGCGGGCATCTTCCAGAACCTCCACCTCTTCGCGCTCATTCACCGTAATGCGCTTTACCAGATACCCGACTTTTTCCCCGTTAAAATACAGACCGTACCAGTTATCGCCCAGATAAGGGGTGATATCCAGCGTCTCCGCCGTTACGAGACTGCAAGTCATTATAATTCCGGCCATGATCTGCCATTTCGTCATCATATTGTTTCTCCTGAAGTAGCCCCCATTTTAACGCATTCACTCCTTCATTATGTAACCGGCCGGAGAATCCTCTTTCCGGGGAAGGGGCCATTCGCTGCGACTGAAGGGCTTGCTGTTCATACGCCAGGGATTGACTTCAAACTCAAAGGGCATATAACTGACTCTTTCAATGCCCTCTTTATTCAGAAACAAGGTATAAACACGCGTGTCTCTTGTGCGCAGACACCCCTGCTGGAAAAGAAAATTGCCCAGACTGTAAAAAATGATGCCCTCCTCATAAAATTCCACCTCCTGCAAAATATGAGGATGATGGCCCAGAACGGCCGTGGCACCTGCTTCTATCATGAAACGACCCAACCACCGCTGATCGCTGGTAACACAAGTATTGTATTCCTCCCCCCAATGGATGGAAATCACCACATGATCCGCCTCTTCACGGGCCCGGGAAATATCACGTTGGAGTCGCTCACAGGTGGCACGGACAGGACGGAGCGGTGCCCGGTAATAATCCGCAGGATAAACGTTGCAATAAGAAAGCAACGCCAGCCGGCCCCCTTTGGCTTCCATGAGGACAGCTTCCTGATGCTCCCCATCTGAGGAAATGCCACTATGCAGGATTCCTGTTTTTTCCAGATGATACAGCGTATCAGCCAGTGCCTCATCACCGTAGTCCAGCACATGGTTGTTGGCCAGGCTGACAACGGTAAAGCCTGTTTCCACCAGCGCTTCCACGGTCCACGGCGCAGATCTGAAATTCCACTGACGACCGGCCGATCTCCCACGCAGAGATAAGGGTGTCTCAAGATTGCAGAAAGCGAAATCCGCCTCTTTCAGATAACGACGGGCCGGACGCATCAGAGCACTGTAATCGCAGTAGTCCGCCTGCACTTCTTCTGTGCTGCGCCAGGCGCAATTGGGCGACAAAAGAACATCTCCCGCAACAGCCAGAACCAGCGTGGACTTGCCTGTCTGATAATCCGCCAGGGCAACAGCTGTACTTGACGGCAAGGTATCACATCCTGCAAAGAGTGAAAGTCCAAAAGCAAGACAGATGATTTTGAACAGTGGGCAAGACCTTTTTCTCATGGGCTTCACTATATCCCGTTGACAAATTTAAATCAAACGGAAAAGATACAGGTGATATACAAAGATCCACAATCTTAATGCGTCCACTCTGTTCATTTTGTCCATTTTGTCCATTGACTCTGAATCAAAACCAAGAACCAACCCCATCCCTCGCAGATCCGACTGATCCGACCGATCCGACTGACTCTCTGGAGACTGTTGATGCCTTCGTATATCTTATGTGCCTCACGACATACCCCCCGCCGTCATTCCGGTTTTTTTGCGACCCGGCACCCGCACCAGAGTATTCAGCCACAACAACGCAAAAAAGACCGGGATCCAGATTGGGAAGACGAAGAAAAGCACAACCTACTCTCTTCAGCGTTTTGTGTTGCTTTTGCGTTACTTTATCTTCTCGACACTGTCAGAAAGCCGTCTGGTATTTACCTGGGAACGCCAATTTCCACATTGGCAGGACACCCGGGAATAGACCATGACTTATTTATGCATTTGACGGGAGAACAAAGACTCAGGGTTTACAAAGGCTTTCATTTAATTAGTGGTCAGCGAAAGACCTGTTGCCGAATCATTGTTTATAAAAAAATCGATGCCATAACTCGCTGTCTGCCAATGTGGAAATTGGCGTTCCCAGGTGCGCAACTCAAAGTCATCAGTCCTATCCCCTATCACCTATATTCCTCCGCCGGCATTCCGATTTTCTATCTTTTTGTTCTTCCAAGAGACAAATTTGCATGTTGTGTATTCCGTGGGTGATGCATTAACCTTAAGTACTTTCTGCGTAAAGTTTTCTGAGTAATGGATTTGTTTGAGAAAACAATACTTGAGGGACTTCAGTGGCTCAGAGGAGTCACGGGACTCTGTCCATCCTGTCCCCTCTTCAAATAAAGTTGAACCTGAGAGGCAAGGCGTTTATACTCTAAATTTCCAGGCCTCTCCCCAATCATCGGGGCAAGGCTGTTGACTGACTTCAGTATCTTGGAGAAGGGTTATGCAAAAACGCAACCACGACGGGTGGGCAACCCGTTTTGGATTGATTATGGCCATGGCGGGAAATGCGGTGGGACTGGGAAATTTTCTTCGTTTCCCGGGCAAGGCTGCGGCTTTCGGCGGCGCTTTCATGATCCCCTATTTTCTTGTGCTCATTCTGGTGGGCATTCCTCTTCTCTGGATGGAATGGACCATCGGGCGTTTCGGGGGCCGTTACAATCACGGCAGCACACCGGGCATGTTCCACCGGATGTGGTCTCATCCGATGTCGAAGTATCTGGGCATCTTCGGCATTCTCCTGCCGGCCATGGTAGGCGTCTATTACATTTATATAGAATCCTGGTCTCTGGGGTATGCGTGGCAGACAGCCACAGGCAGGTATTGGGGTCAGAGTTCTTATGATTCCATGAGCGAAGTTTTCACTTCTTATCTGGGTATCAGCGGAAAGTTTCTCTCCTTCAATCCCCAGGCATACTTCTTCTTTCTCATCACCTTTCTGATCAATGTTGTTGTATTCAGTCGCGGCATTGCCCGGGGTATTGAGCTTGTGGCGCGCTATTGTGTTCCCATGCTCATGGTTCTGGGTATTGTACTGGCCATACGTGTTCTCACCCTGCCTCCTCAGGAAGGGCGCAGTATCAGCGACGGGCTGGCTCAGGTCTGGCACGTAAGTGACTGGCGTGTATTGCTGAAATCAGATGTATGGATTGCCGCAGCCGGTCAGATTTTCTTTACTCTGAGCGTGGGCCTGGGAATGATCCACACCTATGCGAGCTATCTGAGCCAGGAAAATGATATAACGCTCAACGGTCTTTCGGCCAGCGCCATGAACGAATTCGCCGAGGTGATTCTGGGCGGGACCATCGCCATTCCGGCAGCCGTACTTTTCTTCGGCGTTACACAGACGCAGGATATCGCTGCGGGAGGCACTTTCTCGCTGGGATTCTTTGCGCTCCCCGTCATTTTTCAACAGATGCCCGGCGGACAGTTTTTCGGGACACTCTGGTTCTTTCTGCTCTTTCTGGCGGGTCTGACCTCGTCCATGGCCATGTTCACGCCGCTGCTTCTTTTTCTGGAAGACGAGTTGCAGGTTTACCGGAAAAAAGCCGTCAATATCATGGGCTTCGTTATTTTCCTGCTCATGCAACCGGTTATTCTTTTCATGCACCATGGTTTGCTCGACGAGCTGGATTACTGGATGGGTGAGTTTTGTCTGGTCCTTTTCGCAGCCATTGAGACCATTCTCTTCAGTTGGATTTTCGGGGCCGTACGGGGCTGGGAAGAGCTGCATCAGGGTGCGGAATTGAAAGTGCCGCGCATTTTCTTTTACATCATCAAATATATCACACCCACCTTCATGGTGATTTTGCTGGGCTGGTGGGTCTATGACAGTCTCTGGGACCGCTTGTTCATGACCGGAGTGGATCCCGCCTCAAAGCCCTATCTGTGGCTGGCCAGAATCATGATCATGGCCGTGGCGACCTTCCTGGTCTGGGGAGTACGTCATGCCTGGAAAACGCACCACAAGTTTTTTGATGCCGATGAAATAGAAGGGGAAAGCATATGACACCACTCTCCTGGCTGTATATGGGTCTGGTCTGGATCGTTATCCTGATCATGAATATTTTCTGTTTCACCCGCATCTTCTCACGGAACAATAAGAAAGACACGGAGCAACCAGGACAGGATTCCTCCTGAGATCAGTCCTCGCTGTTCTCTTCAGGATCGGCCGCATCTTCGAGGTCTTCGAGATCAGCCGGTGGGGCGAGATCGGAGGCTTCCACAACGACGGGCTCTTCCAGCGGAACAGTTTCAGGCTCCACCTCAATCTCAGCAGGAGCATTCACTTCATCCGCAAAGGCTTCAGCCGGTTCTCCGCCTTCGGCAAGTCTGGCGCAAACCCCTTCGAGCAGTGCCGAGCCCGGCGCCGGATCACTCTGTTTACGGTCATGCCAGTTGGGATGGGTCAGCAGGGTGACCCCGTAGATCTGCCGGATACTTTCCACGGCCACAGCTGTTTCATTGTCGGAGAGTCGGGCCAGTTCCACTGTGAATTTGGTGCGTTTGGGCTGCATCCACAAAACACGTTTCAGCGGAGAATATGCGACGAAATAGCCGCGCTTGTCCATGGTATACAGTTCATAACCCTGTTCACGAAGCACATATTTCACGGTCTGCCAGGTATCTTCATAGGAACTGTTGACGGTTGTCTCTTCGCGCAGCGCAAAGCCGGAGGTATCGCGAGCAGCCCGGGCACAACCGAGCCCGGTCAGAGCCACAACCAGAACCAGAAAACTGTTGATTACTGTGGAACGCATCATGGTAAATTCTCCCTTGAACATTGGGGACATTGTACCTGTTTTTTGATCGGGCATTCAAAAAAAGGAAAATAAGAAGCCTCTTTCCCGACTTTACAGAGCTCAGGAAGGGTCTGTAGACAATTCATATTTATCAAGACGGTAGCGCAATGCGCGGACATTGAGGCCCAGAAGCTGCGCTGTTTCCTGCTGCGAATAGCCGGTCTGTTCCAGAGCACGGCACAAATATGCTTTTTCAATCCGCGCCATTTCTTCTTCCAGCTGAAACCCTTCAACAGGGATTTGTGCCGGAACCTGGGGCATCTCAACGCTTGTCGGAATATTCCGGATATATTCGGGCAGGTCTTCCAGTTGCAGCGATTCGCTGTCACTCAATCCCAGGGCGCGCTCAAGAACATTGCTCAGTTCACGGATATTTCCGGGCCAGCCATAACGCAGCAAGGCCTCTTCCACCATCTGATCCACCGCTTTCGCAGGAAGATTCATGCTTTCGCCATGCTTTTTGATCAAATGCTTCACAAGCAACGGAATATCTTCCTTCCGTTCGCGAAGAGGAGGAATCCGGATGGGAATTACATTGAGACGATAATAGAGATCATCTCTGAAATGCCCTTCCTCAACCATGGCTCTCAGGTTCCGGTTTGTTGCCGAAAGAACTCGCACATCCACTGTGGTGGAGCTGATGCTCCCTACAGGGGTGACGCAGTTGTCATCGAGCACACGGAGCAGCTTGACCTGAAGTTGCAGGGGCATCTCGCCGATCTCGTCCAGAAAAATCGTGCCTCCGTTCGCAATGACGAACAGGCCTTCCTTATCATGGACGGCACCGGTAAAGGCCCCTTTTTTATAGCCGAAAAGTTCACTTTCGAGAAGCATTTCCGGAATGCCCCCACAGTTGATGGCCACAAAGGGCTTGTCCGCTCTGGGGCTCAGGGTGTGCAATGCCCGGGCAACCAGTTCCTTGCCCACACCACTTTCGCCCTGAATGGCCACCGTACTGGGCAGGGCCGCCACACGCCGGATCAGACTGAGCACTTCAATAAAAGCGGGGCTGGCTCCCACCATGGTGTCCAGACGCCCCATGCGGGTCTGTTCCGCGCGAAAAGCCTCATTCTCCTGCATGAGCCGCCGTTTTTGCAGGGCGCGCTCTATTCGCAGAAGCATTTCCTCATTGCTTTTGAAGGGCTTTTGAATATAATCCGCCGCGCCCAGACGCATGGCTTCAATGGCCGTGTCTATGCTTCCATGGGCTGTCATCATGATGGTCGGTGTCATGGGCGACTGGTTTTTCAGATACTCCAGAAGACGCAGTCCGGCGTCCCGATCCTTGTCCATGTACAGATCGGTCAGTACGAGATCAACCCCTTGTACCTGAAACAGTTCAATGGCATCTTCCACGGAAAGGCTGGTCTGGACACTGTAGCCCGCATTGCCCAGCACAATATCCAGAACCTCGCACATGCTTTGTTCATCATCCACAACGAGAATATGATGTTTTTGAGTGCTCATGGACTGCTGAAATTCTCCTTTCATTCAGATCGTCTGGGCAGACGAACAATAATCGAGGTCCCACCGCCGGTACGGGGCACAGCCTGAATGTCGCCGTCATGGGCCGTGACAATTCGCAGACATACGGCCAGTCCCATCCCTATACCCTGCTTTTTCGCCGTGTAAAAGGGATCGAAAAGATGAGGGATCGTATCGGGCGCAATACCGCAACCAGTGTCATGGAAGGCCAGTTCCACCAGCTGCTCACGATCAGACACTTCAATCTCTATGAGGCCCTGACCCTCCATGGATTCAACGCTGTTGGTGAGAATATTGTCGCAGAGCTGACGCATCTGGACCGGATCGGCCTGTATATAACTCGGGCCATCTTCCCGGATGACCTTCACCTCAATCTTCGGGTACCGCTTCATCAGAGAGCTCCGGATCGCATCCAGAAAAGGGGATACTTCAATCTTTTCGCGTTTCATTTCAGGGTTACGGGAGAAGTCGAGGAAGCTCGTGACAATGCTGTTCAGATGCCTGGACTCGCGAAGGACAATGCCGCACAAACGCTGTGTCAGCGACGTATCGCTCAGATTAGACTGCAGCTCCTCCACGGCACTTTGAAGTGAGGTCAGGGGGTTGCGGATTTCATGGGTCAGCTCCGTGGCTGATTCACCTACAGCAGCCAGCCGATCATGACGCTGCAGCGTGAGCCGCATTTCTGTTATTTCCGTAATGTCCTGGAAAGTGACGATCAACGCCTGAATACGATGCTTGCGGTTGAGCATTTTATGGGTCGTAAGTTCAATGACCTGATTGCTCTTCTGCGCTGTCTCCACCATATATTCATAATTCACGTAATCACGGCCTGTCCTCAGAGCTATGGCAACAGGACATTCTTCACCCGTACCGCTCAAGGGCGTATCACTGGTATTTCGGCCGACCAGCTCCGATTCCGTCATATCCAGAATGGTGCATGCCGCCTTGTTGGCAATGCTGATTCTTCCGTCAAGATCACAGAACAGAAATCCGCTCACCATGTTATCCAGAATCTCTCTCTGAAAGTGTTTCAGCCTGTTGATCCGTTCGTTCCAATGTCCGCTGATGAGCGCTGTGAGAAAGAGAGCAGTCATCTGGAGCATTAAAGTGTACCAGCTGGGAAGCATCTGAAGATCCTTGAAAGGTTCAGGGGTCTGCAGAAAGAAGGTATAGCCCATGGCCAGAAGGGCAAAGACAAAGCCATGGAAAAAGCCCATGAGCATGCCCGCTTCCAGGATTACTACAACGAAAAGGAAACTGAAATAGCTGCTCCACCCTCCCGTATAGCTGAGTGTCGCAGCCACAATACTGAAATCCAGCAGAACCTGGGTCCAGATCAGGGTAGGGCTTGCAGTTCTTTGAAAACGAACGGTGATCAGAAACCAGACACTGCAGGCCAGCGCCGCGAGGAAGAGACCGGTGAGAAGCCAGAGCGCCATATCAGGCTGAGAAATACGCTGGGTTCCCAGACTCGCCAGAAGCAATACGATGATGCGCACCACACCACTGGCCATAAGCCAGTAAGGCCCACCTTCATATTCGGGCTTCAGCTTGTCAACAATCAGGGCTGATAAGCGATAAAAGGCGGACGTTGAGCTGTGTACAGCGTGTGAAACTCTTTTTTTTTCTGAAGGAGAGGACTCCATAGTAGTGGCGCCTTTTCACCCGGGCGGATCAGTGCATCCCTTTGTTGACCAGGCTCTGAAGCCCTTCCGGGTCAAAACTGCGTTTGAAGGCCATGTCCATGGTAATGACACCCCGGCGCATGAGCCTATAGAGGGACTGGTTCATGGTCATCATGCCTTCCGCTTTTCCGATTTCGATCATGGAGGGAATCTGCTCCAGCTTCTCGGAGCGGATGAGCGAGCGGATGGCGGGATTGGGGATCATGACTTCCAGTGCGACAACCCGGCCGAGTCCGTCGGCGCGGGGAATAAGCTGCTGCACAACAACGCCTTCCAGCACGAAAGACAGCTGGGTTCGAATTTGCGACTGCTGCGCCGATGGGAAAACGTCCACAATTCGGTTGATGGTCTGCAGTGCGTCGTTGGTGTGGAGGGTGGCAAAGGCAAGGTGACCCGTTTCAGCCACAGTCAATGCGGCCTGAATCGTTTCCGGGTCACGCATCTCACCGATGAGAATCACATCGGGGTCCTGGCGGAGCACACGTTTCAATGCGGCATTGAATGATTTGGTATCAGAGTGTACTTCACGCTGATTGATGATGGACTTACGGTGTCGGTGGAGGTATTCGATGGGATCTTCCACCGTGATGATATGGGTTTTCCGATCCGTATTGATTTTGTTGATGATGGTGGCCAGGGTCGTTGATTTTCCACTTCCTGTCGGTCCACAGACAAGGACCAGTCCTACAGGCTTGTGTGCAAATTCGGCAATCACCCGGGGCAGTCCCAGCTCCTCAAAAGAAAGGATCGTATAGGGAATGGCACGAAAGGCCCCGACAACAGACCCACGGTCTCTGTAGACATTCAGACGGAAGCGGCTCAAGCCTTCCACACCGAAGGAGAGGTCACATTCTTTTTCATCTTCAAATTCCGCAATCTGCTCTTCGTTCATCACACTGTAAACGAGTTCCTGCGTATCATGACCGTCCAGACGTTTATAGCCGCGCAGCGGTTCCATGCTTCCGTTGATACGCACCATGGGCGGCGCTCCCACAACAATATGCAGGTCGCTGGCGCCTTCGTCCACCATTTTGACAAGCAATTCGCGAATATGGGGGGTTGTCATATATGTTCTCTCCTGATTTTCGCAACGATACTATAGAGGCTGAAGAAGACGATATTATTTCCCCGGGGCTGATTCGATTCTCCCCCGGTGAGCAGAAAAAACCAGACTGTCCCTCTTTCCATCAGTCGTCAATGGTATGTTCCAGAACCTGTTCGAGGGTGGTGATTCCTTTGGCGGCCTTGGCAAGTGCGTTCTGCCGCAAGGTTTTCATGCCACATGCCACGGCCTGTTCTTTGATTTCGTGGCCCGATGCGCGGCCGAGCACCAGAGGCTGGAGTTCAGGCCAGTTCAACATGACTTCCACCACGGCGACACGTCCCCGGTATCCGGTTTCCTTGCATTTGGAACAGCCAGCCGCCCTGTAAAATTGTGGATTTTCAATATAATCATGAGGCGTATACTGAATGCGCGTCAACACCTCTTGCGGAATGTTGGCTGGTTGTTTACAGTCATTGCAGATCCGCTTGAGCAGACGCTGGGCGGCCGCCAGCGCTACGGAGGATTGCACCAGGAAAGGTTCCACATCCATATCGATGAGACGGGGAAAAACACCGGAGGCATCATTGGTATGGAGGGTACTGAGCACCAGGTGCCCCGTCAGAGCCGCTTTCACAGCCACGTCCGCTGTTTCGCCGTCACGGATCTCACCCACCATGACCACATCAGGGTCCTGACGCAGAATCTGGCGCAGGGCCTCCGCAAAGGTAAATCCGATACGCTGCCGTACCTGCACCTGGTTCACGCCGAAAAGTTCATATTCAATGGGGTCTTCCACGGTCACGATGTTCGTATCCATCGTGTTGAGCCGGTGCAGCGCACTGTAAAGCGTAGTTGTTTTACCGCTTCCCGTGGGCCCGGTCATGAGGATCATGCCGTGGGGCATGGTGAGCGCTTCTCTGAAGGCCGTCATGGGCTGCGGCTCGAAACCCAGCGAATCGAGATCGAGGGTGAGACTTCCCTGGTCAAGGATACGAAGCACAACCTTCTCTCCGTATTTACAGGGAAGGAAGGCTACACGGAAGTCGATTTCACGATCGTTGTAGATCATCCTGGCCCGGCCGTCCTGGGGCAGACGATGCTCGTCAATGCGGCAACCTGATAAAATTTTCAAGCGCGCGATGAGATTCGGCTGAAGATTTTTGGGAGGCTTGATGGGCGCCTCTTCCAGAGCACCGTCAACACGATAACGGATACGCACCAGCTTTTCAAAAGGCTCAATATGAATATCACTGGCACTCATATCCAGACCGCTCTTCAAAATAAGGCGAACCAATTCACGGACAGGCTCGATTTCAGCACCCGTGGCGATGGTCGAGAGATTTTCCCGCATATCGTCATCGCGATCGGGCATGACCTCTTCAAAACGCTCGGCGCTTTTGCCCATGATGGTGCTGAGCAACTGATCTTCTGAACTGCCGCCATAGAGCCGGTCAATGGCACCACGCAACTCTGACATGATCCCGACAACAGGCTCAATATCATATTTGGTGACCATGCGCAGATCATCGATGGCCATGATATTGAGGGGGTCAGCCATGGCCAGGGTCAACACACCGCCCGTAATGGAAACAGGCAACATCTGATATTGCCGGGCGAGTGATTCGGGCACTTCTTTCAGAACATCCTTGGACACATTGCAGCTGGCCACACGAATGTGCGGAATGCCCAGATTATCCGACAGAGTCCCCGCCAGATCCTCTTCATCCAGATACCCCATGCCCACCAGAAGGGAAGGAAGGCTCTGTCCCGTATTACGGTGAACCTCCACACACTCAGACAGTTGCGCCTTGTCGACAAGACCTTCTTCGAGCAACATGTCCGGTAGTCGTTTCTTTTGAATCTTGTATGCCATGCTCTTTTCTCACAATTTGTACTCAGTCGGCTTATTATACTTCATTTTGCTTGAAATATGAGACTCTGTCCTCCAAATCACGCAAAGACAGAGTGCACTCTGAGATACAAGGTACCTTTTCCGCTGGAATTCATACCCTGTTGTTCCACTCTCCCCGCTCCATGGGATAACGCAGGCCCCATTGTTTTCGCGCCTTATCCAGAATGCCCATAAGTGCAATGGATTCATCCAGAGGCATGAGAGGCGATTCGAGCTCATCGGCAAGAAGCGCTTCCATAACCGCTTCCGCTTCGTAGTTGTAGCCATTGCCCTGCAAAGGCATTTCAATCACTTCCGGCTCTTTTCCTTCCAGGCTGACCGTGATTTTCTCCGCACACCAGAAAGGCGCATGAATATGGATGGAGCCTTTTTCTCCCGTGATCACCGCATCCTGGGGTGTCTCCAGGCGGATGGCACTGGAGGTGATGGCCATCTCGCCCTGGGGATAAACCAGGGTCACAACGTTGAGTTCATCCGTACCGAGCCGGCCCAGACTCGCCGCTGATATAATATCAGAGGGACTTGATCCGAAGATCATGGAGGCCAGAGAAATGGGATAAATGCCCACATCGAGCAAGGCTCCTCCGGCGAGTTCAGGAAGGAAAGCGCTCTTGTCTTCTTCATAATCGCCGTAAAAACCGAAGTCGCCCCGCATGAGTACAGGACGACCGATGGCACCCGACTGCACGAGGCGGCGCACTTCTCCGATAACAGGCAGAAAGCGGGTCCACATGGCTTCCATGAGAAATCTTTTTTCCGCCCGGGCACAGGCAACCAGTTCAAGAGCTTCTTCCTGATTGACTGTAAAAGGTTTTTCGCACAAGACCGCTTTACCGGCCCGGAGACAGAGCATGGAATTTTCTTTGTGCCAGGGATGAGGGGTTGCGATATAGACAACATCCACCTCCGGATCCGCAGCCAGGGATTCATAGCTTTCATGCCGGTTTGGAATCTGATAGCGTTCACCAAAGGCTTCAGCCGTGTCCCGGGTACGGGAGCCCACGGCTCGCAACTCGGCACCCCGGGCGAAAGCCAGCCCTTCAGCGAATTTCCGGGCAATGGTACCTGTCCCGATAATGCCCCATCGGATCAGTTCAGCCATGGTATGCTCCTTTGTGTTGGTCTGTATTCAGATTGACAATGCCGCATGAGGGTATACTGAAAACATGCAGCACCTCTATCCTATTCAACGGCAACCACTTCTATCTCTATGCGTCCGACAAATGCGACAAGCCTCGCCCATTGATCGATGCCGCCTGTAAAGAATTTGACATGTGTCGGTGAGGCGTTCCGTTCCCCGAAAGTGGGGTCCAGAGCCATCCATTGGCCAGCATACACTTCCGGCCAGGCATGATAACCAAAAGCCTTCAGATCATCGCTCCAGGCCAGACCGATGGCAATACGGGCGGGAATATCCAGTGCCCGCGCCAAGGCCGTATAAAGCACTGCATGCTCATTGCAGTCGCCCCGCCGCTGATCCAGCACCTCCAGAGCACTGGGTACGGAAAGAATGTGTTCCTTCTCAATATGTTCATACATCCAGTCATGAAGCCGCACTGCAGCGATCCAGGGATCTTCCGTATCACCGGCGATAGCCTGCGCCGCTTCTTTAATGCGCGGATGGTTGGACTGGATGAACAGATCCGGAGCCAGATATTCTTCTGTTTCGGAAGGAGACAAAGCTTCCTGGCCGGCCATCATTTCCCCTCCCTGTCGTTCAAAGATCCAGCAATCGCCCTCTTTGTACTGACGACTGTCTTCAGGAAGGGTCAACTGTTCCGTCAGGCCTGAAATACGCAGGGTGAGCCGCTCCACGTCATCAGGAATGGACAGCCCCCGGGGACGTATGGTCAGTGTATCACGTAAAACAGCGGGATCATCATGATCCCCTTCTTTAAAGAGATCTTCAGGAGAAATCTTTTTGATTATCAATCCCAACGGTGTCTCAGCCCGGATAATTTCTTCATCGGCTGAAATCCAGGCCCGGGTCACAATACCGGAAATAGTGGTTTCGATCAATGTGGTTTCCACGGGATGGCCTGATACAGTGAGCGTCTCTTTTCTCAGAGCCTCCAGCTTTGCCTTGCCCAGAGACATGGTGGCGGGATCAAAAGAATCCAGATAAACCACCTCGCCGGGCTGAAGGCTGGGAAGAGTGGCCGATGAGAGTCCCAGACCTCCGGAGAGGAGCAGTTTGTTTCCTACCGGCAGGGTGAAAGGCATCTCTTCGCCGGCCGTGTGCATGACCACCTTTATGGTACCCGATTCAACGACACCCACCAGCCGCATGTCATGCTCTTCGGCGCGCAAAGTGAAATCGAATTCCCGAAGGCCGTGCAGTGCGGATTGCCACGCCTTCCCCGTGAGGGCGAAGCGTGTATTTTTGCCGAAGAGAGGAAGATCCAGGTGAACCGACGCACGGAGTGCGGAGCCCTCTTCATCCTCCCTTCTGGAAGGTGTCGTCTGCAGGTGTACGGAACCGGCCAGATGCTCTTCACCGAAATAAAGACCGAGCCAGATGTCTTCGGGCATGTCCACCCGTTTCCAGGTGCCCCCGTGATACAGACGGGGAACAATGGCCTCCCGGTATACGAGCAGGCCCATCATAATCACCCAGAAAAGCACGAGTATCAGGGGTATCAGATGTTTTGGCGACCGCAACATTTCTTGTACTTCTTTCCGCTGCCGCATGGACAGGGCTCGTTGGGCTTGATTTTCTCCTGCACACGGACAGGAGTCCGGACATCGGGTTTCGGCGCTGAACGACGCACAGCGGGCGCGGCAACCTGTGAAAAACTCTGTCCCGACTCCTTATCAGCACCGCTGTATTGATATTCTCTCATGGCTGCGCCACGCGGCCCGGCTGCTGTGCGACGGGACTGGCCCGGTTGCACGCTTTTACGTCGGGCCGGATCTGTAATACGGAAAAGATTCTGTATGACTGTTTCTTCCACAGTCCGGATCAGATTTTCAAAAAGCTCGAAGCCCTCTTCCTTGTATTCGAGGAGCGGATCTTTCTGGCCGAAAGCGCGCAGACGGACCGAATCACGCAGATAATCCATCTCATAGAGATGATTGATCCATTTGTCATCAATGGCCCGGAGCAATTCGGCCAGCTCCAGATCCTGGAAATTCTTGCGGGCCAGTTTCTCAGGACTGATCAGGGCCAGCGCTTCGTCACCCCGCTCCTGAAACTGTTCTTTGATATCCTCGGCCAACAACTGCTCACGCCGTTCATATTCTTCGAGCAACTGACGGAAGATCAGCTCTTCCAGCGATTCTTCAGGAGTGCCGACGAGATCAAATTTCCGCCCTGTAAGATTATGAAGAGTCGCTTCCAGTCCTTCCATGTCCCAATCTTCAGGAAGTTTATCCGGCGGCGCATAGAGATCAATCATATCGCCCACGATATTCTCGAACATGCGGTGCAGATGGGCGGTCACGTCTTTACCATCGAGGACATCATTTCGGAGCCCGTAAATATATTTGCGCTGCTTGTCCATGACCTGGTCATAATCCAGCAGGACCTTGCGCATTTCAAAGTTGTATTCTTCCACTTTTCGCTGGGCCGATTCGATGGAACGGGAAAGGATGCGCATGTTCAACGGTGTCTCATCCATTTCTACACCGCCTTTTTTTCCCATGAAACGCTTTGCCGTATTCCCTCCGAAGAGCCGGGCCACTTCGTCTTCCAGGCTCACATAGAAGCGGCTCGTGCCCGGATCGCCCTGACGCCCGCAACGGCCCCGCAACTGGTTGTCGATACGTCGGGATTCATGGCGTTCCGTGCCGATGATATAGAGACCGCCGAGCTCGCGCACGCCCTCAGCCAGTTTGATGTCCGTACCCCGACCGGCCATGTTCGTCGCAATGGTGATGGCATTCTTTTTGCCCGCATTGGCGACAATGGAGGCTTCCCGTTCATGGTGCTTCGCATTGAGCACCTGAAAATCTTCAAAGCCGGCCTCATCCAGCATCTTCGCAACCAATTCCGATTTTTCGATGGAAACTGTACCCACAAGAATAGGGCGGCCTGTTTCATAAATACGGGAAATCTCTTTGATGACATAGCGGAACTTCCCTTCCTCCGAAGCAAAGATGAGATCCGACTTGTCTTCCCGAACCAGAGGCAGGTTCGTGGGGATCTGTGTCACTTCCAGACTGTAAGTCTTTTCAAATTCCAGCGCTTCCGTCAGAGCCGTACCGGTCATGCCGGCCAGCTTGGAATACAAGCGGAAATAATTCTGGTAAGTGATGGAAGCGATGGTCTGCGACTCAAAGCGTAGAGGCACCCCTTCTTTCGCCTCAATGGCCTGGTGCAGCCCGTCAGAATAACGGCGCCCTTCCATGGCCCGGCCCGTGAACTCGTCAACAATAAGGACCTCATCGCCCTGAACCATATATTCATCGTCACGCTTGAAAAAATGGTGCGCTTTGAGTGATTGTTCGATCAGATGCATATAACCGATATTGTCATCCGTGTAGAGATCCTCAATACCCAGAAGCCGTTCGCAGGCGACCATGCCATCATCGGTGAGGATGATGCTGCGCTGTTTTTCATCCTTTTCAAAATGAATCTCGTTACGCAGCTGCCGCACAACCCCGTCAACACGGATATACATATCACTGCTTTTTTCAGGACGTCCTGAAATAATGAGCGGTGTACGGGCTTCGTCAATCAGAATGGAGTCCACTTCGTCCACAATGGCATAGTTCAATTCCCGTTGAACACAATGGGCTTTCCACTGGGATCCATTGTCACGCAAATAGTCGAAACCATATTCGTTGTTTGTCCCGTAGGTGATATCGGAACGATAGCCGCTCTGCCGTTCAAAGGTACCCATATCATGCTGAATCAGCCCTACGGTCAGTCCCATGAAACGGTGCACGGGACCCATCCACTCCGCGTCGCGCCGGGCAAGATAATCGTTGACCGTGACCATATGTACGCCACGGCCTGTAAGCGCATTGAGATAACAGGGAAGAATGGCAACCAGGGTTTTGCCTTCACCCGTCACCATTTCGGCGATGCCCCCCTGATGCAGGACAATACCGCCGAGCACCTGAACATCAAAAGGACGCAAGCCCACGACACGCTTTGCCGCTTCCCGTACCGCTGCGAAAGCATCGGGCAGCAATTCATCAAGACTGCAGCCCTGATTCAGTTTCTCCCGGAAAATACCCGTTTGAGCACGAAGTGTGTCGTTGTCCATGACACTGTAGAAGTGTTCCCGGGCATTGACCTGTTCCAGCAGGGGGACGAGCTTTTTTATTTCTCTGTCGGCACTGGTACCGAAAAGTTTTTTCAATAGATTGGATAGCAAAAAGACAGATCTCCACGAGTTGGTATTTCTTTATTATTGTCGCGATTGCCTGTTCCCTAATGCAAATAAAAGTGAACAGGCTGGCCTGTCCCGGCGGAAAAAGAATCAGATGCCGGCGCCCAGATCTTCCGTAAAATCAGTCTCACGCTCTTTCTTCACTTCAGGTTCCGGCATGAAAACTTCATCGAGACGTTCAAAAATACGGTGCAGACTGCGGCGACAGCTGTAGAGGGCTTCACGCTGCTCCGGATTGATGGAACCCAGATGCTCTTCCAGAAGCATGTCGATATATCCCAGCATGGCCGCCAGAGGCGAACGCAACTGATTGGCAACGGAGGTGTAGAAAGCGGCGCGCATTTCCGCTGCACGTTGAAGCTCTCTGTTGGCTTCTTCCAAACGGATTTTGGCCAGACGATGGGTCTCGTTCAATTCCTTCTGTTCGGTAATATCATGGAAAAGCGCTACAAAAAAACGCTTCTTCTCACCCAGAAAGGAATGGATATGCATGAAGACGGCTCGCTCAGAACCGTTTGCGGGAACGATCAGCATCTCCTGATAGAGGGAACCCGATTCTTTGAGCTCCTGAAGCGCTTCGCCAAGAGAACCATCATCAAAAAGATAGGTCTGAAAACGCATGCCGATCATATTCAGTCGGGATGTACCCAGAAAATTACAGGCACTGTCATTGACCTCGGTGATCAGTTCATTATCGTCATAAACCACAATGGGATGGGCCGTATGATTGAGAATGGCCCGCAGTGTCTCTTCAGAACTTTCCAGAGCAGCCGCATGATGGCGCGTCTCTTTTTCCAGAACATGAAGAAGCTGAGACAAGACACCCATCACACCGCCGCAAGTGGCGAAGAAGGCCAGATTCACATACACGGGCACATGCAGCCAGTTGAAACCGGTCATGAACCAGCCCAGTACAATGGTGAAGGAATAGGCCGCACAGACCAACAGCGTGATCCAGAGAGTATTACCCGACTGGGGCTCATAAATATGGTAGCCCACAATGAAAAAGAAGAGCACAGGCGCGAAATAACTGGCCGCACCGCCGGTGATGGCGATAATGAAACAGCAGAAGGCCAGATACAGAAAAAAGTTGAAGGCCGATGTGAAAAAGCCATACTGCTTGCGGTACATGATCCAGTGTACGAGAGCATTGTGGGCCACGGCCGCAGCAATGAAAATGGAAACGATCCGGATGATGCTCAAATCCCCGTCCAGAACAGCATGGGTACCCGCGAGAATGCAGGCCAGGTAGCGCACGACAACAAGCGACCACTCCACCTTCTGAACCAGTGTGGTGCGGCTCAACCGCGCGCGTCTGTCAGTAGATCTTCCCTTCTTGAAGGGCATGGTTCTTCTCTTTCTCTTACTGGCCTGAAGGCATTTCCTCGGCCGCTTCGCGCAGAGCCTCCAGAATGCTTTCTCCATAACGGCGACAGCACAGCGGGCCCAGCGACTCGATCCGGGAAAGAGCCTTCATGCTCTCAGGGTTCTTCTCTGCAATGGAATGCATCGTGGCCCGGGGCAGGACAACATGGGATTGCACCCCTTGAGATTGCGCCTCTTTTTTGCGCCACTCTTTCAACGCGTCCAGGCGCTGGCCGAAACCGTTGGAATGAGGATTCTGGGAAGTGGGACGCACGGGATGAGGATCTTTCAGACCCTGCCTTATGACCTTCATCAGCACGGCACGGTATCGTTCGAGCAGGCGACCGGGAACACCGACTTCGGCTTTCAGGGAGCCTGTCGACCCCTCTTTCCATTTGCCGGCCTGTTTTGAAAGACCCAGAAGCATCTGGTTGGACATGATCTTGAAAGGAGGAAGGTTCTGCTTTTTCGCTTCTCCATCCCGGAAAATAAAGAGTGCCTTCAATACCGCGCGAAGAGAACCCGACAGAGACGTGACTCCGGGAAGCCTCCAGAAATGATCAGGGTCAAATTCCCGTTCGGCCGGGGTGGCATTGCATATGAGATTAAAGGCCTCGTGCGCTTCTTCCATCAGATCCGCCTCTTCCAGCTGTTCCGCAAGATCGTCGCGCAAACGAAGAAGATGACAGGTGTCGTTGTAAGCATAGAGAAGCTGTTCGGAAGAAAGAGGCCGAAGACCCCAATTCGCTTTCTGAAATTTCTTGCTGAGCGTGATCCCGTAAAAGGACTGGAGCAGGGATGCCAGACCGATGCTCTGAAAACCGAGCATCTCCGCGGCACGCATGGTATCAAACAAGCCCCGAAGTTCCCATTGCCACAGCCCCTTGAGCAAGGTCAGATCGTAATCCACAGCATGAAATACTTTTTCAACATTCTCATCAGCCAGAATATCCCGAAGACCGTCCAAAGAAAAACTGGACAATGGATCAACAATATAATGACAGTTATCCGTGGAAATCTGAATCAGACAGATCTTTTCTCTGTAGGCATACAGACCGTTGGCCTCGAGATCAACAGCAAGACGGGGAGCCTTCTGCAGCTCCTGCAGACAACGCTCCCAGGATCGGGGACTTTTAACCAGAATAAAAGGTTCTTTTCCTGACCGCAACAAAACACAAAACTCCCATGATGAAAACACGATATCCAAAGATTGTAGTATACAACGTTTAGAGAGTGGACAGGTAACACAAAGGAAAATTATCGGAACTTCAGAGCTAATTCTTTTTCACCACAGATGAACACTGATTAACACTGATGAATTAAAGACCTTGGGTCGCGCAGCCTGGGAACGCCAATTTCCACATTGGCTGATGGCGAATAAGTTCTATAACACTATCTGGCATAGATTCAGTACGATGACCTTGACCTTCGAAAAAAAGAGAACTCAGTTGTTCTAAATCTATCTGTTTTTTGATTGGCAGCAGTCCTTATGCCGCATCAGAACCCGCAGACTTTTCGAGGACAGTATCCCGCTGTGTGCCAATGTGGAAATTGGCGTTCCCAGGAGTGACTCTCAAGGTCTTTCAGGGTTTCCTGAAGCATTATTTGTTCGTGATTGCTGGAAGACACTTTGCCGAATGAAAAATCTCACAACATCTTGGAAGCACCTGCCTTGCAGAGTCAGCAATATAAACTTCTTCGAAAACATAATGGAAGTTGGCGGGTAGCAACACGGAAAAACAACTGTGCGGCATAAAAAGGCCTATAGTTTAAGACGTCCATTCCGTCCACCCTATCCACTTCACCACTTTTCCTGCTTCTCTGAAATCACCTTGAATAGGCTATACTTTACTGCAGGGAGAGGGTTGATTACTTTAAAGGATCGTTTGTGAAGTTACGTCGAAAAAACATGTTACCCTATCTGTCTGTCGTGGTTTTTGTGCTCGGCTGGGCATTGACCCCCGTCTTTGTCCGGTATATGAAAGACGCTTATGAACCGCACAGCCAGGCCTTCATCCGTTATGGCAGTGCTGCTGTTGCCTTGTTCGTGTATTCCCTCTTCTGGCTCCCTGCTGAGCTGAAAGAAGCCTTCAAACGGTGGCGTACTCTCCTGTCCATGAGTCTGCTGGTGCTGGCCATGCAGTTCGCCTGGACGGTGGCCATTTACAACACAACAGCGACAAAAGCGCAATTGGTAACCACGGTGCAGGCGCCTCTGGTCATCCTGCTGAGCTTCCTTCTTTTCCGGGAGGAGCACGCCGTCATCCGAAGCTGGCGTTATCTGCTGGGGACAGCCTTCTGTATTATCGGAGTGGTGGGTGTCTTCATGCAGCGTACGAGCACGTCTGTTGCCTTGGTGGTAGATCTGGCGCTCATGCTGCTGCTTTTCGTGAGTATCACCTGGGCTGTTTATGCCGTCTGGGGTCGGCACACGGCCAAGTCGCTGCATCCTGTAGCCATGTTTACGGTGCTGAGTCTTTTTGTCACGGCAGGCTTTTTCATATCCACACTGGTATTCGGTGATTACCGTTGTCTCCTTGATGCCGGGTTTCGCATGAATGGCATCGCTTTCATATCAGGGGTGATCTGTATCGCTGCAGCCCATTGCGCCTTTCATCATGCTCAGCTTCATCTGGGCAGCGCCTATTGCACCTCCCTGCAACTGGTCTCACCCTTCATCACCCACGTGATCGCACTTTTTTTCTGGTCCGATGAAAAGCTGATCTTCGTGCAACAGCTGGGCGGACTTCTCCTCATTGCGGGCTGCCTGCTCGTTATCCGTTCCCGGGCTTTGGGGAGCGGGTTGCTCTCCGAGTCTTCGGAATAAGCCTTTATCGGGCTTCTTCAAAAGGCGCCTCCGGCAGAAGTGTCAGTCCCAGAGTCGTCAACTCTTCAGAGAGTGTGCCATTGAAGAATTGAAAGCGTTCCGGACCGCCTGCAATACAGGCCGCCGGCACATCACCCAGACTTCGGATTCCGGGAACAAAAAACTTCTCTTCCCAGAAACTGTCATCACTGATGTCCTGCTGATACAAGTCGACAAAAACTTTTTGAATGTCTCTGTCCACAGCAGCAGCGAAAAGTGACCAGAGTCCGCCTGCTTCCAATCCGACAAGGTCCAGGCTGTCTGTCGTATCAAAACGTGATCGGAGGAAAGAGGCGGCTGTCAGAATATCCTGTACACGGCAGGCCGTTGTGGTGGGCAGGAAGGGATCTGAAAATTTTCCTTTTTCAACGCGTTTCACAGCTTTTTCGGGGCCCTGATATTCGCCCAGGAGGAAAGCGTCCATGCTCAAGACCATTTTCCCTTCGGCCAGGAAACGGCGGATGAGCGGGCCCGGACCGCCTTCCCGGAGATCGGCCAGGGCGGCTTTTCCACGACCATGAACGAGAATAACACTGTCCTGAGGAGATGATTCCCGGCTCCGGTACAACAAAGCGGGGATGCGGTCGCCTTCTTCAACACGACCGATGAGCCAGCGCTCCAGCACATAGCTGTCCCGTTCTTCCATGGCGATACGGGTGGGCGCCAGTTCGTTTCTTCCGGGCTGCCGCGCAGTGAAGAGGGCCGAAAAAGCACTGTGATAACCATCGGCCGAGGCGGCGGGATCTTCAAGAGCTCCGGCAAGATGTTTCTTTCGACGCTCTTTCGCCAATTCCACAAGATGTGCGCGGAGAGCATCACCGGAGAGGTAGCCTTCGGGTGGATCTTCCCCGGGGAATACCCGGAGCCAGGCCTCATCGGGTATCTCAAAGGGAGGTTCTTCATAGTCCAGCCAGTCACCGCCCAGCAGATGTTCACCAAAGAAACGGTACATGGCTTCACGACTCTGCAGGTTATAGTTGTGAGGAAAGTCCAGATGCACATTGGCCACCCGCTCCTGCGCATCATAAAGGGCATAGATACTTTTGATGGCGGGATATTCCACCCGGGGCGTTTCCCGTGTCCAGTCGCCCGTCGTCGAAATAAGGAGCAGAGGACGGGGCGCCGCCAGTGCTCCGATTTCCATATTGGAGTTGGTCAGGCGCAGCAAAGGCGCATTTTCACACAAACATCCGCCCTGCATGGTACTGGAGATCATGTTGACCGGTGCGGAAAGGCAGATGCGCGGCTCCAGTGCTGTGAGCGTAAAGGTCTGTGTCCCTCCGCCGGAAGCACCCGTACAGGCAATCCGTTGGGGATCCACATCAGGGAGGGACTCCATCAGATCCACAGCACGCAGGCCCGTCCACAGCTGCATGGCAAAAGGATGAACACCCCAGAGCTTTTCCTGATCATTGCCCCAGCGGTGAGGCAGTTGCTTGCTGTCCACATAGCCGATCATATCGTAAGAGAAAGTCAGGATACCCATCCGCGCCAGAGTGATGCAACGTCCGGGCACAGAGCCCAGTTCGGTGTTTTCCAGGCGACCCTTTGTCCAGTGCCCGTGAGGACTGACCACAGCCGGAAAGGGTCCTTCACCCGGTGGGCGATAGAGATTTCCCGTAGCGAGAAAACCGGGAAGAGGCTCAAAGTGGACTTTGGATACAGTAAAGCCATCGCCTTCAAATTCATCAAAGATACGGGCCTTCATCTCTGTTTTTTCAGGGATCGGAAAAAGGCCGCTTCCCAGACGCAAGCGCATGCGAATCTCTTCAGCGGCATCCTCCCAGGCTGATACAGAGTCAAAGGAAGGCATGATGAAAACCGTATCCGTGTGACGCTCTTCTGTCAACCGCCGGTCCGTGCTTCCCTGATTCATGGGAAGAACACGTGTATCCGAAAATGTCCGGACCGGAGAAAAGTCCGGGATCCGGGAAAGGAGCAGCGCAAAAATACCTTCATTCCAATCCACCTGCACCACAGTGTTTTTGAGACTGATCTTCCCGGCATCATGCCAGAAGGCTTCTTCTTTTTTGGCATCCCGGCCGGCCCGGGGAACACTGTATTCCTGACCGTCCAAGGTGATGGAACCACCGATGCGCTGATCCGCAGCCAGCCAGAGCTGGTAATTCCCGACCTGAGACAGCTCCACTGATGATGCCTGTTCCCAGGCTTCAAGCAGATGCAATCCATCGTCCGGAGAGAGGGCTGTAAATATTTGAGACAATGAGGCACAGACCAGTACAAGGGAAAGGGACATGATATTGACTCCTCTTGGTTGATTACCGCATTGTACCGCAAGAAAGCGTAAAGAGAAAAGATTCATCCGCAACTGACAGCATGCCCTCTCTTCTGTTAAGATATACGAGCAGAATGCCAGCATGCCATCGCAGGATCAAAAAAGAAAGAGACGCTCCCATGCCGACCAGTGTTCAGACAGCCGCACCAGCCTCCAGCCTGATCCAAAGGGCCATCGAAGAAGGACGTGTGATTGAGTTGCCCCTCTGCAACAAAGAGGAGGCCCTTCGCATACTCGCCGAAACCCTGGAACATATCCGGGGAGACGATCCTTCTTCCACCCAGATCATCGACAGTATCCTCCATTATGAAGCCCAGTCAACGGCTTATCTGGGTTATGGCATCGCCTGTCCTCATGCCCGGGGCGGTACTGAGGGAGAAATGATCTGCACCATAGGCTGGAGTCCTGATGGTATTGAATACGGGAACACCGACGGCTGGCCCGTTCACCTGTTGATCATGTATTACGTGCCCTATTCCGCACGGAACCAATACCTGACGGAACTCTCCTCGCTGGCCCGTGCCATTGCCAATGACGAGGACCATCACGAGCTGGTCAATCTGGAAGATCTGGATGAGGTGAAGGAACGGCTGGATACCTGGATTGCCGCCATGGAAGGCCGTGCTGAAGGGGAAGAGGGCCGAAAATCCACCTCCCGTGTCGCTTCCTCCGTGCTGAGCCAGGTTCTGATTCCCGATATACTGGAGATGCTGGAAGACCGGCGCCTCCGCGACTTGCGTATCTTTCTTTCCGCACAGCCTGCACCTGAAATCGCCGAGCTTATTACAGCTCTGGACGCCTCGGATCAGTTGCTCGTCTTCCGGCTGCTCCCGAGAAGCCTGGCCGATGAAGTCTTCTCGCTCATCGACTATCCTTCCCAGACCCTGCTCCTGAAAAACATGGCCCAGGACGAGACCCGGCAGATTCTGGCCGCCTTGTCTTCAGACGATCAGACGGCTCTTTTCGAAGAGCTTCCGGCCAATGTGACCCAGCGACTGCTGGCATTGCTCAGTGATGCGGACCGCAAGCAGGTGCTCAGCCAGCTGAGTTATCCCAAAGACAGCGTGGGCCGTCTCATGACAAGCTGTTATGTTTCCGCTCATGAAAACTGGACCATTGCCAAAACGATGGAACATATCCGTACAGCAGGCAGTGATTCAGAAACAGTCATGACGATTTATATCATTGACGATGACGGCGTACTCGTGGGTGAACTGCGCCTGCGACAACTGATTCTCGCAGATCCGGCACTGCGTGTTTCAGTACTCATGGGCAAGAACTATGTGGCCCTCCACTCCATCCAGGACCGGGAAGAGGCCGTTCTGATTTTTAAAAAATACGATATGCACGCCCTGCCCGTGGTCGATTCCGAGGGGGTACTGCTGGGTATTGTCACCAATGATGACATCCTGGACGTGGCCGAAGAAGAGGCTACGGAAGACTTCCACAAGGCCGGCGCCATCAGGCCCCTCTCCGTGGGATATCTGAGAACTCCCCTGTACATGCTTTATCGCAGTCGGGTACCCTGGCTGATCGCTCTCGTTTTCGTGAATATCTTTTCCGGGGCGGGCATCGCCCATTTTGAAGAGCTGATCAGTGTGTATATGGCTCTGGTCTTTTTTCTGCCTCTGCTCATTGACAGCGGCGGGAATGCAGGCGCACAATCGGCCACACTGGTTATCCGAAGCATGGCTGTCGGTGAACTGTCGCTCAAAGACTTCGCCCGTGTGTTCTGGCGTGAGGCACTGGTCTCTTCAGCTCTGGGGCTTTCCATGGCTGTGGCCGTGTTCGCTGTGGCCTGGTGGCGTTCGGGCTGGCTCATCGCTGTCGTGGCTTCTCTCGCCATGATCTCCATTGTCATGTTGAGCAGCATGCTGGGAATGATTCTGCCCTTCGTATTGCGACGCTTCAAGGTGGATCCGGCTGTTGCAAGCGGGCCACTGGTCACTTCATTGGCCGACATTCTGGGAGTGGTCATTTACCTGAGTATCGCCTCGCTCATTCTCTCTGTCTGATTCTCCCTCTTAGAGACCTGGCGGAGCTCAGGACAGACCATAAACCTCGGCCGCATTTCGGCTTGTACGGGCGATGAGCTCTTCAGCCGGAATGTCTTTCAATTCCGCAAGAAAGGCCAGCGTGCTGATGACATGGGCGGGCTCACATCGTTTTCCACGGTAGCTTTGCGGAGCCAGGTAAGGTGCATCCGTTTCAGCCAGAAGCCGTTCCGGCGGTGTGATCCGGGCGGCATCGCGCAGCTTTTCCGCTTTGGGAAAGGTGACATTGCCCGCAAAGCTGATATAACAGCCCAGAGAGAGGCAATACTCTGCAAAGTCCGGCGAGCCGCCAAAGCAGTGCATGATGCAGCCGGGCAGCCGGGGCAGATGATCCCTGAGAACAGCACCCGTATCTTCATCGGCATCACGACAATGAATCACCACCGGCATGGCCAGTTCCGCAGCCAGAGTCAATTGCTCTTCAAAGCAGCGGCGTTGATCTGCACGGGGTGAAAATTCATTGTAGTAATCCAGCCCCATTTCACCCAGGGCGACCACCCCCGGCTGACTTGCGAGCTCGATCAGTTTTTCCCGGGCTTTCTCATCAAAGCTTGTCGCCCGGTAAGGATGGAACCCGACGGAAGCATGAATACCCGGTCTGCACAAGGCACAGGCGGCCTGAGAGCCGTCAATCCCGTCGCCGATGACAACCAGCCATTGGAGAGCATCCAGCGCACGGGCGATCACTTCTTCCCGGTCTTCGTCAAACTGAGGCATCTGCAGGTGACAATGGGTGTCTACCGCTTTCACTGGCGTTTCTTTCCGGATTTCTTTCTCCGCTTCCGGCGGCCGCTTCCTTTGCCCTTCTTTTTATCGCTCTGCTTCGGTGCGGAGGAGGAAGAAACGGTATGTTCTTCCCAATGCTGTTCCGGAGCAGCCACAACAATCCTGGATCTCTCTTCCTCTTCTTCGAAGACTTTCTCTGCATCTGTATCTGTCTTTTCAGAAACGGCTTCAGCCTGACAAGCCTGGATATCGCCGGATTCATACACCTCATTCTCATATTGCAGGCAGCAGAGAAGGCGACCGCATTGGCCACTGATTTTTCCGGGATTCAGGGAAAGGTTCTGGCATTTTGCCATGCGCATGGAAATGGGCACGAAATGTTCAAGCCAGCTGGCACAGCAAAGTTCCCGCCCGCAGCAGCCCAGGCCGCCCACGAGCTTGGAACGGTCGCGTACCTGGATATGGCGCAATTCGATGCGGCTGTGCAGTTCCCGCGCCAGATCCCGGACAAGTTCACGGAAATCAACACGGTTTTCAGCCGTGAAATAAAAAGTGATCTTGTGCTTGTCAAAGGTATATTCGGCATCAACCAGGCGCATGGGCAGATTTCTTTTTTCGATACGCTTGAGACATACCTGCCAGGCCAGACGCTCTTCCGATTCCAGAGCTTCAAGAGCGTGATGATCCGGTGTGGTGGCCTTCCGGACCACCTTGAGATCGGGCGAAAGTTTTTCCTCATCCGTGCAGGGTTCAGGGGGAAGCAGGCAAGTGGCCCATTCCAGCCCCTGCTCGGTATTGACAATAAGCGGGTCGTCCCGCTGCAGAGAAAGATCGCCGGAGGAAAGGACCATGACTCTCCGTGATTTTCTCAATCGGACATGTACGATATTCATATGCATCCCAGTGCTTGTTTATAATGCAGGGGGTTCATCCCCGCGCTTCAGTCAGCCGCCGGTCGAGCGATCCCGTTTCAGAGCGGGCCGGGACAGTTCAAAGAACAAATCCCGGAACACCCGCTGCGACTGCATGTTTCTTTCTATATATTTGGCGGCCTCATTGATGGCGGCCAGTTTAAGGGCCTGTCTTTCTGATGAAATATTCTTCTGGAGATCTCCGCTGTGGTCGCGGTTGAAAACAAGTGTATCATCACCGTCCACGGTCTTCACCAGTTCATCGCGATACCAGCTGTCGAAAAGACGCAGATATTCGCGCGCTTCCCGGCGAACTCGCCCCACCACCAGCGCTTCCAGAGCCTCTTTATCCAGTTCCTGACTCTCCTCACCTTCTTTTTTCTTCCCGGACCATTCCGCTTTGATGGCGTTGGCGATCTGCTTTTCCTTTTCCTGAAGATGGGTGGCGAAGCTTTCGCTGATCATTAAAGGATCTTCACCGGAGCTCAGGCGTCGCACAATATCAAGAACCACCTCACGACGATCGGAATGAAGAAGATCCAGAGCACGCATCATGCTGCCCTGGGCCAGAGGAGCAATGGCCAGAGCACGGGATTCTGAACAGCCTTCTTTTTCCTGCAACAGTGCAGCCACGGTTTCCATTTGCAGTGCCCGGAAACGGATGCGATGACATCGCGACAGAATGGTGGGGAGCAGTCGGCGGGGCGATGTGGTAATGAGCACGAATACGGTCTTGCTCGGCGGCTCTTCCAGAGTCTTCAAAAATTTGTTTTGAGCAGCCTCATGCATACGATCCGCATCACTGATGATCACAATGCGGGTGCCTCCTTCAAAGGGCCGGAAAATAACCATCTCCGTCATGGCTTCAATGGATTTCACATTGATCAGCCGGCCTTTGCCCTCGGGAGCCACATACAAGACATCGCCATGATTCCTGTTGATGGTTTTTCTGCAGGAGAGGCATTCATCACAAGCGTCGCCTGTGGCGCTTTCACAGTTCACCGCTTTGGCGAATTCCAGGGCGGCCAGAGTCTTCCCCACACCTTCGGGACCCCAGAGAAGCAATCCGCTCGGGATCCGTTGTCGGCGGCACATGCCCTGCAGAAGGCGCCGGGCGACATCCTGATCTTTTATCTGTGAAAAGCTCATTTCTTCGGCCTGTTATTCTTATTCGCATGACAGTCTGTTTCCGCCCGGTTTGCTCCCGGAGAGAACGCTCAGGAGGATCTTTCTTGCGAAAGGGAGTGCTCCTGAAGAAGGGCGCTGATGCGCTCTTTCAAGGCCTCCAATACCTCTTCGGGGGAAAGACAGCCATCTACCATTGTAATACGATCGGGCTCCTCCTGCGCAAGACGCTGAAAAGCGCTGCGGATATTGCGGTGAAAACTGAGGGTTTCTTCCATCATGCGATCGTCGCTACCCCGGTTCCGGGCACGCTGGAGCCCTTCTTGTTCAGGGAGATCCAGAATCAGCGTCAGATCGGGCCAGATACCATCGGTGGCCAGCCTGTTGAGTTCCATAACCGCCTCTTCGGGGAGTGTTCTTCCGGCGCCCTGATAAGCGGAAGTACTGTCGACAAAGCGATCGCAGAGAACCAGAGCGCCCCGCTGGAGAGCAGGACGGATGACATCACGGACATGCTGGGCACGGGCCGCCTGATACAGGAGCAGCTCGGCCAGAGGCGCAACAGTCTCCGCCCGGGGAACCATGAGCAGATCACGGATTTCCTCCGCCAAAGGAGTGCCCCCCGGCTCCCGTGTACAGACAACCTCATGGCCCTCTTCTTTGAGCCATCGGGCCAGCAACTGGATCTGTGTGCTTTTCCCGGATCCTTCGCCACCTTCCAATGTGATCAGGAGCCCTTTCATGAGGAAATAACCTTATGTCTGGCTTCGGCGGCTTTCACAAAAAATGCTTCCACCTCCCGGGCGTCGCTCTTCTCCAAAGCCGATTCAAAGGCATCCAGACTGTTGCGGAGCTCACGGATAGCGCCCAGAAGAGCCTCACGATTGGAAAGACTGATATCCCGCCAGATTTCGGCACGTGATGCGGCAATACGTGTCACATCCAGAAATCCCTGACCGATCATACTGCGACTGGCACCGCTGTCATGAACAATCTGTGCCACAGCAGCGGCCGCCACATGAGGCAGATGACTGGTCCTGGCCAGAAAATCATCATGCTGCGCCGGGTCCATCTCGATAACACGGGTGCCAACGAATTCCCAGAAAGACCGGGCCTCCGCAAGCGTCTCTTCAGCGAGATCATCGCTGCACTCGAGAAGACAGACAGTGCCTTCATAGAGATCAGCATTGCCATGTTCAGGGCCGGATTTCTCGCTGCCAGCCATGGGATGACAACCGACAAAGCGGCGGGGAAGGGGAAAAAGACGACGGGCATGAGCGCAGATGTCTTTTTTGACGCTGGCCACATCCAGAATCAGACACTGCGGAGAAAGGCGGGGAGCCAGAAGTTCGAGAAGAGGGATGACCTGTTGTACCGGTGTGGCGATAACAACGAGATCGGCCTCCAGCGAAGCCTCGAGCGGATCCAGAGAAGCGGTATCAACAGCACCGAGCCGCAGAGCCGTATCCAGACTCTCCTGACGACGACCCACACCGGTAATCGCTGCTTTTGATCCGCGTTTTTTCAGAGCCAGGCCGAGGGATGCACCAAGCAATCCCACGCCGATAATGGTAATCCGCTCAAAGCCGATGGTCATGGCCTTTCCCGTGCAGCCCGCACAGCCTGATCCACAGTAAAGCGACCCACATAGAGGGCACGGCCGACAATCACTTCGTCCACACCCAGAGGCGCCAGTGCACGGGCATTATGGATATCATCCAGAGAGGCGACCCCTCCGGACAGGGTTACAGGAAGACCCGATTTCCGGGCGACGGCTCCTGTCATTTCATGATTGGGACCGGAGAGCATGCCGTCACTGAGGATATCGGTATAAATAATACGGGAAGCGCCGGCCTCCGCCACACGCTGCGAAAAGGCCAGGGCATCGGCATCAGTGCTTTCCAGCCAGCCACTGAGCACCAGCTGACCGGCCCGGGCATCAATACCCACAGCCATGTGATCAGGCCAGCGGCGACAGCTTTCTTCCAGCAGATCACTGTCACGGTAAGCGGCCGTGCCCAGAATCACCCGTGTGGCACCGGCTTCCAGAATCTGTTCCACTGTTTCCAGGGAGCGTATGCCCCCTCCCACTTCATAGGGGATACCCCGGCGGGAAAGCATTTTCAGCTGGGGAAGAATGCAGCAGACGCCGCTGCGGGCACCATCAAGATCCACCATGTGAATCAGAGAATCTTCTTTCTGGCCCGCTTCCAGGAGTGCATCCCACCAGGCCTGTGCCTGATCAACCGGGTCCTGAGAATAGACAGTCTCCTGGGCGAAATCGCCCTGAACCAGATTGACGCACAGGCCGCCGCGGATATCCACCGCAGGAACAATACGCATGGTTATACAGCCGCCAGAGTAGCTTTGGCTTTTTCAACCAGGGCCGCAAAGGCTTCCGCATTGTTCACGGCAAGTTCGGCAAGCATTTTCCGGTCAAGACCGATTTCAGCTTTGTTCAGACCTTCCATCAGACGGTTGTAGGTCATGCCGTTTGCACGGGCGCCCGCATTGATCCGGGCGATCCAAAGGCGGCGGAATTCTCTTTTTTTATTGCGCCGATCGCGATAGGCGTACTGGCCGCTGTGGTCAACAGCCTGTTTCGCTGTTTTGAACAGTTTATGACGTGCTCCGCGATAGCCGGAAGCCATTTTAACGATTTTTCTGCGGCGCTGACGGGTGGCCGGATTATTGGTTGCACGTGGCATGATAGATCTCCTTGTTTACTCTGTGAATCTGCAGCCCCTCATACAGGAGCTCATGAGTTGTACTTCCCGGCGATCAGGCATAGGGAAGCAGTCGCTTGATCCGGGGGACTTCGGGATCAGACACCAAAGCCGACTGACGAAGGTTTCTCCGCCGTTTGGGGCTTTTACCGGACATGAGATGGCGCGCATAGGCGTGGTGTCGCTTGAAAGATCCATTTTTCGTGCGGCTGAAACGCTTCGCTGCGCTTTTATTTGTTTTCATTTTTGGCATAATAAACTATCTCCTCTAATACGATATTCGTTTGTCTGCTGGCTTATAAAAATCGGCAAAAACACTTCTTCCGGCGAGCGGAGGAAGGAGCCCGTAAATTCCTGCGTCGGTTCAGCTCACTGGCAAGCGGCTTATTTGGCCGGGGTCAGAACAATCGACATGTTGCGACCTTCCATCTTCGCAAGATTCGCGCTGCAGTCGCCTGCACACAAGTCCGCGGTGGCCTCAATGACTTTCTGAATAATGTCACGGCCGAATTCCTGATGGGCCATTTCACGACCACGAAACATGATCGTTATACGGACTTTATTGCCGTCCTTCAGAAAAGCGCGAACATGGTTCGTCTTGAAATCAAAGTCATGCTTGTCGATTTTGGGCCGGTACTTCATTTCTTTCACAGAAACCGTGTGCTGATTTTTGCGTGCTTCACGGGCACGGCGTTTCTGTTCGTAGCGATATTTACCGTAGTCCATGATGCGACAGACGGGCGGGACAGCGCCCGGGGCAACTTCTACCAGATCAAAACCACGATTCAATGCTTCGCGAATCGCATCGCGGGGACTCATAATACCAAGCTGGGTGCCTTCTTCATCAATCACACGTACCTGACGGGCGCGGATGTCTTCATTCACCCGGACCTGGTCTTGCTTTCTTTCCTTGCCGATGAGAGTCTTCTCCTTTGGGCCGGATACGGCCATACCATAAGTTACACAGGGCCACCGGAACAGCCGGATGACCCGACAAAAAAAACGCGACAAAAAGCCCTGGCCCTTTGTCGCGTGTAAATACACAATCACAGAATATGTGCTTCGCAACCAGGCTGGCAGGCTCATGGCCGCCGCAAGGTGAGGAATAACTTCCTTCTTTTGCTGCAGGATCATACTGATCCACAGCAGTACAATATCAAAAATAAGGCGCTTTTGTCAAATCCCTGTCATAAATCACCTGACAAGAGCTCAGCAATTTCTTTCACTGCAGAGATGCAAAGGGCCCGGAAAAGAAGAGCCGTCCACTCGCTACATTGACCCGCATCATCACTCGGCCTGTATACCCTCGCGGCTTTTCCTTTTGACTTGTATCCTGCACAAAGATACAATTCATAGCACAAGCAGCCGATCCCTCTGTCTCCGCATAGATGAAAGGAAAACACCATGAAACTGGGACTCGTCATTACACAAACAGATCCTGAAACGGTTTTCAACGGACTGAGGCTCGCTCTTTACAGCCTGGAACAGGGCGACCAGGTAAAAATTTTTCTTTCCGGGCGTGGCGTGGAGATAGACCAGATTGAAGATGAGCGTTTCAACGTAAAAGCGCTGGCGCAACAGCTTCTGGACGGTGGTGCGGAGTTTCTCGCCTGTGGCACCTGCCTGCAAATCAGAAATTCTGAAGGTTCGGAAATATGTCCCCTCTCCACCCTGAAAGACCATTATGAACTTGTGCGGGACTCAGACAGACTCGTTACCATCTGAATGAAGTGAAAAAGTGTTTGAGGCGATTTATGTCTTTTGATGCGCTCGCTGAACAATATGACGCCTGGTACGATACGCCAAAAGGAAGAGCCGCTTTCCGGGAAGAACTGCTGTGCCTCAAAAAATTGAAAGGAAAGACCGGGGCCCCTTGGCTGGAAGCGGGCGCCGGTACAGGCCGTTTTTCTGAAGCTCTCGGCATTTCCATCGGCCTGGACCCTTCCATGGAAATGCTGCATCTGGCCCGGAAAAGGAATCGCCTCATCTGTCAGGGAAAAGGAGAAGCCCAGCCTTTTCCTTCCTGCACCTTCCATGGAGTGCTCATCAACTGCGCCTTGTGTTTTATGCAACACCCACAAGCAGCACTGCAGGAAAGCAAGCGCGTTCTGGTACCCGGCGGAAAGCTTCTGCTGGGAATGGTTCCCCCTGAAAGTCTCTGGGGACAGCGTTGGGAAAAGGCCGCCCGGGAAGGCCATCCTCTCTACTCTCAGGTGACTTTTCGCAGTACCGCCGAAACCATCGTACTGGTGGAAGACTGTGGATTCAGACTGCGCAATGCCTTGAGTGCCCTCTTCCGGGATCCAGCGACACTCCCGACGGAAAGCAAACCGGACATACGCCCGGGCATAAATACCGAAGGAGGTTTTATCGCTCTTTCCTTTGAAAAACTTGCCTCATGAACACCCTGCTCTCATGAAGATTCCAGAAGACTTTCTTCCACAGGATCTTCCCTGTACAGCCTGAAAATATACACCGTCGTTGCGAAGGTTGATACCGTAAAGATTGTAAATATGGGGATAATGGCGGGATTATTTCTCCAGAAGTCAGAGAATTGATAGCCTGTCTCAGCCGTGGCCAGAAGCCAGCTTTTGATGCCGAAAGTTCTCAGACAGGCCAGGCCATAACAGACCCACACAACAAAGAGATAGAACCGGAAAATCTGGCGGCGGGAGCGTCCTATGAGATAGACGCAAAGCCCGACCAATGCGGTACCGATGACCAGGATGGCGGCCTGGGTGGTCATCGAAAAATCCGTCATGTTCAAGGCGGCGGGTTTTGTTCTGTTGAAGTCGTAGATGGTATGGAAGATGGTCAAGGTAAGAGCCACCTGCCAGCTGAGAGCCTGTGAGCGCATCCCCAGCAGAAGACAGATAGAGCCCAGAAAAACAAAGCTGTAAGCAAAGCGCATGACATCACGCAGATACCAGGCATTCCCTTCCGTGGCGATGGTATCCAGGATCGGGAAGAGCATGAAGAAAAGGATCACCGTGGGCACGAGAACAAGCAGATCTGTCAAACCTTTGTCTTTTCCGGTGAAGATCGGCTTTTCACCTGTCAGCTCATTGCGGTAATACCAGGCGCAGCTGCCGAAGAAGGCACCCAGTAAAAAGCCGAAGAAAAATTCCATGGCCTTCCACCAGCCGCACCAGGCCTGGGGCAGAGGCAGAGAGGGGCCGTAGACGAGAAAGAGGGTGCCGCCGCCAAATCCCAGGGCACCACCCGCAAATCCCCAGAGTGCAAAGCGCAGCGGCATGGAACCGTCTTTTTCGCGGGCACCCCCACGGAGTACAACCAGAAAAACCAGGGCTGCGAGCAGGAGACCGGCCCAGGATTCATCACGGGGATTTTCGGGATCAGAAAAATAAATCAGCTGCGGTTCGTTGATGAGTTTCCAACCGATATAAGCGGCAACAGGAAGGAGCAGGCTGGCGAGAACCAGTCGTTTGCGTTCAAAGCGCCCCGCTGTGAGACCCGCGCCCAGCAATGCCCCTCCGAGCAGGCCCCAGACACCGCCTTTGACTGTCACGCCGAGCATGCCCCAGAAAAAAGTGTCGCTTCCTTTGGCAAGACCCAGTGTCTGGCCATAGGTCATCTCGCCGCCGAAGGCCAGTCCCACAGTTCCGAAGAGCGCCAGTTGACAGGCCAGTGCCACATCATGACGGAGCAGAATGCTGAGGGTCAGTGCCAGAAAGACACCCGGGATCAGGGCTGCAAAAGGACCGCCGCCGATAAAACCGCGCAGGCCCCAGCCGAGCAGTATGGCTGTGGCTGGAAATAAAATAAAACTGGTCATGGAACAGGATGCAGAACAGTCCTTCCGGCTCTGGCAATCTGTTGTGGTCATGGAGTCATTCCTTGTTCTGTTGTCACTTCTTCAGTCTGCTGAATATTCTTCTGATATCTCACGGAAGAGATGTACGTTTTCATGGGGCATATCGCGGACAAGCTCACAACCGGCCGCAAGAATATAGCGGGGAGCACCGTCGGCAATACAGCTGTGGAGGCACTGAATCACTTCTTCCCGACTCCCATTGCAAAAGACGCTGACGGGATCTCCATTGCCCGAAAGAACCTGATCATCACCCATGGCACTGCGGGCAGCCGCCAGAGGCGACATCCAGTCCAGATCGACTATATCACAGCCCAGCGTGGCCATGCCGCTCACAAGAGCACTGGTGTTGCCGCAGATATGAAGCCGGACCCGACCGCCCAGAGCGTGTATACCATCCACCAGCCGCTTTTCATAAGGCAACACGACACTCTCATAGAGCTGAGGCCCCACGAGAGAGGCTGCAGCATCGCCCACACCGATAATATCCGCCCCTGCTTCCAACTGTGCACGGGCGAACTCAATGCCCAGAGCCAGTGTGAATTCGAAGAGCTCTTCCACAAAAGAAGGATCCTCAAAAAAATCCATCATGAGCGCATTGATCCCCCGCAGGTCGGCCCCTTCCGCACAGGGTCCCTCCACCCAGCCTTCAATGAGAAAGTCGTCGCCCGCCTTTTCCTTGAATAAGGCTGCTGCGCAAATACGGTCGTACATGCGTTTCCCCTCTTCGGGCCTGATAAGCTCCAGGGAGGAGAGCCGGCTTTTATCAGCGAGCAAGGCGTCATTCTCCTGGATCGCCGGAGGCTGGCTCTCATAAAAAGTCACCGCCGCCCCCAGGTCCGCCGCTTCACGGGCCGGATCGGAAATACAGGAGACATGATCGAATCCGAAGTCTTCCGCTGTTTTCAGCTGGCTGTCCACCAGCAAGCGGTGATCCGTCACATAGTCGCCGTAGGAGATACCGGCGTAATCGGCTGCGAACATCATGGTAATGGGCATTACCGGAATCCGGTCAACAGGCTGACCTTCCATCATTTTTATAAGTCGTTCTTTACCGGTCATGACAAAATTCCTTCCTGATATGGATGCGTCCCGGTCAATAGTCTTTTCTCCAGAAAAGGCCCACACCGCTGCGGTCCCGGGCGTCCACATCGCCTTTGATGGACAATTGAGGCGAAAGCTCCACCTCCACGGAAATACGGCCACTGTCCGAAGCGGTTCCCTGTTCCACTTCCACATAAACGGAATCGGTGAAATATTTTCCCAGACCGACAGCGGCATCGTCAATTTTTTCACCCGTGCGCAGGTCAATACGGTCAATGCCCGAAATGGAGACATTGCCCGAGAAGAAACGAAGGCCGCCCAGATCTCTGTTGAACATGGCGGCCACACGGGCTAGCTGTATGGCCTGAACCGGCGAAATGCGGGCCAGGTCTTTACCGAAAAGTATATGGGAGAGTATCTCGTCCTGGGGAAGAGACGGGCTGGATTCCAGTTTCATCGCAATGGTATCCAGTTCCCCTTCCAGCCGGACTGTAGCCGAGATTTCTTTGGTTTCAACCTGGGCACGCATATCCAGAGTGGGCTCCATAATACTCTTGCCCGTGAAAAGAATAGCGCTGTTGGTGAGTTCAAAGCGTTGATTCAGAAAATCCAGATTGCCACGGCGTGCAGCCACACGCCCTTCCGCACGGGGATCAGAGAGATCGCCACCCACATGAAACAGGCCGCTCCATTCCGAATCAAGAATGGGTGCGCGGGCATAAATTTTTCGAGGCATGGAACAATTGATGTCGAGGCGTATGGAAGAGGCAAGATCAGCAAAGGGGGAAGGGGCCGCCTCCTCTTCTTCTTCCTGACCCATCTCCACAATCTCCAGCCGGGTCGGTTCCCGCAGCATGAGTTGATCCGGCATGGTCGCTTCTACAGGACTGATCTCAAGCTCTCCGGAAAGAAGCATGTCTTTGAGGTTGCCCTTCAGCGAAAGAGGGCCATCCACCACAGCCGTGGCATAGGCCAGATGAACGACTTGCGCATGATCAAGTGCAACAGTCATGGAAAGAGGAAAATTATTTTCCAGGTCGAGAAGGACGGAGCCTTCAACAGTCAGCGTACCCTGCTGCCCCGCCTGAGCACTGCATTCGGAGATGATTAACGTATCATCGGCCGCTGTCAGGCGAAGCTGCATCCGGTGAAGATTCGTGCCCGTGCTGATATTGGTATATTGTCCATCCTGAAGAGAGGCCTCGCCGCTGATACGGGGTTCGGACAGACTTCCGTCAACAGTGAACTCGCCCGCCATCTTTCCTTCCATCGCATGAGGGATCAATGCCAGCCCTTTCAGCAAAGGCTGAAAATCCGTTTCAAAAGAAAGCTTTCCGGCCAGATCATTATCTTCGTCAAAATGCAAACGCCAGGGACGGAGACTCAGCTCCAGAGGAAAAGACAGTTCCGCCCGGGAGTTCAATCCGGGATCCAGTACAACACTGCTGTCCATCTGAAGCCGCCCATTCATGAGTGCCAGATTGATCTCAGCATTTGCCGGTGGAAGACTTCCCAGCCCCTCGTCTTCCAGAAGCGCATCTTCCACCTGAACACGGCCTTTCAACTGCGGATCCTCCCAGCAGCCGAGAAGACTGAGCTCTCCCTGTACCATACCGCTTGCAGCAGGAAAACCCGCTGTCTCCAGAAGGGACAGGGGCAATGCCGACAGCGTCAGTGAGGCACGGATCTCATCGCTTCCGGCCAGAGCCTCGGCCTGAATGCAGCCATTCGTTGATTCGAGTCGGAGAGGACTGAGCGAAAACTCCGGAGGGGACCAGATGATCTGTGCGTTTTCTTTCAAGCTGAAGAGGGAAGCTCCCGCACCTGCAGTCAGAGTCGTGAGGAGCCCTTTTCCTTCTTTCACGGAGAGTTCACTTGCCAGGTTCACTGTGAGCGGAGAAACTTCTTCCTGTTCAGAAGACTCGTTCACCTGGAGCTGAAATGTGGCCAGTGCGAGATCGCCAGCCACTTCGCCCCGGAGACTGTTCAGCTTCACCTGGCCGAGGGTGAGACTTTCCATCTCCAGACTTGCCCGGCCGGAGGGGTTCTGATCAAGTCCTTCCGCTCTGGCTTTCAAAGACACGGTGCCTCCCTGAAATGCACCCGCTTGCAAATCATGACAATGCAGATGACTCTCCAGTTTTTTGTCCGCCAGAGTCAAGGCTCCTTCTCCGCTTCCGGACAAGGGAAAATCAATCAGCGCCCCGATCTGTGCGAGATTCGGCGCTTTCACTTGCCCTTGTAGGGTTGTGTCATATACAGCAAAGGGAATCACGCCGCTCAGTGTCGCTTCATTGGTACCGTCCTTCAGGGAAAAAGAGTTTAGCGTGAAGCTGTCCTCTCCCAGAGATCCTTTCCCGGCCAGAAGCACCGGGGCGCCCTCTCCTTTCACACTTCCCAGCCATCGGAGCTCCGGTGTGCGAAGCGGACCTTCACCCAGCAGCTCCAGAGCCAGATTCAAGGGAGCGGAGTGCGACACTTTCACTGAGGAGGCATCGACCGTTATTTCGCCCTGGAAACCTTCCAGATCACCGGTGAGCTGGGCCTTTACAGCAAGCTGGCCCGATATTTCCTGATCTACCAACTCCCCGATCCCGGAGAGCTCAGGCGCATCCAGATTGCCGGCGAAAACAAAGCTGTGATCGCTCAGGCTGTGTGTGCCTTCCAGAAGCACACGACCCAGAGCATGGCTGATTTTGCCTTCCCGGAGCGTCACGCTTTCTTCTGTGGCTTCGAGACTGATATCAAAAGAAAGCCCGTCGCTTCCAAGCCATTGGGCCAGATCGGGATCAGTGGAATCGTTTTCCCTGATCTTGCCCTGAAGGGAACTGTCCAGCTGCAAAGGCATCCAGGAAAGTTGACTCTCCACTTCGGCTGTAAAAGCCAGAGAGGGTAAGCTGACAAAGGGCGAGGTGAGTTCCAGTGTGTCGGGACACTCCACGGCCAGCTTCACTTGCCCCAGCGATTCCTTCAGTTCTATGAGTCCTTCTCCCGTCACCGACGCTGTCCCGCTGCGAAGCTGAATCGCCGGACAGCTGATTGCTTCGAAGCCCTGACCTTTTACAGACAGGGTCACTTGAAGATCTTCCAGGGACGATCCTTCCTCTTCGCCGGATGAAGGCGCAGCCATATCCGTGCAGTCCAGCGAAAGCTCGCCCAGCCAGTTGCTTTCATGGACCCGGCGCCAGCTTTCGCTGAGAAGGGTAGTTTCAAGTTGCAGGGAATCGACAGCCCAATCCGCCCATCGGAGTCCATTACCCTGGAGGCTCAACCCGGCCTCGGCTCCTTCCTCTTCAGAAGAGGCGTGGAACTGGCCCCGGAAACTTCCTTCCAGCGGTATTTCCTCTCCCAGCTCGAACAAAGCCATTCCGCTGAGACTCGCCTCTCCGTTAAAGTCGAAGGCTTCAGCCTCCAGATTGACCCAGCCGGACAGAGCACTTTCCAGATCCCGGCCTGTCAGCGCAAACTTATGAAGACTGAGCCGGGCTGTTTCATTATCATAATGGAGATCAAAACTGGAACGGATATTTTCTTCCGCCCGAAAAGGAATTTGAGCAACAGGCAGACGACCGGGATACAAGTCCAGAGTACCGCTGAGCTTCGATTCCTCCCCTATGAGGAGTTGTCCCTTTCCTGAAAGAAAATCCCGTCCGTCCTGATCTCCGGAAAGCGTATAGTGAAGAGTCGACCCGTCGCTCTCAGCACTGATCAGCAATTCACAAGGAGCTTCCGATTCTTCAAAACTGTAATGCACGGTCACTTCGGAGCGGCCCGCCAATGCTGGAAGGGCGAGCGTGCTCTTTGCTGAAAGATTCAATTTCCCGGACTGAAGACCGGCCTCGTCCAGAGAAAATTCGCCCTGTGTATTCAATCGGCATTGGCCCTGACCCTCCAACTTGTCGCCCAGATAAGGGACCACAGAGGCCAGGGGCGGGATTCTGGAAAGGAATGCTTTGCCTGTTCCTGAGACCAGGGTTTCCGCTTCTCCTTCCCTGAGCAACAGACTCCCCTCGGCAAGCAGCAGATCCCGGGCCTGAACAGTGATCCCCGCTTCCCAATGCTCCCTCGGCCCTTCGCCATGAAGGACGACCCGCAGAGGCGGGCTCAGATTCAACATGGCCGGCAACAGCGAAGTATCTTCCAGATGTCCTTCCAGCCGGGGTGCGTCCCCGTCATAGAAAAAAGAAATCCGGCCGTCTACGGCGTCGCTCTCCAGGCTTTCCAGGCTGAAAAAGAGTTCCGGAAGCTGCTTCCCGGCGGCCGGATGGATCTGACCTTTCAGGGAAAGAGGATGGTCACCCCCGGGCCCCGCTTCGGGAAGTTGAAGGCGGGAAAGCTCCAGGTGATCAACAGAGAGATGATAGACAAGCCTCGGGATTGTCGGGATACGCCACTTTTTCTTTTTGACCGGTGGACGCAGCATGGTCACAGATCCGATCTCGGCCCGTGTCAAACTGATCCGGCCTTTCAGAAGATCACGATACAGAGGCTCTATGAAAAGATCTTCCAGTTCAAAGCAAAGCCCTTCTTCGTCGCTGATGGCCAGCTTCCCTATGGCCAGAGATGTGTAGAGAGAACCCTTCAGCTCCCCGGCTTGCAACTCCCAACGGGTAAAACGGCTCACAAGAGCGAGGGTCGCCTGCACAGCGGCCGCACTCCCGGAACTGCTGGCCAGAGAAAACAACAGTCCCGCAAAGAGAAGCACGGGCAACAGAATGATAAGGAAGCGACGGCGGAAGCGTCGTTTTTTTTGAGGGGATGACTCCATGATTAAAATGCCTGACCGATGCTCATATACAACTGTATGCTTGAATCCAGATCTTTGCGCCTGTTCACGGGCATGGCCGCATCAACACGCAGGGGCCCCAAAGGCGTGAGATAGCGGACTCCGAGCCCGGCACCCCATCGCGGACTCGTGCCGAAGTCCGGGTAGATGGATTTATAGGCCATACCCCCATCCACAAAGGCGACAATACCTATTTTGTCCGTGATCTTTTTGCGCAGTTCCAATGACCAGTCCGTCAGAGAACGACCACCCATGGGATGTCCTTTTCTGTCCTGAGGCCCGATATTCTGATAGGCATAGCCCCGGACACTGCCACCGCCTCCCGCATAGAAGCGCTCATCCGCAGGGATCTGTCCTGTGGCCGCACCGCCAAGAATGCCCAGGCGAAAACGTGTGGCAAAAATAAAATCCTGATCTGCTGTGAGAGGCTGAAAATAGCTGATATTGAATTCATTCTTCGCAAAGAACATATTCGTGTTTGTAATATCCATGAAAGGAGTGAGGCGGTTGGTGATCTGAAAACCCTGGTGACTGTCCAGAGGATCATCACGCCGGTCATAGCGCACTTCCAGGGGGAACAAAGCCAGATAATAGGTTTCGCCCTGTCGCTCGGCCTGCACCCGGCCCAGGCGAAGAGAGGCACCCCAGCCGTAAACCAATTCAGGTGAAATGATCCTTTCAATCCAGGCGCCGAATTCCACACGACGGCTCTGGTAGCGCTCCGGATGCAACTGTCTGGCACGGCCGTGAAGGGTAAGGCTTTGATCAGCCCGGCGAAATTGTTGAATATCGTAGACAGCGCCGAGACCCTGCTCGATTTCCGTGACCTGACCCTGCACACGAAGACGACGGCTCAGACTCAAAAAATTGCGGTGTTCCCATTCAAAACCGGCACCTATCCCCTCATCAGAGCGGTATTGAAGCCCTGCATGAACAGTCCGATGACGGCGCTCCATCACTTCTATCACAATGGGGATCTGTCCCTTTTCAATTTCCTCCTCTGGTGCAGGGCCGATGCGTACGATGGAAAAGAGCCCCGTTTTCTGGAGCTTCGCCTGGCCTTCTTCCAGAAGTGAAGTCTGGTATGGGGCTCCCTTCATCCACGGAAGCTCCCGTTCAACAGCCTCGGTGCGAACAGTCTCCAAACCTTCCAGACGCAGATCACCGAAGAGAAGATGAGGGCCACTGTCAAAAGTGAAAAGGATGTGCAAGGCCTTTTCTTGGCGGTCAATGCTTATTTTTCTGTCGACGATTCTGGCAAAGGGAAACCCGCCGTTACCCAACATGCGGATCAGTTGCTTTTCTCCCGCAAGAACAGTTTCCGCCCGGGCCGGCGCTCCTCTTTTCAACTCGCTGCTCTCGCTGAGAACGGTTTCCAATGCAAAAAGATCCATCTCTTCTCTGGGTGCGCTCATGGCAAGAAGGATGCTGGAAAAATGATAACACTCGCCCGTTTCAACTGTATAAGAAACACGACTGGCTTCTTTGTCCCAATGAATTTCCAGGTCTACAAGATTGTCGTAATATCCCGCCGCATTCAAAGCGTCTTTCAACCGGTCTGTATGACGATGGGCATAGGCCTTCAACATGGCTTCGGTATCGGGAACGCCTTCTCCGGGCCAGAGCATGGGAGAATAACTTTCAAGAAGTTCCTGCAAAGCCTTGTTTCCCACAGGGCTGATCTCAATTTTCAGCGAGGCAGCCACAGCGACGGGAGCCATAAAGACACAAAGACTGGCCGTCAACACAACGCTGCAACACACTGTCAGAAAAGACGCTTTCACTTGCGGAATTCCAAGGTTATAATCATTGATCCCTAAAGGCTCCCATGGAAATAGCATACCACAATTGTTTCAGATAAGGGGACTTCGTGCTGCCAGGTCGAATTCCAATTTCAAAGCTCTTTATAATTTTTAAAACACTTCTGCTGCTGATCCCTTTTTCACTGTACAAGCAAAAAGAAAAGAGAAGCGAGGGTTGCTGTGTCCAGGCTGGCCACTGATTCACCATAAATACTCTGACCCAGCCTCAGCCTCTCATTTTCTTAGTGAAGCTTCGTGTTACTACCCGTCAACTTCCATTATTTTT
>LSQX01246475.1_pt1 | contig 52208 bp, 47 predicted proteins | sample 654561 | NCBI WGS metagenome assembly LSQX01 (sample SAMN04489861, study PRJNA283612) | anaerobic digester metagenome | isolation source: 4 biogas reactors fed with cattle manure at either 37C or 55C with and... | place: Denmark: Kongens Lyngby | collected 2014
CTCAAGGAGGCGTTATGAGAGATCGCCCCATCGCACTCAAATTTTCATCCGTCTCGTTCTCCTATCCCCGTCTCGATGTGCTCAGCGATGTCTCCTTCCACTTCCACAGCGGTGAGTTCATCGCCCTGGTCGGTCCCAACGGATCGGGCAAGACCACACTGCTCAAGCTGATCCTGGGGCTGGAGCAACCACAGAAGGGAGCCATCACCTTGCTCGGCCAGAATCCAAAAAAGAGCAGCAGCCTCATCGGCTATGTCCCTCAGCACGCGTCCTATGACCCGACATTCCCAATCACGGTGCAGGAGGTTGTCAGAATGGGTATGGTGGCATCTACAGGGCGCGGCCAGCGCAAGCAGGAGCTGGAGCAAGCCCTATGGGCTCTTGGGCAAGTGGAGCTTGCCCATCTGGCATCCCGCCCTTACAGCGATCTCAGCGGCGGGCAGCGCCGCCGTGTCCTGGTAGCAAGGGCGCTGTGTGCCAAGCCGAGCATGCTCATCCTCGACGAACCGGCTGCCAATATGGACAAGGAGAGCGAGAGAAGGCTTTATGCCACGCTGGCCAACCTCAAGGGAGAGACTACGATTCTCATCGTCACTCACGATATGCGTCAAGTTTCCGACCTCACCGACCGGGTGTTCTGCATCGATGCCCACAAGCAGGGAAAAGTGGGCCGCACCGTGGTGCAGCATGCGTTGGAAGACTACGAGGATGGGACCAAGCGCATCCGTCACGATGTGCATCTCTCGGGTGACCAGTGCCAGAAGGAGGGTCTTGATGGATAGTCTTGCAAGCTTTTTCAGCGCATTGGTCTCAGCCGACTTTCCCTTTGTCAGGAATGCCTTTCTGGCTGGTCTGCTCTCTTCGGTGCTCTTCGGGGTGCTCGGCTCGGTAGTCACCGTCAAACGCATTGCAGGCCTCGCCGGGGCGATCAGCCACGCGGTGCTGGGAGGAATCGGGATCGCCCTGTACCTTAGTGCAACCGGCAAGGTTCCTGGCCTCAGTCCGATGGTGGGTGCGGTTGTATTCGCCCTGCTCTCTGCAATTATCATAGGAACGGTCTCACTGAAGTCCAAGCAGCGCGAGGATACCGTCATCCAAGCCATTTGGGCGATCGGGATGAGCATCGGGGTGCTCTTCATGGCAAAGACTCCCGGATACACCGATCCCTCCAGTTACCTGTTCGGCAACATCCTCTTGATTTCCAATCAAGATTTGGTGTTGCTTCTTCTGCTTGACGTGGTGGTGGTCTTTCTCGCCTGGCGCTTCTACCCCCAGATCGAGGCTTCGGCCTTCGATGAGGAGTTCGCCCAGGTACGGGGTATTCACACCCGCTCGGTATTTCTGATCATCCTCTCGGTGACCGCCGTTGCGGTGGTGCTTTTACAAACATTCGTAGGGATTGTCATGGTGATAGCCATGCTGACCCTGCCGGCGGGGACGGCCGGCTATACAGCAAAGAACCTGGCATCGATGATGGTCGGTGCCACCCTCTATGCCTTCTTCTTCTCCTTTTCGGGTTTGGCGGTGGGTTGGGTCGTCGACGTTCCGGTGGGGGCAATGGTGGTTGTCATCGCTGGAGCCTTCTTTTTAGGCAAGGCGGCAGGGAATCTCATTACGAAGCGAAGGAGGGGCCATGACCAAGGCGCGAAAAGCACTTCTTGAGGTACTGAGGATGAGCCATGAACCGGTCTCGGCTTCCCACTTGCTGCAGCATCCCTCCATTCGGTTCGACCAGGCCACCGTCTATCGGAACCTTCATTACCTGGAGGAGAAAGGGATGGCCGACTCATTCATTCTTCACTGCACCGAGCATGGCACGGAGCGTTACTACAGCTATCGAAGCTGTGAGGATGGTGTGCATCACCACTGGTTTCACTGCCGGACCTGTCATCGGTTCATAGACCTTGGAGACTGCCAATATGATGAACAATTGGCAAGGTGGGAACAGGCCTATGGCTTCACCGTCAGCGACCATACCTTTTTTCTGACCGGCCAGTGCAAGAATTGCAAGGATGCTACTGCTTCAACAAATTGAAGAGCTGCAGGCGGTTGCTCACCCCCAGTTTCGTATAAATGTTCTTGATGTGGGTCTTTACGGTATTGGGGGAGATGAAGAGTTCCTTCGCAATCTCCTGATTGCTCAATCCCTCGACCAGGAGGTTGATGATCTGTGCCTCCCGTTCCGAGACTCCAAGCTGCTTCACCTTGGCATCAGGAAGTCCGCTTGTCATCTCATAGGTGAGGAAGTAACGGCGGCTGATGAAGTAGTACAGGTACACCGAGAGGACGGCGAAGCTGAGATACACAAGCTTGAATGCCACCTGCCTGAAGAAAAGGATGTCCAAAGGGAACAGGATGATCAGGGGCAGGAAGGTGTAGCAGATGCCTTTCAGCAGCCGCTCCTCCTCCCAGGTGGTCGCTTTTTTTGCGTAGATGCACCCCAGCACTCCATGAATGACCAGAAACATGCTTGCACTGAAGAAATGGTACCGCATGGTGTCGTGCAAAGCCTTGATCCAGTCTCCTCCGCTCTTTGCAAAAATGATGTAGAGGCTGAGGATGAAAAAGACAAGAATCAAAAGGGTGAGAATGCGGTTGCCCAGATGCTTCTGCTCCTCGGTCGCCCTGATCAACTTGATCAAGTACCTGCTGAACATCAAAAGCAGGAGCGTGGTCAGCAATACGGAGAGAAGGGTCGCTCCCAGGGCATAGGTCTCATAGGAACGTGAAAGCAGGTGCTGCTCATCCAAAACCCTGCTCAGGTAGGTGGTCAACAAAGTCAGGCACATCTGAAAACTCAACGGGGTGAGCACGGTGAGAAACGAGCCGGTATAGGCATCACTCATACGAACGCGAAGCAACACGCACAAGCAGGTAATCGAGACTACCAAGGCTGTCGTCAAGAAGAGCAGGATGTCGGATAGAATCACCATAGAGACCCTCTTGGAGAATCCTATCACACCCGGCGCTCTAGAACCATGCCTTCATGCCGACCTGCAGCGAATCATTGTCATCCCAACTCTTGTACAGACTGCTCTTGGTGCCGGCAGCCCCATACACCGTACCCTTGAGAAATACACTCAGGTTATCCTCAAGCGCATAGGAAAGAGAAGTGAGGACGGCATACCCTTCGCTCTCGATGTTGTAGGTGACAGCGGCCCTGGCTGTGAGCCGTTGTTGCATGAACGGATACTCCACGACCATCAAGAGGGTGTTCTCATACGCCTTGCCATCGAAGGAGGCCAAATAATCCACATCAACGGGGTTTGCGCTGCTGTAGTCCAATATATACCTGCCCTGATAGGCGAGGGCCAGGAAGGCCGAGCTTGCCGGGTGAGTATAGGAAAGCTCTGCAAGATAGGCGAACCTGCTGTTGTAGAGACTGCTGTCAGTTCCATCCTTGTCTTCGCTGAGAAAGAAGCCTCCTTCAAGGGCAAGGGTGAATGGGTCGAAGAGCAGGCTGCCTTCCATGCCGAAGAGTTGGTAGCGGGTATAGGTCAGGTTCAAAGAAGTTGGCAAAGATGTTACTGGAGCGAATGCTGTAATGGTGAATCCAGGATCCGAGTGATGTCCATTGAAGTACAACAGGCCCATATCCAGGTTTCCAAGGGAGGTGCGATACCGGCCGCCGGCTTCCCATGAGCCAAGGTTTGAGGTGTCCGGCTCGGTGATGGTTGCACTTCCAAAGGCCGTAGGAACGAGGCTGTATCGGCCTTCGGTGACCAAATAGGAGGGTGAGAAGCCCGGCTTGAAAGCCAGGTCCAGCGAACTGTTCTTGAAGTATGAGGATGCAAGCAGCATCGCAGATGGGCGTTTCATCGCCTCAAGGTCGTCCACAAAGCCGTCTCTGAGGTCACGGGAGGAGAGCACATCGACTACATGGGAGGTGGAAGCGCTTCCCCACGGGTGGGTGAACAGGCCCCCCTTGATCGTCAGATTCCCCGCAAAGAGGGAGATCGAGAGTTCGTCCGCCTCCAACCGGTTTTCCAGCACATCGTATGAGAGTTGGGCGACTGAACGGTAACGCCGACCGTTCTGCTCGGCGGCGAAGGAGAGCTTCGAGTCAGTAAGAAACTGCTCGTCCCGATAGAGTCCTCCACCGGCTTTTACCGTGAAGGTGGTGATTCTGCTTGGCTGCTCCTCCAAGAACAGATCGAAGCTGTACAGCGCCGGCAAGAGAAGACTGAATGCGAGTATAAGGAGTATGCGTTTCATTAGAGCCTCCCGGTTTCCAAGAATTTCAAGGTGAAATATCCACTGCTGAGGGGGATGTCGAAGCGGGTCTGAAGCATCTCAAGGCGTGTGGCATGGCCGCTGGCCTCTGTTTTCATCGTCAGGATTTTAGTGATGGGTTTTCCCTCGACGGTATCGGTCTCTTCGGTGACCAAGGTTTTTACCAGGGTTTTTCCATCGAGGTCGTAGAACTCGACCCGCAAAGGAAGGTACGTCGCCTTTTCGACTACCGTAATGGTTTTTCCATAGGTCTTTTGCGCAAAGGGAGTGGATTGGATGCGCCAGCTTGTTGCATCCTCATCCAGCAGCAGATGGTCTGCCTCCTTTTCGTCATAGGTGGTCGAAGCCATGTCCGAATATGAGAAGTCACTGCCCATGAACGAGCCTCCCTCCTCTGATGAGCCTATGCGCCGGCTTCGCTTCAAGGCAGGCAGATAGATCCACTGTTCGGTCCTCCCCCCTTGCTGCTCGATGGAGAGAAACCGTGTGTTGCGCACATTTTCAGGGGAGAGAAAGACTGTCAGCGAAGATGTCAATCCCTCCTTGGTTTGGCTGAGGGTTTGAATCCTTCGTTCACGCATCTGACCGTTTGGTTCGATGAGGGTGAGTCTCAGATCGAGAGCAGCTGTATCGGAACTCTGGATCTCCATTACCTTGGCCATCACGTGGCCGGCCGGTACGGCCGCCAAGACAAGGCTGCAGGTGAACAGGACAAGGATAAGGCTGGTGAGCATTCGTTTCATGAAGGCCTCCTGGTAATAAGTGAGCTGTAATGTAGTTTTATCGCTCCAAGAATCAGCAGGGCGGAAAGTGCGGCACTGATCATGGCGATGGAGAAGAGCAGACCCATGTTGGCAATGGGAACGAAGCGACTGAAGAGCAGGCCCGAGAACCCCAAGGCAACCGAGGCTGCATTCGCCATGATCGCCTTGCCTGTTGTCTGCATGACTTCGGTTACGCTCTGATCGTTGCGTTGGAATGCCGAAATCAAGTGAATGGCATAATCCACTCCGACTCCGATGCACAGAGCTGCAAGCAGGCTGGTAATAATGTCCAACTTGATATGGAAAATGACCATGACACCGAATACCGAGGTAAGGGCGAAGAGGCAGGGAATGAGGCTGAGCGTGGCTAGCTTTGCCGACTTGAAGGTCAAGAGAACCAAGAGCCACACTGCAAGAAGTGAACTGAAGAGGGAGATGACCTGGCTTTTGGTCACCAAATCGGTGAGTGCAAGGCTTACCGCTTCCCCGCCGCCGATCTCCACCGACCAATCTTCAGGAAAGAGGGTGGGGATCAGGGAGGTGAGGTTTCGCAGCGTCCGTGTATCGGAATCCTTGAGAAGAATGGTTATGAGCATGGCATCGGGCTCAAGCGGGTCGTTGATGAAGGTGTCAAGCGATGAACTGTACAGCAACAGGTATTGGGCGATGAGGGCGGCCAACTGCTCTTCTGTCTCAAGCCCATAGCGGGAGGGGTCGAGAGGAATCTCATAGCTTCCCATTCCCCCCGCTTGTTCACGTAACGGCTCGTATGCTTGCCCGCCGGCCTGTTCATCGGACAGGTCTGTGAAAAAATCAAAAACGAGCTCCGGTTCGTCGGATTGTACGGTACTCTCTTCATCTCCCGGGCCGAGCAGCTCATTCATCCGCTTCACAAACGGCAGGATGGACTGCACCCCTCCTACATGGTTTTCTCCTTCCAAGGTTGAAATTGCCTTCTCAACGATGGTGAGGGTGCTTGGCAGCAGCACCTCTTCGGAGGGTTTGACCATGACCGAGAGTGAGAAGCTCCCCTGCATGCGCTGATTGTATGATCGGGTATCCTGGACCAGGTCCGAGCCTTTCTTGAAGAAGGCAAGGATGTTCGTTCCCTCTTCAAGCTTGCTGTAGGAGAGCGGCAGGATGATTACCAAAAGCAGCAGGGAGGCAAACAGTATGACTTTTCCGTAGTGGTTGGAGAGGGTGTTCCCCATCGCAACCCACAGGCCCCTTGCTGCTCTCTTTCGTACTTGCATGCGAATAGGTTCCTTGTAGACCAGACGTATCAGGGCCGGCAGCAGGATCAGAGAACTTGCGGCACAGACCACCACTCCTATGAAACTGAGCAAGCCGAAGGTGCGAAACGGCAACAACGGGCTGGAGAGCTGGGCGAGAAAGCCGAAGGCGGTCGTAGCAGCTGCGCTAAGAATGGGATAGGTGTTTTTCTTGACCACTTTCTTCAAGGCGTTTTCTACTCCCAGGCTCTCGTACTCCTCAAAGAAGTGGCTGAAAATATGGATGGTGTAGGCGCTGCCGACGATAAGCAGCAATACCGGCACCAGCATGGTGGCCATGGTGAAGGTGATGCCGGTGATACTCATGATTCCCAAAGCAAGCGAGCTGCTGAAAACCAGAGGAACAAGGCACAGAAGGGTTGCCTTGAAACTTCTAAGGAAGAGATAGAGAACAAGCATGATCAAGGCCGCAACAATCGGGACCAAAAAAGCGAGGTCGGCGAGCAGGCTTATTCGAATCTGCTCGGTAACCACAGGAAGCCCCAGGATGGAAGCCTCCAAACCAGAGAGGGGGGCGAGGATGGCGCGCAGCGAGCCGAGCAGCTCTGCCTGGTTGTAATCGAGCTGTGTCTGGATGAGGATCGAGGCGCTTGTCCGGTCCTCACTGAGAAAGGTTCCCTCGTAGAAACCCGGCCAGCTTGCAATATGGGTCTCAAGCGCTTCTACGTTCCCTTCATACAGTGAAACCACTTCCACCCCATCGGGTGCAGGCTCCAGATGCTTCAAGTTGGTGATCGAGCTGGCCTGCTTGACCCCCTCCAGTTTTCCTATCTCATCGGTGAGAGAGGCTATGAGTGCAAGGTTTTCTCCACTGAGAATACCCTTTTCGTCATACAGGCTTACAACGAGGGCATCGAGGGAGCCGAACTGCTCTTCGATCCGGTTGTTCGTCTCCACGACTGGAGCCTTGGTGGGAATGAAGGCATCGGTCGAGGAATCGATTTTCAATCTTCCGATTCCAAGCAGGCTGAGAGAAGAGAGAAGCAGGCAGACTATGACGATCAATGCGTCGCGACTTCGTTGGTGTTCCATACCATCACTGTAGCCGTTTCAAGCATGTCTGCAATCGCCTGAGCAGAGCATATTGCCTCACCTTTGCGGGTGAGACACTATCACCCGATAGGTAATACCCGCTTTACAAAAGCCGGTCCATCCATGATGATTGCCATAGGGGGAACACTATGAACTATACCAAGATTGTCGCAACACTCGGTCCGGCCAGTGAGAGCTATGAGATGATCAAGGCCATCCTTGAGGCAGGTTGCAGGGTCATAAGGCTGAATTTCAGCCACGGCTCGCACGAGGAGCAACAGAAGCGTCACGACAACGTACGCAAAGCAAGCGAGGAGCTGGGTTTCCCCGTCACAATCCTCATGGACCTGCAGGGGCCGAAAATTCGACTGGGCAGCCTGGAGGATCCCTCCTATACCCTGAAGAAGGACGAGAAGCTGATCATCACCACCGAAGTCTGTGTGGGAAACCGCCGGCGTATCAGCATCGACTATCCGAACCTGCACGAAGAGATACTCATCGGTCAGCGAATTCTCATCAACGATGGTCTGGTAAGCCTGGTAGTGGAGAGTATCGAGGGCCGGGACATCCATTGCAGGATGCTGGAGGAAGGAACCTTGCTGCCCCGAAAAGGAGTGAACCTGCCTCAAGTCCCGCTGAAGCATCTCAGTTCCTTCACCAAGAAGGATGAAGCGGACCTTGCCTTCGCCTTTGCCAACAACCTCGATTATGTAGCCCTTTCCTTTGTCCGCAGCGGCGATGATGTGAGAGCCTTGAAGGCTCATATGAAAGCTGTGTACGGCAGGACCATTCCCATCATCAGCAAAATCGAGAAACCCGAAGCTGTGGAGAACCTTGCCGATATCATCGGTGAGTCCAGTGTCATTATGATCGCCCGGGGTGATCTGGGGGTGGAGGTTCCTGCCGAAGAGGTTCCCCTGATTCAGAAAGCCATCATCCGCAGCTGCATCGATGCCGGTATTCCGGTGATTACCGCCACACAGATGCTTGAGTCGATGATGCACAACCCCCGGCCCACCCGAGCCGAGACAAACGACGTTGCCAACGCAGTGCTCGACGGCACCAGTGCGGTCATGCTCAGCGGTGAGACTGCGGCAGGGGAGTATCCGCTTCAGGCGGTGACCACCATGGCCCGTATTGCAAGCCTGGCCGAGCGCAGCAGTGCCTTCCGCAGGCAGGTATTCAATCAGATCAGCACCCTCGATCCGCACCGCAAGCAATCCAAGACCGAGGCGGTGGGTCTCGCTACACGTGAACTCGCCCTCTCTATAGGAGCCTCCTACATCGCCTGCTTCACCCAATCCGGATCAACGGCCCGCCTGATCGCCAAATTCCGTCCCTCGGTGCCCATCATCGCCTTCTCCCCCCTGAAGGAGGTCGTGCAATACCTTGCCCTCTCCTGGGGTGTCACCCCCATACTCATCGAGCCTCAGGATTCAGTGGACCATCTGTTGGCCTATGCACCCTGGTACCTGAAGGAGCACAAGTTGGTGGAGAGAGGACAGTCTGTGGTGATCACCGCCGGGGTGCCGGTGGGCAGCTCGGGCAAGACCAACATGATCAAGGTGGTGGAGATCGAGTAGTACTACGGCCTGAAGGAGATGGAAGCGCCCAGACTCAGGGCTCTTCCCTGATGGTCGAAGAGATCCAAGGCACGGATGTCCACTGAGATGAAGGTCGACTTGAGAAACTCGATGGGCAGCAGCCGTATTCCTACATTGACCAACCCCCGGTTGTCGGCATTGCCGGCCGATGGGGTTGCACTGTAGCTTACATTGCCGAAATCCATGAGGAAGTCGACCTTCCCCTTGAAGGTTTTCTCCAAAAGCGGAGTCTGGAAGGCGAGGGCGAAGTTGATGTCGCTGTTCATGCCCTTCATCAGTGAGTACCCCACCAAGAGCGTGGTCTTGGATGGATGGTCCATGATGGAACTGTCGAAGGTGGAGACAAGGTACAGCTGCGTCGATATCTGGTTGGTATCAGACACCCCGCTCCATTGTCCAAGCAATCCGGCAGCAAGACTGGTGGTTCCCTTTTTGCTGAACCGCCACTTTACATTGAGCAGGAGGTCTGTGTTACCGGCGATGTCAACGGCAAGACTCGTCTCAAACGTGTCCTTGAAAGCCAATTGAAGGGCGGGTATATGGAGAGCACCGCTGGTGCCGAATGTGGCACTGTAGGCGGTGGTGACCGCACTTGCATTGGTGCTGGGTGTTACCTCAGCGCTGGGGACGACAATATATCCCGACGTTCCTGCAAGGGTCGTATTTGCAGACAACGAAACCGAGCATGCAAGCAGAATCAGGGAAACAGCAAGGAATTTTTTCATACAATTCTCCTATGCTTAGGGTGCCGAAATAGTTCGAGCAGGTCAAGAATCACACCTTCTTTGCCTTCATCGCACTCTTGCATCGATACATGGCTGCATCGGCTCGGCTGACTACCTGTGCAAACTTCTCCTTCTTCTTGGGTATGTACACAGCATAGCCTACGGCAACATCGTAGTCGACTTTGCCTGATGAGCTGAAGAAGTCAAGCACCGTATCGGCAAGCTTGGCAATCTGGTCCTCGTCGACTTTTGGAATGAGCGCTATGAACTCATCGCCTCCGTAGCGGTACAGGGTTGCCGAGGCCGGCAGCAACCGTGAGAGTCGTTGGCCGAAGTCCCGCAGTACATTGTCTCCGGCCTTATGGCCCTGTGTATCGTTGATTTGTTTGAGATTGTTGACATCCATCATCAGAATCCCAAGCACCTCTAATTTCCCTGCGTTGCAGATCCGCTCCACTTCCATGTCGTAGGAAGCCCTGTTTCCTACCCCGGTCAGTGCATCGGTGTAGGCGATCTGCTGTAAAAGTTGTTCTTTGCTCAGCTGCTGTGTTTTCTGCCTGACAAGGGTGATGCTGTGCCAAAAGAGAATGACTGCCGAAAGGGCCATGCCGAAGTGCAGGAGGACTGCACTGTCGAGCTGAATGTTCATTGCAAGCAGAACGACTTCGGCGAGAATGGATGCAAGCAGGCAGGAGAAGGCGAGCAAAAAGGAGCTGAGCCGGCTGTTTCCTTTTATATACTCACACCCGAGGTTGGTGAACAGTGCAATCAAGAAGAGGGCCAGGGCCAAGCCCGAATAGAGAAGGAGGTCGGTATACTGAGCTATACCCGTCATCTGCAGCAGGCCTCCGATGATGTACATCAGCAAAAAGAGCATCGAGATGCGCTTGAAGTGCTTGATTCTTCGATGTACCGGATAGGAATGGATGACATAATTGGTCAGGAAGGTCGGGAGCGTGTAGAGGGCTGCAAAACTGAAATTCATCGGAAGGACAGGGTTGCGCCAGAGCAGGAACTTGCTCGGAGTCTGACTGAACACCCACCCGCCGAGGGCGAGCAGAATCATGGCCAGGTAGAAGAAGCTCTTTTGCTCCTCCTTGGTCTGGATTGCAAACGAGAAGAGGGCGATGAGTGTTCCCAACAACAGCAGTGAGAAGCCGAAGAACAACGACGGCCACTCTTTGAATTCTGTAAGGATGAGGGATGCCTTGCTGCCGGCACGTACTTCGTGGATATAGCCGGCAAATGCGTTGTTGGAGGTGTATTCGAACGTCAGAGAAAGGGTTTTGCCCTGATAGGCATCATCAAGGCGGATGAAATGGGGTGTCGAGCCCCCGAAAACCGGGCGCGCCCAACCTTGCTTGGGTCCCTCGAACCGATAGATGCTGGTCCCGTCGACCGAGACGATAAGGCTGCTCATGCTGGTATTGACTGCGATGGCGGTATTGTGGTTGGGAAACGAGGCGGGTAGACGGTAGGCAGCGGTGAAGGTCTTTCCCAATAAAGGGCCTTCAATGGAGTAGGGAAGCTTGACGTCTTTTGCAATGGCTGTTTCCCCTTCGTAGATTGTCCAAGGGCCTTCCCATTCGGTGGTCGGTTCATTGTCCAACGCGGGTATGGGCAGAAACGAGTCGAGGAAACAGGCCATGCAGAGCATGACTACGACCAGTAACAACAAAATCCGTTGCATGCGATGTTCAGCAGAGAAGTCCAGCATTATACCTTCCTATGCATGGTTTGCTTGAGATGCCTTGCGAATCTCCGGATGTCCCTTCTCATTGAGCTTTCGTTCGATGAAGCGTTCCTGCTCCAGTTTGGACAACAAGTTGCCGAGGCTGCGATAACTGCTGCGCTCGATCATCCGGCTCTTATCCATCTGATGAAACTTTACCCCTGCATAGCTGACCAGTTGCCAGGCATCAGGGTCGAAGGATTCAACAACCTTTCTCATCAAGTCCTCGACCAGAATGTCCATTTTCTTGGTATGGGCGGCGTCGGGTTTCTCAACCTTTTTGGCCTTGTCTTTCTCGGCTCCCTTCGGCTCTTCGGCCTTGGGTTTGGGCATGAATGTTTCGATGATCAGGATTTCATCACAGCAGTTGTTGAAAATAGGTTTGTCGCTCACCGCCTCCTTGGTCACCAGATAGACTTCCTTCCCATATTTCCTCAGTGCTTCCATAATGACAGTGAAATCACTGTCGCTGGTGATGAAGACATACCGGTCGATCACCGGAGTGTTGATGATGATGGTCTCCAATGCTTCAAGACTGATGATCAGGTCGGCCCGATTCTTGTAATTGGTGGTGATCGACGGGGTGTCGCGGATGGTGAAATTATACTCGGCCAGCTGTTTCTCGAGTTTCTTGATTGACTTGGAATTTCCGCAAGCCATCTTGATGACGAAGATGTTCTCTTCCTCGGGGCTGTCATTGTGCTTGAGTGTAAGCTCCTCGAAGAGCATCTTCAGATCGAGACCGGAAGGGATATTCTCCAGATCGATGTAAATGGCATTGTTCTTTCTCCGCATGTAGTGCCCCCTGTCCATCTACTATACACCAGCATTGGTGGTCAAGAAAGTACGAAGTAAGAAGTATGTGCTGCTTAAAAAGGTGTTTCCGTGCTGAAGGTCATCAGTATTCCGGTTGCAGGATGCGCGAACTTGATCATCTGTGCATGCAGGTAGAGGCGGTCCTGCATCCCGCTGCCGTACAGCCGGTCTCCGACGATAGGAAGGCCCAGACCCTTGGGATGGGAGCTGTGGAGCCTGAGTTGATGGGTTCTTCCCGTCTTGGGTTCAAACTGGACGCGGGTGACCAACCTGTCATCGGCAGTACGTTCCACCCGCAGGCGTTTATAGACCGTGGTTCCCCATTTGCCATGAACCTCATCATAGATTTGATGCGGTCGATTGGTGATGTCGGCACGGAAAGGCAGGGTGATGGTCCCGCTTTCAACTTTCAATACACCTTCCAACAGGGCTGTGTAGCACTTCTTCACCTGTTGGTCGCGGAACAGCTGGTGCATCCTGCGGTGTGCCTGCTTGTTCAGGGCAACCACCAACAGGCCGGAGGTGTCCATATCGAGGCGATGGGTTGCACACTGAAGCGGGGCGTCGGGAAAGAGGCGGCGGATTCTTGTCTCCACTGAATCGACCTTGTCCTCCGTCCGGCCGGGGACCGAGAGCAGCCCGGCTTGTTTGTTGACCACTGCAATGTGCTCGTCCCGATAGATAATGTCGAGACCCAGCATCTGTTGCAATATGGGTTTGCATTTCTCGTCACAGGGGCCGTAGAAGGCCGAATGTGTGCGGTTGGGACTATTGCCGAAAAAGAATTCGGCCATGCTGATCGGTTGCAGACCTCGGGAAAACGCTTCATGAAGCAGTTTTATCGCACAACAATCCCCGCTGCCGGTAGGGATGTTGGGAGTAGAAAAACATGAGGTGAGAGGAATCCGGGTACCGTCGATGGCCGCCAGGTTGTAGAGGCTGTAGTAGTGGGAAAGGGCTTTCTGGGAGAGGGTGGCCTGCTGTGCCCTTCCTGCGAGCTTCTTGATGTTCTGGTCGTACTGCTTCATATACACATCGTAGTCCTGGTCGTTGACTACATGGGGGGCCCAGTGGGGTAGGTTGCGCCTTCCCCCCAGGCTTCCTGAAAAGGCTTTGAGCAGCACCTCGTTTCCCGCTTGGTCGCACGCTGTGAGCACACCGAACATAAGGCCGCCACCGCTTTCGAAGAGCCGGTCGGTGGAGTAAGCGGACTCTGAATCGAAATCGATGGCTTTTCTTGTTGTCAGCAGGTGCTGCAAGTACAGAGCGTGCAACATGGCCGGATACTGAGGAAGGGGTGGATGCATAGGGCTATAGTACGCAAGAGAAGCCGCTGTGGCAACCTTTCCCCTAGGCAAAGGCAAATGGCTGTGTCATCATACGAAGCAAGGGTAACGATATGCAAGCGACGTTGGAACTGGACATGCTTTCCGTTGTTATGATGTTCTTCGCCATAGCCTTGGCCAGCAGAAGCGTACAGACCAATCCCCGAAACCGGTGGTACATTCTCTCTGCATTCTCGTTGCTCGTATTACTCGGAACCGAGTTGTTCGCCTATCAGGTGGATGATGTGGGAGTGGCCGGCCAGATATTTTTCCATAGGGCGACCAATGTGTTGGGCTTCTCCCTCTCCCCTGTGGTCTGCTTCTTTTTACTGCATTTCATCGGGTACTACAGAGTACGGAAACTTAGCCCCGTTATGGTGCTGCCTCTCATTCTCAATGCGATGTTCAGCCTGGCGAGCTATTGGACGGGGTGGGCCTTCTTTGTTGACGAACAGAATATCTACCGGCGCGGCCCATTCTTTTTTGTCTCCACCTCCATTACGCTTTTCTACTATGGCTTGAGCATTCTGTACCTTGTAAAGTCGTTGCCGCGTTACAATAATTCCGATCGATTGCTGCTGATCTGCATCCTCACCACCCCTATTTTGGGCTTTATAGTCCAGATGCTGTATCCTTGGGTGCTTACCCTCTGGCCGAGCGTCGCCCTCTCTCTTCTGCTCTTCTACCTCTTCTTCCTGGAACAACGCTATTCGATCGACACCTTGACCGGTCTCAGAAACCGAACCATGTTCATGCATGATATCCTGGACTTGCAGCATGGCAGCAGGGATGCAGCAGCAATCGTAGTGCTTGACGTCAACTATCTGAAGAAAGCAAATGATACCTATGGGCATAAGGCCGGAGATGAGCTGTTGGTGCATGCCGGTTCTCTGATCGAGCGGTGTTTCAGGGGGTTGGGCAAGGTCTATCGGGTCGGAGGCGATGAGTTCGCCGTTGTCAGCACGAAAATCGACGATAAGGAAATCGAGCGCGCGCTTGTGCTTTTGGACGTACAGATTCAGCTGGCAAATACGACAAGAACGATCAAACTCTCGTTGGCATCGGGCACCTCCTGGTGTGAGTCGTGCATCGGAAATTTGTTCAATACCTATGTTGCTGCAGACAATGCCATGTACCGCAACAAGGAGGCGATGAAACGGAGGCCCTCGGATGGATGAGTGTGTACACTATGCCAGGTTGAGTGTTCCCTCGTTCACCAAACGGTTGAAAGAGCACCCGGTGGGCTACATACCCTTGGGGACGCTTGAATGGCACGGGCTCCACAATGTATTGGGAGCCGACGCCCTGCAGGCTGACGGCATCTTCACCCGTGCAGCGCAACGATTCGGGGGGATCGTGTTTCCTCCTCTCTACCTCGGACCGGACCGTATTGAGGCCGGGCCTGAGGGCACAAATCTGATAGGCATGGACTATAGCGATGCAACCAAGCCCCACCAAAGGCTTGAGGGGAGTTGCTACTGGGTTCCGGACGGCTTGTTTCTGATGATGCTCGAGGCGCTCGTGGTTCAGGCGAAACGGGCTGGATTCATCTGTCTCTTAGCCGACGGGCATGGGCCCTCACGCAAAGCATGGGCCCACATGGCCGGGCAATGGGAGAAACAGTATGACATCATCCTCCTCTCATCGATCAATGACTTTGATGCACAATCCTTTGTGACCCAGCAGGACCACGCAGGCCGAAATGAGACATCGGTCATGATGGCCCTTCATCCTGATTTGGTGGACCTCAGTCGCATCGAGGATTCCTCCGGAGCATGGCCGCTGGGGGTGAAGGGCGAAGATCCACGTCTTTCCACAGCCGCATACGGGGAGTACTTGATCGAAACCACCGTTGAGGCAATAGGACGCAAATTGCTGGAATTGGGCCTGTAGATAAAGCAATTTTTGTCATCTGCCTCTCCGGTTTTGTCATGGTTTTCCCCCACAAGGCAGTTCATGCTCAGATCAGGAGGATTAACTATGGAAATTTCCTGTACCGTAATTGGTAACGTCGAGCAGCGCGATGGGTGTCGGATTGTACTCCAGGCTCCCTACAAGCATGGCTTGAAGGGCCTTGCAGGCTTTGGTCATGTACAAGTTGTCTGGTTTGCCGACCAAGCGGGCAATGCCGGTTCGGCCTTTACCGTCATCCCCAAGCCGTATGCCAAGGGGCCTGAACAGATCGGGGTTTTCGCAACCCGTTCTCCCTACCGACCCAACTCACTGTGCATCAGTACAGCCTGCGTAGTGGATGTTGATGAGGAGCAGGGTATTCTACAGCTTGGATACATCGATGCAGAAGATGGAACGCCGGTGCTGGACATCAAGCCGTACCACGGCAGCGAGGACCGGGTTCGTGAATACAAGACTCCGGTTTGGTGTGCCCATTGGCCGCAATGGATCGAGGACAGCGAGCACTTCAGTTGGGAAGAGGAGTTTCTGTTCTGACGGGAATGTAGATTTCGATCACCGATTGTCCCTTCGGATACCGTTGGAACTCCCAGTTGCCCAGAGGATGCAGGGGACTTTGGGCAAAATAGGTACCGTAGATGTACTGATACGCGTCCCTTATACGCGTTACATCTTCTGAGTGGATGAATCGTATGTACGAGGCCGCAGGAACTCTTCGAACGGTGAAGAGTTCCTCTCCTGTCCAGCCTTGGTTCACAGATTTTGCACAAAGCACACTCATGCCCGGCAGTTCCTCGTCGGTCCAAGCGCTGTATTGATAGGTCGTCCCCTCTTGTAGAGCATGCCTGATCAGATGCTCGTAACGGCCGAACTGTGCCCAAATGGTGTGGAATGTTTTCGTTTCAGGCCCTAGAAAGAAGTTCAGACCACAAAGCGTGAAGGCTTCCTTATGAACAAGCTCTCCTGTCAGGATGCAGGACGTTTCTTTTCGTCGAGGATGGATGCGCTCTTGTTTCTCCTCATCGCCGAGTCCCCTCTCCCGCATCCGGGAGGGATTCTTGTTCCAGCGGTTTTTGCAGGCACGGTAGAATGTTTCGTAGTCACGAAACCCGTAGCGGGAGGCAAGAACAGCAAAGCTGATGTCGCAACGCGCAGCTTCCATCATCAGGCTGGTCAGAAGCCTGCCTTGCAGGTACTCCTTCAGGTGAAGCGCTGTATGAGAATAGAAGAGCCTGGAAAAGTGGTGAGCACTGTAGCCGCTGGTTTGAGCCAACTCGGCGACCGTGGTAATGGGGGTGGCGGAATCAAGGCTTCTCTCAAACCGATTCAATGTCTCAATCAGGGTATCGTATCCATCCATGGCAACAGCATATCACAGTGTGCTATGCTTTCGATATGAAGAAGCTCCCGCTTGTAATCAGCGCATGTCTTGCCGGCAGATGCTGCCGGTATGACGGCAGTTCGGCCCTGCTTTCCTGTTTGAATGCGTTGGATGAGGTTTTTGAGCTCATCGCCTTGTGCCCCGAGCAGCTTGGAGGCCTTCCCACCCCGCGTAGCTGTGCGGAATTGGTGAACAGGCGGGTGCTGACAAAGGAAGGCTTGGATCTGACCGAGCCCTTTGTGGAAGGATCACGCAAGGCTTTGGCTCTTGCTCGAGCTCAAGGATGCAGTATTGCGCTGCTCATGGAACGCAGCCCATCCTGCGGCTCGACATGCGTATATGATGGAACCTTCAGCGGTACCTTGATCGAAGGAGAAGGCGTATTTGCAAACCTGCTCAGGGAGCAGGGTTTTACGCTCTATACACCAAAAACCATCGATGCTCTTATGAAAGCCAATACTGTTTCGTACGAATCAGAGCATCGGTGACAGCCTTCCAATTATCAGCGTCCTTGAACATCCAACTGCCGGTCATGCCCAGCACGTGAGGGTGGTTCAGATAGTGGTTCATCATCGACTCATCGATATGTCCGGCGACAAAGAAGGAGAAGTCGCCTTCGGCGGCCATCCTGTCGATGAAGGAAAGCCCTCCCAGCTCTTCCACCGGATAGCAGCCAAGGACCTTCAACTGATGCAACACAGCCAGATTTGCCTGGGTGGTGACCGGATAGATGGGAACACGGCGGTTGTGGCACAGCTCGATCATGCGCTCGTCAAAGAGGGGGGAGAAGATAAATGCCGCCCCGGCATGAATCGCCCGCTCTGCTTGTTCATAGGTCTGCACATTGCCCGCTCCTACCAAGAGAGTCTCCTCCTTTGACAGGATCTTGAGGAGAGCCGGCCCGTCGCCTCCCTGCTGGCTGACATTGACGGCCCTGACCCCGCTGTCCCTGAGGGCTTGGATGAGCTTTGGAGCCTGGCTCTGTGTGTACAGCTTGACCATGGGGATGCATCGTACTTTTGAGAGGGTGAAGGTAGTCGTATCCATGAGAACCTCCTATCGGTGGTTCCAGTTTACTTGGTTTGGCGCATCCAGTCGACCGAAAAATAGTAGATGACGAAGATTACCGCGCTGATCGTCCACGTGACCGGGTAGGCCCAGTACACAACGCGGATGTCCATGACGATGGAGAGCCCCACCTGAATGAAGATAATGCGGAAAATGCACCCGATTGCGAGCATGACGCTCATCGGGACGATGGACCTGCCCGCCCCCCGGAAGATGCCGGTCATCGCATGGCTGAGGGCGAGTGACCAAAGAAACAGGCTGGCGATGTGGGACTTCTGCACTCCAAAGGACAGGACCTCCGGATCGCGGCTGAACAGGGCGATCAAGGGTTCGGAGCCGAAGTACATCAACAAGCCGATGGTTTCGGCCAGCACCATGGCAAAAATCACCCCGAAGCGGGCTCCCTTGCGTACCCGCTCATACTCTCCGGCTCCCAGGTTCTGGCCGGTGAAGGTGGTTAGTGCGAGGGCGAAAGCGGTGATGGGGATGAATGCAAAGCCTTGGATGCGCATGAACGCCCCGTTGCCAGCCATGGCGGAAGGGCCGAAGAGGTTGATCGAGGACTGAAGGATGACATTGGCGAAGCTTGTCACCGAGTTCTGGATTCCCGAGGGAATGCCGAGTCTGAGGATGGGGCCGAGATACCCTTTGTGGAAACGAACATGCCACAAGCGCACCTTGATGATGTCATTCGTGGTGATAAGCAGGCGGAAACTCAGGATGGCACTCACCGCCTGGGCGATGATCGTAGCATAGGCGGTTCCTGCAATCCCCATCTGAAATACTGCGACGAAGACCAAATCCAGGACGATGTTGATGACCGAGGCGATGATGAGGAAGTACAGTGGGTGTCGGCTGTCTCCGACGGCCTGCAGGATGCCGCTGGCGGTATTGTAGAGAATGAGGGTGCTGATTCCCAGAAAATAGATGCGTATGTAGAGCTCTGCGTCGTCGAAAACACTGGGCGGCGTCTGCATCCAGACAAGCATGACCGGGGCAAAAAAATACCCGAGCAGCGTTAGAAGTACACCGCCGGAAAGCCCGAGGGCGACGGTGGTATGGACAGCTTTTTGCACTGCAGCCTTATCGCCTTCCCCAAAGGCTTTGGAGATGACGACCCCTGCCCCAACGAAGATGCCCTGAAAGAGTCCTATCAACAGCATGGTCAGCGACCCGATGGAGGAGATGGCCGCCAGCGACTCCTTGCCGACGAAATTCCCTACGACCAGGGAGTCGGCGGTGTGGTAGAGTTGTTGAAAAAGATTGCCTAGGAATATGGGTATCGCAAACGAGAGCAGATTCCTTTGGATGGAGCCGGTGGTCATGAGTTTTGTATGCGTTCCCATATGAAGTAGTACTCTAGTCCATCACAGCCAATCATGCAAGTTGCAATCTGCGCCAAGGTATGCAACGATACTCTGCATCGGGAGGAGAGGCAATGCAGGATCTATGGGAATTGTGTCATCAGGGTGAGGGACCGGCACTGTTTGATATGGACGGTACGCTGTTCGCCGGGGATCTGGGGGAGACCTCGTTTTTCGTCCTGCTTGCATGCGAGCTGCTGCACAAGGAGCCTCAGGCCATCAACGCTTCCGATGTCACCTTGCTTGAACAGTCGAAAGGCACAGGCTTGGAGCATATCCTCGGTTCGTACAGCAGTGCCGTCAGGCAAGGTCTTATGAAGGAGGCCTATGCAATCACCGCCGACTATGTCCAGACTCTTCCATACGCTAAAGTGCTGTCCGCCTGCATCCGCTGCTTTGAAGCCTTTGGCGACAATAGTTGTTCCTTTCTGTTCGATGGCGTAAAGCACAGTCTGTTTGTCAAGAAAGAGCAGCACATGCTTGCTTTTCTGCAAGCCTGCCTTCACGCTAAAAAGGCAGTATTCCTTGTCTCGGCAAGCCCCTTGCAGGTGGTGATTGCGTTCTGCGAAATGTTTGCACTTTCAGGCATCACCCCCATTGCGGCTGATACAAGACATGAGCTGCCCTACGGCCCGGGTAAAGTCGAACGCCTTGCTCAGGCTGGTGTTCTTGCTGCACAGCTTGCATTTGGAAACAGCATCGGGGATAGGGAGATGCTGCAGTTGGCCCGGTTTGGAGTACTCAGGAATCCAGGCGATGATACCGTATTGCGTACCCTTGCCCAAGAGAAGGCTTGGATGATCGTCGATTGAATAACGCGGCAAGCAGGTGTGCTTGTATGCAAGTGGTAAAATGTTTCCTCTCGGGGGCAGGCATCGTGTATACTGCATACCATAAGCAAGGAGAGCAACCGTGGGCGATAACATACTGGTAGTCGGGTCTTCCCGGGATGACTGGGCAACCATACAAGCTGCGCTTGCTGTGTATAATGTCATTCTTGCCAAGGACGGCAGGCAGGCCTTGGAGTATGTTGCAAATCTCTCCAATCTGGTGTTGATCATCATCGATGCGACCTCTGAAACTCTCGACGCCCTTTTATTGCTCCACACCCTTGAACAGGATCCCCGCTGCGCAGTAATGCTGATATCCCAAACAGGAGAGGGTGAGTCGGTGTTGCACACACCGCTCACCAGAGCTTGTGTATCGGATCAGGTGCAGCAGGTGCTGCAGAAGGACCGTTGCAAGCAGCTCAACGAGCAGTCCTCCCTCTTCAACGCCATCTTCTGGCAGGCCCCCATCGGCATCACCATCTCCCATGGCATCGGGCCGCTCGATGGTACCATAAACGAGGTGTTCAGCGTGAACCCCCGGTTTGAGGAGATAACCGGAAGAACCAGGGCGGAGCTGAAGGCTATCGGGTGGGCCTCGATCACGCATCCCGACGACCTTGAAGCGGACCTTGTACAATTTAAGAGACTGCAGGCGGGCGAAATCCAAAGCTACTCGATGGAAAAACGATATATCAAGAGCGATGGTTCCTGGGTATGGGTTTCCATGGTTGTGGCTTCCTTGCAAATTCAGAGCAATCACTCGTACAGCCATATCTGCCTGGTGCAGGACATATCACAGCGCAAGCAGGCAGAGCAGCAGCTCGCCGAGAGCGAACGCAGCAAGTCTGTGTTGCTCTCCCATCTGCCGGGCCTTGCCTACCGTACCAAGTTCGATCCTGATTGGACGGTGCTCTACGTTTCCGACGGCTGTAAGAATCTGACCGGGTATGAACCGGCGAGTTTGGTGGGCAATCGTGACATCAGCTTCAACGAGCTCATCGTCCCTTTCTATAGGCAGGCCATCAGAGAGGAGTGGGAACGTGTGTTGCCCTTGCACCAGACGTTCACTTATGAGTATGAGATCATCAAAGCTGATGGACAGCGTGTGTGGGTGTGGGAGACCGGGCAGGGATACTACACCCAGAGAGGCGAAGTACAGGAGCTGGAGGGCATCATTCTCGATATCTCCGATCGTAAGAAGGTTGAACAGGAACTGACGTTTCACAACGAGCATGACATGTTGACGGGTCTATACAACCGCCGGCATTTGGAAAATCTCTTGCATGAGGATATCCAGCTGCATGCTTGTTTGAAGCGGGCTGTGGTCGCAGTCAATCTGAGTGCCCTGCATACGGCGAGCATGACCTACGGTTTTCAGTATACACAAGAGATCATTAAAAAGGTTGCCACTGCCTTGCTTGTACTCAGCAACGAGCAGTGTCTCTTATGCAAAACTCATGAGTATCGCTTTTCCTTTTATGTAAAAAACTACCGTGAGAAACAGGATTTGATAGACTTCTGTAAGAGAATTTCATCTCTTTTAGAGACCTTTCTCATTATTGAGGGTATCAATTGGGGTATTGGCATTGTTGAAATCGGCAGGGATGCCACCAAGGATGTGGAGCAACTGCTCAGGAATCTCTTGGTTGCTTCAGAGCAGGCTCTGCAGCAATTGCATGGACAATCCAGCTATTGCTTCTTTGATACTGAGATGGAGGAGCGGCTCTACCGGGAGGAGGAGATAACCGCAGAGCTCAGCCGCATCGCCGCCGGTGAGGGAAGCGGTTCGTTGTTTCTCAACTATCAACCGATTTTTGAACTTGCGAGCAACAAGATTGTCGGATTCGAGGCGTTGGCACGCCTTCAGATTTCCTCCCTCGGCCTCATATCCCCCTTGCAATTCATTCCGATCACCGAGAAAACCAAGCTCATCATCCCCCTCGGTGATTCAATCATCCTGCAGGCTCTGAGGTTTCTGAACACCTTGCACGGCAAGGGGTATCACAACATTGTGATGTCCATCAACATCTCGGCCATCCAGCTGCTCAAACATGATTTCACCGCCAATCTTTTGCGGATGATCAAGGCGATGCAGGTCGATCCCCGCTGCATCTGCCTGGAGATCACCGAATCGGTGTTTGCTTCCAACTATCAGGACATCAACAGGGTTCTTGGACAACTGCAGAGCATGGGTATCCAGATTGCAATCGATGACTTCGGCACCGGGTATTCCTCCCTCGCCCGGGAACGGGAGCTCAATATCAACTGTTTGAAGATCGACAAGTTTTTCATAGATAAACTGATGACACTCACCGACGAAGAAGCAATAACCGGTGACATCATAAGCCTTGCGCACAAGCTCGGCCACTGTGTCGTAGCCGAAGGCATCGAGCATGAAAGACAGTTGCAGTACTTACGGAAATTCGGCTGTGACAAGATTCAGGGCTACCTGATCAGCAGACCGGTGGATGAGAAAGTCGCCCTCTCGCTTTTAGAAGCTCAAGCTCACATACCCAGTAAAGACTGAAGCTGGAGCATTCGGTCGGAGCTGTACGCTCCTTTGACAAAACCCTCAATGGAACCGGTGGCTGAGAGCACCACGAGGGTAGGCTCTCCATCGATGGGGATGCGTGCATCGGAGGCGAACCGTTCGGACTTGGAGAGGTAGAGCACCCCTCCCTGTGTCTCCTTTACAAGGTCGCCATACTCCTTTGCAATGCCGTTTCTGATTGCACCCCGCACAAAGAAGGGAGCCCCGTCGATCACCGAAATATGATAGACGGTAATTGAGTTCAGTTTTGATGACGTTTCTTTCAGCTTTTTCTGCCACTCAATGAAGTGCTTTTGTTGTTCCTCTCCGTTCTTACGGGATGAACTGAGGGTGAGGGCGATGATGACAGACCTCTCTTCAAGCAAATCATCGGGAAAGATGAATGACTTGTCGTTGAAGAGCTTTCCTTCCACCGAGGAAAAGGATGCAGCAAACACCATACTGCAAGCGAGCATGCATACCGCAATACTGATAATCTTTCTCATATGGGATTGACTATACTATAGAACCTGTTGACTTTGTAGTTCCCCATGCCTTTCCTGCTGTACTCTTGCTTGTTTGTGTTATAATTCCACCATTGTAGATACAAGCTTTCTTTCTGGGGTGGTTCATGCATTATGTTACAGTCGCTCTGCTTTCGAGCATCCTGATGCTTTCGATTCTCATCGATGTTCTCAGGTTCCCGCTTTTACGCAAGGATAGGGGAAGCAGGTTCTTTTCCGAGTTGACCATCACCTATTCGTTGTACATCATCCTCACGTTGCTGCTGGTATCAGCACAACAAGGTCTTGTAATCTACCCGGTTCTCATCCATCGGCTTGTTTGGACCTTGCATGCGCTGGCGATTCCATTTCTCCTCTCTGCCTGGATGCACTTCAATGCAGTCAATGTGATGGATGATCCCAAATTAGTTGGCATCCTCTCCCTGATCCACGACATTCCCCTCGCTGTTTTGACTGTTCTTGCATTTCGGGACGTTCCCAGGCAACAGTTCTATCCTTTGAATCAGGCGTTCGTGCATCTGCTTCCTTCTTCTGGAAGCACGTATATCATTGCACTCTCCTGGTTCTTTTGTTTTGCCATGCTCATGCCAACCCTGGGCCATCGCAAGAACCTCCAAGGGTCGTTTCTGTTCATCTCCCTGCTGTTGCCCTTGTGCTTCGGAGTCTCCTTGATATCGCTTCAGACGACCCATTCCCCCTTGATGTTCATGCTGGTTAATGCATTCATGCTGGTGTTGTACTACTTGATAGGCCAACGGGACTCAGTCACCTTCGACAGTCTTTCCGGCCTTCCCAACGAAGCATTGCTTCAGCGTAAACTCATCCGCATCTTCCGCTTTCAATCACCTCATGCGCTCATCTTTTTGGATATCGAGAACTTCGAGTATTTCAGCTCGCTCCATGGAGCCCCGACAGCCGAGCAAGTGCTTGTCGGGATTGGTACATTTCTGAAAACCATGGCTGCTTCGAATGAGGCGTTCCGACTGGAAGGCAGCAGGTTTTGTCTTTGTCTTCCATCGAAGGACGGCAGGCTTGCCGGCTCGGTGGTTCAGGCGGTCAGGCAGCGCATGACCCAAGGTTGGCAGGTGGAGGGAGAGCTGCTGTTCGTACAAGTCAACTTCGGTGTGCTGCACATCCCAAGCCATGCTTCTACGCTTGCAGAGTACGATCAGGCACGCAAACGGGTGCTCTCCGAAATAACTTCGGTACGCAAGCAGCCCGTATTCATCTTTACCAAGCAGGATGCTTTCGACCAGCAACGTCGGATGAACGTCTTGTCCGCACTCCGATCCTCGATCCGCAATCCCGAGCAGGTGATGGTGCACTACCAACCCATCTACGATGTTGCAACAGGCCGGATGGTTTCGGCTGAAGCATTGATGAGGATCAAGGATGAACATCTGGGGTTTTTGCCTCCCTCCCAGTTCATCAGCCTTGCCGAACAATCGGGGTTGATCGTTCATCTTACCAAGATTCTCCTCTCGAAAGTCTGCACCTTGGTCAGGAAAAATCTGGGCGAGTGTGCTTTGGAGTACATTTCGGTGAATTTGAGCGGCGAGGATTTCAATTCGAGCCATATTGCAGGTTCATTGATCTCCATTATCGAGCAAGAGCAAATCGCCCCCAAAAAGATCGGCTTTGAGATCACCGAATCGGTGGCCCTCCGCTCGTATGAAAAAGTTTCACAGGTGATGCTTGAGCTCTCGCTTAGGGACATCAAGTTCGCCCTTGACGATTTCGGTACGGGGTATTCCAACCTGAAGGCGTTGATGGACCTGCCGTACGCCTATGTGAAATTCGATAAGAGCGTCATCCATGCAGCCATGGCCGATCCTGCCATGCTTGCCTTGCTTGTCGATATGCTGCACACCTTGGGCAAGGTGCTTATCGCCGAAGGAGTGGAAACCGAACAGCAGTTGGAAATGGTCAAGAGCGTGGGTATCGAGCGTGTACAGGGATTTTACTACGCAAAACCCATGGAGGAGCAAGCGTTCCTGGAGATGGTAGGATAGCCGAGTCGCTCGAAATCCAATCGTAAAGCAATAGAGAAGTCGGGAGCTCACCGTCATGATGAATATCATCGTTGCAGGGAGGAATATCTTGGTCTATACTTTCTATAGAATCAAAAAAGATTCTAAAGAAATAAGGAGGGCTTGAATGAAAACAAGCAAGAACTGGATGTTGCTCTATCTGGCGATCATACTCATGGTTGGCGGTAGTCTGGTAGGAGCATGGGTGAATGCAGGGTTTGGGAGTGTGAAAGTCGAAGAGGTCTCCATTTGGCATGCACCGGGCTTCAAGGTAAGCGCCTACCTGTATACGCCCAAGGCCAATACCGGAAAAGCCCCGGCAATCCTTGCCATTCATGGGTTGAATAATCAAAAGAACCATATGGCGAATACTGCGCTGGAATTTGCGCGAAGAGGATATGTGGTTCTCTCCATGGATATGAGCGGTCATGGAAGATCCACCGCCAAAAATCTCGACCATGGGGCCGGAGGTCCCGCCGGCCTTGCATATCTTCGAAGCCTGCCGAATGTTGATACGCAGAATATCGGTATAGTCGGGATGTCCCAAGGAGGGTTTGCAGGAGCGATGGGTGCAATCACCTCGAATCCCGATGGCTACTCATCGGTGTTCTTCATGGAGTCCGAGGTGAATGCACCGGGGTCCATGGACCTCTCGGCCGCCCCCTTGGTCAAAAATGCAGCCTTCAATATTGGAACGGTTACCGAGCTTGGCGTGATGATATTCATCGGCAAGGGTTCTGATGCTCCCGTATCACCGGTATTGCAGCCGTTGTTCAATACTACCGATCCCATCGAGGTCGGAAAGGTGTATGGGTCCATCGAAGAAGGAACAGCAAGAATACTCTATCAGCCTTGGGAGAACCATGCAGGTGCTACAGATTCCATTCCGGCTATTGCAAATGCCTTGGAGTGGATGCAACTGACGCTTGAAGGTGGAAACGGGCTCTCTGCGCGCAATCAGATTTGGCCTGTCAAGCTTATCGGTACGGCCCTTGCATTATTTGGTGCAATGCTGTTCCTCTTTCCGATGGGTTCATTGCTTCTTGAAACCCGGTATTTCAACGATTTGAAGGAGAAACTCCCGGAGTACCGCGGGTATGAGGGTAGAAGTTGGTGGATCGGTGCGTTGCTCACCACCGCCATCGGGCCACTGCTGTATCTGTTTGTTTGGAATCACATGTTTTTTGTGCCTTGGATTACTCCAAACAGACTCTGGCCTCAGAATTACACCAATGTATATATGGTTTGGTCGATGCTCTGCGGCGGTATTGCCGTTGTTCTCATGATATTGGGGCATTACACCCAATTGAAGAAGAAGGGAGCTACGGTCGCGCACTATGGATTGACCGACTCTTCATGTACATTCGACGGGATGAAAATCTTGAAATCCCTAGGCTTTGCAATATGCACCCTCCTGCCTGTTTACCTGATTCTCGTATTCGTTGACGGGGTATGGAAGGTGGATTTCAGGGCTTGGGTTGTCACCCTGCTTCCTTTCACTGGGAAACGGTTTTTGGCCTTTCTTGGATACTTGGTGCCTTTTGCCGTCTATTTCATACCGCAAGGAATCGTGTTGGCTGGTTTCCAAAGACCGAAGCAGGGCAAGCTTGGTTTAGGCAGGGAGATGGCGATCAATGCCGTTGTGATGACATTGGGAGCGGTTGTTTGGCTGCTCTTCCTGTATGTACCGCTTATGGCCGGCGGGTCCATCATTTTCGGCTCGAATCCTCTGATTCAGACAGCTGCCGGGATGGGAGGAATTTATTATCTTCCCTTGTTGGTTCTCTGGCCGCTTGTTGCCTGCATCTACACGTATTTCTTCCGCAAGACCGGCAGGGTGTATGCAGGGGCCGGCATCGCAACGCTGTTCATCGTCTGGTACCTGAGTGCAGCCGGTTCCTTTGCTGTCATGCTGTAGTCGCTTGTCCATTTGCCAGGTGTCATCAAAAACCGCTTTCGCCGATGTCACCTGGTTCTGTTTTCTCCCTTCCAAGATGTGCTATACTCACACTACTTTGAGAGTAGGCTGGAGTGATTCATGGAATTGAGCTGGATGGGGCGGTATAGGAATCTCGTAGGCCAGTTGACCAGATATGCCAACATCTATGTCCGTGGCTATAATATTGAGCTGGGAGGGGAGGATGGAGTGTTTCTCTCCGCCCAGAGCTGGCAGGTCTTGGAGTGCATCATCGAACATGAGGATGAAGTTCTGAAGATGGCGGAACTTTCCCGTTGTCTCGGTATGCCTCAGAGCACGTTTTCCAAATATGTGAAACGCCTTGTACAGCAACATCTGGTTGAACGATACAAGAAAACGGATAACCAAAAAGAAATCATCCTGCGGCCGTCGGCTTTTGGCAGGGAGTTCTACAGCAGCAAGAGCAAGGGGGTGCTGGAACTCGGGTACAAACAGATGTTCGGCCTCTTGGAGAATCTTTCGGACGACGATCTCGAAGCAGTGGTTGCAGCCGTGCAGAATCTCGCCGATCATTTGGACCGTGATACCGACGATTTTTCCAAAACCCGTTTGATCAAGCTCTGAGAACAAGCCCCATGGCCTCTTCGGCCACGGGGCAGACAATCCTGTTACACAAGGTCCGAGAGAAGCAGATCCTTGATATCACGAAGCTTGCCATCGGTTGTATATTGGTAGACTTCCACTTGGTTGGAAGGACCGGTGGTGACTACTGCAAAGGTTCTGGCGAGGTAGCTGCCGTCTGCCTCCTTGTAATTGACGTTGTGGTCGATCCAAGTACCGGTGTTTACATAGTAGTGGTTGTTGCCGTAGTCGTAGAACGCAGGAATATGAGAGTGGCCGAAGAGCACGACACTGGTATCGCTATGGGCCTTGTCGACTTCGAATTGCAGGCGTGCCTGGGTCTCGATGTAATCTCCCCCGAGTGCTCCGAGTGCTGCTTCAATGAAACTGGCCTTCTTTTGAACACCGTTCGCCTGCTGACGGGCATCCCACGTCCTCTGATAGTTTGGAAACAAAACCGGTGCAGAAATCTCGCCTTGTTCATTGAGGACCGGAAACATATCCTTGACGGAGTACACATCGTTGTACCCGTCGATGCGGATATCGAACAGCGCATCACCGAATGCATTGCCCAAGGTAATACGGCTGAACTCCGTAGCAAGAGTCCTGTAATAGGCATAAGCGGCAAACTGGTCGGGATTCGTCGTTCGGTCTGGAACTGTTGATATGACGGGAAGATCGGCTGCGAAGGACGGCTTGCCGGAGATCACCCAATCGGCTGCATACCGGGCATAGAAGTATCCGGGAGGAAACATCGTGGGACCACTTACCAGATGAGAATTGGTGATGGTATCCGGGGCTGAGAATACGTCGTAGCGATGTCCATGCTCGATGACTATCTCGCTTCGGTCCCCGGTTCTGTAGAGACCGAGGCCGAGGCGGTCGGAGCAGACAACAATGCCGGGGATTGCCTCTTCGATGCTCGCCGGTGTAATGGACATATCGTGATTCCCTACTACGTACACCAGCTTGATTCCTGCATCCATAATGTTCTTGAACGCAGCGAGCACCCCCCGGTTGTTCTCGAGAATTTCCTGATAGAAGGCATCACGGTCGGTCTCGTTGAAGGAGAGAGGCAGGTACCACTCATCCAGGATATCACCGTTGAGCACCACTTCCCGTACATCTGCTGTAGCGGCGATTCGATTGAGGAATTCGATCAGATGGGAACGGTTTTCCAGAATTTCAGCATATGCATCCTCAATGCCGAGGTGAATATCGCTGAGAACAATGATTTTATCGCGGGTATTTCCCGCATCCCAGAGCGGATGTACACCTGCCTTAGTCGTTGTAGTGGTCGTACAGCCCATTACCAGCGCAAGCAATACAGTAATAAACCCCATGTAAAACTTTTTTCTCATGATGCCTCCTCGGGCAGGCCTGGTTTTAGGTAAACCAAACAACGCCCTACAGGCAAAATTAATGCATGATAGGTTTTATAAGGACCATTGTTACTTACTATGATGCATTTTCACCTTAAAAAGTGTCCACACGAGCCGGGAATTGTTTCATCGGCTGAACTGTTTACGTTGCATCGTTGGATTGGTCTGTTTTGGTGAATCGGCTGAGAAACTCTTTCAGCTGGGGACTTTTTGGACGGGAGAAGAGATTCTTCGGCTCTCCTTCCTCCTCAATTTTCCCATCATACATGTAGACGACATGGTTGGAGACATCCCGTGCAAAGGCCATCTCGTGGGTGACGACCAGCATGGTGGTTCCCTCCTTGGCCAAAGCCTTCATGACGTCCAGGACCTCTCCGACCATCTCGGGGTCGAGAGCTGAGGTGGGTTCATCAAAGAGCAGGATCTCAGGCTGCATCGCCAGGGCGCGGGCGATGGCAACACGTTGTTTCTGACCGCCGCTGAGCTGATGAGGCTTGGCATTGATGTGGCTGGTCATGCCTACCTTGTCAAGATAGAGCAGTGCTGCATCATACGCCTCTTCCTTCGGTTTCTTCAACACCTTGATTTGGCCGACCATGCAGTTGCTGAGCACTGTATGGTTGTTGAAGAGATTGAAGGATTGGAAGACCATACCTACTTTCGCACGATATTTCGCCTCGTTGACATGGTCTGAGAGGATGTTCTGTCCGTGGAAAAGAATCTTGCCGGAAGTGGCGCTCTCCAGAAGGTTGATGCATCGAAGCAGCGTGGATTTTCCCGAACCCGAGGCTCCGATGATCGAAGTTACATCCCCGGGTCGAACTTGAAAATTGATGTCCTTGAGAACCTCGTTCTCGCCGAAGCGTTTTGAAAGATGCTCGATGCTAAGAATTTCAGACATTATTTCCTCCTCTTCGCCTTGCGCGGGAAGTGTACCATGCCGCTGGTGAAGGCCAGGGTATCGGTTGTGGCAAGGTCGAAATTGACAGGGCCGTCCATTCGGTTCTCCCATGCAAGCAGGATTCGCGATGAGACGAAGGTCAGGATGAAATATATGATGAGAATGACCGTGGCAGCTTCAAAATAGGTATACAAAGCCCCTGAAATGCTCTTGAAGGTGAAGAAGAGCTCGACGGTTCCGATGATGGACAATACACAGGTATCCTTGATGTTGATGATCAAGTTGTTGCCGATCTGGGGCATGATGTTTCTCAGTGCCTGGGGGAGAATGACGGACAACATTGTCTGGAAGTGATTCATGCCGATGGCCTTTGCACCCTCGGTTTGGCCGATGTCGACGGACAGGATGCCCCCGCGGACCGTCTCAGCCATATAGGCTCCCGTGTTGATGGAGACGATCAGGATCGCCGCCTGCCACATGCCGAGGTTGAGGCCGAAGACCTGGCTTGCACCATAGTAGATGAACGCAGCCTGCAGCATCATCGGTGTTCCGCGGAAGAGTTCGACATAGGCGGTGAGCAGCAGTTTGATGACTTTCAAGATAATCTTATAGGCGATATTATCCTTCTTCCTTGGCTCGAGTGTCTGGACGATACCGACTGCAAAACCGATTACGCATCCCAAGGCCGTACAGACGATGGCGATTACCATGGTGGTAGCGGCCCCTTTTGCAAGGGAGCCGCTGTACTGCTCGAGGATGTAGAGCATCCTCTGCAAGAAATTCATTTCAGATATCGACATTCCATTTCCTTCAGGTTAGTTGGACAGAGGTTGAACGGCGATGGCGCTCTCCATCATGGCATTGAAGTCATCGACGGTAAGGGTGTCCAGTACGCTGTTGATTGCCTTGGTCAGCTCAGGGTTCTTCTTGGAGACGGAAATACCGATGTTGATTTCCTCTTCACTGACAGCAAAATCATCATTTGAGCCAGCGAAATCGAGAATCTTCATGTTCGGGTAAGCAACAATGGCGGCTTTGGCAGTAGGCATATCGGTACAGATGAAGTCCACGCGCTTGCTGTTCAGGGCAACCAGCATGGCAGGTGCAGACTCCTGGGCCGGGAGGATCTTTGCATTGGGAATCTGAGGCAGACAGGTGTCGTACCAGATGGTCCCGAGCTGACTGGTGCAGGCGCCTCCCGCCAGATCGCTGATGCCCTTTGCCGAGGCGTACTTGCTGTCACCGTTCGTCAGGCAGACGATCGAGGCATAGTAGTACGGAGAGGTGAAATCAACCATCTGCATGCGGTCCGAGGTGATCGACTGACCGGCGATGACGCAGTCCACCGTACCGGACTGCACTGCAGGCACGAGCGAATCCCAGTCCAGCTTTACAATCTCAAGGTCATAGCCCAGGCGCTCGGTGATCAGCTTGGCCATCATTACATCATAGCCGTATGCGAACTCCTTTGAACCGGAGATGGGTACAGCCCCGTTCGCATTGGTGGTCTGGGTCCAGTTGTACGGTGCATAGCCGCACTCCATGGCGACTCTCAGCACCTTTGCTTGTGAAGCGGGGGCTTCCTGCTTCCCTTGGGCGAACAGCATTCCGGTCAGACAGAGCAGCACGACCAAAACAGCAACAGTTTTCTTCATTGGTATCCTTCCTTTCTCTCTATAAGGCAACAGAGCCCCAATAGGGTATGTGAATGTTAATAAGGATACAATCATTGAAGCAACGTGTCAATTTGTTATAAAAATATTTTACTTGTTATATAGATAACAGAACTATGGATAGTTGAAGGTACCTGCAACAAAAACCCCCCATCCGATTCAGAAGGGGAGGCTTTTGTGCATAGGGAGAGAACCGAGAGTTAGAGCTTTCGCACCGAATCGCGTATCTGCAGATATATCGGCAGCGTAACCCTCGGCTGCTCGACTTCTTCTCCACGGAGCAGGCGCATCAACATCTCGATGGCAAGCCTCCCTTTTCTGCTCGAATCCTGATGGACGGTGGTCAACCTGGGTGTTACCAGACGAGAGAAGATATTATCGTCAAAACCGGTGATGGAGATGTCATCGGGAACATTGATGCCCTGTTCCTGCAAGAAAGTGAGCGCTTCGGAAGCGTAGTAATCGGAAGAGAACACCAAAGCCGTATAACCCGCATCCTTTCCCGTGATTTCAAGATAGATCTTCTCCCGCTTTGCACGATCGTACGGCAGGGGCCGCTTTGCTTCATCAGGGAGAACCAAGCCGTGTTCAGTAAAAGCCTCCTTGCATCCGGAAAACCGCTCTGAATCGCCGCCGGGAAAAATGGGGTTGCATGGAAGGAACAGTATGTTGGTGTGCCCCATCGAGAGGAGGTACTTCGTCACCTCATACCCCCCTCGTCTGTCTTCCAGCCCGATATTATAATACGTGTGATCGTCGTCATTGAAAAAGCAGTCAATGTAGACCAAGGGAACATCGACGCTTGAGCTGATGATGCTGCAAATCTTGCCCGGGACCCAGACAAGAATCAGGCCGTCCATCTTCCAAGCCTTGGATAGACGGACAACCTCCTCCTCATCGCTGGAGACATAGAGCATCATGTAGTAGCCGGCGGCTCGAATATCACGCTCCATTGCCCCGAGGATGGCCGAGGAGAACGGGTCTTCCAACACGGTTTCGTTATGTCTGGGCTCGGTGAACATGATCACGCCGATGATTCGTGAGTTGTTGCCCAGCAACATCATGGCGCCCATATTGGGGGCATACTTTTCCGATTCAATAATCGCCTGCACCTTTTGCAGGGTGGCAGGGGAGACTTTGCTGGTGCGGCCGTGAATGACATTTGCAACCGTAGTAGCACTCACCCCGGCCTTACGGGAGATTTCCTTGATTGTAGCCATATCCGCCCATTCTACAAAATTCAACGGATGGAAGTATACTCCCATCCGTTGTTGGTTCGCCTACTTCAGATATCCCAGCCAACGTTCCTGCTTGCTGATCATTCGATCGACCAATTCCTCCAATGAAGAGGCTTGGTGGACCACCGGATTGGCCAGCAGGGCCTGAATTGCATACTCCTTGCTTTTATGGATGATCGCCTCGGCCGTCATGTCATAGACACCGGCGTACGAGCGCAACAGAGCCAGATATCCCTTGGGCAGCTGCCCCATCCTGATTCCTGTGATGCCGTTCTTGTCGATCATTGCAGGAACCTCCACCACCAACCAGGACGGCAGGTCGTCAATGAGTCCTGTATTGAGGATATTGACGGCGGCTTCCTCGCTCTTGGCGTCGGTAATGATCCCGTCGATGATGGGAATGACACGCTCTGATGTCTCCAGCCGAATCTCATGGGGGACTTCCTGGGAGAGCATGACCTTGTATACATCGTAGAAATCGAGTATGCCCCGATGGTCCACAACGTCCCAGGCCCAGCTGAGGTATTCACCGAAATGGCTGTCCGTGGTGATGGGCAGCAGCTTGTAGTTCTTCAGCATGAACTGCACCAGCTTGCGGTCGGCCCACGTATAAGCACTCTTTAGATTCGTCTCCCCCTTATCGAATTTCTCAGCTGCTGCAAGTGAACCCGTGCGCCTGTACGAATCGTACAAGTCGCTGTACCCGGGCTCCTGTTCGAAGAACCGATCGGCTCTCGCCAGCACTTCGGGATAGAGGTTCTCTCCTGTCTTTCTGTCGGTCAGGCTGATCATGCAGCTGAAATGGTTCAATCCTGCAGCTCGGTAGTGGAGGTCCTCATGGGCTCTGCCCAGCATCTTGGGCAACCAGCGGCCCAGCCAGCCGATTTCATGGCACATACCCACAAACTTTGCCTGGGGATACATGCGTTTGACGGTGGTGCAGATGGCAGTCATCGGGTTGGAGTAGTTGAATATCCAGGCATCGGGACAAATCTCCATGGCATCCTTGACGATGTCCAAAATCACCTTGCCGATGCGAAGTGAATGAAAAACACCCCCCGGGCCGCCGTTTTCACCGTACACCTGATGCACCCCGTACTGCAGGGGAACCTTCCAATCCTCGTCCCACATCTGGAATCGGTTGCCCACCTCGATGGAGGAGATGATGAAATCGGCACCGGCAAAGGCGCTCCTTCGGTCGATGGTCGCATTCACCGTATATGGCAGGTCGTGCGCCTGTATGAATGCCTGCGTTGTTTGCAGGACGATGTCCAACGACTGTATATTGATGTCGAGCAGTGTTATTTCGCTGCCCTTGAGTGCTTTGCTGGTAAAGATATCGCCCAGCGTACCCAAGCCAAACTGGATGCTTCCAGCACCAACCAGTACAATTTTCATGTTTTCTCTCCCTCTATTTAATTGAACCTTCAACCATGCCCTTGATGATGTATCGTTGAGCGAAAATATATAAGACAATAATCGGAAGCATGGCTATCAACGTTGAGGTGAGAATCAGATCCCATTGCTTGAGATACGCGCCTGCGAAGGCCGTTACAGCGATGGGGATCGTCTGCACCCTCCCGTTGGAACCAAGCACCAACAAGGGCAGCAGATAGTCGTTCCAGATCCAAATCCCGTTGAGAATGAGAACGGTGATGATGATCGGCTGCAGCAAGGGGAATACAATCCTGAAGAATACCGTACTCTTCGGACAGCCGTCGATGGTCGCCGACTCCTCGATCTCCAAGGGGATGTTCTTGATGAATCCGTGAAAGATGAAGATCGACAGGGGACTTCCGAATCCGAGGTATGCGAATACAATGCCCCCTACGGTTCCGAGCAGGCGGAAATGCAGGAACTCCCCTATCACCCGCATCCAACGGACCAAGGGGTACATCAGGACCTGGAAAGGAATGACCATTGCCGAAACAAAGGCCATGAAGAGGATGGTCGACCACAGGGTCTTGTTCCGCACCAGAATCCATGCCGCCATGGAGGAACAGATCGATATGACCAGAAGCGATAACACCGTAATGACGATGCTGTCGATGAAGGCGCCCAGATAGTCGACCGTCGGATTGTTGAAGATGAGTCCGACGTTCACCCACAGCTGGTTCCAGTTTGCAGGAAGGGCTATTGCATCGAAAATGATTTCCCGCGATGTCTTGGCGGAGTTCAACACCACCATGATGAAGGGGAACATGAAAAGGATGAAGAGCAGGATCGTCACCAGTTCCAGCAGCAGCAGATCGGGTTTCAGGGAGCGGTTGTTTTTTCCCAAGCGTAGTGGTTTCATCACATCTCCACCTCTTTCTTCTTATTCACTGATACCTGGATCAGGGAGACGATCAACAAGGCAATAAACAGAACCACTGCCTTGGCCTGGGCTTCCGCCATCCGGTTTGCCGTGGCGGTATTGAATATATTCATGGCCAACAACTGACTGGCCTTGACCGGTGCGTCCATGAAACGTGTTGCAGGACCCCCGTTGGTCAGTGTCATGTTCATATCGAATTGTTTGAATGATGTAGTAAGGGTCAAAAAGATGGAGATGGTGAACGCGTTCGCCATCATCGGTATGAGTATGTGGATGACCCGATGAAAATAGCTGGCCCCGTCGACATTCGCAGCCTCCATGAGAGAGGATGGGATGCTTTGGATGGCTGCCACAAAAATCAGCATGATGTAACCGGCATACTGCCAGGTGTTGACTACAGCCATCGTCCAGATAACGGTATGCGGCATGCTGAGAAAGGATGTCTCCAAGAAGGCGATGGAGTAGGTGGTTCCGATTTTCACCAGGATGTTGTTCAGAATGAACTGCCAGATGTAACCCAGTACGATTCCTCCGATCAGGTAGGGGACGAAGAATCCCGAGCGGTAGAAATTCCGCCTTTTGATCTTGCTGGTTACAATCAAGGAAAGGACGAAGCTGACGATGTTGATGAAAACAATATTGATCAGCGTATAGGCGATGGTGATCAAGAACGAATAGATGAAATCCGGAGACGACATGAGGTTGCTGAAGTTCTTCAGCCCGACGAAGGCGACATCATTACGTACTCCGTTCCAGTCGGTCACTGAATAGTAGAGACCGAAGAAGAAGGGAATGATGATGACCATGACGAAGGTCAGGACGCATGGTGCGACAAATACAATATTGACGGCACGGTTCTTTTTCATTGGTGTTCGCCCCCCGGAAAGCTCCTGCACAGGATGAGACCTGTGCAGGAAACGAGTAGTGTATTACATCTTGGGAAGATCGGCGACAGCCTTCTTCATGTCTGCGATGAACTGATTGATATTGTTCTGGTTCTGGGCAAACAGGTCGAAGATCGGGCCGAAGACGTTCTGGCCGGCTCCATCGGGCAGCATGCCGAAGAAGACGCCATAGTTGCCGCCCTTGGCATTTGCCGCCATCAAGGCTTGGCTGAGCTGGCCGGCCGGCTTGAGCGTGACCGACTTGAAGGCGGGAATCATACCGGCCTTGTTGACCATGTAGTCATGACCTTCAGCTGTGGTGGCCATGGCATTGAGGAATGCCTTTGCAGCCTCGGCATTGGGGCTCTTGGCATTGACGCAGTACCATGAGGGAGCGAAGAGGTACAGGCCCTTCTGCTCGGTGTCGAGGAAGGCATGCGGGGCGTAGCCGATCGGGAAGGTGACACCAAGCTGTTTCAGGTTGGGATCGACCCAGTTGCCCTGATGCAGGAATGCAGTCTTGCCCTGGGCGAAGGCTCCGACCTGATCGTCATAGCTGCCGTTGAGCAGGATCTTCTGGTCGGCATACTTGAACAGCAGTTGCAGATACTTGGCATACTGAAGGAAGCGGGCATCGTCAAGCTTGCCTTGCAGGGCCATGTCGATGATGCGGGTGTCGGTAAAGTCAAGTCCGCCGCCCCAATAGGTAGCGAGGTTGTGCTGTGCCGCAACCCACCACATGCCGCCTGCAACCGATGCAGCCATGGAAACCGGGGCATCAATGCCTAACTCGGCTTTCTTTGCTTCGAGTGTCTTGAATGCCTGCTCGTATGCCGCACGAGTGGTCAGCTTAGCCGGATCGATGCCTGCTTTTGCAAGAATGTCGGCGTTGTACGCCAGACCGTAGCCTTCAATGGCGACGGGGAAGCCGTAGACCTTTCCATCCACCTTGAAAGCCAGGTCCGTGTCTGCAACCCATGCCTGGTCGCCGAGATCGGCGATGTAGTCTTTCCAGATGTCATAGCCGCCGCGGCCTTCGATCACAAAGATGTCGGGCATTTGGCCGGCTTGCGCTTTTGCCTTCAGGGCCCCGCCGTAGTCGGCACCGCCGCCGAGGGTCTCGACCTTGACCGTCACACCGGGTGTGGCTGCGGAGTAGGTTGCAGCATAGCCGTCGATGGCGTCCTTGATCTCAACCTTGAGCTGGAACATATTGACGGTTGTTTCTTTTGCAGCTTCCTGTGTGCCTGCTCCAAATACGGTGCCGGCTGCCAGGACAAGCATGAGGCTGAATGCCACCATGTTCAACAGATGTTTCCTCATTTAAAAATCCTCCTTCGTACATTCGTGATACAACCTGCCTTTTTGGGCAGGTGTTACGTAACACCTGCTTCTAGTGTAGCACGCTATAGCCACCTGTCAATCCTGTAATTATATGTTGTGAGAAACAAAAGACGTGAATACTTGTTATTCTCGGCATTGCATCCTGTATACCGGATTTACTTGACTGGATACGGTGGAGTGCTTTACAAAGATTTTCACTTGTGCTCATAGTAGCGTATGAAACCATACAAATACGTTGCATGCATATGCATGTTGCTTTTTGCACTCGGCATCTCTCTCTTTGCCGATGAAGCTTCCACCTTGGAAAGCCTGTTCACCAAAGGTCCTGAAAGCATTGACTATGCCGCGCAGTTTGAACGTGCTGTTCCGCTTGCTGTGATGCACCAGATTCTCGACCAATTTTCGGCGCAACTGGGTCCCTTCAAGCAGGTGAAGGGTAGTACCAATCCGTACACACTGGTCTTTGATGAAGGAACCGTAACCGCCTATATCAGCCTGGACGGGTCGAATCAAGTGGCCGGTCTGCAATTCACCGAAGTGATCAGAGCCCGCCTTACCCTCGCCGATGCAGTGAAGCAGATCATCGACCTCGATGCAGATACTGCTATCCTGATTCGTAAGAACGCAGAGACCGTGGTCGCCCACAATGCCGACATTCCCCTGGCCGTGGGCTCTTCCTTCAAGCTGGGCATCCTTGCCGCCGTTGAGGATGCCGTGCGAGAAAACAAGCTGCAGTGGTTTCAGAGTGTTCGGCTCCTCTCCATGTGGAAGAGTCTTCCAACAGGAATCCTGCAGGACTGGCCGACCGGCTCGCGTCTTACCATTGAGACGCTGGCGACCTTGATGATCAGCCAGAGCGACAACACCGCCACCGATGCCCTCATGTCGTTGGTTGGAAGAAACAGTGTGGGTTCATACCTGTCGAACAGCAGGCCCGTGCTCTCTACAGCAGAAGCGTTTCGGTTGAAGAATCCTGCGAACAGCGACCTGCTTGCGCGGTACCGAACAGGTTCATCTGCAGAAAAGGAAAAGGTTCTGGACCAGATCAAGAGCCGTCCTCTTATGGAGCCCGGCCTCCTTTCGGGTAATCCTGTTGCCATTGACATTGAGTGGTTCATGACAGCACATGAGCTTGCCTCCCTGATCGAGCGCCTGCAGGTTCTGCCTCTTATGACCGTCAACGCAGGCCTTGCAACCAAGGAGCGCTGGCATCGGGTGGCCTATAAGGGAGGCAGCGAGCCGGGAGTGCTCAACCTGACCACCTATCTGGAGGATGAGGAGCACAATCGCCATACCGTTGTGGTCACCGTCAATAATGCTCAGAGCCCTCTTGATGAGAAGTTCATCATGGAGACGTATCAGGCGATTTTGAACCTCCTGGAATAGGACTCAACCTTGCTGGGGCAACACCTGCTTGAGGAAGGCCAAGGTCCGTTCTTCCTTCGGGGACGTAAACATGTCCTGCGGGCTCGCCTCTTCAAGGATGAAGCCCTCATCCATGAATATCACCCGGTCGGCTACCTCCTTGGCGAACCACATTTCATGAGTGACCACCAGCATGGTCATTCCTTTCTTGGCAAGATCCGTCATTACCGAAAGGACTTCCCCGACCAGTTCGGGGTCGAGTGCACTGGTGGGTTCGTCGAAGAGCATGATCTTCGGGTTCATCGCCAAAGCGCGGGCGATGGCGACGCGTTGTTTCTGTCCGCCGCTGAGCATCGCAGGATAGACGTCGGCCTTCTCTGCCAGACCGACTTGATCAAGGAGGTCCGAGGCTGCCTTGCGGGCCTTCTCCCTGGGGAATTTCTTCACCTGTACCATCCCCTCCATCACATTCTGTATAACTGTCATGTGAGGGAAGAGATTGAAGTGCTGAAACACCATGCCGAGCTCCTGCCGTACCTTGTTCAGCTGCTTCTCGCTCTGCTTCACCAGTTTGCCGTTGATGAAAATCTTTCCTTTCTGCGCCTTCTCAAGGAAGTTCACACATCGCAGCAAGGTGCTTTTTCCACTGCCCGAGGCTCCGATGATGACCACCACCTCCCCGCGTTTGACTTCGAGATTGATGTCCTTGAGCACCTCCAATTCCCCGAACCGTTTTACCAGATGCTCGATTCTCAGAATGGTTTCGTCGGTTTTCTTTGTTTCGTTAGTCACGGTCGCTCACCTTTAGTCTTTGTTCGATACGATGCATCACAAATGAGAGCACGCTGGTCATGATCAGGTACCAGATGCCGACGATCAGAAACATCTCCATATACATGAATGAGGATGAACCCATCTGCCTTCCCTTCAGCATGAGTTCGGGAACTGCGATGGTCGAAGCGAGCGAGCTGTCCTTGAGTGCAATGATCAGCTGGTTTCCAAGCGGGGGTACGGCTCGCTTGAAGGCCTGAGGCAGGATGATTCGCTGCATGGCTTTCGAGCGGGGCATGCCCAGGCTTCGCGCCGCTTCCATCTGGCCTATATCGATCGACTGGATGGACCCTCTGAATATCTCTGCAATATATGCCCCGTTATGGAAACCCAGGGCTATGACCGCCGAGGGAATCGGGGCGATGGTGACCAGGCTTGTCAGCCCGTAGTAGACGATGAACAGCTGCACCAAAAGTGGAGTCCCCCGCACCAGAAAAATGTACGACCTGCAGACAGCCGAGAGCCAAGAGCGATGGGAGAGGCGGCCGAGGGCGGCCACCAATCCAATCATGAGACCGAGCAGGATCCCGAAGAAGGTAATCTGCAACGTGTATTGAGCGGCTTCGGCGAACAGAAAAAACTTCGACGGGATGACTGTGAGATCCCAAGGTAGTATATGCATGGTAGGATGCTCCCTTATTCGACGGTGATGTCTTCTCCGCCGAACCACTTCTCACTGATCGCCTTCATGGTTCCATCGGCGAACATTGATGAGAGTATGTCATTGACCTGGTTCTTCAGCTCAGTGTTGTCCTTATGGAAGGCAATGGCCATCACCTCGCTTCTCAGTACCGAGCCGACCAAGGTGAGCCTGTCTCCTTCCTTGAGTTCTGCGATGGCATTGAGGCCGACGATCCTGTCGGTGAGCACTCCATCGATCCTGCCGTTGAGCAGCTCGATCAAGGTCTGGTTGTCGTCCTCGTAGAGCTTGACCTGGGTGCCCAGCTGTTCAGCATCCCGTTCGAAGGTGGTACCGGTCACCAAACCCAGGAGATGGCTTGCCTTCAGGTCCTCCACCTGCTTGATGGTGCTGTCCTTGCGGGTGATCAGCTGCGGTCCGCTATAGTAGTAGGGCTGTGAGAAATCAACGACTTTCTGTCTCTCCTCCGTAATCCCCATGCTTCCCAGGATGCCGTCATAGCGTTTTGCACGCAAACCTTCGACAATGCCGTCCCAGCTGGTGGTTACGTAGGTGAGTTCCTTTCCCATTCGGTCGGCGATTTCTTGGGCGACATCCACGTCAAAGCCGGCAACCTCGCCGGTTTCGGTCAGGTAGTTGAATGGGGGATACCCTCCAGAGCCTGCAAATGAGATGGTATTGTTGCTTTCTTTCTGTCCCTGGCCGACCAAGGAAGGCAGGACGAGCAAGGCCAAAAGACCAACAAGCAGCATAATACGATACAACTTTTTAGTTATGTTCACATGTATCTCCTTTAAGAACGTGATAGGAAATTGTAACAAAATTGTATGATCAAGAACAATAACAAGTACTCTATTTGTTATAATATATATGTTTGTAATTAGAGTTCAGTTATAACATGGTGTTGATTAATTAATTGGGAGGCTATGATTTACCCTTGAGATTGAGGAGTAGGAATGCTATAAATTATAACATGGAAGCTACACTTTCTCCTCCAAAAGTCATTGAAATTACCAATAAAAAGAACAACGTTACCTATCTCTACGAGGACCAACACTATTGGGACCCGCACAAGAAACAAACACGCCATAAGCGTCGATGCATTGGAAAGCTGGATCGTGTGACAGGCCAGCGTGTCTATAATCCAGCATATCGGGAAAAAATCTCCCGGCAGGAAGATGCCGGGATGCAGGTGATTCCCACCTTCACCTCGCCGGGTCTTGCCCGCCTGCAGGACTATGTTCAGCAACACTGTCGACCAATTCAGGAGCTTGCTTCCCTGCTCGGTCCCGATGCGACCGACCGGCTTCTGCATCTGGCCTGGTTTCTCCTCTGTAACAGAAGGCCTTTGTCCTTCGCCTTGTTGTGGGAACAAGGGAAGTCGGGTCTCCATCAGGGGCCTGCCGACCTTCAGGCGGTGCGAGACCTGCTGAGATTGCTCGATGTGGAGCTGCTGCGGACATGGCAGGCCAAACAGACGCAAGGCAGGCAGAAGTATGCGGTTTTCGACCTGTGTGCAATCGCCAGTTATGAGAATCACAATCCATACCTGCAGTATGGGTACAATCGAGACAGCGAGGCGCTCGAACAGAATACCATCGTACTGCTGACCACCTATGAGAGGTTTCACCCCATCTCCTTCCAAATCCTGCCCGGCACCATGCTTGACTGCAGGACGGTAGACGAGACCCTGTCGTTTCTCGATGCGGACGATGCAAGCATTCTCATGCTCAACCGCAGGTTCTTCTCATTATCGAGGATTGAACAGTTGCTGCAACAGAACAGATCCTTCCTTTTCCGGGTTCCTACCAGACAAGGATGGCTCGATGAATTGATCGCAAGCAACCGGCAGGCAATCGAAACGGGTATTGGCCTGGTTGATTCACAAAAACGAAATATACGGAGCCTTCGCCTCCATGCTCCATTTTTCGGGAACCAATCTCTCTATGTGCATCTGTTTTATGATGAGCTCTGGCGGACCAATCAAAGGGAGAATCTCTTTTCCTTGTTGGGCCGATGCAAGCGGGAGCTTGAAACCGGCCAGCATGTCGAGGAGCATGCAAGGTTGTATGAGACGTACTTCAGAGTCCGAAAGCGCAGCAAAGCCTTGCATCATGTACAGCTTGCATCCGATCCCGTACAGCGTTTCGAAGCCTCCCATGCCGGATTCTGGGCCTTGGTGACCAATACGGAACTTTCGAGCCAGGAAGCACTGGATATGTACGAGAAACGCAATGCGTTCGAACGAAGATTCGATAACCTCATGAACTTCGAGGATTGTCAAAACCTGCAGGTCCAAAGCCCGCAATACTTCCTTGGCAGGGTATTTCTGCAACTGATCAGTGAGACGATCAGGGCTGTACTCCACGAGGCTCTGGAAGGAAGTGGACTTTCCGTGGAAGAGGTGCTCTTCTCCCTCAGTGACTTGCGGAATGTCTCATTCAGCGAACAGGGGACCTGCTATTGCGGCCGACTTACCTCAGTACAGAAGAAAGTCAATGAACTGCTGCATCTGGGATTGGAGACCTAACGCCTAATCGCCCTTACAAACAAGAAGAGGGGAAACTTCATCAGTTTTTCGTATCCCTTGGGATCGGCGGCTTCAAACTCCTTGGCAGGATAGGGTTCGATGATGCGTTCTATAAGAAATCCGGAAGACGAAAGGGCTTCAGTAATTGCACTCAAACTGTGGTAATAGCTGTCCATGACCACCTCGACGCTGAACCCTTTCCAGGGAATATGCAACTCCTGCGTCTCATAATAGGACTGGAGATTGTTGTTCCTGTAAGCAAAAAAGGGGTGCTCGGTGGAGAATACCAGCCACCCTTGGGGCTTGAGTACTCGTGAGAACTCGGTAAATACCGGCAGCAGGTCCTTGCAGTACGTGATGGTCAAGGCACTGAGAATGCCGTCAAAGGGAGAGGATTGCAGAAAGTGCATCGGTTCTTCAAGATTTGCCTGCACGAAGTCGGCTTTGTCCCCGATTCGGTCCCGGGCATGGGCAAGCATGGCTTCATTGGCATCGAGTGCAACAACACGTGCGCCCTCCTGCAGCAGCCACTGGGTGTAGGCCCCTGTTCCACATCCAGCATCCAAGATGTGCCGCCCACCAAGAGAACCCACCAGGGATTTGACCGCCGGCCGGTCGTAGAAAGCGTTGTGGGGCTTCGTGTCGATGGCTGCAGCATACGCAGCGCTGAGCTTGGTATAGGCTTGGTGGGGAAACGATTCTTTCATGGACGGGCCTCGATTTTCCTTTTTGCATTCAAAGCACATATTGCACCATCAAGTATAGTTCCGGTATCAGCTTGGCAACAACAAAAAGTTGGTCTGTATTTGCTGACAGCCCGATATTTTCTGGTATTATGAAACTAGGAGCAAACGCTATGAGACGTGGTGCCAGGAACATCCCCAATATTCTGTCCCTTTCCCGAATCGCATTGTCTTTCGGCATGTTCTTCGTTGCCCAAAAGCCCCGAGTCTTGTTCTGGGTCATCGTCGTCTGCAGCATCACCGATGCACTGGATGGATTTTTGGCTCGCCGATTGCATTGTGAAAGCGACTTGGGAGCCCGCCTTGACTCCCTGGGTGACCTGCTGTTCTTCAGCGCCCTTGTTCTGTATGTCGTTCGGTACCAGATGGACGCAATTCAGAAGTACCTGCTCGGTATCTATGCGATATTCTTGATCAAAACCATCTCCCTGGTTGTTTGCACCATTAAAAATCACACCACCTATTCATTGCATACCTATGGAAACAAACTCACCGGCATCCTGGTGGTGGTATCCATCTGCCTGATCCTGCTGACCGGAGATGGTATGTTTACGGCGGTGCTGGTCGTCATAGGCATTCTCAGCGCCCTTGAGGAGCTGCTGATCATGAGCCTGTATAAGCATCCCGATATCAATACACGAAGCATATTTCATGGTAAGAAGAAACCAGCTTGATATACGTGGTTGTACGTTGTGTTCCTTCGAGCCTGCATAAAAACAGAAAAGCCGTTGCTTTCGCAACGACTTTTTCCAATGGAGGTAAGGGGAATTGAACCCCTGACCTTTTGAATGCCATTCAAACGCTCTAGCCAACTGAGCTACACCCCCAAGGCAATAACAAGAGGTATCATACGGATTGAAACCACTTAAGTCAAGTATCTTAATCTTTTTACTCCTGATCAAACCTCCAGCCGATAAACTGGAATACAATCCCTTTGTTTTGTCCAATGTAATTTAAAGAGTCTTGACCTTGCAAGTTGAAGAATTGTATTGTTGGGTTTACCAGTAGTTATTAAATAATAACAACTATCTTCCTGGCATGGAAGTAGTTTTTTTTCTGCAATTAATTTAGGAGGCTTTGGGTGGAACTAATTCATAAGCTGAAGGAAGTCGGTTCTTCAGTCATTCCCATCTCCATTATAGTCACGATCCTACATTTTTTCGTCTCCCCATTGGGCAGCGGACAGTTGGCCTCCTTTTATATTGGAGCTTCACTTGTTATCGTCGGACTTGCCCTGTTTTTGTTGGGGACAGAGGTAGGTCTTCTCCCTATCGGTGAAAAGATAGGCTCTACCGTCACGGCCAAGAAGAATCTGCCCCTATTGCTGGGTACAGGCCTTGTTGTCGGATTTGTCATAACCTTTGCAGAACCTGATATCAGCGTGTTGGCCTCTCAGGTGGCCAGCGTGAACTCCAGTATCAATGAGACCGTACTTATCGCTTTGATAGGCATTGGCTTGGGGTTTTTTGTCTCTATTGCTTTTCTGCGGGTCATCTTCAAGCTTTCACTGAAATGGATGTTCGTCATATTTTATGTAATGCTGTTTGTCCTGGCAATCTTTTCCGACCCTGCCTTGGTCCCCGTGGCATTCGACAGCGGTGGAGCCACGACCGGTCCCATGGCGACTCCCTTCATCATGGCGCTTGGAATAGGTGTCGCAAGGGTTCAGAAAAAACAAGAGGAGGCTGATAACTTCGGTTTCCTCGCTTTTGCCTCAATCGGGCCTATCCTTGCAGTACTGCTCTTGGGTATCAGCAACCCCAATAGCGAGAGTGGCAGCGCCCAAGGCATGAACCTCCTCTATGAGTCAGGCAACTTCATCCCCCTCTTTTTCGAAATGGCACAAGATGTGTTTTTCTCCCTTTTGCCTCTGCTCTTCATATTTGCCCTGTATCAGGTCTTTCTTGTAAAGATTCCTGCCAGGCAAGTCGGGCGTATGATCGTCGGTATAATATACGCTTTTATTGGCCTGGTCCTCTTCTTTGCAGGTGCCCATGGTGGGTTCATGCCGGTAGGATTCGCCATTGGCGAAGCTTTGGGGATGCTCTCGTCAGAGGTGCTTATCCTTGTAGGCATCATCTTTGGTGCTGTAGCAGTCATTGCCGAACCTGCTGTTTGGGTGTTGGTCGAGCAGGTAGAGGATATCAGTCGCGGGCATATCCGAAAAACCATCATGCTTATAGCTCTGGCTCTTGGAGTTGGAGTATCTGTCGGTCTCTCTATGATCCGCATCGTAACCGGTATCTCCATCTGGTACTTCCTGGTACCTACCTATGCTTTGGCGTTGCTGCTGCTTAAAAATACCCCGATCCTATTCTCTGCCATGGCTTTCGATAGTGGGGGAGTAGCCTCCGGTCCTATGAGTTCGACGTTTATCCTCTCTTTTGCCATTGGAGCTTCAGTTGGGCAGGGAGGTAATCCTGCAACTGATGCCTTTGGGGTCGTGGCCTTTGTGGCAATGTCACCGCTGGTCACTATTCAGCTGTTGGGCTTGCTCTATCAGAGGAAACAGGCAAAGATAGAGAAGAAAGGAGCTAAAAAATGAAAGGCACCCTATTACTTTCCATTGTAGGAAGGGGAGAGGCTGAAAAGCTCATGAGTATTGCAAAGAGAGCTGGTAGCCCTGGAGGAACCATCCTTAGGGGTAGAGGGACGGCAAGCAGTAATCTCATGTCCATCCTATGCTTGGGAGATACTCGAAAAGAAATTCTAATGACCCTTGTGTTTGACGAACAGTACGATGCTGTGTTCGAAGCAATACAGAATGCAAAACATATACACGGAATCTGTGCCTCGCTCTCTAGTAAGAGAAGCTATGTGAACAGGACGTTGCATACTATAGAAGGAGTGCGAACCATGAATAGCGATTGGGAATTAATTCAGGTAATATGCAACAGCGGCTTTGCTGAAGATGTCATGGATGTCGCTAGGAAGGCCGGAGCAGGTGGCGGCACCATTGTGGATGGCAGGGGAACCAGCAGGCCGGATGACCTGAAATTTTTTGGAGCGAGCTTGGTTCCTGAAAAGGAACTGCTGCTCATCCTTGTGGAGAGGGAAAAATCCGAGAAGGTTCTTGGAGCTATAACAGCCCTCCCTTTCTTGCAGCAAGAGGGGAATGGCATTGCCTTTACAATGCCGGTTGAACGGTTTATCCAGTTTGGCAAGAAGGGAAACAACGAATAATCTCCAGTGATACTGTTCACTATGATGAACCCTTGTGTTAATATAGTAACATTTTGTTTAAAAAGATACAATTTTGTTTAAAAGTATTGAGTTTCTTCCCAAAAAACAGTAATGTTCAACTACTTTAGTGGATAGATGACGGATAAGGTATCCGAGTGGGAGAAATTCAGATGGACAAGAAAATAAAAGTAGCAGTAATTGGCGCAACCGGGGCAGTAGGCCAGGTCTTCATGTGGATGCTTTCAGACCACCCTTGGTTTGAAGTGGTATATGCCACTGCATCAGCAGCACGTGTAGGGCTGAAATATGCTTCAACGGTCCACTGGGTGATGCCTCTTGAGATGCCTGCGAATATTCGTGATATTGAGGTGAAGGAGTTTAACTTTGCAGCCATGAAGGAAGCCGGGGTGACGATAGTCTTCTCCGCCCTCCCTGCAGAAGTTGCCCGTGAGGCAGAACCACAGCTAAGGGATAATGGTTTTCACGTTTTCTCCAATGCTGCTGCAATGCGCTATGATAAGAATGTTCCTGTTCTCGTCCCAGAAGCCAACCTTGAGACCCTCGATTTGATCAAGGACCAAGGCTATCCTGAAAAAGGGTTTGTCGTGACCAACGCCAACTGTGTGACCACAGGTTTAGCTATGGGCATCGCGCCTTTGAAGAAGTATGGGATCAAGAGCATCACACTGCACAGTTACCAGAGTGTCAGTGGAGCGGGATATCCGGGTCTCTCTTCCTTTGACATCACTGACAACTGCATCCCTTTCATCAAGGGTGAGGAAGAAAAGGTTGAGAAAGAGATCAAGAAGATTCTTGATATCGATCCAGAGGTATATGCTTTTACGGTGAGGGTCCCTGTCTTGTTCGGCCATCTGGAGGCTGTCTGGTTGGATTTTGAGCAGAACGTAGAGGTTGAAGATGTAATCAGGGATTGGGAGAACTTTAAAGTTGTCTGCGATCTCCCATCGACTCCTGCACAACCTATTCAGTATGGCTCAGACCCCACCTTTCCCCAGCCCAAGTATGCTTTCTGGGGAAACCCCCAAGGGATGGTTGTCTATACAGGCCGCCTCAAGAAGAAGAACGGGAAGATCGGGTTCCTCCTGTTGGTGAATAACGTCGTCAAGGGTGCTGCAGGTGGCTCTATCCAGAATGCAGAGGCCTTCGTCACACGATTTAACTTGATCTGATCCTCTCTCTTTAAAATTATACCGGCACCTGAAAGCTCCTGTTGGTCTTCACCTGCAGGAGCTTTTTGTGGGGTATTTACCGCTGCCTCTATCGGCAGGCCTCTTTTGGTATTGCCCTTAGCTTGAGAAACCACAGCAGATTTGCTAGGGTGCCTGTATGCCAGAATTCTTTGATCTCTACGACCATGAAAGAAAACCCCTCAACAGAGTCCATCAGAGGGGAGTGCCTCTGCCTGAAGATCTCTACCATGTGGTGGTTTCCGTATGGACTGTCAATGAGAAAAACCAGATACTGCTCACCCTTCGTTCGCCAGACAAGCAGCTCATGCCGAATCTCTGGGAGAGCACTTCAGGTTCTGTTTTGGCAGGGGAAGAGAGCAGGGATGCGGCTCTTCGGGAGCTTTGCGAGGAGACTGGTATTGTTGCCACGTCGGAAGAGATAACCTTTTTAGGGAGTGTTCGAAAGGCAGCATCCTTCGTCGATATTTTCGTTGTCCGTAAGGATGTGGATATCTCTGAAATCGTATTGCAATACGAGGAGACGGTAGCTGCAAAATGGGTGACGTTTGAAGAGTTGAAAATGATGGAACAACAAGGAGAACTGGCTTTTCCCATCTCCTACCATTTCCAGCCGTTTCAAAAGCTCTTTACATGAAAAACCTCCTATTGGATTCTTAATTCCAATAGGAGGGATGTGGACTCTGCACGGGGATGGGGGCAATTATGCCCTGACCACCGTGGTGATGCACTCATTGACCATCACGTGGTACCGATGATTTTGCTGGGTGACATACCAGGAGCCCTTAAGCGGACACCCCTCACAGCTGAGCATCAGCGAGTCATGCCTGAAACAACTTCGGCTGATGAACAGAGGCGGAGAGAACTCTTTGCTGACGATTGTAGGCGTGAATGGCCAAAGCTCTTTTTCATGATAGTCCTGCTCCATCCAGAGATAGGCGCCTGTAAGGTCAGGCAGTAGGTCGAGAGCCATCTTTGCACTCTCACTATTACCCAGTGGAAGGTATATATCGAAGAAGCAAGAGACGTTCTTTTGGACTCTTGCCCAGTTTAGCTGGCCGATATTGTTCAATCCTATACGGGTCTTTTCGAGATATCCCTCTAATCCCAGGTAGGTGATAACACTATTGAGGTCCTTGAAGAACTGCTGTTCGTCAAACATCACAGGAGAGAGGGGGAGATAGAAAAGATCTTCCTCAAAGAAAAGGATCCCTTCCGGTTTCTTGTTGTCGGCGAACTGCTTTGCCAAGGTCGAGATATCAAGGTAGGGAAGCCCGTCTTTGGTGCAGAGGTTCTCCCTTGCAGGTAATACCTCCTTTTCCACCTTCGTCGGTAGGTCCTGTTTTTCAATATCCCCGGTCATCCAACGTGCGAGTTCATTGTCCAGACAAGCATACCAATCCCTTCGGATGGCTTTCAGCCAGGAGAGGGGCAGGAAGACCCGGTTGTCCTCAAGCCCTGTCTTGTTCTCATAGGTAATCTTTCCAAGTCCGAAGTAGGAGGTGTCGCTCTGACTGAAGACATTCTCCAAGTGTTGCTGCAGATCCTGCTCCTTCCTTGCCTTGTTCACTTCAATCTCATAGGTATGGCAGATAGTCTTGCCATCAAACACTGTCGTCAGGATCATATCCTTTTCCATCACCTCCACACTGGTATCGAGCAGATATTTCGTGGTGGGGATGCTTTCACTGACAAGTGCGGGATTCTGGTCATGCGAGCTGATGAGAAACAGGGTCTCTCCGGCATGCGGAAGAGGGCCGCTCTGGGGGAGGTCTACCTCGACGGTCTCTCCTTTGTAGGCAAAAGCAAGGCTTCTGCCTGTCTGGTCGAAGATACCGCTCAGGCTGAACTTGACCGCCTCAATAGGGTCCTTCTTTCCTTTTGTAAAGAACATCAGCCCGTCACGGATAGCCAGATCATGAAGGGCGGTGACGATGGCATACTCTTTTTTCACGACCTTGATCTGGGCCGCAGGGATACCTCGGTGGGAGGGGTAGCTGGTGCTTCCCAAGGTAGGGGCGGTTCGAACTTCGAAGTTGTGTCCGCTTCTGCCATAGTCGGCAAGCCATCCACGGGTCTGCCGTCTGGCAAACACAATGGAGAGAGCCTCTTCAAGCTGTTGCTTTTCCTCTTCACTTGCCGTGCCGTCGAGGACTGCACGGTAGTATCTGGATGCAGCCAAGGTGTAGGCTGGGCCTTTCATCCTGCCTTCAACCTTGAGGGAGTCGATGCCCATCTCATCCAGGGTTTTTGCCACATCCCCCGCCTTGAGGTCACTCATGGAGAAATACCAGCCGGTCTCTTTGCCTTCGGGAGTTGGAGACAGGGCCGCGCTTTGGGTGGGGTCAGCCTCCAGGGAGAACCAGGAACGGCATATCTGGGCACAAGCACCACAGTTGGCGCTTCTGCCGCAGAGCTGCTCGCTGGCTGTGCACAGCCCTGAAAAGCCATAACAGAGGGCCCCATGGATAAATACCTTCAGTTCCATGTCAGGACAGGCATCCCGTATCTTCCGTATCTCTTCCAAGGTGAGTTCCCTTGCCAGGACAGCACGGGTAAATCCCATGCGCTGGAGTTCCTGCACCCCTTCGATGGTATGAACGGAGAGCTGGGTGCTTCCGTGCAAGGCAAGAGAGGGGAATTGTGATTGTATCAGCCTGGCAACTCCAAGATCCTGCACGATTACACCATCGCATCCGATAAAGGCGATCTGACGCAAAGTCTTGATCACCTCAGGCAGTTGGGAGTCATCGATGAGTGTGTTTAGTGCCACATAGATTTTTTTATCTTGTTCGTTTGCCAGCTGTTTGAGCTTGGAAAGGTCCTCAAGGCTAAAGTTCGTCGCTTCTTTTCTTGCAGAGAAATTGCGCATGCCAAGGTATACAGCATCGGCACCCTCGTTGAAGGCAACCAGTGCCGCTTGAAGAGAACCTGCCGGCAGTGCTAATTCAGTCATAATACATCCTTTGGGTGTCTGTTATTGCGACTCCCAAGGGATAGGGTAGCGTCAGCGCCTTATCGTGTCAATCTGAACTCTCTTGTGACGGTATTCCCGCCCGTTCATGAAGCTGTTGCACTATCTCGGCATGACGCTTCTCGGTAAGAGGATAGAGGGCTATCGGTATGATGCCGAGAATGCTGCTGAAGAATGGGATGAAGGCAGTGAGGCCATGGATTCCCTTCAATACCACTAGGGGCTGCTCAACATTTGGAAGGTATCCCAACGCCCCTAGGGAGGCTGCGATCATAACAGAGGTGACAGCGGCTGTCAGCTTGGCAAGGAAGGTCTGGCTTGAGAAGATGGTGCCTTCGGTACGTTTGCCACTTGTAAGCTCGCCGTACTCGATGGTGTCCGCTATCATGGCTGTTTGTATCACTTGCGGGCTTGCCATGCCCAGACTGCTGATGCAGTTGAAGACAAGCAGGAGGGGGAAGTTCTCCCATCCCACAAAGAAGAAACCCAACGATCCCAGAGCATAGATGGAGTAGTATCCGATGCAGGTCGCCTTCTTGCCATAGCGCCTGCTGAAATAGGGGACCGTAGAGATTCCAATCAGGATGAAGGGGATATTGATGCCGGCAAACAGGGTATAGAGCATCTCGTTTCCAAGGTTGTACTTTGCATAGTAGATGAGCATGGATAGCTTTGCTGTCTGCCCTATACCTGTGAAGAAACCGCTGATGATGACAAGCATGAGGGGTTTGTTGCTTCCGAAGATGGTGAAGATATCCCTGAACCGGCTCTTTTCATCCTTGACTGGCTGGACTCGCTCCTTCACAAACAGGAAGGTGACAATGAAGCAGGCTACGGTCAGAAGGCTGTAGACGAGAGCTGTCATCTGGTAGCCTGAAGCGGGTTTTCCCTCTCTGGAGAACAGGAAGATCAGGGGTTGGGTTGCAAGGGTCGCAACGGCAATGGCTATGGTAGCCGAGAATCGTGGATAGGCCACTACGCTGTTGCGCTCGTTGGTATCGTCTGTGATGGCGCTGCTCAAGGCCCAGAAGGGGACATCGCTGGCAGTATAGATCATTCCGAAGGCTATGTAGGTAATGGATGCCCATGCTATTTTTCCAGTCATGCTCAAGGCGGGGGCACTGAATGAGGCGACTGCAAACGGTACAAAGAGGATGGGGGTAAAAAGCAGATACGGGCGGAACTTGCCCCACCTTGTGCGTGTCCTGTCGGCAAACATCCCCATCAGCGGGTCGTTGATGGCGTCCCAAAGTCTTGCCAGCAGGAGAATCGTCCCGGCGACAGCAGGTAGGATC
>LSQX01341171.1_pt1 | contig 52194 bp, 39 predicted proteins | sample 654561 | NCBI WGS metagenome assembly LSQX01 (sample SAMN04489861, study PRJNA283612) | anaerobic digester metagenome | isolation source: 4 biogas reactors fed with cattle manure at either 37C or 55C with and... | place: Denmark: Kongens Lyngby | collected 2014
TAAGTTTCGCATAGCCTGGTAGGAAAGCTGTCCGCCTGCCGTCAGAGTCCAGAAGGGTTTCTTGTCACCGCCTCCTCCCTGGCCGGCGTCCTGCCCTCCCATGGCCAGGGGGTTGGCTATCTGGGTCGTTATATGGTACATACCGGTTTCCCGGTCCCTATCAAAGGCTGTGGCTAGCACCAGGGCCAGGTTTTCCGGGTCCCGGCGGTTCCAGCAGCCCGAAAGGGATAGTACTAGTGTAATAATAATTATTATAGCGGCGGTTTTATTCCTCATCCGGTTTACCTCCAGCCAGGCGGCGGATTCCGTAAGCCGCCCACAGGATTCCCATGGGTATAAGTATCCAGGAGAGGATGTAGGGGCCGCCTATTTTTGGCTGAAAAAAGGTTCTAAGCTGAAACAAGTTCTGGTAGGAATGTACGGAAAAGGTGCCCCATATTACCGCAAGGGGGCCTATAAGAGGACGGTAGTCGTCTAGCCCCAGCACCTGGGCCAGCGCCCTTGAGCCGCAGTACATGAACACCGATACGGCAATAAAGATTCCGAACCCCCAGGCGAACAGCGCTAACATCTCGACCCTTTCAAGGAATACGCTTATATAAATAGCCCTTACCATGCTTAAGAATGGGAAGACCGCCCGTGAACCTTGGTGGGGCCCCAGTATTGCGGTTACAGCCAGCGTGATTAATACCAGCATCACGGTGGAACCGGTAAGGGCCCAAAGGGCCGTGCCCAGGGCTTTTTTTGGTTGGTTTGCCGCGGGGATTATCATGGTGAGGCACAGGTACTGTGCTATTATTACTGTGGGTATAACGCTGCCCCGCAGCACCGGCCCTATGCCCCGTGCCAGCACCGGTTCCAGGTTACTTCCCATGGTTGTGGCATCAGGAATCGCAAAGGCAAGGCTCACAACTATCATCACTACAAAGATCGGAAACAGCAAATCCGCCGTCCTGCCTATCACCTCCAGACCTGAGTAAGCTGCTGTCGCGCCGGTTATCACTATTGAAAAAATGATAAAGGGAATGGGGGTTTCGGTCAGGAATCCTATTACCAGGGCTTCGGCGTAAATCCGGGTGTCTGTGGCGGCAATTCCAAGGAAAGCCCATATTATAACAAGGCACACTGCTTTACCCGGCCATTTCCCTATAAGTTTTTGAGCGTATTCCACAATGGTAAGGTCCGGAAACCTCACCCCAAGGCCGGCTATCATTGCTACCAGAAGGACAGCACCAAAAAAGGATACTATGGCGGAGGCCCAGGCATCCTGCAGCGCATCCGAGGAGGTCAGTACCGGCAGTAAGGCTATAACTACGGTGGTCCGCATCATAAACAGCATGTATAAGAGCTGCCGGTTGGCAATCTTCTCGGTGGTGGTTTTTGGGAAATTAACGGTTTTTATCTTTGTTCCCTCCCTTTATCTCCTCCTGGCTGTGTTTTCCAGGGTGGGGCATTTGCCCGGGACTTTGCCTTACGGGCTCCCGCCGGCCCAATATTTTGGGCCGGGTGGTCCTGGCCCAAATGGGTGCCAGCAGGAAGTTGTCCTTCATATCCGACGGTATATTGGGAGCCAAGGGTGACATATAGGGAATTCCCAGCGAACGCAGCGAACAAAGGTGTACTACCAGCAGCAGTATCCCGAACTGGATCCCAAAAAGGCCGAAGACCGCCGCCAGTATTGTAAAGGCAAACCTTAATATTCTGAGGACTATGGCCATGCTAAATACTGGGTTGGAAAAATTGGCAATGGCGGTCATTGCTACCACTATGACCACCGCCGGGGACACTATGCCCGCCCGGATGGCGGCTTCACCTAGGACCAGTGCCCCCACTATGCTAATGGCGGGACCGACTGCGACGGGGAGCCTGATGCCCGCCTCCCTTAAAACCTCGAACAGTACTTCCATTATAAGGATTTCCGCAATAACCGGAAAGGGCACTCCCTCCCGGCTGGCGGTAACGCGAAGCAGCAGGGCGGTGGGCAAAAGTTCCTGGTGGAAGTTGACCACCGCCACATAAAAGCCGGGAAGGAAAACCGATATTATGGCACCTATCCAGCGCAGTATACGTACAAAACTCCCCTGGGGCGGTTTCTCGTAGTAGTCGTCGGAGGCCTGGAAAAACATCGGGAAATCCGCCGGGAGCACCAGCACATGGGGGGACCCGGTCACCAAAACAGCCACCCTGCCGGATAAAATGGAACTGCATACTATGTCCGGCCTTTCGGTCCTCAGTGTGAGCGGAAACAGAGTAAAGGGCTGGTCCTCTATGTACTGTTCTATATATCCGCTTTCAAGGATGGCATCGGTATCTATCCTCTCCAGTCGGCTCCGGAGTTCCTCCAGCATTTTTTCATCCGCCAGGCCTTTTATATAGGCAATGGCTACCTGAGTTTTGGTAAGGCTGCCTATTTCAAAGGTTTCAATCCACAGGTGGGGCACCCGTATCCGGCGCCTAATAAGGGTTATATTTATGCAAAGGCTTTCGACAAAGCCGTCCCGGGGTCCCCGGATATTTGTCTCGGAAAGGGGTTCGGTTATGTCCCGGTTTTTTATATCAACGGTGCCGCAGACAAAGGCTGCAGCCTGCCCCTCCACAAGGAGGGCGGTGTTCCCATGGGTCATTTTGAGAAACAGTTCGCCTATACTGTCCGTTTCCTCAACGCTATTTATTATAAGCAGGTCCTTTATCGCGGAACGCAAAAGGCTGCGGTCCTTTTGCCAGCCCTCTATTCTTTGTACGTCTACCATGAGTACCCGGAGTATTTCTTCTACACTGAGGGTGTTTACCATGTCGTCCAAGTATACGAGGGCTGCGGGGATTTGCCCGTTTATGTTAAACCTGCGTATTTTTAAGTCCTGGCTGTATCCGCATACCTGCTGTAGTGTCTGGAGGTTTTGCTCCAAGCCGGGCTCCAGCTTCATTTTTTGGACCTCTTGATAGCGCTGGCTAAGGTCCATATTGTCTTTTAAGGGGTCGCCGGTTTTTTCCTTCTTTCGTCTGTGTATTCTCATATAACGCACCTTTCCAATACCTATCCTGTAACCCATAGTTTTTGCCCCTTCATTAAAAATAATTCATTTAATGAAGGTTTATGCCCGGTTTCCTTTTTATAATAGCAGCCCATGCTTAAAGGCGGGTTACAGAATTAAGAAAAACTCAATTACTAAAATTTATAAGGCTTCATGAAACGCAAGCGCATGCTTAAAATGGTTTTGTCAGGAAACTCGCCGAAGCTTCGCAGAAAGTCCGTAGGCCTGGCAGGACGCCAGGCCAGGCTCCTTGGGGCATGGACGCCCTATTGGATGCGTTAGGACTTTCAAGAAGCAAGGCTTAAGTTTCCTCTAAAGCATTTTTGCAAAAGCGGGTATTCATGAAGCCTAATTGTATTTGCCAACAATCTAGTCCCATTCTTAGAGGCGGGTTACAGATATAGTTACAGGCAAAATAAAAAAGAGCGGGCTGCTCCGCTCTCTTACCTCTTCAGCGCTTCCAATACCCCCAGCCTTGCCAGCGCCGGTACAGCATCGCCCTCGCAGGCCGAAAGGGCTATTCTTTTTTTCAGTATGGAAGGGGAGTCGTTTATTGCTGCTATACCTTTTATGGTATGACGGCACTGCCACTGGATGTCACCGTCAAGAAAGTCCAGCAGCTCGCTCTGCCCGCCGGTAAGGGCCAGCGATGCCTCTGCCCCTTCCCTTATATCGTCAATCCACCGTAAAACCCATTCCTCTTCCGTTTGTTTTATTACGCCGCTCTCCAGGCACAGCTTCAAAGCCAGTATGGTCCGCAGAAGGGTTTGAGTATTTTCTCTCCGTTCCGGGGTAATCCTGCCGTTGGTTACACGCTCAATCAGGTATTTTACCGATTTCTCAAGCTGTCTCCGGTATATATTTGTGCCTTCCCTTACCGCCGTAAAGGCTATAAGGGCCAGGGCGGTGGTATTCAATTTTGCCAGCAGGCTGTCGGCGGTACCGGCATAGAAGGCACCGTTGGCCTGCTGATTTCTTGCCAGCATCCTTAATATTTCGCTGCGGGTAAGGGGCTCGGCTTTGCCCCCGGTGCTTTGGCGTTCTATGTCGTCAGCTTTGTTGCCTTGCCCTTCCCCGTCATTATACACTTCACCGGCAGGCTGGAAAACGGGCAGCATCCTTGGCACCGGCAGGCCGGTCAGCCTGTCGGGTACCACCTTCACCGCTACAAAACAAGTAAACGCTGTGGGTATGTTGTGGTTCTTGGAAAGCCTTATAATTTCTTCGCGGACCCTTTCATATTTTTCCGGCGCGGTATATGCGAGAACGCCCTCCAGGTGTTCAATCTTTTTTTTGGCCCATATTTTTTCAATAAAACCCCACCGGTTGTCCTGCTCAATATCCGAGGCGTCCAGCGCAAGGTGAAATATGCCTCCGTCGGTATTCCCCCTTAAAAGGGCTTTACCTTCGAGGGGCCCGGGGAAACGTGCCAGCACCGTAATGGGTTCTAAATGGCGGACGTTTATCAGCCCGCTTACAAACACGTCCTCCGCCTCTATACCGGTCCAGTCCAGCCCAACCCTTTCTGCCACCGTGCCTGTTATCCCGCAGAACATCCTGATGGCACCGTCTTCCATGCTTTCACCCTGCCGCAGCACCTGGCAGCTACCCCTGCCCACGTCAGCTATTCTCTTTAGCATACATAGGTTTGCTCTTGTGTCGGCACCGAATACGTGGACTCTGTTTTTCCCTATATTATGCTTAACGTAGTTTACCAGGTCGTCCGAATCCTCAATCCTCCCGGCGGTTAGAAGCATTATAATGCTTTTGCCGTTATTTCCGGGGGGGAGGGCATATCTCAAAGCCTTAAACATATCCGCTCTGCCTTCGGGGGTTAATGCTGAAATCCATCTAGAGGCCCTGTCAAGGCTTGCCTGGGCATAGGGCAGGCTGCTGCTGCCGGCAAAGGTGTGCACGTCGCTTCCAAAGGCCGCGATACGAAAGGTGTCTATTTCCGAAAGGTTTCTTAACATTGTATTAAAGGCTGCCTTGGCCATGGCCAGCCTTTGACCGGTCATGGTATCCGAGGTGTCCAGCAGAAAAATGTAGTCCCTCGCACCGGCCCCTTCGGCATCCGGAAGCCAGGGTACAAGGGTCATATAAAGGGTTCCTCCGTTGCTGCCGGTACAGTAAGCGGTCCCGCGGCTGCTTTCTTCCTCCCGGAAGGTGCAAAGAAGAACGAAGTCCCTGTCCAGTCCCGTGTACTCCCCTTGGAGGCTTATGACGGCCTTATATTCCTCCGGCCTGTCTACCTTTATAGCATGGGAGGGGGACTGGAAGCTCACAGCCCTTCTGTGCAAAGCCATCCATATAACCAGCCGGGTTTTACTGAAATTTTCCTCCCGGGATTGGGAACATTCCTCCGGGAGTATACCGTAACCATCGGGTGCAGTCAGCGCGGGCACCGAGATTCTTAACTGGTTTCCGTAATATTCAAGCTGCTGTATATAGGATATATGTATACACACCCTTTCGCCGGGAGGAATCATACCCAAAGCCACGCCCGGGATATCCTGTCTCCCTTCTCCGGGAAGGAGTGTACCCTCCGTCGCGCCCGCCGTTTTTCCGTAAGCTTGGCGCGCCTCTTCCCTTTCCATAACAAATCCGTTTACTTCAGCCTTTCCCATGCTGGCGTGGAAATCCGTCACCAGGGCGGAATCCGGCACCGGGAATATATAGGCAGCGTCTATGGCATTGTTACTGTTGTTTTTGTATACCTGCCTGATATCTATCTGCGCAATGGCGCCACATACCCTGCCGGTTACCTCTGTATCTTCCGGGTGTAAACCAGAAACAGGGTTGTCCCTGTCCAAAAGCCCCTTATTCATTTCACACCTCCTGCCGGTTGATTTGAGGCTGGTCCCGTTGATGTCATGCTTTTTTGGTAGTCTAAGCTGTCCAAAAGCATTTTACAATTATGGTTGTATTTACTATAATTACAGTATGAATAATGGTCCATATAATAACGCATTTAGAGCTTTACATCTCCTAGTGTGTCATGTTGAGCATGACTATTGTCATGCTGGGAGTAAAGGTTGTCATCCTGAGTGGAGCAGCTGTCATCCTGAGCGAAGCGAAGGATTCTATGCCTGATTACAATAAGATTCTTAACTACGTTAAGAATGACAAAGTCGGCTTCTTTGGGCTTTGATTCTTAGGAATGACAGATAAAGTGCGCCCTCTAAGTCACAAATAAAGGAGTATAATGCTATTAATGTTTTGTATATATATTAGATTTATATCTAGATTATAGCAGGTTTTGGAAATAATATAAAGAGAAACGGGTGGATACCTATGGGGTTGAGATTTGTATACGGGAGGGCAGGTACCGGGAAAAGCCACCGGTGCATGCAGGAGATTAAGCAAGTACTGCGGGAAGGCGGCAAAGGCCCGCTGGTAATGATTGTGCCGGAACAGTACACGCTCCAGGCGGAAAAAAAACTGGTGAGTGTGGTGGGGTCAACCGGAATAATAGGTGCGGAGGTAATGAGTTTCAGGCGCATGGCCTACCGCGTTTTTAACGATGTGGGCGGCCTGACCCGGAAAACGATTGATTCTGCGGGCAAGGCGGTGCTTTTGTGTAGCATAATAGAGGACATGAAGGACGGTTTGAGCATATTTTCAAAGACAGCCCGACAGCGGGGGTTTGTAGGAATAGCGGCCGGCACCATTTCCGAATTCAAGCGATACGGTATTTCCCCCGACGGCTTGGAGGGGATTTGGGGAAGGCTTAAGGGTAACGGGTTGCTTAAGCAAAAGCTTAAGGAGCTTTCGGAAATATACCGGGCCTTTGAAAGGGCGCTGGGGGACAAGTACATAGACGCCGATGACCATCTTACGCTGCTGGCAGAAAAACTGGGCCGGTGCAGCCTCTTTGACGGGGCAGAGGTCTGGCTGGACGGGTTTTCTGGGTTTACTCCCCAGGAGTACCGGGTTATTGGAGAACTGATGGTAAAGGCCCGCCGGGTAAGCGTATCCTTAAGCACCGATTGTATAGACGGTGGAGCGGCGGGGGATAGCGGGGTATTCTCGCCCACCGCCCGGGCGGTATCCCGGTTGACGGCGCTGGCCCGGGAAAAGGGCGTGGCGCTGGAAACGCCGGTTCCGTTGGAGGTAAGGCCGCCTCACCGGTTTAAAGAGAGCAGAGAGCTGTCGCACCTGGAAAGGGAGTACTTTAGCTTCCCTTGCGGAGTGTACAAGGAAAAAACCGGGGACATAAGTATATTTGCTGCCGCCAATATCTATTCGGAGGTGGAGGACACCGCAAGGGATATTATAAGGCTGTGCAGGGATAAGGGTTTAAGGTACAGGGATATCGCGGTAGTGGCCAGGGACCCGGGGGCCTATAACAAGCTTATTGGCAGCGTATTCGATGAATATGGTATACCCTGCTTTGTGGACGGTAAAAAGGACATACTAAGCAACCCCCTGGTACAGTTTATACTGTCTACCCTTGATATATTTATACATAACTGGTCCTATCAGTCGGTATTCAGTTATCTAAAGACCGAGCTTACGGGGACTCACCGGGAGGATATGGATATTTTGGAAAATTACGTGCTGGCCTGCGGCATAAGGGGCAGTGCCTGGACAGGCCGGGATGAATGGACCTTCCGCATGAGTCCGGCCTTCGACGGCCGGGAGATGTCCCATTATGAGAAGGAGACGCTAAAGAGAGTAAACATAATAAGGGAGAGGGTGACAAAGCCGCTACTGTCCCTTCGTTCCGGGATTGATGGAAAGAAAAGGGTTCGGGATGCGTGTGCCGCCTTGTACGGGTTTTTGTGCGATATGGGTGTACCCGAAAGGATACGCGAGCGGATTGACCGCCTGGACAGGGCCGGGGACCTGAACCTTGCAAACGAATACCGGCAGATCTGGAACATCGTAATGGAAGCCCTTGACCAGGTGGTGGAAACGGTGGGGGACAAAGTTACGGATATCGCAGGCTTTAAAAGGCTACTGGAGGCGGGGCTGTCCGAGTACAGCATAGGCCTTATTCCGCCGGCCCTTGACCAGGTACTGGTTGCCGATACGGGACGGTCAAAAAGTCATGATATAAAAGCACTGTATGTGCTCGGGGTTAACGACGGTGTATTCCCCGCCCTTTCGGCCGATGAGGGAATACTCTGCGACAAGGACAGGGAAGAACTGCGTTCTATGGGCGTAGAACTGGCCCAGGATACCAGGACAAAGGCCTTGGAGGAGCAGTATCTCATATACAGCGTTTTAACCACTCCGGAGCAGTACCTGCGGCTGAGCTACCCCATGGCGGACCATAGGGGCAGGTCGCTTAGGCCCTCGGTCATAATATCCAGGATAAAGAGGCTGTTCCCCGCCGTTACCGAATACAGCAACGTCACAGGGCGGGACACCGGAAGGGATGTTCTGGAACTGGTGTCGGCACCGCTGCCCACCTTTAACCGGCTGATTTCCAACGTCAGAAAAGGAACCGCGGGGCCGGACGCAAAAGGTATATGGAAGGATGTACACCGATGGTATATAGATAATCCCCGGTGGCAGGACAGGTATAAATCCATGCTGGCAGGCTTTGAGTATTCCAACCAGACCGGCAGCATAGGCAGCCAAAGAGCCGGAAAGCTTTACGGGAGACCTCTTTATACCAGCATTTCAAGGCTGGAGCGGTTTGCCTCCTGTCCCTTTGCCTATTTTGTGCAGTATGGGCTGCGGGCAAGGGCGAGGAAGGAGTTTAAGTTGAGCGCCCCCGACATGGGAACCTTTATGCACGGCGTAATAGATCGGTTTTCAAAAGGGCTGGAGGGAAAGGGGATGTCGTGGAGGGACCTGGACAGGGAATGGTGTCGCCGGGAGGTATCGTGTATAGTGGATGAAATGCTGAAAGAGTACCCCCAAGCGGTGCTGGGCAGTTCGCCCCGGTACAGTTATCTGACTTCAAGACTGAAACGGGTGCTGACAAGGGCGGTATGGACTATAGCCCAGCACATCAAAAGGGGCGGCTTCCAGCCCCTTGGCTACGAGCTGGCCTTCGGCGGAGACGGGGACCTTCCGCCCATTTCGCTGGAACTGCCTTCCGGGGAAAGGATGTACCTTACAGGCAGGATTGACCGGGTGGATATTATGGAAACGGAGGACGGTACCTACATAAGGGTTGTGGACTACAAATCAGGCAGCAAGGACTTTAGCCTGGATGATTTATATTACGGGCTGCAGATACAGCTTATTACATACCTGGCAGCCCTTTTGGAAAACGGGGCCGATCGGTTTAGGGAGCCGGTGCTGCCGGCGGGCCTTTTGTACTTCAGGATAGACGATCCTATAGTAAACGACGAGGGTGGTATGACAGAGGAGGAAATAGAAAGAGCCGTGATGAAAAAGCTTAGAATGAATGGCCTTTTGCTGGCAGACGCAGAGATAATAAAGGAAATGGACAGGGAGATAGACGGCAGTTCCCTTATAATACCCGCCAGGATAAACAAGGGTGGCGTGCTGGGAAAATCATCGGCGGCCAGCGCGGAACAGTTTGAACTGCTGTACCGGCATGTGAGGGACCTGCTGGCAAAAACCGCCGGCCAAATGCTTGAGGGGGAAGTGTCCATAGCGCCCTATAAAAAGAAAAGGTTCACCCCGTGCAGCTACTGCGAGTATTCCGCCGTATGCCAGTTTGACACCGGGTTTGCCGATAACCGGTACAGGGTGTTTGAAAACATAGAGGACGGGCGGATATGGAGCTTTATAGGGCACAGCAAAAAGGGCGAAAAAGGTGAGGTAAAATGAGTGGTATTAAATGGACAGACGAACAGCTCCAAGCGATAACCGAAAGGGGGCGCAACCTGCTGGTGGCGGCGGCGGCGGGGGCGGGCAAAACAGCTGTGCTTGTTGAGAGAATAATACGCAGGATTACCGACGATACCAGCCCGGTGGATATTGACGCGCTGCTGGTGGTTACCTTTACAAACGCTGCCGCTACTGAAATGAGGGAGAGGATAGCCGACGCCCTGGAAAGGGCCCTTGACAAAAACCCGGGCTGTACGAGGCTGCATAGGCAGCTGTCGCTTTTAAACAAGGCCAATATAACCACCATGCATTCCTTCTGCCTTGAAACCATCCGCAACAATTTCCACTGCATAGACATTGACCCGTTTTTTAGGGTAGCCGATGAGACCGAGACGGTTCTTATGAAACTGGAAGCGTTGGAGGAGACGTTTGAGGAGCAGTATCAAAGCCAGCAGCGGGAGTTTTTGAGGCTGGTGGAGTGCTACGGAGGCCAGAAGGACGACGGAATGCTACAGCAAATGGTGCTTGACCTGTACAATTACGTGCAGAGCCATCCTTGGCCGGAGGACTGGCTTAGGGAAGCGGCGGAGGCTTTTAACCTGAACGAGGATACCGATTTCGGCAGCACCCGGTGGGCGGAGATATTGGCGGAGGATGCCAGCATGGCTCTTGGCGGAATGCTGGAAATGATGGGTGAGGCCGTTGAAATAATAAACGAGACGGCAGGGCTGGAGCCATATCTTGATACATATCTACAGGACATTAGGAACATCGAAGAACTGCTTGAGCACACCCGGGGCCGGTGGGATGACCTGCACAAGGCCTTCATGTCCCTTGAGTTTGGCAGGCTGCCGAGGTACGGTAAAGACGCTGATACGGATACAAAGGAACACGTAAAGGGCATAAGGGACGAGGTCAAGGGGCGCTTGAAAAGGCTCCGGGACGGGGTGTTTCGCGTTCCGTCGGCGGAGGCGGTTGGTGACTTAAGACAGCTGTACCCGCTTATGAACTGCCTGGCAGACCTTGTTATAGCCTTTGGGCAGAGGTATTCAGAAAAGAAGAGGGAAAAGGCTGTACTGGACTTTAGTGATTTAGAGCATTACTGCCTTGAGATACTGATCGAAAGGGACGATGAGGGTGCCATTACTCCCTCCGGAGTTGCCCTTGGTTATAGGCAAAGGTTTATAGAGATACTGGTGGATGAATACCAGGACAGCAACCTCGTACAGGAGGTAATAGTGGGCACTATATCCGGGGGAGGCAAAGACGGGCCACCGGTATTTGTGGTGGGGGACGTAAAGCAGAGCATATACCGGTTCCGCCAGGCAAGGCCTGAACTGTTTCTGGACAAGTACAACAGGTATCCTTCCGAGGCCGGCAAGTCGGAAAGGAAGATAGTGTTGTACAGGAATTTCAGGAGCAGGGAGCAGATAATAAGGGCGGTAAACCGTGTATTTGGCTGTATAATGTCCCGAACGGTAGGAGAGCTTGATTACACCGAGCATGAGGCCTTAAACCCCGGTGCCGTCTATCCGGAGCCTATAGAGCAAAGGGCCCTTGTGGGCGGACCGGTGGAGGTGCATATAATAGATAGGGCCGGTGGCACGGAGGCGGAAGCTGATCCCCTGGAGGACCGGGAGGGAAGTGAGGGGGATACGCAAGACCAATCGGGTATCGACGAGGAGCCGGACGCAGTTCAGGCGGAGGCCCTGCTGATAGCTGCAAGGATAAAGGAATTGATGAACCCTCCCGGCAGGCAGGAAAGGTTTAAGGTGTACGACAGGCGGCTGGGAAGGTACAGGGATGTGGAATACAGGGATATAGTGGTGCTTCTTAGGGCTACCAGGAACTGGGCCGAGGTCCTTGGGGAGGAATTGGAACTTGCGGGGGTACCCGTTTACGCCGATACTTCCACCGGATACTTTGCTGCCGTGGAAGTCCAGGTGATGATATCCCTTTTGCAGATTATTGATAACCCCATGCAGGATATTCCTCTGCTGGCGGTGCTTAGGTCCCCGGTGGGGGCCTTCACGCCGGAGGAACTTATGGATATAAGGCTGTATGACAGCGAGGCATCCTTTTACCAAGCCATGAAGGGACTGGCGGATAACGGAGAGGGAAATACTGCGAAAAAGGCGGGCGGTTTTCTGGATAGACTAAACCGGTGGAGGGACCGGGCTGGTCATATGTCCACCGATGAACTTCTATGGCACCTTTTTGCGGATACCAACTTTTACAGCTTTGTCGGTACGATGCCGGGAGGAGAGCAGAGACAGGCCAATCTGCGCATGCTTTACGAAAAGGCAAGACAGTACGAGGAGACCAGCTACCGGGGGCTGTTCAACTTTATTAGCTTTATAAACAACATAAAATCGGGAAACGGTGACATGGGCAGTGCCCGGGTGCTTGGCGAGAATGAAAACGTGGTAAGGATTATGAGCATCCACAAGAGTAAAGGCCTTGAATTTCCCGTTGTTATTGTTGCGGGCTGCGGCAAAAACTTCAATTTCCAGGACATGACCCGCAGGCTGCTGGTGCACCAGGACCTGGGCTTTGGGCCCGATTATATAGACCCGGACAGAAGGGTTGCCCGCTCCACGCTGGCAAAGCAGGCGGTAAAATGCCGCATAAAGCTTGAGACGCTATCGGAGGAGATGCGGATACTTTACGTTGCCTTTACCCGGGCCAGGGAGAAACTGATAATAACCGGTTCGGTGAGGGACCTGGAAAGGGCGGCTGCCCGGTGGAACAGCGGTTGTGGTACCGGCCCGAGGCTTGCTGGGTACCAGGCCGCCGCCGCAAGGAACTACCTTGACTGGCTGGGTCCCTGCCTAATCCAGGGGGACGGTTCTCCTGGTTTAGACAGGGGGACGGTTCGTCTGTCTAATAAAAGCAAAGGGAGCTACCCGACCGCCCCCTACGGGGTGTCCGCCGACGGAGATTCAGGGCTGGACCCGCAGCGGGATAGCGGTTGCTGGGAAGTTAAGGTATGGAATAAAGGTGATATTACTAGGAATGCCTTCCAGGACAACCGGGAAGGGACTGCGGATAAGAATGACCTTGCCGGGGACGGGAAAGCCGGGACGTACATGGAAGAAATAGCAAAACGGCTTGAGTGGGAGTACCGTTACAGGGAATCCGCCAATCTTCCGGTAAAACTGTCGGTAACCGAGCTAAAAAGGCGTGCCGGGGTGGAGTTTGCAGAGGAATACCGGCCGTTGGAGATGTATGCACCCCCTACGGTCGAAAAGCCCTCCTTCATGGATGAGAGTAAAGGTTTCAGTAGTGCCGAGAAGGGCAGCATACTCCATTTTGTAATGCAGCACCTATGTCTTGAAGGGCCTCTTGACAGGAAAGGCATAGAGGCCCAGGTGGCGGAAATGGTATCCCGGGAACTGCTAACCCCCCAGGAGGCCGAGGTGGTGGATGCCGCCAGGCTGGAGGGTTTCTTCCGTTCACCGCTGGGACAAAGGATGCTTAAGTCGGGCAGCGTGAGAAGGGAGATGCCCTTCAACCTTGATATTAGCTGTACCGACGTGTACCGTCATCTGGCCGCTGATGTATACCGGGACGAGACCATACTGCTTCAGGGAGTTATCGATTGCTTCTTTGAAGAGGACGATAAAATAATACTTATTGACTATAAAACCGACTACGTTTCTCAAAGTCAGCAAAACAAGGGGAACGGGGGCAGCTATTTAGCGTTTGGAATTGAAAGGATAAAGGAAAGGTACCGGGTTCAGATTGAGTATTACGCCTCGGCACTTCAACGCATTACCGGAAAGCCGGTAGCGGGCAAATACCTGTACCTTTTCCACACCGGCGACGTGATAGAGATATAGGAATGGGTACACACCGTATTGCGATGTGTGAGGTGAGATGTTAGATGTGATATTATTAGCACGTTATATATGATATCTATGAAAGGGGTGAAGCGGTGCGTATACTGCATACTTCAGACTGGCATCTGGGCCGGTCGCTTGAAAACATAAACCGTATAGCGGAGCAGAGGGAGTTTGTAGACCAGCTCTGCGGGATAGCCAAAGAGGAAAGGGTGGACCTGGTGCTTATAGCCGGGGACGTTTACGACAACTATAACCCATCGGCGGCTGCGGAGGAGCTGTTCTATTATGCCCTGGACAGGCTTAATAACGGTGGCGAGAGGGCGGTGGTGGCTATCGCCGGAAACCATGACAACCCCGAGCGGTTGTGTGCTTCCAATCCCCTGGCGTCCAAAAACGGTATAATACTCCTTGGCTACCCGGCAAGCCGGGCAGCGGTGGACAGTGGAACCGGCGCCGGGGTGGTGGTGGCGGATTCCGGCCCCGGGTGGCTGGAGGTAGGAGTTTCGCGATGCGGTCAAAGCGCCGTGATACTTACCCTTCCCTATCCTTCCGAGGCAAGGCTTGAACAGCTTTTAACCAGGGAAGTCGACGAGGCCAAGCTGCAGAGGGCCTACTCCGAGAGGGTGGCAGCCATTATAGCCGGACTAAGCAGCAGGTACAGGAAGGATACCGTTAACCTGATGGTAAGCCATATATTCGTAAATGGTGGCAAACAGTCTGATTCCGAGAGAGTGCTGCAGGTGGGAGGAGCGCTGACGGTGGAACCGGAGGCCCTCCCCCGGGGAGCTCATTTTGCGGCCCTGGGTCACCTGCACAGGCCGCAGCAGGTAAAGGCTTCCCCATGCCCCGCCTACTATGCCGGTTCGCCGCTGGCCTACAGTTTTTCGGAGTCCGGCTATGCAAAGGCCCTTTATATAATAGACGCAGTGCCGGGAAAACCGGCGAACGTCCGGGAGATATATCTTAGCTGTGGAAAGCCGCTTAAAAGATGGGTTGCCTTAAACGGAATTGAGGAGGCTCTAAGTTGGGCCAGCGAGGGAAGGGACAGCAACGCATGGATTGACCTGGAGGTTCACACCGACAGGGTAATAACAATGGAGCAGCAAAGGACCCTTAGGAAACTCAACACAGGCATACTCAATATAAGACCGGTTATAAGGGAGCAGGACTGTCCGATGCCGTTGGTGGAGAGCCGGGAAACCAAAAGTATTGACAGGTTGTTCAGGGAATATTTCTTGTACAAAACCAAAACCGAAATATCCGAGGAACTGATGAATACCTTTCTTGAGGTTATGAACGACAGCGGGGACTTTCCAGATGAGGGGGACGGGGGTGACGGCTGTGAGACCCAGGTATCTTGAAATAGAAGGGCTCCAGAGCTTTAAGGATATGCAGGTTATTGACTTTAAAGCCCTGGGAGAGACGGGACTGTTTGGCATATTTGGGCCCACCGGCAGCGGTAAGTCCACAGTACTGGATGCCATAACACTGGCTTTGTACGGCAACGTACAAAGGGCGGGAAGGGGTACTCAGGGAATTGTGAATACCGACATGAACGAGGTGAGGGTGTCTTTCACCTTTGACCTTTTAAGGAACGGAACAAGGAGAGCCTATAGGGTTGACAGGGTTTACAGGCGCAAGAAGGGTTCGGACGTATTCGTGGAGAACAGGCTGGCGAGGCTCTGTGAAATAAACGAGGCCGCCGGAGATGTGGTTATCGCCGACAAGCTGGTTGATGTGAACGTAAAAATAGAAGAACTGTTAGGCCTCAAGCCGGACGATTTTACCCGGTCGGTGGTGCTTCCCCAGAACAAGTTCCAGGAGTTTCTGATGCTGGAGGGTGCCAAAAGAAGGCAAATGCTGGAGAGGATATTTTACCTTGAGGAATACGGAAAAGGTTTGACCGACAAAGTGACAGGACGGCTGAACAGGGTCCAAAGAGGGCTGGACAAGGTGAAGGGAGCCATGTCTTCGCTGGGGGACGCCTCCCGGGAAGCTTTGGAGCAAGCGGAAAATAGCGTGAGGGTAGCCTTGGAATTTAGGGATAGGGCGGACGGGGAACTGAAACTGGCCGAGAAGGAGTATAATGGCGCCAAGGAGATATTCGATCTCCAGACGGAGATGGAGTCCATTATCCGGGAAGAGAAGGAATTGATCTCCCAAAGGCCGCAGGTGGACAATAATCGCAAGCTGTACCAGCAGTTTCTTAGGGCGAAGGAACTGGAGGGCCCCATAGCCAGATACAGGGGGCTTCAGACAAGCCTTAGAGATACCCGGGCCCGGCTGGAGACGGTATCCGGTAAATTGTCCCTTCTGGAGGATGAAAGGCATAAAATAAAGGAATTATACCAATCCAAAAAGCAGGAGCTGGAAAGGGAAAGGCCGGTGCTGATAGAGCGAAGGGCCAAGCTTAAGGAAGCCCTGTCGGTGGAGGTTGACATAACCGGCATCGACACCCGCTTAAAGGAACTCCGAGGGCAGTACGCCGATATTGAAGGATTGGCAATAAAAAAGGATGAGGAAATAAAAACAGCCAGGGGAAAGCTGGAGGATGTACAGAAGTTTTTCCGGGACGCCAGGCCGGAGATTGACAGGCTGAAGGTTGGGCCAGGGTACCGGAAGGGGGTACTGGCCGGGGCGCGATTGGAGGAGGAACTGGAAAGGCTGGAGGAGGCTCTTGGGGAGCAAAACCAAAAACGCAGCGGTGTTCAAACTGAGATTGACGAATTGAAGGAGGAGCTGGAGGATATAGCCACCGCGGGGCGGACGGTTCAAAAACGGCTGGAGGCGTGTAAGGCGCAGCAGGAGGAACTGGAAGGGCAAAGGCCGGACCGGCGAGAGGATATACTGAAGGATATGGAGCATATGCACCGGCTCGGGTTGAAGCTTCAGGCCCTTAAGCCGGTAGCGGAGGGTATCCATTCGCTGACACTAAAACTGCAGACGGTGGATGCCCAGTCGGCACGGCAGTTGGAGGAACTGGAGAGCAGGCGAGCGGAAAGGGATTCTCTATTGAAGGATTTCCATTCCCTACGGCGGCAGACGGATGACCTAAGGGAACAATACCAGAGGGGTGCAGCGTTCCTCCTTGCGAAGGACCTGAAGGATAACCAAGCCTGTCCGGTATGCGGGTCCACCCACCACCCCCGGCCGGCGGCCGGGCAGGAGGGCGAAGGGGTCCAGGATATAGAGCGGCGGCTTGAGGAACAGGGAAAAAGGCTGGAACAGGCCGAGCGGCGGTACAGGGATGCGGAAAGCAGGGTACTGGTACTGGAGGAGCAGCTACGGGCTGTCAGGGCACAGCGGCTTCAGGTATCCGACGAACTTAAAGGGGCTGATAAGAAGTATCGGGACCTTTTGGAAGAGTTACCCGGCCAAATGAGGGGTTATGGCCTGCAGAGGCTTGAGTTGGAACTGGAGAGCATGGGCAAGCTAAACCAGGCTAGGCTTAGGGCTTTGGACGAATGGGAAGGGCTGGCTGCCGGTATAAGGGAGGACATTGGGGCTCTGGCGCAGGAGTATTCAGATATTAGGGTAAGATTAAACAGTAAGAAGTCGGAATTGGAACTTAAAGTTAAGGAACTTGAAGGGATAAAAAAGGCGCTGGATAGCCTTTCAGCGGAGTTGGAGAAAAAAAGGAAATACTGCGAAAAGCTGCTGTCCGGGCTTGGAATACAAAGCGCCCGCAAAGAAATGGAGGCGATAGAAGATAAGGACAACAGGCTGAAGGACCTGCAGGATAAACTGGAAGAGCTGCAGCAGCGGGACAAGCAGCTAAGAGATGCCCTGGAGGGCCTAACCGGGGAAAAACACCGGCTGGAAAGCCAATTGTCTGTGATTGAAACGGAAGGCAAAAACCTACGCGGGCAGAGGGAGAAGGAAAAAACACGATTGGCAGCACTTACAGGAGGCAGAGATATAAAGACGGCCCTTAAGGATACCGACCAAAGGCTCAAGGACCTGGAAGACGGCGAAAGAAAACTCCAGGACAGGGTGAAGGAACTGGAAACAAGTTACAACGAAATGTCCCGCCAAAAGAGCGCCCTTCAAAATCAAGAAAACATATTTGCACAAAACTTTGAAACCGAAGAGAAAGGGTTGCGGGACAGCCTGGAGGCAAAGGGCTTTGAAAACGTGGAGCAGGCCGAAGGGTTTATGCTTGCCGAAGAGGAGGCCGGGGTGCTACTGGAAAGGATACAGCTTTACGACAAGCGGTGCGCCTCAATTGACACTCAAAAAACGGTTTGCATTAAAAAACTTAAAGGGCGAAGCCTTACCCGGGAGGAATGGTTGCGGGTAAGGGAGGAGTACCAGCTCAAGAAACAGCATAAGGAGGAAAGCATATCCCAATATGGTGAGGCAAGGCTGAACCGGGATAGGTTGAAGGAAAACCATGAAAGGTGGACAAAGCTGAGCAAGGAGCGCCGGGAACTGGAAAGGAAGGAAGACATGCTTACGCAGATTCAGAGGCTGCTCCGGGGGAACAGCTTTGTGGAGTACGTATCGGAGGAGAGGCTGAAGTATATAGCCCGGAAGGCCTCCGAAACCCTGGGGATGCTGACCAAATACCGGTATGCTCTGGAACTGGACACCGGCCAGGGATTCATTATAAGGGATAACGCCAACGGAGGGGTGTTAAGGGCGGTAACAACGCTGTCGGGGGGAGAGACCTTTCTCACTTCCCTTTCATTGGCCCTTGCGCTGTCCGAGCAGATTCATCTAAAGGGCCAGAGCCCACTGGAGTTCTTTTTCCTGGACGAGGGTTTTGGTACACTGGACGGCGGCCTTCTGGACGTAGTTATAGACGCCCTCGAAAGGCTGAGTTCAAGGGAACGGGTTATCGGGGTTATAAGCCACGTGCCGGAGCTCAGAAACAGGATAGGGCGCCGGCTTATGGTGGAGCCACCGTCGGCATTTGGCGACGGTAGCAGGGTAACCATGGAAAGGGCATGAATGATGCCGAACCTGCAGCGGACAAAAATTTCAACTTTCTTTGCATTTTGTATTGACAGGCTATTTAAATCCTGCTAGAATACATACTAATAATTAAAAATCACCAAAAGCAATGAAGGAGACAGGTATTCCGGTCCAAAGATTTCAGAGAGTCGGTGGGTGGTGCGAACCGATACTGCGGCGGAGTGCGAATCCCTCCCGAGCTGTTTCCCAGAAGCACAACAAGTAAGGGATAAACGGTAAGCCCCGTTACAGGCTAGGGTTTGATGGAACCTGGAAAGCGGTTTCTATAGTGATATAGAGGCAAATTAGGGTGGTAACGCGTGGAGTATATCCCCGTCCCTGCAGTGTTTGAATGCAGGAACGGGGATTTTTGATTTCTCCGGGCGCAAATACATAGGAAAGGAGGAATAGGACCATGAAACGTCATGTAATGTCGGTGCTGGTGGAGCGTAGTACCCTTTCCTTTAGTCGGGTTTTGGGGCTGTTGGCAAGAAAAGGGTACAGCATTGAGAGCTTCATCATAAGGGATACCGAAGACCCGGAGGCATCTCGCATTACCTTTGCAGTAACCTGCGAAGGCTGGACTCTGGGTCAGCTTAGGAATCAACTAGAAAAACTTGCAGATGTAATAGAAACAGAATCGGGGCAGGGGTCATGCCGATACAGTGGGGTCGCCCTTGTTACTGCTAAATAGGGGGAACAAAAATGACAAAAATGTACTATGAAAAGGACTGTAATCTAGAGCTGTTAAAGGACAAGACGGTTGCCGTAATTGGATACGGCAGCCAGGGCCATGCCCAGGCACAAAACCTTAAGGATACCGGGGTCCGAGTTGTGGTGGGACTGTATATTGGTAGCAGGTCGTGGAAAAGGGCCGAGGATGACGGATTTGAGGTAATGGAGACATCCCAGGCCGCAAAATGTGCTGACCTGATTGTGATGCTGGTCAACGACGATGTACAGCCACGGCTGTACAGAGATAGCGTGCAGCCCAATCTTGCCGCTGGCAAATCCCTTGTGGTTGCTCACGGCTTTAATATCCATTATAACCAGATAGTACCGCCGGAGGATGTAGACGTATTTATGGTGGCTCCCAAGGGGCCGGGGCATACGGTGCGAAGCCAGTTCCTAGAAGGAAGGGGAGTTCCCTGCCTGTTTGCCGTATACCAGGACGTTAGCGGAAGGGCCGCCGAACTGGCCCTGGCCTACGCTGCAGGCATAGGGGGAGCAAGGGCGGGAGTATTGGAAACCACCTTTAAAGAGGAAACCGAGACAGACCTGTTCGGCGAGCAGGTGGTTTTGTGCGGCGGATTATGCGAACTCATAAAAGCCGGGTTTGAAACCCTGGTGGAGGCGGGGTATCAGCCAGAAAGTGCGTATTTCGAATGCCTGAACGAGATGAAACTAATCGTGGACCTTATTAACCAGGGTGGCTTGAGTTTTATGAGGCATTCAATAAGCGATACTGCGGAATACGGGGACTACATGGCCGGAAAAAGGATAATAACAGACGAGACAAGGCAGGAAATGAAAAGGGTTCTGGCCGAAATACAGGACGGCACCTTTGCCAAGCAGTGGATTTTAGAGAACAGCGTTAACCGGCCTATGTTCAACGCCAGAAGAAAAATGGAGCAAAACCACGGCATCGAGAAAGTAGGCAAGGAACTTAGGAAAATGATGCCCTGGGTTAACAGCCCCGATGATATGTGAGGTGGAAACCTGTGAGAAGCGATAGCGTAAAAAAAGGACTGGAAAGGGCACCCCATCGTTCGCTGTTTAAAGCACTGGGGTATACCGATGAAGAGCTGGAAAGGCCTATGATTGGTATTGTGAACTCCGCAAACGGGATAGTCCCGGGACATATGCACCTGGACCGGGTGGTGGATGCAGTAAAAACGGGGGTGTCCATGAAGGGGGGTACCCCGGTGGAGTTCCCTTCCATTGCGGTATGTGACGGTATTGCCATGGGTCATTCGGGGATGAACTATTCCCTTGCCTCCAGGGAACTTATTGCGGATTCTATAGAAACTATGGCCATGGCCCATTCCTTTGACGGGCTGGTCATGGTAACAAATTGTGATAAGGTTGTACCGGGTATGCTGATGGCCGCACTGAGGGTTAACATACCCACCGTAGTCATAAGCGGTGGACCCATGCTGGCGGGGCACGCAGGCGGGAACCGGATAAGCCTGTCCAATATGTTCGAAGCTGTTGGGGCGGTAAAAACTGGGCGCATGACAACCGACGACCTGCACGAATACGAGGAAAACGCCTGCCCGGGCTGCGGCTCCTGTGCCGGAATGTTTACCGCCAACAGTATGAACTGTCTTACCGAGGTACTGGGAATGGGACTGCCGGGTAACGGAACCATTCCGGCGGTACACTCGGCGCGCATGCGCCTGGCCAAGCAAGCGGGAATGGCGGTAATGCGCCTGGTAAAAAGGGATATAAAACCCAGGGACATAATAAGGTACGAATCCTTTATAAACGCCCTGGCTGTTGATATGGCGCTGGGCTGCAGCACAAACAGTGTTTTGCACCTTTGTGCCATGGCCCACGAGATAGGGGTTAGGCTGGACCTTGATATGATAAACGAAATAAGCTCAAGGACGCCGAACCTTTGCAGATTAAGCCCTGCGGGGGACCATTTTGTTGAGGACCTTCATGCTGCCGGGGGGGTATCGGCGGTTGTCAGGCAACTTTCGGACAACGGCCTGATAAACACTGACATGGTTACTGTCACAGGCTGCACACTGGGCGAGAACATATCCCGGGTAGCAAACTTAAACCCGGAAGTTATTAGGCCCTTTGACAACCCGTACAGCACAACCGGTGGGATTGCTGTGCTCAGGGGCAGCCTTGCCCCCGACGGGTGTGTAGTCAAAAGGTCCGCAGTGGATAAAAGTATGTTGAGGCACAGGGGCCCCGCACGGGTTTTCAATTCCGAGGAGCATGCGCTGGAGGCCATATACGGGAATAAAATAGAAAAGGGCGATGTGCTGGTAATACGCTTTGAAGGACCTAAAGGAGGGCCGGGTATGAGGGAGATGCTTTCTCCCACCTCCGCCCTGGCCGGGATGGGACTGGACAGGGACGTTGCCCTGGTTACCGACGGCCGGTTCAGCGGTGCTACCCGGGGAGCGTCTATAGGGCATGTATCGCCGGAGGCAGCAGAGGGAGGGCCCATAGCTCTCGTTGAGGACGGCGACATTATTTCCATAGATATGAATGAAGGAACGATACACCTGGAAGTGGAGGACGAAGTTCTTAAGAGAAGAAAGGTCTGCAAGGTAGAGCCAAAGCCAAACAACCGGCATGGATACCTCGCCCGGTACGCCCGGCTTGTCACCTCTGCAAGTACCGGGGCGGTATTAAGGATAGATTAGGATAAGGGAGCTGCGAACAATGATTCTGACAGGAGCGGAGATTTTGGTACGGTGCTTGATGGAGCAGGGTACAGACGTGGTTTTCGGGTACCCCGGGGGAAGCGTACTTAACGTGTACGATGCATTGTATAAGTACAGAGATGAAATTCGCCATATACTTACATCCCATGAACAGGGTGCGATACATGCCGCCGACGGTTATGCAAGGGCCACCGGCAGAACGGGGGTGTGTATTGCCACCTCCGGACCCGGGGCTACCAACCTCGTGACGGGTATTGCCACCGCCCACATGGATTCGGTACCCATAGTTGCCATAACGTGCAATGTCAACACCGAGCTGCTTGGCAGGGATAGTTTCCAGGAGGTGGATATAACCGGCATAACGCTGCCCATTACAAAACACAATTTCCTAGTAAGGGATGTCAATAAGCTGGCGGATACGGTACGCCGGGCTTTCCGAATTGCCGCGGAGGGAAGACCGGGGCCGGTGCTCATTGATATTCCGAAGGATGTTACCGCACAGTCCGCGGAATACCATCCCCTTTCATGCCGCGCGGTTTCCGGGCATGTCGGCCCTGTTAGCCTTAAGGGCATTGAGACCGCACTGCATATGCTGCGCCAGTGCAAAAGGCCCCTTATCTATGCGGGCGGTGGAGTAAACAACTCGGGTGCCGACGGGGAACTGCTGCGGTTCGCAGAAAAGCTGGATAGTCCCGTTGCATGCAGCCTTATGGGCCTGGGCGGCTTTCCCGGCACCCACCGGCTGTATACCGGCATGATAGGTATGCACGGTACCAAGGCCTCCAACACTGCCGTATCCGAATGCGACCTGCTTATTGCAGTGGGTGCCCGGTTCAGTGACAGGGTCGTCAGTGATAAAAATCAGTTTGCCGCCGGGGCGAGGGTTATCCATATAGACATAGACTCCACCGAAATAGGCAAGAATGTGGCGGCGTATCACCATGTGCTGGGCGACGTAAAACAAGTATTAAAAAGGCTAAACCAAAGGCTGGGCCGCTGCACAAGGGATGAATGGACCGGCAGGATAATGGAGCTTAAGGGGAAATACCCGCTTAGCTATGGTAACAACGGCCCTCTAAAGCCCCAATACATTATTGAGAGGGTTTATGAGGCATCAAAGGGCAATGCGGTTATTGTAACCGATGTGGGGCAGCACCAGATTTGGAGTGCCCAGCATTATAAGTTTACAAAACCAAGAACTTTCATATCTTCCGGCGGTCTTGGAACCATGGGTTTCGGTCTTGGGGCAGGCATAGGAGCGCAGATAGGAAGACCGGATAAAAGAGTGTTTCATATTACCGGGGACGGTTGCTTCAGGATGAACTGCATAGAGATTGCCACGGCGGTTAAATACAATATACCCATCATAACAGTGGTGCTGAACAACCACGCCCTTGGGATGGTACGGCAGTGGCAGCAATTGTTCTATGGGGGCCGTTATTCCCAGACCATCCTGGACAGGACAACGGACTTTGTGAAAATAGCGGAGGCTTACGGTGCAACAGGGTTTTGTATCACCCGTACCGGGCAGGTGGACGGCGTATTGGAGAAAGCCCTCAGCGTGGGAGGCCCCGTTGTGATTAATTGTGAAATTGACATGGATGAAGCTGTGCTACCTATAGTGCCGCCGGGACGCCCGCTTGGTGAAGCTATTTCCGGTAGGTACGCATGAATACCACAGCCCTGTCGATATTGTATTATTCTCATGCTTTGGTGTATAATCTGTTTATGTGCTCTCGACACAGTATTAAATAATGATGAATACTATGTAGCATGCCCTCTACAGAGCTTTGATAAGTGGTACTATCTTGTAATAGCCCTTGCAATAGTATCGGTCGTAACCGACGTATTCGGTAAAGAGAGCAGGGTATAAACGGAAGGGAGTGCAGGGGGATTGCGTTTATTATCCGACAGGGAAGAAATGAAGGTGGTTGCGGCCTATATAGTGGTATGCATAGTGTGGGGTTCGACCTATCTTGGTATACGGATTGGGGTTAGCGATTTCCCGCCGGAGTTGTTTTCCGGCATCAGGAACCTGGTGGCCGGTTCTGTGGTGCTGCTGTATGCACGTTTGAAGGGGCTTGAGTTTCCTAACAGCCGCATCGATATAAGAAGGCTGGCAACGGTGGGTTTTTTCCTGTTATGCGGCAGCATGGGGCTTATCAGCTGGGCAGAGCAGTGGGTACATTCGGGAGTGGTTTCGCTTATAGTGGCTTCCAGCCCCCTTATGATGGCACTTATTGAGATGATAATCTACCGGGAAAACGTACTGGATTTAAAGGGCTGGGCAGGTCTGCTGATTGGCTTCGGCGGAGTGGGCATACTGGTTATGTCGGCTTCGGGCACCGGGTCTATAGACGTGTTGGGTAGCATATTGGTAGTGCTGGCAGCCCTCTGCTGGGCAACCGGGTCGGTGTATTCCCGGAGGTTCAAAGCCTCGGGCTCGATAGTCACTCATATAGGCATCCAGATGCTGACCGGAGGCATCGGGCTGACCACAGCGGGACTGCTGCTGGGAGAGGCGTCCAGGGTAAGGTTTACGCTAAAAAGCATGGCGGCTATGGCATATTTAATAGTGTTCGGGTCCATACTGGCCTATAGCTGTTATATATACGTACTCAGAAAATGGCCATCGGCCAGGGCGGCGACCTACGCATACATAAACCCCCTTGTGGCGGTTTCTCTTGGTTTCATGGTCCTGGGCGAACCCATCACTTACTATACCATAATTTCAATGGTGGTAATACTCGGGGGTGTGATAATGGTGCAGGCATCCCAGGTTTCCCGGCGGGAGAAGGAAGGGGTGTCCGGCAAACACAACTAGGCTTAATAAACCATGGGTCATTCCAATTAAAGGTATCCCCTTAAAGTATTATAGAGGTTCCAAAGATAAAAGCCCGCTTTTGTTAGCGGGCTATTGGCATGCCTACATGTTTCTGAATATACCGCCGGTGTTGCCCGTGTTTCCGGTATTACCCTGGGTAATCTCCGACTTAAGCTGCTGAATCTGATGGTCGCTTGCTTTTTGGGCCGGCTTGTAGTAATTTTTCTGTTCAGCTACCTTGAACATCTGATAGTGATAATGTTCACATTGGTTTCGTATCTGCTGGATCGTCTGTCTCAGTTCCTGGTCCTCGCATTCGCCGATAACCCTGCCGTAGTTGGACAGGCTAGATTTAAGCGAGCTTAGAACATCGCTTACCATTTCCTTTTCCTGCATAACCGTTCCTCCTTATCTTAAGAATGAAATTAGTTTTTGAGTGGTGCCGTCAGCGGAATTGGCACCCTGTTCCATCATCTGCTTGATCTGCGGGTCGTTGCACTGCTGGGCATAGGTTCTTAGCTTGGCACTTTCGGTCTGGTGTGCCGATATTAGCTCCCTTAAGTTTTGAAGCTCCAGTTCATTGAGTTTTGCCATAATTACTCCCCTTTCATCTATTGTTCTTAACGCCGCTATTATTTTCCCTCATTCAATTGGTAATTATTCGATACGATAAAAAATAGTCCAAAAAAACGCCGTTAAGGCTATCAAGTACCCTTTTCGATGCCGTCTATTCCCTCCAGCCTTACTCCGCGGTCACCTATGAATTCCATATAATTGCTGCCGCATTTTTTGCACCGGTTCTTAAGATAAACAACTTCAAAGATATTACCGCAGAGCCGGCATTTTGCCTGGGTTTTATTTTTATCAACAATGAGGCGGGCGTTTTCCAGAAGGCCGTTTCCCTTCAGCCTGTCAAAGGCCTCTGCCAGGTCCCGGGTTTCTATGCTTTCCCAGCACCCCAGCCTTAAACGGACCTCGGTTACCTTTGTGTAATTACAGTTTTTCGCCTGCTGCTCAATCTGTTCTAGCAGTTTTTGTATCGCCATATCCAAGTTCACAATAATCACCCCGTTTTTGTTATCCGATGCTTTGCACCCGGCCCCATGTTAACTAATGAGCAGGAAGGGGCTCAGGGGTTGGCTTAGCAGTCCCGATAAATATTTATATGTCGCTCTTGCGCAGGGTATGCCTGTGCACCGACACGGGGACCGGGCCGACGATGGTTTGCCGGCACACCGGTATAAAGGCCCGGCTTCCGGGGGGATGCTTTTTTTGTGGGCGTTATTACAGGAATTATATGTTTATCATAGAAAATAATATACAAAGGTTTGGAAAACGGGGTGAAGGAATGATAAGAGGCATAGGCATTGACATTATCGAAATAGAAAGGATTAGGCGGGCAGTGGAAAGGCATAGTGGTTTTGTGGACAGATTTTTTGCCCCTGAGGAGGCGGCCTATTACCGGAAACGGGGTATGAACGCTTCCTCTATAGCCGGAGGCTTTGCTGCGAAGGAGGCCGTTGTCAAGGCAATGGGTGCCGGGTTTGGGTCCTTCGGTTGGAGGGATGTGGTTGTTATAAGGAACAGCCGGGGCAAACCGGAGGTTAAGGTCCGGGGTGCCGCCAAGGACCTGTGCGAGGGTTTGGGTATAGGTAGGATATTTGTTTCGATATCCCATAGCAGGGATTATGCAGCCGCCCAGGCGGTGGCCATAGGAGGTGACGGGCATGAGGATTGTAACACCGGAACAGATGAGATGTATTGACAGGGCTGCGATGGAAAAGTACGGCATCCCTGGAATTGTGCTGATGGAAAACGCGGGGAGAAGGGTGGCGGAGGAGGTAATAAAGCTAGCCGTGGGCTGGGATAAGGGAGTGGTGATGCTTGCGGGTAAGGGTAACAACGGCGGCGATGTGATGGTGGCTGCCCGGCACCTGTTTAATAACAATGTGCCGATAAGAATGTTCCTGCTAGGCAAGCCGGAGGACTTGAAAGGGGACGCCGGGATAAACGCGGGCATACTGACAAGAATGGGAATACCGATTGAAACGCTGGCATCAGCGGAGGACCTGGCATCGCTGGGCCAGGCCCTTAAGTGGGGGCATGTAGTGGTGGACGGTATATTTGGTACCGGGTTTAGGGGAGAGGTGGAAGGGCTGCCCCTTGAGGTAATAAGGGCGGTAAACCAAAGCGGATGCACCGTTGTATCGATGGATATACCTTCGGGAATGGACGGTGAGACCGGCCGGATATGCGGTGAATGCATACGGGCATCAATAACCGTTACCTTCGGCTTCCCCAAGGCGGGGTTTTTTCAGTACCCCGGGGCGGGATGCGCGGGCCGCCTTGTGGTGGCCGACATATCCATACCCCGGTGCATAGCGCCGGAATCCGGGCCGGATATGACGCTACTGACCGGGGAGTACGTATCCGGCATAATTCCCGATAGGAGGCCGGATGCCCATAAGGGCAGCTACGGTAGGGCGGCGGTTATAGGCGGGTCGGAGGGAATGACCGGCGCGGTGGTGCTGTCCTCCCTTGGATGTATCAAGTCGGGGGCGGGGCTTGTAAGGGCGGCACTGCCGGGGGCTTTGAATTACGTTTTGGAAAACCGGGTAATAGAAGCCATGTCGGTGCCTCTGGGGGAAGGAACACAGCTTAAACTTGACGGGGAAACGGAAGGTAGGCTTAAGAAGGTTTTGGACTGGGCGGACGCAATCGTCCTGGGACCGGGGATGGGCGTTGACGACGACAGGGTAAGACTTACGGAGTTTGTGCTTGCCAATGCCCGGGTGCCGCTGGTGCTGGATGCCGACGCCCTTAACTGCCTGGCCCTTGACATGGGGCTTTTGAAAAGGGCGGCGGGGCCGGTGGTGTTAACTCCCCACCCCGGTGAGATGGCAAGGCTTACCGGTATGGGGATTGACGAAATCCAGCACAACAGGATTGGTGCCGCCAGGGCCTTTGCGGAAAAATGGGGAACCGTTACCGTGCTAAAAGGTGCAAACAGTGTAATAGCCCACCCGGTCGGGAATATATATATTAATACCAGCGGGAATCCCGGTATGGCTTCGGGGGGCTCGGGGGATGTGCTGGCGGGGATTATTGCATCCTTTGCGGCCCAGGGCCTTGACCCGGTCAAAGCCGCCTGCGCAGCTGTGTACATTCACGGAAGGGCAGGGGACCTTTTGGCGGAGGAAAAGGGCGTATACGGCCTGACGGCAACCGGTTTGGCGGACTGTATACCCATAGCCATTAAATCCGTCAAGGAGGGCTGAGGTTTGCCGGGGTAGCGACGGAGCCCGGTGTATTCCCGGCGTATGCAGGCTATTGGTTTGGAGGTAGGGTACATTAATGAATTGGAGAGTTTGGGTGCTGTTACTTATACTTGTACTGGCCGGCAAGGGCTGCAGTCCCAATTCGGAAGAAAAAACGTACAAAGCCATTCACCAAAAACTTACAGGGCTTGAAACCTACAGCTGTACTGCACAGATTTATGTAAAAGGCAACAAGGAACCGGGTCAGTTCAGAACCAAGCAATGGTTCTGTATGCCAGACAGGTATCGTCTTGAGGTGTTGGAGCCCCAGTCCATGCAGGGCAAGACCACAGTATATGACGGTAGTCGGCTTTGGGTATATTACCCCTATATAGACCAGGTGTTACTTCTGGAGGACCTTGAGCCCCCGGAGGACCAGAACCTGTTTCTGGGCTTTTTCCTAAGGGATATGCTGGAGACCGAAAGTATCCATTACAGCTTTGAAGAATGGAACGGTGCTACGGTTATGATCATTGGGCTGCCTGTGCCGGGGGGCAGTAAATATCGGTCGGCGCAGAGGCTGGTTGTGGACAGAAAGAGCCTGCGGCCCCTTGTGCTGGAGATGTATGATATTAACGGTACCGTAACCACCAGGGTAGAGTTTTTGGACTTTCAGTTTAATCCGGAGCTGGACAGTGATTTTTTTGACAGTGATAAAATTGGAATGAGCATGCTTTATGAGGGTTGGGATGCCTCCGGTATGTTCTTTAGCTCCCTTGAAGAGGCCAGGGAGCACTTGGACTTTCCGCCGCTGGAACTAAGCAGCGTACCCGAGGGATTCACCAGGGGTATAATCCAGGTAGTGGAAAGTGACGGCCGAAGAATCTTTGTGGAGACGTACAGCGGTGATGGGGAAAGCCTCACGCTTTTGCAAAAAACGGCGGACAAGAGGGGAGGAGAATGGCTGACAAGCGGTGAATTAATATACCTGGACGATAGGCCGGCCTTTTATTCGGAAAGACAGCATACCAGAAAGATTTCATGGACCGAGGGCAATATTAGAGTCGAACTTGTGAGCAGTTTAGCCAGAAGAGCCCTTACCGAGATAGCAAGAAGTATTAAATAGTCGGGGAGGAAAAACAAATGATAAACGGGATAAGACCTGTTTGGATGGAAGTGAACCTGGACAACCTTGCACACAATATTAGGCAGATAAGGAAAAACGTAAGACCCTCTGCGTCGTTGATGGGCATAGTTAAGGCGGACGGGTACGGCCACGGTGCCCTGGAGGTGTCCCATGTCCTGATTGAGGAAGGAATACAGCGGCTTGGGGTCGCGGTGCTGGACGAGGCCATAGAACTGAGACAGGCCGGTATCGATGTTCCGATACTTATATTGGGGTATACTCCTCCGGAGTTGTTCTATGGGGTACTGGAATATGGAATAACTCCAACGTTGTATAACTATGAGGATGCCTTCAGGCTTTCGGAACTGGTTTCCAAAAAAGGAAACAGCGTTAAGGTTCACCTTAAACTGGACACTGGAATGGGACGAATTGGCATGCTTCCGGGGGAGGATTCCATAGGCATTGTATCGAATATACATAAACTAAAAGGAATAATTGTAGAAGGGATATTTACGCATTTTTCGGTTGCCGATGAGAGAGACAAGACCTACACCAGGGATCAGTATAACAAGTTTATCCGGTTTATTGATACCCTTAAGGCAAGGGGTATTGATATTCCGCTTTGTCATGCAGGGAACAGTGCCGCAAGCATTGACCTGCCGGATATGCACCTTGATATGGTCCGGCCAGGGATAATCCTATATGGTCTTTATCCTTCTGACGAAGTGGATAAAGAAAAAGTTCCTCTTAAACCGCTAGCATCATTGAAGGCGGCGATATCCCATGTAAAGACGGTTCCGGCTGGCACCAGCGTGGGATACGGCAGGAAGTATACTTCAACTGCGGAAAGCGTTATTGCCACCCTTCCCCTTGGGTATGCCGATGGGTATACGCGTCTTTTGAGCGGGAAGGCTAGCGTACTTGTGAATGGGACCCGGGCCCCATTGGCCGGCAATATATGTATGGACCAGTGTATGATAGACGTTACAGCAATTAAAGGCGTTAAGGTGGGCGACGAGGCGGTCCTTATGGGGCAGCAGGGAGAACAAAGTATTACCGCCGAAGAACTGGGCGGCATTCTTGGAACCATCAACTATGAAATAGTATGTATGATTGGCAAAAGAATACCTAGAGTATATATAAAGGACGGGAAAATTCAAAAAATAAAACTTGGCGTAGGCAGGTAAATGCATAAAAAAGTGGTTATATTGACACACTTGTATTGAATAGTATATAATGGTGTATATATTTTGCTTAATATTATTGCCCTACCTGTTTCGGCCATGGCGTGCCGGCCTGTGGACGCCCATTATCTAGGAGGTGCTAGTGTGGCGGAATCTAAAAGGATAATAGTCAGCCTTCCCGACAGCCTTCTAAAAGAGGTGGATTATATAGTCAACCTTGAAAAGAAAAACAGGAGCGAGTTTATAAGGGAAGCAATGAAGCTGTACATTAGAGAGAGGCAAAAGATGGAAATAAGGGAGCAGCTAAAAAGGGGCTATATGGAGATGGCAGCTTTAAACCTTGCACTGGCTGAGCAGAATATGACCGAGGACGCCCTTTCCTTTGGCAGCTACGAGAGCAGGCATGCGGAGGGTGAATAATGTGCAGATAAAAAGGGGAGACATTTATTATGCTGACCTAAGTCCCGTGGTTGGTTCCGAACAGGGCGGTGTCCGACCGGTGCTGGTGGTTCAGAACGATGTCGGCAACAAATACAGTCCTACCACAATAGTATCTGCTATTACATCCCAGATAAACAAGGCAAAGCTTCCGACACATGTGGAGATAAACGCCGCCGATTATGGTCTTAACAAGGATTCAGTGGTGCTGCTTGAGCAGGTGAGAACCATAGATAAAAAGAGGTTCCGGGAAAAGATTGGACACTTTGACGAGGATATGATGGGCAAGGTTGATGAGGCCATCAAAATCAGCTTTGGGCTTATAGACTTTTAGCGGCCAAGCTGCAGGTTTTGACCTGGGCTTTTGTTTTTTTGTACAAGTGGAACATGATGGACCCGATGCATATATAAAGCATTTAAAACTGGTGTCATTCTGAGCGTTCTCTTTGTCATCCTGAGCAAAGCGAAGGATCTTATGTCTATCTTCAAAAGATTCTTCACTGCGTTCAGAACGGCAAAGTCGGATTCTTCGGACTTCGTCCTCAGAATGACAGATGTTGTATACAGTCGAAATAATTATAAAAGGAGGCGGGCCTGCGGTATGAGTGTATCGCGGCCGGAAACCATGGAAAAAAGCTTTGTCCGGGGGGAAGTGCTGAACCGGTTGAAGACCATTAAAGGACATATTACCGGCATAGAAAAGATGATTGAGGAGGGCAAGACCTGCGAAGAGATACTGCTCCAAATAGCGGCGGTACGGTCTTCCATAGAAAAGACCGGGCTTATGATACTGGAGGAGCATTCGGTGGATTGCCTTTTTGGGGAGATAAGGGACGACAAAGCAAAGGAAAAGATAGAAAGCGTAATATCATCCATCATAAAGTATATGAAGTGAGGATTGTGCATACCGGGGTATATCGGCGAGTACATACTGAGTACCATCACCTAATGACCCGTATAACAGATAGCACTACTAGTACTGTTTCGACAATTTGCAAATATGACTGTAATTCCCACTTAAGAATGTGTCTCCGGCATTGGCCGGGGACATTACTTAATTGTGGCCTTTGGCGGTATACTGTGTTTTTGGCCCTGGCTTAAACGACCCCTTCCAGCGGAGGTATTTGTCCGAAGGCTTTTCCTAGAGTCGGCTGTTATATGGGCGGCGGCAGCAATATTGAATACCCATATCAAGAAAAAGGCAGGTTTAGACAACCTGGTTTAGGAAATAATTGCAAGGGCAAATATTTTGCATTACCAGACAGGATTTCCTACCGCTTTATAGAATCTACTATTTGTACTATATTAAGTGTAATAATATTGTATTACTTGTCATTCTGGGGGCAAAGCCCGAAGAATCCGACTCCGTCGTTCTGAGGACGAAGTCCGAAGAATCTTATTGCAATCAGGCATAAGATCTTTCGCTATCGCAAGGTCCTTCGCTGCGTAAGGTCCTTCGCTTCGCTCAGGATGACTAAAGGCCGCCCAGGATGACTAAAGGCCGCTCAGGGTGACACGCTAGAAGATGTAAAATCTTTATCACGTTATATATATTTGGGATGGGCGAAGCGTGATATGGGGAGTATGACATGGGACGTGGGGTCTTGGTTTTGCCCTAGGGCATTGCCCAATTTCTCATTTCACACCTCTTACCTCCCACTTCTTAAGTTAAAGGAGGGATACTATGCTACAAAGGATAAGGCAGAGTAGGTTGTATTTATATGCGATTGTAGTTTTGATGGTGATACTGGTAGCGGGCCAGTTGGTACGGGCGAGCGATTTCCCACCGGGCTCGCAGCAGGACCCGCTGGTAACCCAGAGCTACGTGGAGCAGCGCAATGAACAATTAAAATTCTATTTCGAACAAAAGTTCCAGGAACTCCATTCCCTCATGCAGCAGATGGGTGACAAGATTTCCGGCCTGCAGGGCGGTTCGGACGGCACCCAGCCGGGGGGAACGGCAGCGGCAGCCCTTGAGGTGGTAAATGTGCCGGCCGGGAAGTCCCTAACGGGATACGCGGGAACCGAGATTGTTCTGAGGGGGGGCAGGGCCACCGCTGTACAGAGCCAGCTGGGCGGGCTGGCGGACCTCACCGGGGGCAGGGACATCGGTCAGGGACAGATAATACCCGATAACCACCTGTTGCTTGTACCGCGCACCGACGGTAGGGGCGTAAAGGCGGAAACGGACTGCATATTTATGGTAAAAGGAAGGTATGATATTCAGTAAGGGCAAGGGCAGAATAGAAAACATAGAAAATAGGAGTGTTTGGATGAAAGCGGACAAAATATTAATTACAGTACTGGTTCTGTCCCTGACGGTGGCAGCATTCACGCTGTACCAGAGGTCCCGAGTGGAAGAGCCCTATTACAGGGTAGAATTGGTGGCCGATTATGAACAATACAAGGAACTGGCCGACGATATGGGAATGCCAATGGACCATTTACTGGAAGAGCTTAGGGATGTGGGCGTTACTTCGGTGGCGATAAAGGAAGAGACGCTGGAGAAACTGAGGGCTGACGGCCTTATATCGGTTATGAACCTTTGGGAACTAATGGAGCAGGACCTCCTAAGACATCCGTTAAATGAGGTGGCAAGCAAAATCAAGGGCTCAGACCTGGACCCGTCGGGTACAGTTGTAGTATTTGCCGCCGATGCTGATACATACCGGCGTATAAGACAGCCCCTTAAAGCGAGGAGCAGGGCTTTCCATGACTGGTCGGAGGGCGGTATATATGCCATGACTGTATCCGGCAGGTATGAAGACCTCAAGGAACTTGCTATAGTATTTGATTATGATAAGTTTGAAATGGCCCAGGAACTGGGTCTTGGTATTACAGCCCGTCCCTCCAACTATAGGGGTATTACTTCCCGGTATATAGAGGGTCTGTTTGAAAGTTTCAATAAATATCCCGTTACCTCGCTTGTATTTGACGGGCAGCAGGTCCTGGGTTATCCCGATGAGTTGGAAACTACCGCCCGGATGATAAAGAAAACGGGCATAGTGCTGGGGCCTATTGAGACCTGGATGCAGCTTAAGCATATTAAACAGCTCGGCCTGGACAGCCTTATACAGTTGGCGGACTTCAGGGCGGCAAGGGTTTTTAGCCTGAACGAGGAGGAGGCCGACAAGGTATCGCCCAGGGAAGTAATGGACCGATGGTTCAGGGCGGTGGACGAAAGAAATGCCAGGATTGTGTATCTAAAACCCAAGCTTGAGGAAGAGAAGGACCCCGAGGACAATTTTGAAACCAACAGGGAGTATATAGAAGAATTTGCCGGGCTTATATCACGGCGGGGTTTTGAACGGGCGGCCGTGGTGCCCATGAGGGCCTTCAATATTGGCCGTTTAAGGCTGCTGGCGCTGGCAGCGGGCATGGTAGCCGGAGCGGCAATATTGATTGATGATTTGATTAATATTAGGAAAAAGTATCTATACGGATTTTTTGTTCTGGGCGTGGCCGGGTGTTTTGGCCTGCAGCTGGTGGTGCCCTCCATTGCGGATAAGGTCTTTGCGTTGGGTGCGGCCGTAGTGTTCCCGTCGCTGGCAATGCTGTACGTGCTGCGTTACTGCGAAAAGGCATTAAAAAGCAGCATCCAACGGGACCTAAAGGATATTATTTGCGGTAGCGTGCTGCTGCTTCTCAAGGCATCGTTAATATCGCTCATAGGAGCGGCCTATGTGGCTTCCATGCTTAGCTCCACGCAGTACCTGCTTGAGATGGATATATTCAGGGGCGTTAAGATTGCGCATATTATACCACTGCTTGTGTTTACCGCAGCCTATTTTATAGTAATAGGATACCGCAGGGATGAGCACCGGAATCTGGAGAGAGAATTGAGGTCCCTTATGGATACCCCGCTCTTTGTAAAATATGCGGTGCTGCTGGGCATGGTCGCTGTTGCGGGTTACCTTTACCTAGGCAGGACCGGGCATACCGCCGGGGCGCCCATATTTGGTATTGAGGCTCACATAAGGACCTTTATGGAACAGACCCTGCCGGCGCGGCCCCGGACCAAGGAATTTCTTGTGGCACACCCTGCCTTTATATTATTGGCAGCGGCAGCAATGACGAGGGTTGAGGCCCTGCTACTGCCGCTGGGGCTGGCAGCGGCCATAGGACAGGTTTCAATGGTAAACAGCTTCAGCCATCTTAGGACCCCGCTGTATATATCCTTTTACAGAACGGTATACGGGCTGGGCTTTGGGATTGTGCTGGGCGTTATAGGAGTACTGGTTATGGGTGGAATAATAAAGTTTTTCGCAGCCCACAGGAGGACGTAGAATGCACAAAATTTTGGTATCCGGGTACTATGGCTTCGGGAACATAGGAGACGAATCCATACTGGCGGCACTGGTAGAAAACCTGAGGGGTGCCGGGGACGATATAGAGATAACGGTACTATCGGCCAATCCCTCCTTCACCCAATCCCGTCACAGGGTCGGGGCTGTGGACAGGAAAAATTTTTTTGAAATCTATATGGCTATAAAAAATTGCGACCTTTTTATAAGCGGCGGAGGGGGGCTGCTGCAGGACGTTACCAGCGAAAAGAGCATCAGGTATTACCTGGGGTTAATATATATTGCCACGCGCCTTAACAAAAAGGTTATGGTGTACGGCCAGGGCATCGGCCCGATAACCAAAAGGGCAAACCGGGTTCTCACAAAAAGCATCCTGAACCGTGTCAATGCTATTACGGTAAGGGATGAACAGTCGGTGGAGGACCTGAAAAGCATGGAAATAAGCGGGCCTCCTATATATATGACCTCCGACCCGGTGGTTACGCTTAAGCCGCCGGGAAAAAGCGAGGGTATGGGGGTTCTTGATAGCCTGGGAATTAGAAATGACCGTCCGGTGGTGGGTTTTTCAGTCAGGGATTGGAAGGATGCGCAAGGGTTCTACGAAATAATGGCCAGGACCGCCGATAACCTTATTGAAGAGCTGGGCTTCCAGGTGGTGTTTATCCCCTTCCATTACGGCGAAGACAACAAGTGCATCATGAAGATAAGGTCCATAACGAAAAACGAAACATATTCGGTTGACGGAAGGTATTCGCCGGGAGAAGTGCTGGATATGATAGGACGGATGGACCTGATGGTGGGCGTGAGGCTTCATTCCCTCATTTTTTCGGCCATACAGGGGGTTCCCCTAGTGGGAATATCCTACGATCCCAAGATAGACGGATTCTTAGCCCGACTGGGAATGAAGGCGGTGGGCAACATATCCGACTTGGAACTGAGTGATTTGCTGGTGGAGATACAAAGGGTATGGTCCGACCGGGAAAGGGTTAGGGCACAGATGCTTGCTAAAATGGAGGAAATGAGAATACAGGCCGGGGTTAACGACAAGCTGGTTATGGAGCTTTTGAATATGTAGCTGCCCGGTACCGGGTGCGGAAAAGGTAAATGCGGAGGGCTGCCCGCGAGGTTGTGGGGTATGCCGCGCCGCAGCGCAGGCGCGGTACGCACGGGCAAAAACCCGGGATTATTTGGGGAAATAAAGGAGTAATGGATGATTATAATGGAAAAGGTGAATATACTTGGGGTGCCGGTGGACAATACCGATATGAAGGGTGCCCTGGCCAGGGTGAAGGAGCTGTTGGCTGGAGAGGGCGTGGGCACGGTCTATACCCCCAATTCGGAGATGGTTGTAAACGCCGTTAAGGACCGGGAGTTCATGGAGATTTTAAAGTACGGGGACCTGGTGGTGCCGGACGGTATAGGTATTGTGCTGGCGTCCAGGATATATGGCCATCCCCTTCCCGAAAGGGTGGCCGGGTTCGATTTAATGACCCGAATGCTGGAGTTGCTGGCCGGGGAGCGAAGGGGAATATTCCTTTTCGGAGGGAAACCGGGGATAGCCGAAAAGGCTGCAGCTAATATTTGCAAAAGCTATCCCGGTATCAGGATTATGGGTACCAGAAACGGGTATTTTAAAGATGAGGAAGTGCCCGCAATAGTGGAAGGAATTAATTCCTCCCGGGCGGAGGTGCTTTTTGTTGCCCTTGGCAGCCCTAAGCAGGAAAAGTGGATTGCCGACCACCGGGAAGGGCTTAAGGTAAAGGTTGCCATGGGAGTGGGCGGAAGCTTTGATGTGCTGGCCGGCGAAGCGGTCAGGGCCCCGGCTTTTTTCAGAAAGGCCGGGCTTGAATGGTTTTACAGGCTTGTGACGCAGCCGTGGCGGGCGGTAAGAATGTTGGCGCTGCCGGTGTTCATTATAAAAGTATTGCAGGACAGAGGGAGGAGGGGCAAACATTGAGCTTTTCCGTTTTTTTGTGTAAGGCGCTTAACCGCCTTTTTCCGCTGCCCAGGCACCCCTTTAACCTGCACAACCAGGACAAGCTGACCTACGCCGAATGGCAGTATGACATGGGAAGAAGGACGGTTGAATTTTTTCTTGAAGCGGCGGATGAGAGGGAGATGTTTGGGGGCAAAAGAGTGCTGGATATTGGCTGCGGAGCCGGCGGGAAGACGCTGTATTATGCATCCCGGGGTGCTGCAATTGTTTACGGTATCGAAACGGTGGAGTATTACAAGGAAGAGGCGGAGCAGCTGGCCCGGCAAAAATGCCTGGAGGACCGGTTCCGGTTTGTAACCGGCGATGCTGCTGACATGCCCTTTGTAGATGGATTTTTTGATACAATAATAATGAATGATGCGATGGAGCATGTGGATATGCCCCTGCAGGTGCTTAACGAATGCTACAGGGTACTCAGACCTGGGGGTAGGGTATATATAAACTTCCCGCCCTATTACCACCCTTACGGTGCCCACCTGTCGGATGCCATAGGCATACCCTGGGTACATAAAGCTTTTGGCCAGGAAACCCTTATACAGTGCTACAAGGACCTGGTTAAGGACCTCCCCGACGGGCAAAGGAGGATAAATTTTAGGATTGGCAGGACGGAGCAGGGAAGGGAATATTTTTCTTACATAAACGGAATGACCATAGACCGGTTTGAGGACCTCTTAAAGTATATTCCTCTGCAGGTTGAGTATTACCGGCTTGTACCGCTACGAAAACCCCTGGGGGTGCTGGTTAAAAGCAGGACGCTTAGAGAATACTTTGTCAAAATGGTTGTGTGCATTATGGAGAAGGGAGATGCATAGCTTGGATTACGATGTTGAAAGGTTAAGGAACATCGCGGTAAGGATAAGAAGGTACATAATAGAAATGACCCACGGGGCGAAGTCCGGTCATCCCGGAGGTTCGCTGTCAGCGGTTGAAATACTCGCCGCGCTATATTTTGCAATAATGAGGATAGACCCAGAAGTGCCGAATTGGGAGGATAGGGACCGGTTTGTACTGTCCAAGGGCCACGCTTCACCAGTCTTGTACGCCACGCTGGCACTACGGGGGTATTTCCCCGAGGAAGAGTTATCCAGGTTCCGGCGTATTGACAGTATGTTGCAGGGACACCCGGACATGAAGGGCATACCGGGGGTGGAAATGTCCACCGGTTCGCTGGGCCAGGGCCTTTCGGCGGCCTGTGGTATGGCACTGGCGGCGAAATTAAATAAAAAAGACTGGCGTGTATTCTCACTAATAGGGGACGGTGAATCCCAGGAGGGAATGATATGGGAGGCCTCAATGGCGGCGGCCCATTACCGGCTGGACAACCTGACGGCCTTCTTGGACCATAACGGGCTTCAGATTGACGGTACCAACCGGGAAGTAATGGCGGTGGAGCCGCTGGCCGATAAATGGAAAGCCTTTGGCTGGGAAGTGCTCCAGGTGGACGGTCATTGTTTTGCCGAAATTATTCGGGCAGCCTATAAAGCACGGCAGATTAAGGGCCGGCCCACCATGATAATAGCGAAAACTACCAAGGGCAAGGGGGTATCCTTCATGGAGGATAAAGCAGACTGGCACGGTAAGGCACCAAGCGATGAGGAAAAGGATATCGCCCTTAGGGAACTGGAGGTGGTCTGCTGTGAGTGCTAATACAGCTACAAGGGATGCCTACGGAAAAACCCTGGTACAGTTGGGAAGGGAAAACCCTGACATTGTGGTGCTGGACGCTGACCTGTCCCAGTCCACAAAGACGATAATGTTCGCCAGGGAGTTTCCGGACAGGTTTTTCAATATGGGTATAGCGGAGCAAAACCTTATGGGTACCGCCGCCGGCCTCGCGGCAAGCGGTAAGATACCCTTTGCAAGCACCTTTGCGATGTTTGCCACCGGCAGGGCCTTTGAGCCCATACGCAACTCCATAGCCTATCCGCGGCTTAATGTTAAGATAGCGGCCACCCATGCCGGGCTGACGGTGGGCGAGGATGGTGCGTCCCACCAGTGCCTGGAGGATGTTGCAATTATGCGGGCTATTCCTAACATGACGGTTATTTGCCCCGCCGATGGCATAGAGACCGAGGCGGTGGTAAGGGCCGCCGCAGCGTACGAGGGTCCCGTTTATATAAGGCTGGGCCGGGCAAAGGTGCCGAACATTTATAATAAAGACGAATACAGTTTCCAATGGGGCAAGGGTATCACATTGAAAGACGGTGGGGACGTTACGATAATAGCCACCGGGATAATGGCGGCAGCTGCGCTGGAGGCGGCCGAGGACCTGGGGAGGAGCGGTATTTCCGCCAGGGTGATTGACATTCATACCATAAAGCCCATCGACAGGGAGCTAATCAAAAAGGCTGCCCAACAGACCGGGGCCATTGTGACGGCGGAGGAACACAGCATAATCGGAGGCCTTGGAAGCGCAGTGGCCGAGGTGCTGTGCGAGGAAGCGCCGGTACCGGTTATAAGGGTGGGCGCCAAGGATACCTTCGGCGAATCGGGGACCGCCGAGGAGCTGCTTATAAAGTATGGTTTAACGCCGGGATGCATAATGCAGGCAGTGGAAAGGGCTTTGAAAGCAAAGGGCCGGTAAAGGGGTAATATCCCCCGGCCTAGAATAATATTGTATTAAAAGGAGGCAAACCGGTACCGCCTTGGGGCGTGCCGGTCAGCCCCCAAAAAAACTGCGGCGGAGGCGGCTGCCGCACAGTGCCGGAGGTGTCGGATTTGGCGTTTGAAAGCATTACGGTTTTCGAGGCCCCGCCACAGATAGGGAAGGTGGTGCACCAGCACAAAAGAAAGGAAGGAGCCTCGGTGTGTATTGTGGAGGGAACTATATATATTGTGGCCGCCCGGGGAGAAATGCCGACGGGGGGATACGACATCCGGGTTGTGGATGTGGAAGAGGAGCAGGACGGTAGCGGCGTCAATGTCCGCGTTGTGTATAAGGATCCAAAGCCCGGACAGATGGTGGCCCAGGTGGTTACATACCCCTATACTATTATAAAAACCGATTTAAAAGGACTACCCGATGACGTCCCGTTCAGGATTCTGGTCGACGGAATCCAAAGGGCGGTGCATACCGCCCAAGTATTATAAAACCCGCCAAAACAGGTTTTTTGCCTGTTTTTTTCTATTTTTAGATTAACCGGCTTTCCGGGAAGGTATAACTATATAGAATATATAATGTGATAAAGACTTTACACAGCTGTCATGCTGAGCAAAGCGGTTGTCATGCTGAACCAAGCGGTTGTCATGCTGAGCGACCTTTCTGTCATGCTGAGCGAAGCGAAGGATCTTGCGATAGCGAAGGACCTTATGCCTGGTTGCAATAAGATTCTTCGGACTTCGTCCTCAGAACGACGGAGTCGGATTCTTCAGGCTTCGCTTTTTCGGAATGACACATAAAGGAGTGCAATACTATTAGTGTGTTATATTTATAAGGGAGGGTGGGTTTATGTTAACCTTTAAGGAACTGAAGCCCCAGCAGCTAAAAAAGCAGCACGACTTTGAGGGGCTGGAATTCGAGACGACGGAGGACATCCCGCCCCTTGAGGGCATCCTGGGGCAGGAAAGGGCAAGCCGGGCAATGGACTTTGGTCTCAAGGTGGAAAAACCCGGTTATAACATCTATGTTGCCGGCATTAACGGGACCGGGCGGAGCAGCTACGCAAAATCAATAGTACAAAGCCTCGCAAAGGATAAGCCGGTACCGCTGGACTGGTGCTATGTCTACAATTTCGAAGACCCTGACCAGCCACTGGCCCTGTCCATGCCCGCAGGGGTGGGCACCAGGCTCAAGGAGGATATGAACAGGCTGGTTGACCACCTGAAAAAGGAGATACCCAAGGCTTTTTCGGGGGAGGACTACAATAAGCGCAAGACAAGGGTTATCCAGGATTTTCAGGAAAAGACCTCACAGCTTATGGAGGACCTTAATAAAACCGCCAAGGAATACGGTTTTGAGTTCAAAAGAAGCGCCGGCGGGTTTGCCAGCGTGCCGCTTATTGACGGAAGACCAATGAGTGAAGAGGAATACCGCAACCTGGATACCGAGACGCTTAAGGAAATTGAGGCAAGGAACGAACAGCTCCAGATGAGGGCTGTGGAAGTATTCAATGGGGTAAAGGACCTGGAACTCAAGGCCCAGGATGCTATCAGGGAACTGGACGCGGAGATTGCTATGAATTCCGTTGGCTACGGCATTGGCGAATTAAAGGCCAGGTACCGGGAATGTGACTGCGACGAGATACTGGACTTTTTTGACGGTGTGCAAAAAGACATAATAGAGAACGTGGATGACTTCAAGGGCAAGGAAGAGGCCCAGGGAACAGATATCCCCTGGCTTGCCAGGGGGCGTAGGAAGGACAGCACCTTTAAATACAGGGTTAATCTTTTTGTGGACAGCAGCAAACTGGTCCATGCCCCGGTGATTATTGAGACCTATCCCACCTACTATAACCTGGTGGGCAAGGTGGAATACGAAAACCAGCTGGGTGTACTTACCACCAACTTTACCAGGATAAAGGCCGGCGCCCTTCACAGGGCCAACGGTGGCTATCTTATCGTTCAGGCAAAGGACGTCCTGTCTAACCCCTATTCCTGGGAGGCACTTAAGAGGGCACTAAAGATCGGGGAGATTGCTATAGAAAACATCGCGGAGCAGACCGGAATGGTTGCAACCTCGTCGCTCCGGCCAAGGCCCATACCTTTGGATGTGAAAGTAATTGTGATAGGCAGTTATGAAATATATAATCTTCTTTATAATCTGGACGAGGACTTCAAAAAACTGTTCAAGGTGAAGGCGGACTTCGACATCGAGATGGACAGGGATGCCGGGCATGTTTACAAGGTTGCCGCCTTTATTTCAAAGCACTGCAGGGAGCATGGCCTGCGGCATTTTGACCGGTCCGCCGTAACCAGGATTGTGGAGTACAGTTCGCGGCTGGCAGACCACCAGAACAAGCTGAGTACCCGGTTCAACGAAATAGTTGAGATAATATACGAAGCGGATACCTGGGCGGGTATGGAGGGGGCCGGATATGTTACCGGCAACCATGTGACAAAGGCGATACAGGAAAAGGTATATCGCTCTAATAAATACGAAAAGAAGATTCATGAATATATAAAGGACGGCACCATACTGATAGACACCGAGGGCGCGGTGGCAGGCCAGGTAAACGGCCTTTCGGTGCTTGATACGGGTGAGTATTCCTTCGGGCGGCCCTCCAGGATAACGGCGGTGGCCTATGCCGGGAAAAAGGGCGTAATAAACGTGGAGCGGGAAGTTAAGATGAGCGGCAGCATCCACGACAAGGGAGTTTTAATACTAGGGGGCTATCTTGGGGACAAATTCGCGCAGAGGGCGCCTTTGTCGTTAACCGCCAGCATCGCCTTTGAGCAGTCCTACGGCGGCGTCGACGGGGACAGCGCCTCCAGCACCGAATTGTACGCAATACTGTCCACCCTTGCGGAGGTGCCGATAAAACAAAACATCGCGGTGACCGGTTCGGTGAACCAAAGGGGCGAAATACAGCCGATCGGAGGGGTAAACCAGAAGATTGAAGGATTTTTCAGGGTGTGCAGGGAGAAGGGCCTTACCGGAGACCAGGGGGTCATGATACCCCACCAGAACGTCGACAACCTTATGTTGGACGACGAGGTGATACAGGCGGTGGCCGAAGGTAAGTTCCACATATATCCTGTAAGGACCATTGAGGAGGGCATTGAAATACTCACCGGTATGCCCGCTGGCACCATGGGTGAGGACGGCGGCTACCCCGAGGGGACCCTTTACCATAGGGTACAGCAAAAGCTCGAGTCCTTCCGAAAAGCGGTAGAGGCCGCCGAAGGCGACCAATGACACAGGGACAGGGGTCATAGGGACAGGGGGACATGTACCCTGTCCCTTTATCTGCAGTCTATTAACCTATTTTCGGTTATGATGAAATCCACCGGCTGGTCGGTGGGTTCTGCCGGTACCCTGTCTATTATCTGCAGTTCAAAGGCAAGGCCAATGCTGGGGATTTTGCGGGTCAGCCGGTCAAAAAACCTGTCGTAATACCCGGCACCGTAGCCGATTCTAAAGCCCTGCTCGTCAAAGGCCACCCCGGGGACCAGTATGAGGTCCAGGTCCTGGGCGGGGAAGGGCCGTATAAATTCCGGAGCGGGCTCGGGCACGCCGAAGGTACCCGGTCTCAGGTCCCTTTCCGGGTCCTTTAATTCCGAAAGAAGTAGTTCCCGGGTCTTAGGTACAGTCATCGGCACAATAATCCTTTTGCTTTCCGACAGGCAGTGTCTTATAACGGGCAGGGTGTCCACTTCGTTCCTGAAGGCCACGTAGGCCATTATATTCTGCGAGGTTTTGAAGAAATCCAGCCCGATAAGTTTTTGAAATATACTATGGCTGTGCTCACTTTTTTGAGAAGAAGGGATTTCCCCCCGTAATCCTAAAATTTCCTCCCTTATCCTTTGTTTCATAGAACACCGCCTCCTTTCAAAATCCATTGTACAACAAAAAATGCTATATGGATATAATTTCTCCTTTAAAGGGATGGCGAAAACCATTATACTTTAGTTAGGGATTTTAGCCATATTTGAAGGATTAGATATTTATATGTCGAATTGTCAGGGTGATAGGAGTGATTTTTGGTGATAGCCATTAGAGACGTATCAAAAATTTATCCCAATGGTACAGTAGCCCTTGACGGGATAAGTATTGATATACATAAGGGCGAATTCGTGTTTTTTGTGGGTTCCAGCGGCGCGGGTAAGTCAACGCTGGTAAAGCTGCTTTTAAAGGAGGAGAACCCCACCTCCGGTTCTATTAGTATAGACGGTGTTACGATAAACACGTTAAAAAGACGGCAAATTCCCTATTTCAGAAGAAAACTGGGCGTAGTGTTCCAGGACTTCCGGTTGCTTCCGGACAAAACGGTGGCAGAGAACGTCGCCTTTGCAATGCATATAGTGGAGGCTTCCAAAAGGGAGATAACGAGGCAGGTTCCCAGGGTTCTGTCCATTGTAGGCCTAGGGGACAAGGCGGATGTTTTCCCCAGGCAGCTGTCGGGGGGAGAACAGCAGAGGGTGTCCCTGGCCAGGGCCATTGTAAACAACCCGGCGCTGCTTATTGCCGATGAACCCACCGGCAACCTGGACCCGGATACTGCCTGGGAGATAATGAAGATATTGAAGGAGATAAATCAAAGGGGTACAACGGTGATTATGGCTACCCATGCCCGGGATATAGTCAACTATATGCGGCAGAGGGTAGTAACCCTCAACGGCGGAAAAGTAATAAGGGACCTGGAGAGGGGAGGGTATGGCCTTGAAGATTAGAACGCTGGGGCTGCAGATTAGGCAGGGTGCTTCCGGCTTGTGGCGGAACAGGGTAATGAGCCTGGTTGCGGTGGGCTCGGTGACTGCGGTTTTGCTGGTACTGGGACTGTCCCTTCTCACTATTATAAACATAAACAGTATTACCGCCTATATTGAATCAAACGTTGAAATAAAGGCTTTTCTTGAGGAGGAACTGGATTCCTCCCAGGTGGAAACAATAGGCGAAAGGATAAGGCAGATACAGGGCGTTACCGAGATTGATTTTGAGACCAAGGAAACGGCCCTTGAAAAATACAAGGAACAGCTGGGCAACCAAGACAGCCTGTTGGAGGGGCTGGAGGGGGAAAACAATCCCTTCCCCAGTTCATACATCATTAAGGTAGACAACCCAAACATCATCGGTGCTGTCGCGGACGATATAGCCGCCTTTAACGGGGTGGAGGAGGTTCAGTACGGAAAGGACGTTGTGGACAGGTTGCTGGAATCCACCCACCTTATAAGGGTGGTGGGTACCGTGCTTATATGCATCCTGGCCTTCATATCGGTGTTCATAATATCCAACACCATCAAGCTTACGGTGGTAGCCCGGCGGAAAGAAATTAGCATAATGAAATATATAGGTGCTACCGACAGCTTTATAAGGCTCCCCTTTATAATTGAGGGACTTCTGCTGGGCATGATAGGTGCGGGCCTTGCCTCAGGATTGGTTGCGGCCATATACGACTATTTCTTTACATCCATGCACAACAGCTTTGGCGGAATTTTCGTAATGCTGTCGGGATATTTCGCTCCCTTTACCGAGACTTTATATAATACATCCCTTATACTGCTGGCGGTTGGTATTGTAATAGGAGTGGCGGGTAGCACCATATCGTTGAGAAAATTCCTGAATGTATAAAATGCATAACAGCCGGGCAACCGGCTTTTTTTCTTTAGCCGGATGCATCCGGAGACCGCAAGGGTAAAAGACCCATGTGTTTCTTTGAAATGGAAATTATCTGATGGTATAATTGATACGTGTTAATATTACAGGCCAAATCTGCGTATATTGTTTATATGTAGAAATTGACGGGAGGAAACCGTTATGAAACATAGCATCAGGTCACTGCTAGGAATGGTAGCTTTTTTGGTTACAGCGGTAATGATTACGTTGTTTATTATGTCCTTTGTCTCAATACCGCTGCCCGGTGGGAGTGTTGTCCTTTCTGCAAGGGATTACCAAGCTATAAAGGAAATAAAGAAGCTGATAAACATAAGGGAATTCTTACAGGCCCATTATTATCAGGAAACAGACCCCAAAGCCCTTGAAGAGGGGGCCATACGGGGCATGCTGGAGGCTCTGGAGGACCCCTACACCGTTTACTTGGATAAGGACGAGTACGATTCCTTTATGACTCAAACCACCGGCATCTACGAAGGTGTAGGGCTTGTGGTGACAGGAGGGGAAGACGGTTATATACGTGTGGTTGCACCGGTAGAGGATACTCCCAGCGACAGGGCGGGAATTAAGACCGCGGACAGGATAATTAAGGTGGATGGCGAGGAAGTATACGCAGACAAGCTGCAACAGGCGGTCGCCATGATGAGGGGGCCGGAGGGTACCGAGGTGGTTCTTACAATACTCCGGGATAGCATGCCCGAACCCTTTGATGTTAAGATTATGAGGCAGAAAATCCGGCTTGTTTCCGTGAAGTCTGATACCCTTGAGGGGGATATAGGATACATAAGGATATCCGCCTTTGACCAGAAAACCTACGAGGACTTTAAGGGACAAATAAAGGAACTGCAGGGCCAGGGAATAAAGAGCCTGATACTGGATTTAAGAGGTAACCCCGGAGGCTTGATGGATCAAGTGGTGAGTATAGCCGACTTTATTATGGGGGAAGGCCTTATAGTATATACCGAAGACAGGCAGGGCAACCGAGCCGAGGAAAGGTCCAACGCCGGAGAACTGGGACTGCCGCTGGTGGTACTGGTGGACGGAGGTAGTGCCAGCGCCTCCGAGATACTGGCGGGGGCTATTCAAGATTCCGGAACCGGCGTACTGGTGGGTACGAAAACCTTTGGTAAAGCCCTGGTACAGACGGTCCAGGGGATGGGCGACGGTTCGGCAATAAAGGTGACGGTAGCCCAGTACTACACGCCAAAGGGCAGGAGCATCCAGGGCGAGGGCATACTGCCCGATTATGTGGTGGAGCTGCCGGAGGACGCGGTGGTGGGTGAGTACAAACAGGGGAAGGACCCCCAACTGGCTAAGGCTGTTGAGCTAATCAAGAATGAGGTGCGTTGATGTTTCCCTTTGGTGATCTGATAATGATGGTTTTACAGTCCATAATAACAGTTTTTATTAACCCGCTCTTCTGGGTGGTGCTGGTGCTTGTCTACAATCAATACAAAAAGGGCTGTATATTGGAAGAGCGGATGCTGGGCAAACAGAGGTACACGGTATGGGAGAGGATGTCCAGCTCCATAATGACCGGCATGGCAGGCGGCCTGGTGGGCAGCATAGTTATGGTGGCGGTGGGTGTAACCCTTGACAACACAGGAATACTATACGTTTGGATAATAGCCATAATTCTCATGATGATAAACCCCAGGTATATGTGTTTTTCCTATGCCGGGGGACTGGTTGCCCTTTCTAGCCTAGCCTTTGGCTTTCCAGAAATAGACGTTCCCGCCCTGATGGCCATTGTAGCAATACTGCACCTTATGGAAAGCGTACTTATTTTCCTGAATGGTTCAAAGCAGAGCATACCGGTTTTTATGGAGGATAAAACCCACGGGGTGGTAGGCGCCTTTAATCTAATGAGGTTTTGGCCAATACCTATAATAATTATGACGGTGGTAATAGGCCAAATTCCGCCCTCCGGCTCGGTGCCCATGCCGGACTGGTGGCCACTAATAAAACCGATGGGCGTTACCGGGGATATGGAGGACGTTATGTTTCTGATGCTGCCGGTGGTGGCGGCACTGGGTTACAGCGACATTGCGATAACCGAGACGCCGGTTAGTAAGAGCCGCCATTCGGCTATAAATTTGTTTGCATACAGCGTAGTTCTGCTGGGGCTTTCGGTTATTTCTTCCTACCACAGGCCCCTGAGGTGGCTGGCGGCCATTTTCGGCCCGGCCTTCCACGAGCTGCTTATTATAACCGGCAGGCGCAAGCAGAAAAGGGGAGTTCCAATTTTTATAGCTCCGAACAGCGGCGTCCGCGTGCTGGACGTATTTGACGGAGGCCCCGCGGATAAAATGGGCCTTATGCCGGGGGATATAATAACCGGGATTAACGGCAGGAGGGTGGAGAGGGAAGAGGACCTTTCAGAGGTGCTGGAGCAATTCCCCACCTTTTTATGGCTGGACAGGACCACCCTTGAGGGCCAAACGGTAACATCTGAGTTTTCCAGTTACCCCACCGGATTGAGCCGGCTGGAAATGATTGTGGTGCCCAGGGATAGCAGCATGGTAACCACCGCGGTGGAGATGTCCAGTCCCCTTAAAAGGCTGCTCGGAAGAATGCGCAAAAAGAGAAAAAATGACCGGGATATCCAATAGCATTATAGAGTATATTTGATAACCGGCGCCGCTGATATTCCCGTCCTTACAGGCGGGAAAGGCGGCGTTTTGTTCCCGTTAACTATAAAGCACAGACGTAAAGAACTGGAGATGAAGGATTTGGCGAACAGTACTGTTTTGACTAGAAGGATATTTTGGCTGGCCTGGCCGGTAATACTGGAAATGGCGCTGCACATGTTTGTGTGGGTATTCGACACGGCTATGGTGGGGAGGCTGAGCGCCGAGGCCCTTAGCGCCGTAGGGTTGGGAGGAGAGATAGTATTTACCACAACTGCTGTTTTCTCAGGCATAGGTATCGGGACAATGGTGATGGTGGCAAGACATACCGGGGCGGGACTGCCGGAGGATGCCCAGCATGTAGCCTCCCGGTCGCTGGGGCTGGGCTTTTTAATCGGGCTTCTGGTTGCCGGAGCATTGGCTCTTTTTTGCAGGCCCCTGTTACAATTCTTTGTGAAGGACCCGACGGTCACCGAATACGCGGTATCCTATATGAGGATTACATCGGTATCCGTTGCCTTTATGATTCCTTTAAACGTGTGCAGTTATATTATGAGGGGTGTTGGCAATACCAGGACGCCGATGATTATTGCCGGCATTACAAACGGGATTAACGTAATAGGGGATTACGTGCTAATATTCGGCAAATTTGGCTTCCCCCGGCTGGAAGTTATGGGGGCGTCCATCGCCACCGCCACCGGACAGATAATAGGTTCCATTATTATTATAGCGATACTCTTTCACGGCAGGAAGGGAGTACGGGTAAGGCCCCGGCATATGTTCCAAATGGACAAGGACTTTATTAAAAGGATTTTTCGGTTAAGCATACCCGCGTCTATGGAAGAGTTTACCCGTAGTGGAGGCAGGGTTATATCCTCGCTATGGATTTCCAGTATGGGGGCAGTACCCTTTGCAGCCAATTCAATCGCAATAACAGCGGAAAGTATTTCATTCATGCCGGGGCACGGGTTTGCAATAGCCGCTTCCACGCTGGTGGGCCAGAGCTTGGGCGCCGGTATGAGAGACGAGGCGGAGGAAAGTGCCCTTCGGTCCACCCTTATGGGCACCCTTTTTATGACGGTTATAGGCCTTGGGTTTTTCTTTTTTCCCACGTTTATAATAGCCCTTTTCACAAACCTGCCCGACGTTATGGCATTGGCGGTAAAGTGTATAAGGATTGGCGCCTTTGAACAGCCCTTTATCGCCCTAAGTATGATAATGGCTGCCTCGCTTAGGGGTGCAGGGGATACTCGGGGACCCTTTGTGGTGGCGGTAATAAGCAACTGGCTGATAAGGCTGCCGCTAATTTTTATGGTGGTGTACGTCTGGCACCTGGAAGTAACCTATGTATGGGTAGCTACGCTGGTACAATTTGTGGTGGAATCTATGCTGCTTACGCTGAGATTTTACAGGGGGCGCTGGAGGGATATTGACCTTGAAACCATTTAGTAATATAATATTCGGGAGCGAACAAACGTTCCGAATCGGAGGGGAATATATTGGGGGGAAAGTTTAAACTGGTTTCGGATTACAAACCGGCGGGGGACCAACCGGCAGCCATAGCCCAGTTGGTATCGGGATTAAAAAAGGGTCACACATACCAGACCCTCCTGGGTGCCACAGGCACCGGTAAGACCTATACCATGGCCAATGTAATAGAGAGGGTTCAAAGGCCTACGCTGGTCATTGCTCACAACAAGACGCTGGCGGCGCAGCTGTGCAGCGAGTTCAAGGGCTTTTTTCCGGAAAATGCGGTGGAATACTTCGTGTCCTACTACGATTATTATCAGCCAGAGGCCTATGTGCCCCACAGCGATACATATATCGAAAAGGATTCCTCGATAAACGATGAGATTGACAAACTGAGGCATTCGGCCACCGCCGCCCTCTTTGAGCGGCGGGATGTTATTATTGTGGCCAGCGTTTCGTGTATATACGGCCTGGGGGACCCGGAGGACTACAGCCAGCTAATGATATCCCTTCGCCCGGGTATGATAAAGGACCGGGACGAGGTCATTAAAAAGCTGGTGGACATTCAGTATGAGAGGAACGATATAAGCTTTGTCCGGGGCACCTTCAGGGTGCGGGGGGACATACTGGAGATATTCCCGGCGGAGGCTTCCAACCGTGCCATGAGGGTGGAGTTCTTTGGCGATGAGGTTGAGAGAATAGCCGAGATTGACAGCGTCACCGGCGAGGTTTTGGGCTACAGGAACCATCTGTCGGTTTTCCCCGCCTCCCACTACGCTACCTCCGGTGACAAGCTGAAAAGGGCGGTTAGGACTATATCCGAGGAACTGGAGGAGCGGCTTAGGAAATTGCGGTCCCAGGACAAGCTGCTGGAGGCCCAGAGGCTGGAGCAGAGGACCCGGTACGACCTGGAGATGCTGACCGAGATGGGCTACTGCTCGGGTATAGAGAATTACTCAAGGCATTTAAGCGGTAGGGCGCCCGGCAGCAGGCCCTATACGCTTATCGATTATTTTCCGGAGGACTTCCTGGTCATAATAGACGAATCCCACGTATCGGTGCCGCAGATTGGGGCCATGTACAACGGAGACCGAAGCAGAAAGGAAACGTTAGTGGAGTACGGCTTCCGGCTTCCTTCCGCGCTGGACAACAGGCCGCTAAAATTTGAAGAATTTGAAGAGATGGTTAACCAGGCGGTGTTTATAAGCGCCACGCCGGGGCCCTATGAGAGAAAAAACAGCCGACAGATTGTGGAGCAGATAATACGGCCCACCGGCCTTGTGGACCCGCAGGTAGAGCTGCTGCCGGTGGAGGGGCAGATAGACCATCTGGTGGGGGAAATAAACAAAAGGGTGGAAAAGAACCAAAGGGTGCTGGTAACAACCCTCACCAAGAAAATGGCGGAGGATTTGACGTCCTATCTTAAGGAAATAGGCATAAGGGTACGGTACCTGCATTCGGACATTGACACGCTGGAGAGAATGGAAATAATAAGAGACCTGCGGCTGGGTGCCTTTGACGTGCTGGTGGGAATAAACCTTTTGCGGGAAGGCCTTGACCTGCCGGAGGTATCGCTGGTTGCCATACTGGATGCGGACAAGGAGGGTTTCCTACGGTCCGAGACCTCCCTTATACAGACCATAGGCAGGGCCGCCCGGAACGTGGACGGAAAAGTGCTGATGTTCGCCGACCGGGTTACCGGTTCCATGAAGAGGGCCATAGACGAAACCGAGCGCAGGCGAAGCATACAGCTCCAGTTTAACCGCGAACACGGTATTACACCACGGAGCATAAGAAAGGCCGTCGCGGACGTAATCGAGGCAACAAAGGTGGCGGAGGAAGAAGTGTCCTACAGCGTGCTGGAGGACGTGCTAAAGGGTTCGGAGGACATTGAGGATATAATAAAACAGCTGGAGAAGGAAATGAGGGAGGCTGCCGCAAAGCTTGACTTCGAAAGGGCGGCGGCTTTAAGGGATAGAATATTTGGTATTAAGAAGAGTTCCAACAGGGCATAGACGCTGGGAGTGAGAACATGTCAAAGGATAAAATAATTATAAGAGGAGCAAGGCAGCACAATTTAAAAAACCTGGACATACAGCTGCCCAGGGACAAGTTTATAGTAATGACCGGGCTAAGCGGGTCGGGGAAGTCCTCCCTGGCCTTTGATACCATATACGCCGAGGGCCAGAGAAGGTACGTGGAATCGCTGTCCGCTTATGCCAGGCAGTTTTTAGGGCAGATGGACAAGCCGGATATAGATTATATAGAAGGCCTGTCGCCGGCCATTTCAATAGACCAGAAGACAACTAGCAAGAACCCCCGCTCCACCGTGGGTACGGTAACCGAAATATACGATTACCTAAGGCTTCTGTTCGCCAGGGCGGGGACACCCTACTGTCCACGATGCGGCACCGAGATAACGCAGCAGACCGTACAGCAGATGGTGGACAGTGTTATGACACTGAAGGAAGGCACTAAATTTCAGCTACTGGCACCCATAGTAAGGGACAGGAAGGGCGAGCACACAAAGCTTTTGGAGGAAATGAGAAAGGCCGGCTACGTAAGGATTAGGGTGAACGGTGAGGTTTTTGACCTGGGGGAAGACATTAAGCTGGAGAAAAACAAAAAGCACCGGCTGGAAGTGGTGGTGGACCGGCTGGTGGTTAAAGAGGGCATCGAAAAAAGGCTGGCGGATTCCAT
>LSQX01372972.1_pt2 | contig 52184 bp, 44 predicted proteins | sample 654561 | NCBI WGS metagenome assembly LSQX01 (sample SAMN04489861, study PRJNA283612) | anaerobic digester metagenome | isolation source: 4 biogas reactors fed with cattle manure at either 37C or 55C with and... | place: Denmark: Kongens Lyngby | collected 2014
ATCCACGTAGTGCATACCCACAGCCTCCCTCAGTTCCCTGGCAATAAAATTCTTGGTGGCCATGACCAGGTATCTCTTGCCGCGCGCTTTCAACAGCTTTATGGGCCGTTCAAAATCACCGTCACCGCTGACCAGTACCGCCATATCGTAGTGGTCTATGGTATTAAACATATCCAGGACAATCTCGATATCAAGGTTGGCCTTCTGCTTATAAGTGCCGTCATCCTGCAATACATTTTTTAGATCCTTTGTTATAAGCGAGTAGCCCATGTAGGTGAGCGCCTTGAGGTACTTATCCTGCCTGGCTTCGGGATGGGCATCCTTGCCCACGTAATAATTGGCGTCAATCAGTTCGCCCTTGCTTTTAACGTAATCGAGCAGTTTCCGCGGATCGACCCACCAGCCCAGGTCCTTCTTCTGCATGTAAAAGAAGTTGCCCCCGTCCACGAAGAGCGATATCCTCATTTAATCCCTCCTTTCCTCGCGTATATTCTTTAAAATTAATATTTTCATTATTTAATATTATATCATATCATTTCATAGTCTTTCCAGGAATTCTGAAAAAGATCCCCGCAACGGCTTAGCGCTTCTTTTGCGCCTTGCGCACTTCGGAAAAAAAGCGCCGGCGGTTTGCCTGCACCTGCCGCCGCAGCTTGATCCGGCGGTAGATGTCGGGGCCGAAAAAAATAAAGTAGTTCGCCACCGCCGCAACGGCGGCAAGCTTGTAGGGCAGGGGAAGGAATATTGCCGTGAAGCCAAGTATGGCCCAGTTCAGCCAGGCCAGGTATTTTACTTTCACGGGAAGGATGAAGAATATCAATACCTCAAAATCAGGGTAGAGATGGGCAAAGGCGAAAAAAAGCGACTGGTTAATGTAAGCCCCGGTGTAGCCGGCCCCGGTAATAAAGGCGGCCAGGGTCGTGCCGATCATCCCCAGGAGATAGTAGAGGTTCAGCCGGAAAGCCCCCCAGGCCTGCTCCAGGCCGCTGCCGACGAGGTAGTAGAAATAGAGAACGAAAATAATCCACAAGGGTGAATAGGTGGGCGGAATGAAAATGTAGGTCAGCAGGCGCCATAGCTCGCCCTGGAGAACGCGTTGGGGATAAAGAATCAACAGCTCTTCAAGCTGCGGCGACAGGTATGATAGGATAAAGACCGTTGCGTTAAGGGCGATTACATAGAAGATGAGGTTGTTTAGGGCGTATCGCCCGTACTTGCGCTCCAGCTTATTCATCCATTTCATCAATTCTTCCACCTGCCATGGTCAATAGTTGCAGCCGCTTGTTTCTTGCCGCGCCGCGGCGGCGTCATGGGATGGGCACGGCCGGATCACAGCTGCAGCATTCGGATAAAAGTTTCTTCGTCGATAACCTCCACGCCCAGTTCGCGGGCCCGCGCCAGCTTGCTTCCCGGTTCGCTGCCGGCCACCAGGTAGTCCGTCTTGCGGCTCACCGATGAGGCGGCCTTGCCACCGCGCTCCCGCACCAGCTCCGCCGCCTCGTCCCGGGTAAAGCGTTCCAGGGCGCCGCTAAAAACAAAGGTTTTTCCCTCCAGCGTCCGTGCAGCGGCGGCGGCAGCAGCGGCAACGGGTTCGCTGAAATTGACTCCCGCCTTCTCCAGCTTCTCCAGCAGCTCCTCCGTCTCCGGTTCCCTGAAGAAGCGGTAAACGGCGTCGGCAATCTTCGGCCCGATTTCCGGAATGGCGGTAAGCTCCTCCCGCTCCGCCCGGCGCAGCTTATCCAGGGTCAGGAAATGCTCCGCCAGCAGCCGCGCCGCCTTCTCCCCCACGAAGCGGATCCCCAGGCCGAAAAGGAGGCGGTGCAGGGGATGGCCCTTGCTCTTTTCAATGGCAGCCACGAGGTTGGAAGCCGATTTTTCAGCCAGCCGCTCCAGTGGCGCCAGCTGGGATACTTCGAGGTAATAGAGATCGGCCACGCTGCGCACCAGCCCTTCCCGCCAGAGCAGCTCGGCCACGGCCGGCCCCAACCCTTCGATGTCCATGGCCCGCCGCGAGGCAAAGTGCACAATGCGCTCTACCAGCTGAGCAGGGCAGGAGGGGTTGAGGCAGCGCCGCGCCGCCTCGCCGGGAAGGCGGTGCACCGCCGCCCCGCAGGAGGGGCACTTTTCCGGCATCCGGAAGGGCTTCTCCTCGCCGGTGCGCTCTTCCTTGAGCACACGCACCACCTCGGGAATGATCTCGCCGGCCTTGCGGATCACCACCGTGTCGCCGATCATGACCCCCTTCTCCGCGATGATGTCTTCATTGTGCAGGCTGGCCCGCTGCACCGTGGAGCCGCTGATAAAAACGGGCTCAAGGATGGCCACCGGGGTAATGGCTCCCGTGCGCCCCACGTTGACCTGGATGTCGATAACCTTCGTTCTCTTCTCCTCCGGGGGGTATTTAAAAGCGATGGCCCAGCGCGGGCTGCGGGCCGTATTCCCCAGGCGCTCCTGCAGCGCCAGGTCGTTCACCTTGATCACGATGCCGTCGATCTCGTAGGGCAGCTCGCTGCGCCGATCCTGCCAGCTAAGGCAGAACTCCCAGGCTTCGTCGATGCCGCGGCAGAGGGCCCGGTTCTTATTGACCGGCAGCCGCAGCCGCTCGAGGTAGTCCAGGAGTTCGGCATGGGTTTTGAGGGGCAGGTTGTGCTCCCCCATCCCGTAGAGAAAGATGCGCAGCGAGCGAGAAGCGGTCACGCGGGGATCGAGCTGCCGCAGCGAGCCGGCGGCGGCATTGCGGGGGTTGGCAAAAAGAGGCTCGCCGTTCTGCCGCCGCTGCTCGTTCATGGCCTCAAAATCGGCCCGGTTGATGTATACTTCGCCGCGCGCTTCCAGGGTCACCGCCTCGGGCAGCCGCAGCGGGATCTGCTTGATCGTCCGCAGGTTGCTGGTGATATCCTCCCCGGTGAAGCCGTCGCCGCGGGTGGAGCCGCGGACAAAAAGGCCCTCCTCGTACTGCAGCGAAACAGCCAGCCCGTCTACTTTCAGCTCGCAGAAATAATCGATGGAAGAAAGCCCTGCCAGCCTGCGCAGCCGGCGATCAAATTCACGCAGCTCCTCCAGGGCAAAGGCGTTGTCCAGGCCCAGCATGGGGATCTTATGGGTCAGGGTGGCAAAACCGGGCAGGGGCGCCCCCCCCACCCGCCTGGTGGGAGAATCCTCGCTTTGCAGCTCGGGGTACTGCCGCTCCAGCTCGATGAGTTCGCGCATGAGGGCGTCAAATTCGCTGTCGCTGATTACGGGGTCGTCCAGGACATGGTAGCGGTAATTGTGTTCCTCGATCTCTCGGCGCAGCTGGGCAATCCTTGCTGCCGCTTCATTTACCTGCTCCTTCTTCACGAACGACTCAACCTGCCTTTTCTGGATTTCGCCTTTCCCGTTTATTATCTCCCGGCAGAAATATAAAAACAAGGCCTGATTACCGTATATTGCCATCACACAGACTAATTTTTTCGTCGCCGCAGCTGCCGATTCCTTCTTGACCTGCATGGGCCTGTTCCCCGCTGCCTTTTGCCGCCGCAAAATTACGCGCCCTTGTGAGCCAGGATCTCCTGTACAGCAGCCTGCAGCATAGTCGTGGTTATGGCCACCAGCTCTTCGCGGCCCTTCTCCATCCTATCCAAGCCCAGCGCCTCCAGGATAATCTGCGGCAGCTTCCCCGTCTCCAGTAAATAGAATATAACCGACAATTCATCCCCATCCATCCGCATCAGAGTTGACCTGATTAACCCGGACAGGCTATCAAAATCTACCGCCTTTTCTTCCATACACTTCGCCTCCCATAATGATATATTGTATGGACATACGGGGGCAAAAGTGCATCAGGCAAGTAGCCCTCCGGTCATGGGTAACCATCCAAGGGCCATTGCCAAGACTTTCTGGGATAACATAACGGCCCGGTTGCAGCCCGAAAAATCTCGCGAAATTTGTTCCTTTCCCCTGGCAAAGAGAAAGCGAAGGATTTCTGCTTGGATAAACGCCGCGGTTGCGCGGCGCGTGCAAACGTGAAACCCTTCGCTTAGCTCTGAGCTTGCGCAGCTTCTGCCCTAATATTCTATCCCCTTGCAGGCGGGAACACCGTTGTGGTAGTGATGCTTGATCATTAGCACTTCGCTGACCATGTCCGCACGCTTGATCAGCTCCGGCGAAGCACCGCGCCCGGTCAGGACCAGGTGGACCCCTGGCGGTTTATCCTCCAGGAGCTTAAGCAACTCCGCCTCGGGGATTAAGCCGTAGTCCACGGCCACGATGATCTCGTCGAGCACGACGAGGTCGTATTCGCCGCTCTTGACGGCCTTGGCCGCCCGGGCAAAGCCCTCGCGGGCCAGCTCGATGTCCACTGCATCGGGGTTTTCCCGGTTGACAAAGCTGTCCCTGCCCGCCCGGTCAACGGTAAGGTGCGGCAGCCTCTCTGCGGCCAGGAATTCACCGTAATCGCGGCCCTTCATGAAGTGGATCATGTAGACCCGCATGCCGTGCCCCAGGGCCCGCAGTGCCTGGCCCACCGCTGCGGTGGTCTTTCCCTTCCCGTCACCGGTGTAGACCATCACCAGGCCCTTCTCTTTCCCTCCAGCCATGCCTCTTTATGCTCCCTTCCCCATGGTGATACGCCTGCCGCCCATGCCGGAGACGGCTATCCCTTGAGGAGATAGCGTGAAATAACCATGCGCTGCGCCTCGCTGGTGCCCTCATAAATTTCGGTAATCTTGGCATCGCGCATGAAGCGCTCCACCGGATAGTCCCGGGTGTAGCCGTAGCCGCCAAATATCTGCACGGCCTTGGTGGTGATCTCCATGGCCGCCTCCGAGGCAAAAAGCTTGGCCATGGCCGAGGCCTTGCCGTAGGGCAGACCCTTGCTTTCCAGGTAAGCGGCCTGGTAGGTCAGCAGCCGCGCCGCCTCAATTTTCGTGGCCATGTCGGCAAGCATGAAGGAGATGGCCTGGAAGTTGGCAATGGGCTGCCCGAACTGCTCCCTGCTTTGCGCGTAGGCCAGGGCTTCATCCAGCGCCCCCTGGGCGATCCCCACCGCCTGGGCGGCGATGCCATTGCGGCCCCCGTCAAGCGTGCTCAGGGCAATCTTGAACCCCTCGCCTTCACGGCCGAGCAGGTTCTCCTTGGGGACCCGGCAGTCTTCAAAGATGAGCTCCAGCGTGGGCGAGGAGCGCAGCCCCATCTTCTTCTCCTTTTTGCCGAAGGAGAATCCGGGCGTCCCCTTCTCCACGATGAAGGCGCTCATGCCGCGTCCCTTCTTCTCCGGGTCGGTGAGGGCGAAGACTATGTAGATCTCGGCCTCGCCCGCGTTGGTGATGAAGATCTTGCTCCCGTTTAGGATATAGCTGTCGCCATCCAGCCTGGCCGTGGTCTTCCCCGCCGCCGCATCGGTGCCGGCGGTAGTTTCGGTGAGGGCGAAGGCGCCCAGCTTCTCGCCCAGGGCCAGCGGCACCAGGTACTTCTGCTTCTGCTCCTCGGTGCCGTACTTGAAAATGGGCCAGCTGGCCAGGGAGATGTGCGCCGACAGGGTCGTCCCGGTAGAGGCGTCCACCCGGGAAAGCTCCTCCACGGCGATGACATAGCTGATGAAGTCGCTGCCCGCACCGCCGTACTCCTCCGGCCAGGGGATCCCGGTCAAGCCCAGCTTCCCCATCTTGTCGAAGATCTCGCGGGAAAAGGTCTCCGTTTCATCCCTCTCCGCGGCGCTGGGCTTAACCTCTTTTTCGGCAAATTCCCGGACCATCTGCCTGGTCATCTCTTGCTCTTCCGCCAGCATGAAATCCATTCTATCTTCCTCCTTGGCATTTACTTGGGTCCTTCTCCACGAGAAGGGCGGCAATGCCCCTCCCCTTGGCGGGCTTCACCGCCGCCGGCAGTAAATACCGGGCGTTTATTCATTCTTGCCCAAAGCGCCCCATTCCTGCTCAAGAAGGGAGAATGTGCATATACAAATAGGCTAGGCCCGGAGCCTATATATCCACGAGAACTTCCTGGCGCCGCAGCTCGGCCATCCTTTTCAGCCCGCCGTTCAACTGGACGTATTCCCAGAACTCCTCCACGCCGTAAATGTTGCGTTCTAGGAAGCGGGCCAGCTCCTCGGGATCCTTCTCCACGCGCAGCCATTCCTGGAGATGGGATTCGTCGCTGAAGTACTCGTAGGGCATGTTGCCGGGGTAGGAGCCGTAGGGCACCTCGATAACCGCGTCCACCAGGTAGTAGGGGATCACCGTGCGGTGGGGTTCGCGGCGGATGACCTCCTCGGGCACCAGCCGCTCCGTGGTGACAATAAGGCGCTTTGCCGCCCGGGCCAGGTCGTAGTCTGAAACCATGATCCCGTCGATCTGGCAGTTGCCGTAGACATCGGCACGGTGCACGTGGATGAGGGCCACGTCGGGAAAGAGCGCCGGCAGGGCCAGGTATTTCTTCCCGGTGAAAGGGCATTCCATCTCCACGGCGGCGCTGTACTTCACCGTATCGGTGCCGAGCATCGTCCGCGTGGGGATGAAGGATATACCCATGGCCGCCGCCTTGTAGCGCCAGGCCAGGGCGGCGTTGGTCCACTCCGTGACTTCGATTTCGCCCTTTTCAATGGCCTCGCGGGCGGTGCGCGAAAGGCCCCGCGCCTCCAGCCCGATGACGTAGGCCACGTCGCAGCGGTTGATGCAGCGCCCCGCAACAAGGATCTGGAAATCGTGGGTGGCGGTGTGGCCGGCCAGCCCCAGGTTCTTCTTTCGCTGCCGCACGATTTCGTGGAGCAGGGCCGTGGGGATGCGGGTGCCGCCAAAGCCCCCCACGGAAATGTAATCGCCGTCGTGCACCAGGCGGGCCACCGCCTCCTTTACCGTGGTTACCTTCTCCACCTTCTGGCGGGATTTTTCACGAAATAAGGCTCTCGCCTCATCCACGTCCGGATTGGTGAAGAGCCTTCTGCAGCCGGCGGGGCGGTAAAGCGCCTGCCGCTCGCCGGCAAGGGCGTAATTCTCCTGCGTCAAGAGTATCCCCCCTTTGTTTCAGGTTCATGCTGTCTATATATTGTCAAATGTATAAATATTGCAACATTATTTTAGCACAAAAAAGCTCACAGGGGGACAAGAAAAACAAGGGAAATGAAAACAATTATTTCTTCAGGGCGCGGTGGCCGATGTCGCGCCGGTAGTAGCAGCCTTCAAAGCTGATCTTTTCCACCGCCCGGTAGGCTTTCTGCAGCGCCGCAGGAAGGCTCCCCGCCCAGGCGGTGACGCCAAGAACCCGCCCGCCGGCAGTAACGATGCGACCTTGGCTGTCAAAGGACGTTCCCGCGTGGAAGATCACTACCCCATCCTTCCTGCCAGGAGCGGAGCCTTCAGCAGGAGCGGCTTCCTGGAGGCCTTGGATTACCTTTCCCGTTTCGTAGGGCCCGGGATATCCCGCCGAGGCCAGGACCACGCAGGCGGCGGCCCCGTCGCGCCAGCGGACATCCAGCTCTTTCCTGGCCGCGGCAAGGCGCCCCTCCGCTGCCGCCAGCAGGAGAGGCAGCAGGTCCGACTCCAGCAGCGGGAGGATGGCCTGCGTTTCGGGATCGCCAAAGCGGACGTTGAACTCCAGCACGTTAATCTCGCTTCTGCTGACCATGAGGCCGGCATAGATGACCCCGCGGTAATCGATTCCTTCCCGCTCCAGGCCGGCCAGGAAGGGTCGGAAGACTTCACGTTCCACCTTGCGGGCCAGTTCCGCCGTGAGCAGCGGCGCGGGGGCGTAGGCCCCCATCCCTCCCGTGTTCGGGCCGCGGTCGCCCTCGCCGATGGCCTTGTGATCCTGCGAGGGGGGCAGTATGACCAGCTCGCTCCCGTCGGTAACGGCGAGAACGGAGACCTCTTCGCCTTCAAGGCAATCCTCGATGACCACCCTCTCCCCGGCCGCGCCGAAATCTTTCTCCACCATCATGGCGCGGAGCGCCTCCACGGCGGCGCCGCTGTCCCGGGCCACGGTGACCCCCTTGCCGGCGGCAAGGCCGTCCGCCTTGACCACAACCGGCCTGCCGGCGTAGTGCTTCTCCAGGTGGCGGCAGGCGGCATCATAGTCGTCGAAAACGGCAAAGGCGGCCGTGGGGATTCCCCAGCGCGCCATAAACTCCTTCGCCCAGATCTTGCTCCATTCCAGCCGGGCCCCTTCGCGCCCGGGGCCGAAAACCCTCAGCCCGGCGCGGTGAAAGCGGTCGGCCAGGCCCGCCGCCAGGGGCGCCTCCGGCCCGACCACCGCCAGGTCAATTTTCTTCTTAAGGGCAAACTCTTCCAGCCTGTCGATATCAACGGCCGAGATGTCCACGCACTCGGCCACGGCGGCGATGCCGGCGTTGCCCGGGGCGCAGTAGATCCTCTCCAGCAGCGGGCTTTGCGCCAGCTTCCAGGCCAGGGCATGCTCCCGGCCGCCTCCCCCGATAATCAGTACGCGCACCGCTCTCTCCCCCTTCGCCGGTTCCATCAGTGCTTGAAGTAGCGCCTTCCGGTGAAGACCATGGCAATGCCGTGGCGGTTGCAGGCCTCGATGGACTCCTTGTCTTTCAGGGAGCCGCCCGGCTGGACAATGGCCGTTACCCCCGCCTTCGCCGCCACTTCCACCGTATCGGGGAAGGGGAAGAAGGCATCGGAGCCCAGCACCGCGCCGGCGGCTTTCTCACCGGCCTGCTCCAGGGCGATGCGTGCCGCGCCCACGCGGTTCATCTGGCCGGCGCCGATGCCAAGGGTTTGCTCTCCCTTGGCCACAACAATGGCGTTGGACTTTACATGCTTGACCACTTTCTGGGCAAAGGCCAGGTCGCGCCACTCGCTTTCTGAAGGCGCCCTCGCCGTAACCACCTCGCCCTTCGAGATGTCCACCGGCTCGCTGTCCACCGTCTGCAGGAGCAGGCCGCCGGAAACCTTCTTCACATCGAGCCGGTCCGCCGGCGCCTGCGCAGGCGGGGCCATCTCCAGCAGGCGGACATCCTTTTTCTTCCTGAAGACCTCCAGCGCCTCCTGGCTAAAGGAGGGAGCGGCCACCACCTCCAGGAAGATCTTGGTCATCTCGTGGGCCAGTTCCTCGGACACCGGCCGGTTCAGGGCCACGATTCCCCCAAAGATGGAAACAGGATCGGCCTCGTAGGCCCGCCGGTAGGCCTCCTCAATGGTTGCCGCCGAAGCCACACCGCAGGGATTGGTGTGCTTTACCGCTACAGCCGTAGGCGCGCTGAACTCCAGCACCAGCTCCCAGGCCGCATGCAGGTCATTCAGGTTGTTGAAGGATAGTTCCTTCCCCTGCAGCTGCCGCGCCTCCGCCAGCCCCTGGCGGCACCAGTCGAGGGCATAGAAGGAGGCCTCCTGCTGCGGGTTCTCCCCGTAGCGCAGGTCAATGACCTTGCGCAGCGGCAGGGTAAGCAGCGGCGGGAAGAGTTCGCCCCCTCCTTCGCGGCGGCTGTTGAGGTAGTGGGCAATGATGGCATCGTAATGCGCCGTATGGGCGAAGGCTTCAGCCGCCAGGCGGTAGCGGGTTTCCTCGGAGACGGCGCCCTTTTCCGCCAGCTCGGCCACAACCTGCTGGTAGCGGGCCGGGTTTACCACCACGCTGACATGCTTGTAATTTTTAGCCGCGGCTCGGATCATGGCCGGGCCGCCGATATCGATATTTTCCACCGCCTCCTCCAGGCGGGCGCCGGGACGCCCGGCCACTTCGGCAAAGGGGTAGAGGTTGACCACGAGGAGCTGGATGGGCAAAATATCCTGCTCCGCCAGCTGCTGCCGGTGCTCTGCCAGTTCGAGCCGGGCCAGCAGCCCGCCGTGGACCTTGGGATGCAGCGTTTTTACCCTCCCCCCGAGAATCTCGGGAAAGCCGGTCACCCTGGCCACCTCCGTTACCGGAATGCCGGCGTCGGAGAGAACGCGGGCCGTCCCCCCGGTGGAGATAATCTCCCAGCCCATGGCGTCCAGCTGGCGGGCCAGGTTCAGAATGCCGCTTTTGTCGGAAACGCTTATTAAAGCCCGCTTGGGATATCCGCTACTCTGCGTCAATGTAACACCTTCTTCCTTCAACTCTAAGCTTGTTCTGGCAGAAGAGCTCGATGGCCCGTGGATAGAGGCGGTATTCCGCAGCATGAATTCGCGCATGCAGTGTCTCCACGGTATCGCCCTGGATCACGGGAACCGCCTCCTGCAGGATAATGGGCCCGGTGTCGAGCCCTTCGTCCACGAAATGAACTGTACAGCCCGTTACCTTCACGCCGTACTCCAGGGCATCCCGGACCCCCTCTGTGCCGGGGAAGGAGGGCAGCAGCGATGGATGGATGTTCATGATCCGCATGGGGAATGCCCTGACCATTACCGGCGAAAGGAGGCGCATGAAGCCGGCCAGGACCACCAGGTCGACCTGGGCTTCCTGCAGCTCCGCGGCCAGGGCCTCATCGTACGCTTCACGTCCCGGGAAGGCGCGGGGATCAAGAAAAAGAGCACGCACCCCGCGGCGCCGGGCCCGCTCCAGTGCCGGCGCCTTCTCCCGGTCGCTGATCACCAGCACTACCCGTCCGCTAATCTCGCCGCGCTCCACCGCCTCCAGGATGGCCTCGAGGTTAGTCCCCTCACCCGAGGCCAGCACCGCAATCCGCTTCATCATCCACTCCCCTCCAGATTATTGGGCCTGCCGCCTGCGCCCCGCCGGCTAGCCGTGATTTATGTAAACTCGCGCCTCCCCCTCCGCATCCAGGGGTGCAATGATGCCGATGCGGTAGGCGGCCTGGCCCTTTTCCGCCAACTCCTCAATAATGGCGCCGGCCTCTTCCGGCGGCGTCACCAGCACAAAGCCGATGCCCATGTTGAAGGTGCGATACATCTCCCCGCGGGCCACGGGCCCCAGCTTTTCTATGAGCCCGAAAATGGGCGGTGTCTTCCAGGAAGAAGCTTCGATAAGCGCCCGCAGCCCCGGCGGCAGGATCCGCGGCAGGTTGCCCGGCAGGCCGCCCCCGGTAATATGGGCCATTCCCTTGATCCGGAAGCGGCCGAGGAGCGGCAGGATGAGCGGAACGTAGATGCGCGTGGGCCGGAGCAGCTCTTCGCCCAGGGCAATCCCCCCGAGTTCCGCGGGCCTGTCGTCCAGCGAGAGTCCCGCCTGCTCCAGGAGCACTTTCCGGGCCAGGGAGTAGCCGTTGCTGTGCAGGCCGGTGGAGGCGAGGCCGATGAGCACATCGCCGGGAACAATGGCCCTTCCGTCGATAATGGCATCGCCCTCCGCCACGCCCACGACAAAACCGGCCAGGTCGTACTCCCCGGGAGGGTAGAAGCCGGGCATCTCCGCCGTCTCCCCGCCCAAAAGAGCGCAGCCGGCGATGCGGCAGCCGCGGGCCAGGCCCGTTACCACCTGCTCCACCTGCGCGGGGTCCAGCTTCCCCACGGCCAGGTAATCGAGGAAGAAAAGCGGCTCCGCGCCCTGGACCAGGATGTCGTTCACGCACATGGCCACCAGGTCGATGCCGATGGTGTCGTGGCGGCCCAGCTGCTGGGCCAGCTTGAGCTTGGTGCCCACGCCGTCGGTGCCGGACACCAGCACCGGCTCGCGATAGCGGCCGGACAGGTCGAACAGCGCGCCGAAACCGCCCAGGCCGCCCATGACCCCGGGCCGCAGGGTGCGCTTGACCAGCGGCTTGATGCGTTCGACGAACGCGTTGCCGGCATCGATGTCGACGCCGGCGTCGCGGTAGGTAAGCGGGGTGGGACTGGTCACGGGGCTGCGCCGGGAAGGGACAAGGCGCGATTTTAGCAGTCGCGGGCAAGTCCGGCGCGGGCCGTGGAACCTGCGCGCACCGGCTTTGTGGCAACATTCCGGCGTCTGTTGAACCTGTGGAATCCACGCATGCCGCACGCGACCCGGATCGGACTTTGGCTGGCCTGCCTGCTGGCAGGCTGCCTGCTCGCGGGCGGGGCCTGGGCCCAGCGCGTCGAGGGTGATCGCGCCCAGGCACAGGGCCCTTACGAGGCCGAGGTGCGGGTGAACAGCCAGAACGAGGCCGAGCGCCGCTCGGGGTTCTCCCGTGGGCTGGCCCAGGTGCTGTCCAAGCTGTCGGGCGACGGCGAAGTGACCAGCCGGCCCGGGGTGGCTCGCGAATTGCGCCGCGCCGGTGATTACGTGGAGCACTTCGATTACCGCCAGGACGAAGGCAGGTCCGCGACCGGGGCCCCCACCTTCCATACCACCCTGGTGCTGCGCTTCGACCGCGACGCCGTGGACGCGATGACGGCGGCGCTGGGGCTGCCGGTCTGGCCGGAGCCGCGTGCGCGCCCGGTGCTGTGGCTGGCGATCGACGATGGCAGTGGTCCGCGCCTGGTCACGGTGAACCAGAACAACGCGGTGCGCCCGGTGCTCGATCGCGCCGGCGAACGCGGGTATGGGCTTGGCCTGCCGCGGGGAAGTGCCGCCGAGCAGGCCGCCACCGGCGCAATCTGGCGGGGTGACCACGCCGCCGTCGCGCGGCTGTCGGCCCGTTACGCGCCGCCGATGCAGCTGCTGGGCAAGCTGTACCGGCACGACGGCGGCTGGAAGGCCGACTGGNNCCGGCCGGCGGTATCTTTCCGTTTTTAACGCGAACAGGCCGCTGAAGCCGCCCAGGTCCTGGAGCACTTCCTGGCGGAAGGTGGAGCGAGCTAATCTTTTGATCCGCTCCACGGCAGCTTCCCCGGCATCGATGTCCACCCCCGCTTGCCGGTAGTCCATGTACTTGCTCACCTTTGTGCCTGTTCCATCCTTTCAGTAAATGGTTAACTCCATGCCGTCACCGGCTTTTTATAAGAAAAGCGGAGCGAAAACCAGGGCGACGATGCTCATGAGCTTGATGAGGATGTTGAGCGAAGGGCCGGCGGTATCCTTGAAGGGATCGCCTACGGTGTCACCCACCACGGCGGCCTTGTGCGGTTCGCTGCCCTTGCCGCCGTACTGCCCCGACTCGATGTACTTCTTGGCATTGTCCCAGGCGCCGCCGGCGTTGGCCATGTAGATGGCCTGCAGCACGCCTATGAGAAGGGCACCGCACAGGAGCCCGCCCAGGGCCTCCTTGCCCAGCAGGAAGCCTACGGCCAGCGGCACCACCACCGCCGAAAGGCCGGGGATGATCATCTCCTTCAGGGCGGCGCGGGTGCTGATATCCACGCAGCGGGCATACTCGGGCCGTGCTTTCCCCTCCATCAGGCCGGGAATCTCTCTGAACTGGCGGCGGATCTCCTCAATGAGGTAGAAAGCGGCATTGCCCACCGCCTCCATGGCCCGCGAGGAAAAGAAGAAAACAAGCACGCCGCCGATAAAGAGACCGGCAATGACCCTGGCGCTGTTGATATCAATAACCTGCAGGCCGGCCACCTGCGAATAGGCGGTAAATAGCGCCAGCGCCGTCAGCGCCGCCGAGCCGATGGCGAAGCCCTTGCCGATGGCGGCGGTGGTGTTGCCAACGGCATCCAACTGGTCGGTAATCTCGCGTACATTTTTCTCCAAGCCGGCCATCTCGGCAATGCCGCCGGCGTTGTCGGCCACGGGGCCGTAGGCGTCAACGGCCACGGTCATGCTCACGGTGGAGAGCATGCCCACGGCGGCGATGGCGATGCCGTAAACACCGGCGCATTCGTAGGCTATAAGGATGGCCGCCACGATGGCCAGGATGGGGAGAACGGTGCTCTTCATCCCCACGGCCAGGCCGCCGATGATATTTGTCGCCGGCCCGGTAAGCGACGACTTGGCCAGTTGCTGCACCGGCTTAAAGTGGTCCGAGGTGTAGTATTCGGTAATCCAGCCGATGGCTACCCCGGCCAGCAGCCCGGCCACGACCGCATAAAAGGGTCCCAGATCACCCAGCAAATTACGGGTGACAAAGAAGGAGACAACCAGGACCACCAGGGCGCTGATGATGAGGCCGCGCTCCAGCACGGAGCTAAGCCGGGTTCCCTCCCTGGTGCGGACGAAGAAGTAGGCGAATACCGAGGCCAGGATCCCTATGGAAGAGACCAGCATGGGCAGCAGCACCCCGGCAAAGCCGTACATGGTGACCATGCCCACGGTCATGGCGGCAATCATCGATCCGACGTAAGATTCAAAGAGGTCCGCTCCCATGCCGGCCACGTCGCCCACGTTGTCGCCCACGTTGTCGGCAATTACGCCGGCGTTGCGGGGATCGTCTTCGGGAATGCCTGCCTCGACCTTGCCCACCAGGTCCGACCCCACGTCGGCTGCCTTGGTGTAGATGCCGCCGCCGACGCGGGCAAAGAGGGCAATGGAGCTGGCCCCCAGGGCATAGCCGTTAACGATGGCGGGGTCACGGATTATAATGTACAGAACGCCGAGGCCCAGCAGGCCCAGGCTGGCTACCATCATCCCCATGATTGTTCCGCTGGAGAAAGCAATGGCCAGGGCGGCGCCAAGCCCCGTGCGGGCGGCATGGGCCGTGCGCACGTTGGCGCGGGTAGACACGTTCATGCCCACGTAGCCGCTCAGCGCTGAGAAGATCCCCCCAATGACGAAGCAAATCGCCGTTAGGGGGTCAATGAAGATGGCCAGGACCGCTGCCAGCACGATGATAAATACTACCAGGTAGCTGTACTCACGCCGCAGGAAAGCCATGGCCCCCTCGTGTATAGCGTTGGCTATCTCCTGCATCTTTTCGCTGCCCTCGCCGGCTCTTTTTATCTTGAGCCAGAGCAGCAAGGCAAAAATAAGGCCGATAACGGCGGAGAGTGGAACCACGTACAATAACCACTCCATCTGATACAATCCTCCTTTAAAACGACCCTAATAATAGAGCAGATTCCTGTCTATAGGCTATTCTAATTACCTACAGGCAGAGTAAATTCCTGCTTTGTCGCAAAAAATTTAACATGATGTTATCATTAACCGCCGCTACCGTCCTCAACGAATGGTGTAAAGCCCGGTAAAACAGGCCCGGCAAAGCCCCTCCCCCGGCAGCCCCACCGCCGCCACTGTCTCCTCCAGGCTGAGGTAGCCGATGGAGTCGGCCCCCAGCTCGCGGGCTATGTCCGCGATTTTGTAGCGCCGGGCTACCAGTTCCTGGGAAGCGGGCATGTCAATGCCGTAAAGGCAGGCGTCAATCACCGGCGGCGAGCTGATGCGCAGGTGTACTTCCCTGGCTCCCGCCCGGCGCATCAGCCGCACCAGCTTCACGCTGGTGGTGCCCCGGACAATGGAATCATCGACAATAATCACCCGCTTGTCCCGGACGATCTTCTCCACGGCGTTGAGCTTCAGGTCAACCCCCTCTTCCCGCATGCGCTGCGTGGGACGCAAAAAAGTGCGGCCGATGTAGCGGTTTTTCACCAGGGCCATCTCGTAGGGCAGCCCCGCCTCCTCGGCATAGCCTGAAGCCGCGGCAATGCTTGAATCGGGCACCCCCGTAACCATGTCCGCATCGACGGGATGCTCGCGGGCCAGGCGCCGCCCCAGCTCGCGCCGCATCAGGTGCACATTCTTCCCCTGCAGGTTGCTGTCGGGACGGGCAAAGTAGATAAACTCAAAGAGGCACAGGGAAGGCTGCGCCGGGGGCAGGACCTGGTAGGATCTTATCCCCCCATCGTCAATCACCACCGCCTCTCCCGGAGCCACGTCGCGGATAAACTGCGCCCCGATGGTGTCGAAAGCGCAGGTCTCCGAGGCGAGGAAATAGCCCTTCTCGCCCAGGCGGGCCAGTGAAAGGGGCCTGAAACCATGCCGGTCGCGCAGGCCGATAATCTTCTTCCCGTCGCAGAGGATGAAGGCAAAGGCTCCCTCCAGCCGCGACACCGCCGCCGCCACCGCCTCTTCCAGGCAGGGGTTGTTCTGCCGGGCTATGAGATGCCCCAAAAGCTCGCTGTCGGTTTCCGTCTGGAAAATGGCTCCCTGCTCGGCCAGCTCTTCGCGCAGCCGGGCACCGTTCACCAGGCGCCCGTTGTGGGCAATGGCCAGCTCGCCGTGGCGGTAGCGCAGCAGCAGGGGCTGGCTGTTTTCCGGCCCCCGCCCTTCCCCGCTGTAGGCGTAGCGGACATGGCCCAGGGCCAGCGGTCCTGGCAGCTGCTTCAGTTCCTCGGTATCGGGAAAGACCTCGGAGACAAGGCCGGGCCCCTTTTTTAGCCACATTTTCCCACCATCGCCAGTGCCCACGGCAATGCCCGCGCTTTCCTGGCCGCGGTGCTGCAGCGCGTACAGGGCAAAGCAGGCCAGGTAGGCCATGGGCTGATCTTCGGCCCAGCCTCCGCAAACCCCGCAGGCTTCTCTTATGGAGTGGGACACGGGATCGCCTCCCGGTATGCTTTCTCCAGTTGGGCCAACGGCAGGTCCACCAGCTCCCGCGCGCCCGCGGCAATGCGCAGCTTCTCCCCGCCGGCCTGCCCCAGTATCACTGCCGGCACGGCCGCCTCCCGGGCCAGCGCCTCGAGGCGCGCAGCACTCTCCGGACTCACCGCCACTATTACCCGCGTGGGCCCCTCTCCGAAAAGGCTCAGCTCCGGCCGCTCGGTGGCGGGCAGCTTTACCGCCGCGCCGCGCCTTCCCCGGAGGCAGCATTTCGCCAGGGCCGCAGCCAGTCCGCCCTCCGACAGGGCCCGTGCACAGCGCAGGAGCCCTTCTCCGGTAAGGCGGCGCAGCAGTTCCAGAAGCCGCCGCTCCAGATCCAGGTCAATAGTCGGCAGCGCCCCGGCAACCCGGCCGCGGCAGCTTTTCAGGTACTGGCTGCCGCCGAGGGTGACGGAGTCCGCTCCCAGCAGGTAGAGCAGGTCGCCGTCTTCGCTGAAGCCCGTGCCGCAGCGCTTCGCCGCATCTTCCAGCAGCCCCACCGCCCCGATGACCGGCGTGGGGTAAATAGCCTCGCCGTCCACCTCATTGTAAAAGCTCACGTTGCCGCCGACAACGGGCAGCGACAGCGTGCGGCAGGCGTCAGCAATGCCCTCTACCGCCTGCTTGAACTGCCAGTATACCTCCGGCTTTTCCGGGCTGCCGAAGTTCAGGCCGTCGGTAATGCCCAGCGGCTCCGCCCCAGCGCAGGCCAGCAGGCGCGCTGCCTCGCAGACGGCAAAAACCGCCCCGCGGTAGGGATCGAGGAATACCTGTCGCCCGTTTCCGGCCACGGCCACGACCATAGCCCGCCCCTGCGGCAGCGGCAGCAGAGCAGCGCCCTCATCGGCTTCCACTCCCTGTCCTCCGGCGCAATGGGCCATCCATGCCCTTCCGGCCACGTCGGGGGAGCTAAGAATCTTTAAGAGCGCGCCGTTGAAATCCTCCTCCCGCGGCAGCTCCAGGGGGTCAAAGGAAGCCAGCTCGCGGAAGTATGACGGCTCACGCGAGGCGGGATCGTAGACGGGAGCGCCTTCGGCCACGCTTTTCGCCGGCACCCGGGCCACGGTCTCCCCGTGGTGCTTAACCGTTACCATGCCGTCGCCTGCAACCCGGCCGATGGCCTCGCAGTAAAGCCCCCGCCTGGTGAAGGCCGCCGCCACCTCCGCCTGCTTCTCCGGCTCCACGATTAAAAGCATTCGTTCCTGCGACTCCGAGGTGAGGATCTCGTAGGCGGCCATCCCCTCTTCACGCAGCGGCACCAGGTCCAGGTCCAATTCCATCCCGCTGCCGGCGCGGGCCGCTGTCTCGGTTGAAGCGCAACTCAGCCCGGCGCCGCCCAGGTCCTGCACTCCCACGACGAGGCCCTTTTCAATTACCTCCAGGGTCGCCTCCATCAGCGCCTTCCCCAGGGCGGCATCGCCCACCTGCACCGGCGGGCGCTCCTCTTCCTCTATCTCCGCGGTTAGCTCCACCGAGGCAAAGCTGGCGCCGTGGATGCCGTCACGGCCCGTTGGGGCTCCAGCCAGCAGGACCAGGTTTCCTTCCCCGGAGGCCCGTCCTCGCACGAGCCGCTCCACCGGCAGCAGCCCCACGCACATGACGTTGACCAGCGGGTTGCCCCGGTAGCTCTCTTCAAAGTAAATATCGCCCCCGGCCACGGGAATCCCCGTCTCCCTGGCATACCAGGCCATTCCGGCAGCCGCCCGCTCGAAGAGGTAGCGGCTGCGCCCATCTTCCAGCGGCCCGAAGCGCAGCGAGCCGAGCAGGGCCACCGGGCGCGCCCCCATGGCCACGATGTCGCGGATAATCCCCCCCGCCCCCGTGGCCGCGCCCTGGAAGGGCTCCACCGCGGTGGGATGATTGTGGCTCTCGATCTTGAACGCCGCCGCCAGGCCGCCGCCCAGGTCAACCACGCCGGCGTTCTCCCCCGGGCCCTGGAGCACGCGGGGGCCTGTTGCCGGCAGCCGGCGCAGCGCCGCGCGGGAATGCTTGTAGCTGCAGTGCTCCGACCACATGACGCTGTACATATTCAGCTCCACCAGGTTCGGTTCGCGCCCCAGTTCCCTTTTAATGCGCTCGTATTCCTCACCCGTAAGCCCCAGCTCACGCCAGGGCTGTTCGTCCTTGGACTTCATTGCTTTTCCTGCCCCCCCAATATGAATATCACCAGCACTGCCGTCTTATTGTAGAATTCTTCTTTGGAGCCCTTTTAATTATGGCCCGCCTCCTAACCTTGTTACGAGGGCTTCTCCCCGCCGGCCTTTAAAATCTCGGATTTATAGCGGTGAAAGCCGAGACGGCGCAGGCGCTCGTCTTTCTCTTCCACCTGTGCTGCCAGCTCCTGGCGATAGCGGGACAGCCGCTCCTGCAAATCCTTGTTTTCCAGGGCCAGGATCTGCACCGCCAGGAGACCGGCATTGTAAGCGCCGTTTACCGCCACCGTGGCTACGGGCACACCGCGGGGCATCTGCACAATAGCCAGGAGGGAATCGAGACCCCCCAGCTGGGGTGTAGATACTGGAACCCCGATTACCGGCAGCACCGTGAGCGCGGCAATCACCCCCGGCAGGTGAGCGGCCCCGCCGGCGCCGGCGATAATCACCTTCAAGCCCGCCTCCGCGGCGCCCCGCGCATAGCGAACCACCTTCTCGGGATGGCGGTGCGCGCTGGCGATAACCGATTCATAGGCCACCTCGAAGCGCTCCAGCGCGGCGCCCGCTTCTGCCATTACCGGCAGGTCCGAGTCGCTGCCCATGACAATGCCCACTTCCGGCCGCGCAGACATCCCCTCACCTCTTTTCACTGATACTCACACTTCCCCAAAGAGGAACGGGGGAATAATACCCTTATTAAACCTTTAAAGGGGGGCTTTAAAAACCCTTTCGAAAATACTATCCCCTTTCAAAGGAAGCAACAAGCTCTTTCCAAGCTTTCATCCCTTGCTCTAGCCTTGCCCTTCTCCCCTTTTAAAAAGGAGGATCGGGGGGAATTTGAAGAGCAAGCCATGGGGGGTGCCCCGGCAAATGGGGCAGCCCCCATGCAGCTTTCCTTTCTACCCGCCCTAGAAGAAGAAGTGGATCAGGGCCACCACGGCCAGAATATAAACCAGCCAGTGCACCTCTTTCCCCTTGCCGGCAACGAGCTTCACCACGGGGTAGGCGATAAAGCCGAAGGCAATGCCATCGGCGATGCTGTATGCCAGCGGCATGAAAATGATGGTCAGAAAAGCCGGCAGGGCCTCGGTAAAGTCATCAAAATTGATTTTCATGATCCCGCCGACCATGAGCACACCCACGATGATCAGCGCCGGGGCCGTCGCCTGCGAGGGGATCAAGCCCGCCAGAGGGGCAAGGAAGAGAGTGAGCAAAAGCAGCACCCCGGTTACGACCGAGGTGAGCCCGGTGCGCCCCCCCTCGGAAACCCCGGCCGTGCTCTCCACGTAGGTGGTCACCGTGCTGGTGCCCAGCAGGGCGCCGCCCACGGTCCCGATGGCATCGACAAGCATGGCCTGGTTGACGCGGGGAAGCCGCCCCTTCTCATCGAGAAAGCCGGCCCGGGACGCCGTCCCCAGGAGGGTACCCATGGTGTCAAAAACATCGACAAAAAGGAAGGAAAAGATGATGAAGAAAGGAACGGCAAGATAGGCCTTCAGATCCAGCTTCAGGGCAATGGGAGCCAGCGAAGCCGGCAAGCCGATAATATCCCCGATCCCGGTGGGTACTTCCTTGATGCCCATGAAGAAGCTCACCACGGTGGTCAGCAGAATCCCGATTAAGATGGCACCCTTCACCTTGCGGGCCATGAGAATAGTGATGATCAGCAGGCCGATGAGGGTTAGCAGCGGTCCTGGCTGGGTCAGATCGCCCAGTGTTACCTGGGTGGCTTCATCGGCGACAATGATCCCGCCGTTCTGCAGCCCGATATAGGCAATAAATAGGCCTATGCCCGCAGAGACGGCCCGCTTGAGCGTGGTAGGCACAGCGGCGTCTATGTAGCCGATGGCCCGTGTAACCGAGAGCAGTAAGAAAACTATACCGGAAACAAATACCGCACCCAGGGCCGCCTGCCAGCCGTACTGCGGGGCCACAACAAAGGCAAAGAAGGCATTGAGCCCCATCCCGCTGGCCAGGGCAAAGGGATAGTTGGTCACCAGGCCCATGAGAATGGTGGTCAATCCAGCGGAGAGTATTGTCGCCGTCATCACCGCTCCCTTGTCCATCCCCGTGGTGGAAAGTATATCGGGGTTGACAAAGATAATGTAGGCCATGGTCATAAATGTAGTGATCCCGGCGATAATCTCCGTGCGGACGTTGGTATGGTTCTCTTTCAGCTTGAAAAATTTTTCCAGCACGCTGCTTCATACCTCCTCGTGTTTGTTTTTGCTCTAGATTGCCAAAGGAGACGCCTTTTTACTCCTTCTGCAGGAATCACCCCCCAGTTTAAAAGCCCAGGCAAGTAGGCTGCGAGCGAAACCTACCCGCCTGGGCTTTTGTCCCTCCGGTGTAGCGCCCAAGAAGGCTGCCTTTACACAACGCTTCCTTAAGCGCCTGTACCACTCGGACCAGCCTGGCGGGCGAAGCTCCCCGCTTCGCCTCACCAGCGGAACCCTAGGTACACTTTCCCTCGCAATGCAAAATATTAGCATCGCGAGCACTTTTTTTCTTGTCATCTATTTCTTTCGGCACAAGCGGTGAAAATCCTGCAGCGTTTTTGATTTTCTCCCAATAACTATACCAAGTTAGAATCACATTATCACCTTTGCGAAGTTTGAGCACCGCACGTCGGATAAATAACTATACCAAGTTAGAATCACATTATCCCCTGTTTGCCTTTGGCAACGTCTGCCCAGCCCGGTTTACGCCTGCCCGGACATGCCTTAAAATAAATCTAAAACTGCTCGGGAGGCGAGGACATGGATTCCATCTTGGAAATTGTGGCCGGGATGATGGCGCTCTCCGCACGTACCGCCCCGAAGGCCTTGGGCGCGGACTTTATCGAAATCAAAATTTTGACCGGAGCGGATATCAATAAGCTGGCCGACGAAATGGAAAAATACGGGCGGGAAAAGGGCAGGCGCAATTATGATCGCGACGGCGATAATGTGCGCCGCTCCAGCGCCGTCTTGCTGCTCTCCCTTACCGATTCCGAACCCCTGGGGGCTGACTGCGGCGCCTGCGGCTTAAAATCTTGCCGCGAGATGAAAGAGGCTTTTACCGAGGGGGCTGATTTTGCCGGTCCTTTATGCAGCTGGCGTGTCCTCGACCTGGGCATTGCCCTCGGCTCTGCCGTGAAAACGGCCTCTCTCTTCAACGCCGACAACCGCATCATGTTCCGCATTGGTGTGGTGGCGCGCAGAATGGGACTCATTAGGGGCGAGATGGTCATCGGCGTCCCCATCTCCGCCACTGGCAAGAACATCTACTTCGATCGACAGTGATTCAAAAAAAGAAGCGGGAAAACAGAAGCAGGAAAAATATCCGGCACGCCGGGCCGGGAGCCCCCTTTCACATGGGACGGGCGGGCGGTGCCCGGCCCCTACACCGGGCCGGGCATGCTCGACCCATACAAACGATGCCCAATTACCTACCCATTAGTGGGACAAACAGGTACGTCCCTAGTGTCCCGGGTTTATTTAAGCTTCTCTTTGGCCAGGGCCCTGCCGATGAGCAGGCGCTGGATTTGGGAAGTCCCCTCGTATATCTGGAACACCTTGGCGTCGCGCATCAGCTTCTCCACCGGGTAATCCTTGACGTAGCCGTACCCGCCAAAGATCTGGGCGGCGTCGGTGGTCACGCGCATGACCATGTCGCCGCAAAATACCTTGGCCATGGCCGCTTCCTTGGAATTGTCCAGGCCCCGCTCCCCCTTCCAGGCGGCCTGCCAGGCCAGCAGCCTGCCGGCGGCAATGTCCCTGGCCATGTCCGCCAGCATGAACATGACCGCCTGGTGCATGAAGATGGGCATGCCGAACTGCTCCCGCTCCAGCGCATACTGCAGCGCATGCTCCATGGCGCTTCGCGCCACTCCCACGGCGGAGGCAGCCACCCCCGGGCGGGAATGGTTGAAGGTCTGCATGATGATCTTGAAGCCCTCTCCCTCCTTCCCGATACGGTCGGCGGCGGGAACGACCACCTCGTCGAAAATAACATCCCTGGTATCGGCGGCGCGCTGGCCCATCTTGTCCTCTTTTTCTCCTACTGATAAGCCCTCCGCCTCGCGGGGCACGATAAAGGCAGTAATGCCGCGATGCCCCCTTGACCGGTCCACCGTGGCAAAGACAATGTAGTAGTCCGCCACCCCGCCGTTGGTAATAAATGTTTTCCGGCCGCTGATGACATACTCCCCGTTAAGGCGGCGCGCCATGGTGGTCATTGCCGCCACGTCGGAACCTGCTCCCGGCTCGGTTACGCAGAGGGCCATCAGCTTCTCCTCGCGGCAGGCTGTACCGAGATATTTATCTTTCTGGGCTTCGCTGCCGAAATTGACCAGCGGGATTGCCGCCAGGCTGTTGATGGCGATGCAGGAAGAGATCCCGGCACAGGCCGCGGAGAGCTCCTCCACGATCAACAGCTGATCCACCGCGCCGATGCCGCCCCCGCCGTATTTTTCCGGGATGGAGCCGTAAACCAGGCCGGCCTGGAAGGCTTTCCTTACGATTTCGCGCGGATACTCCCCACTGCGATCGTACTGCGCCGCCACCGGCGCTATCTCCTTCTCCGCAAACTCGCGCGCCATCTTCTGCAGGGCTTCCTGCTCGGGAGTCAAGGAAAAATCAATCATGGCAACCTCCTGAAAAAAATGATGGGAGGGCTTTTGGGGCCCATCCCCATTATAGCGCAAAATGGATGTAATTGACTTGCTATTTTAAATATTTAGCATTCAGATTTGTTGCTTTGTTGCCTGCTTGCCGACAGCAATAAAAAGGCAGGAAGCGCTGCCGCTTCCTGCCCGCGCTGCCGGCAGCTGCCTGCCGGCTTTTTTACATCATCGACATGTCGGGGCTGGGCATGTTGTTGTTTTTCTTCTCGGGGATGTCGGTGACAACGGCCTCGGTAGTCAGAAGCAGCCCCGCGATGCTGGCAGCGTTCTGAATGGCCGAGCGCACCACCTTGGTGGGATCGACGATGCCCGACTTGAACATGTTCTCAAACTGGGCAGTAACGGCATTGTAGCCGTAGCCCTGTTCCATGCTCTTGACCTTCTCCACGACCACGGAGCCTTCGGCACCCGCGTTTTCTGCAATAACCCGCAGCGGCTCTTCCAGGGCCTTCCGCACAATGTTCATGCCGGTGAGCTCATCGCCGCTGAGCTCCTTCTCCAGCTTGGCGAGGGCCATGGAGACATTGAGGTAGGCCACGCCGCCGCCGGAGACAATCCCCTCTTCCACCGCCGCACGGGTAGCCGAGAGGGCGTCTTCAATGCGGGTCTTCTTCTCTTTCATCTCGGTTTCCGTGGCCGCACCGACTTCGATTACCGCTACGCCGCCGGAGAGCTTAGCCAGCCGTTCCTGCAGCTTCTCACGGTCGAAATCGGAGGTGGTTTCCTCGATTTGCACGCGAATCTGGCTAATCCGCTTCTTGATATCTTCGGGCTTGCCGGCGCCGTCAACAATAACCGTCTCTTCCTTGCTCACGCGGACCTGGCGAGCCCGGCCGAGCATGCTGAGATCCACGTTCTTGAAGTCAATGCCCACGTCTTCGGAGATAACCTGGCCGCCGGTGAGTATGGCAATGTCCTCGAGCATGGCCTTACGGCGATCTCCGAAGCCGGGCGCCTTCACGGCCACGCAGGTAAAGGTGCCGCGCAGCTTGTTCACCACCAGGGTGGCCAGCGCTTCGCCTTCTACGTCCTCGGCCACGATGAGCAGCTGCTTTCCTTTCTGGACAATCTTCTCCAGAAGGGGCAGCAGGTCCTGAATATTGCTGAGCTTGCGGTCGGTGAGCAGGATGAAGGGCTCATCAAGAACCGCTTCCATCTTTTCCGTATCGGTGACCATGTAGGAGGAGATGTAGCCGCGGTCAAACTGCATACCTTCAACCCATTTCATCTCGGTGGTGAGCCCCTTGGACTCTTCGACGGTAATTACGCCATCCTTGCCCACCTTCTCCATGGCCTCGGCAATGAGCTTGCCGATCTCCTCATCGTCGGCGGAAATCGAAGCCACCTGGGTAATATCTTCCTTGGTTTCCACCGGCTTGCTCAGCTTCTCAAGCTCCTCCACGGCCACTTTTACGGCCTTGTCAATACCCCGCTTGAGGAACATGGGATTGGCGCCGGCCGCAACATTTTTCAGCCCCTCGCGGATAATCGCCTGGGCCAGCAGGGTTGCCGTGGTGGTGCCGTCCCCGGCGACATCCTGCGTCTTGGTGGCCACTTCCCTGACCAGCTGGGCGCCCATGTTTTCAAAGGGATCTTCAAGCTCGATGTCGCGGGCAATGGTAACCCCGTCATTGGTAATCTGCGGCGCACCGAATTTCTTGTCCAAAACCACGTTGCGCCCCTTCGGGCCCAAGGTCACGGTGACGGTGTTGGCCAGGATGTTTACACCCCGTTCCAGCGCCCGGCGGGCGTCTTCTCTATGGATAATCTGCTTTGCCATTATGGATTTAACCTCCTTTTGCTATGCTTGTGGTGCATGCATGCTCATTCTAGCAGCCTACTGGACCAGGGCCAATACGTCGTCCTGCCTCAGGATGAGGTACTCTTCGCCCTTAACCTTCACTTCGGTGCCGGCATAGCGGGAGAAGATGATCCTGTCCCCGGGCTTGACTTCCATCTCGAGCCTGGTTCCATTTTCCAGGACCTTCCCCGGGCCTACGGCAATGACTTCTCCTTCTTGCGGCTTCTCCTTTGCTTTGTCCGGCAAGACGATCCCGCTGGCAGTTTTCTCTTCAGCCTCCAGGACCTTGACCACAAGGCGATCGCTTAGGGGTTTGAGGGTCATGCATATGCCTCCTTTGATAATTTAGTTTTGACCACGTATTAGCAGCACTCGCCATGAGTGAGTGCTAACAATGCCTACAAAAAAATATATCAGAATCAGAAACTGATGCAATCTTAACCTATTCCCGTTTTTTCGCCGTATTATCGCGTAAATAATGTTTATTGCACTATATCTTGTAGGTTCTTTCTATTCCGCCCCCTTTCTCCCTTTTTCCTTCACTATTTGCTAAATTGTAGTATGAGCAATTTAAAATTCCTTTATACGGTAGATCAATGAGACCTCCAGGCAGCGGCAAGGCTGCCCTTGGGCACAAGCTGCAGAAAAAACCCCCCTTTAAGGGGGTGGACAAATAATCAAAGATAATCGCACGGCCGCATTGCCTTTGGGCACGTCTTTTAGAAGCAGCCCAGCTGGCAGCCAATTATCTTTACCTTAAGCTCGTCGCAAAGCCGCCCCACCTCCAGGGGCAGGCAATTAAATTCCTCCGCCAGGGCAAAAGCCTTCTTGCAGGGCAGCTTTTTCTCCTTGGCCTCTTCCAAGATCCGCTCCGCCAGTTTCCCTTTCTTGGCTTCTTCCACTTTTTCTCCTCTCCTTTCTATTTTACAGCCTCTTTGCAAAATTGCCTTTATTTTGCCTGCAAGGGCCAAGCTACTTACAGGTAAATGAGATCGCCGCTCACAGTTCCATCGGGCTTAACATGCAAAATCCCGTATGAAGGCCGCTCCGACCAGCGCGGGTCCACGCAGGATCCGGGATTAAAGATGAGCGTGGGACCCGAGTATTCGCAGAGCGGCTGATGGATATGCCCAAAAATGATGGCCTGCGGCCGGAAGCTCCTGAAGGCTTCCTCGGCACGCTGCCGGGTGGACCGGCGCATTCCGCCGTCGCCGTGAATTAGCCCGATGAGAATGCCGCCTGCCTGGACCAGCTTTTTGCGCTTCAACCGCTCATGCAGGTGCGGCGGATCCATGTTTCCCGCTACTGCCTCCACGGGGGCCAGTGCCTGCAGATCAAGAAGGACGCTCTCGTCAACGAGGTCACCGGCATGCAGGATCAGATCCACCCCTTCCAGCCCTTTAAGCAGCTCCGGCGGCAGGCAGTGCGCCCGGCTCGGCACATGGGTGTCGGAAACTACGCCGATGCGCTGCACCCTCCCCTTTATCTCCACCTTGACAACGGGCTCTTTATCCGCGCTATAAAAATGGGGCAATATATCGCCTCCCGGGTAGCTCAGCCCGATTTCTCCCGCGCAGTCGCTTCAGCTTCTCGCCTTTTTATTTATCAAAAAGAGGAACGGTGGTCAACAAGGCGAATAACTAAACCTGAGGCATAATAAATATAAACATCACGGGGAAAGAGGTCCTGTAACCTTGTTCATTAATTTCTTGAAAGGAATGGCCATCGGCACCGCCTTCATCCTGCCCGGGATCAGCGCCGGGACGGTAGTTCTCCTGCTCGGCTTCTACAAGCAGCTCATAGAAGATTTCTCCGCCCTGCGGCTGCGTCCTTACTTGCCCCATATCTGCGGCGGGGCCGTCGCCGCCCTGGGGGGAGTGAAAATAATCGGCTATCTCCTGGAAAACTACGCCGATATTCTAATGGCCTTCCTCCTGGGCATGTTGGTCGCCTCTCTCCGCGTCATCCTGTTCCATGAAGGCAAATTGGTCAGGCTGCGCCTCCTGCCGGTTTTAATCGGCCTGGCCTGCTTCCTGCTGGTATGGTTCGCTTTCACCAATCCCGCCCCAGGCTGGACCCCCATGCCGGCCGTTTCGCTCCACCACTTCTTTGCCGGCGGCATTGTCGCCGGGGCCGCGATGATCCTGCCGGGTGTATCCGGAAGTTCCACCCTGGTGATCATGAACATCTACGACGATGTCATCTTTGCTGTGAACAAGTGGGAATGGCTGAAGCTGGCCGTTTTCAGCGCCGGGGCCCTTCTGGGCATCTTCGCGCTGTCCCGCCTACTTGCCGCCCTCTTTCGGCGCTACCGGGACGCCGTCTCCCTGGCCCTGGCGGGCCTGGTTCTCGGCTCCGTCCGCTCCCTCTTGCCTTCGACTTTCAGCATTCCTGTTGTTCTCGCCATCCTGGCCGGAGCGGCAATCGTCCTGGCCCTGGCTGTCCCCCGTCCTCCCAGGCAGGATCATAAAACCCTTTCCGGCTAGTGTGAATCAAGGAGAGGGTGACTTTGACTCATGGCCGGGGGCAAAGCCTGGATAAACCCCGCAGCCCGCCCTGCTAATGATCGCCTTTGAAAATTGCTTCCGCTAGGCTCTCCAGGTGGCAGGTCTCATTAATCCGGTTGACCGTGAAGCTCTCTCCCGTGCAGGCAAGAACATTGATCGCGCAAGGCGATTGGGCAATCATCCAGAACTTGCTTTCGTCCAGCCCCAGGGCCGAAAGAATGAGCAGCTTCAGGACCACGCGGTGGCTGACAATGGCCAGCGTTTCACCGGCATACTCCCGGGACAGCTCCAGCAGCCGCCTCCAGGAGCGCTCCCTCACGGAAGCCAGGCTCTCGCCGCCGGGAGGTTGCCAAAGGTGCGGCGCCTCCTGCCAGTTCCTGAATTCTTCGGGATACTCGCGGGCCACTTCAGCAACAGGACGGCCTTCCCAGAGGCCGAAAGAGGGATCGTTGAAGGCTTCATCCTTAATCACGGCCAAGCCCCTGGTTTCCGCTATCGCCTCGGCGGTGGCATGGGCCCGCGCCAGGGGGCTGCTGTAAACCGCTTTCAGGGGGATTTCGCGCAACGCGGCCGCGGTCCTGCGCGCCTGCATCAGTCCCTTTTCGTTAAGAGGCACATCGATGCGCCCGCGAAAAATTTTCTCCTTGTTCCAGTCCGTTTCTCCATGCCTGACCAGTATAATTGTCGTTGTCCCCATACTGCTTCCCCCAGTCTGCTGCTGATTTCTTCTGCTTGTGCATCTTCTCTTTAAAGTATACTACCCGCACAAATGCTTGACAAATAAAAACCGCGCCTCAGGCGGGGCTGGAAGCCCGCTCTTGCGCAATTGTACGGTGATAGGTGAGAAGTTTGAGGCGAGAATTCCAGATCAGTAGCCAAATAAAAAAGGGCTGCCCCTGGGGACAGCCCCGTTCATTTTCTTTGCCCTATTCCTTGTAGCGCGGAATATCAAAGCTTAGGGTATAGGTATCGATGAGGTCATAGAGGCTCCTGATGCGCCCGACCTGCTTCGCCGCCCAGCCGATGTCGGTGGCATACTGGTGGACGCCCGGGTTGTTGGGATTCCAGCGCATCTTGTAGAGAGTGTTCTGCATATGGGTGGGATGGTTCACGTACTGCTCGGAAGCAAACTTGGCCCCGCCCAGGATGGCCGCTTCGGGGGTAAACCAGCGCTCCCGGTAAGCCCGCTGGGCGCCGTAGTAGTTGGGATTGCTGTCGTACGCCCCGATGCCGAACATGTTGTAAACCTTGACCGTGTCCTGACCGGGGAAGAGGTCGTCCTCGTCGGGGTAATCAATCCCCTGGGCCAGCGCACTGGTGCCGTTTCCCGTCTCGTGGAGGGCCAGGGAGACCAGGAAGATCTCGTTGATGTTGTTGTTCCGGCTGGCCTCCATGAAAACCGCCCCCTTGCCATTGAGAATTCCCTTTCCGGCCAGGATTTTATCCAGGTCGGCCACCGTGGAGCCGGCGCTCCCGGAGAGGAGCAGGAACTGGAACATGGAAGTGGCGGCGAAAGTGCCTCCCATCTCCTCGGCGTAAAGGCCGCAGATCCATCCCACCTTGCCTCTCACACTGATCTTGTACCAGGTCCCCTCGGTGCCCTGGGCCGTTCCCGCTTCGGCCGGCCCCTGCCCCAGCACGGCATATACCTCGTTGCGAAAGACATAAATGAGGGCGCCGGCGTCATCGGTCAGCTGGGGGCTGGCCGTAGTGGGCCGCTGGCGGAGGCGGACATAGTCTTCCGTGACCCTGATCGAAGGGGCCGGCGTTCCATCATAATTCATGTCGATAAAATTATAGGGATCAAGATAATATTGAACATCTTCTCTTTTGGCATTTTTCCAGCCACCCCCGTAAAGATCCGTCTGCGGCCCCACTGTCATCTGCTTGTCCACCATCCAGGCCAGGGTATAGTTGTAGCGGGTATGGTGGATGGGGAAGCCGGAGCGCACGGCGATAACTCCAATGTGCAGGAGCCGCTGCAGTTCTTTTACCGAGGCAAAGGGCTTGAGCTGCAGGAGCCTTGAGGCCAGCGCATCAAGCTCCTCCGCCGCCAGGCTGTAGCGGCTCAATCCGAGCTCGAGAATGTTATCTTTTTCTGTGAGCAAGTTCTTCATGGCCGCCGTATCGGCGGCTTCGTTGATCGCCTTCAAGGCCACTTCCATGGCTGCTTGAGCTGCCGCAACGGCGGCGTCAAAGACGCTCTTAAACTGCTCCAGGGAGTCAAACCCTCCTGCAGGCCTCCTGGATAGGACCTCTTCCAGCACCGCCGCCTGCTCATAGGCATTCAGCTTGTTAAAGGCGGTTAAATCCAGCCCCAACTCCGCTGCCTTGGAGCGAATCAGCGCTTCCAGGTCGGCGGCATTTTGGGCGTTGTTCACCGCGGCCAAAAGATCGCCCACCGTTTCAACTATTTTCTTTGTATATTTTAACTTGCCGTCGCTCTCCAGGGTTACCACATAAACCTCTGCAGGCATGACTGCCTTTTTGGCCTGGCTGCTGGAACAGTATTCGTTGGGATCGAAACTTTTATTGTTTAGCAGAGCTTTGGCATAAGCCTTTACAACATCATCAAAATCAACATAGCCGTTTTTATCATCAAGAATGGCACACATGGTTTTTTTCATGTAATCTGAAAACAGGGGTGAAGGATATCCCAGTAGCTGTTTCGCGTATGACTTCAATAGGGCATCAAAGTCGTACTCGTAATGCTTCCCATCGCTACCCTTAGCAACATATCCCGTGATTGCAGCTTCAACAGTAGAGCTAGACAGAAGGATAGCCAACACTATCGTAAGAACAATTGCTAACAATTGTAATTTAACGTTTTGTTTATTATCTACTGCTTGTTCCATCCCCTGCTTAACTCCTCACTATTTACCGAACCCTAACCTTGCTTCTCACGGCGTCTTTAGGATCAACGGCGCCGTAAAAAAACCTATCATCAGGATCATAGGTCAATTCTTTATTGCCTACATAAACTTTATAATTCTGAGCATCTTTGTACTTGAGTTTAACAGATACTACCGTTACAGGATGCATTTTTTCGCCAGTTTTAAACACTTCTATTGGATCCATCGTCACCTTAAAGGTCCTGGTGCGGCTGTTGTAGCCTGCCCTGGTTACTTTCACAGTAATGGTGGCGGTGCCTTGCTTAGTTCCAGCCTTAATCTTTAATGTTCTGCCCGACAGCGACACCGTGGCGATGGAGCTATCGCTTGACGAGACCGAAATTGCCGCATCGCCGGGGGACACCGTTAGCGAAATGGTCGCAGTCTGCCCGGGACCCATCACCCGGTTGCTAATCGCGCCTATGCTAACCGCGGGTGTCGCAGGCGTTGAAGGAGCGGCAAGTGCCGGCTCTTCCTTTTCCTGCTCTCCCGTGATTTCCTCGCCGGCCACTTTCGCCTTGATTCCTTTAGCCAGCTCCACGCTGCCCGGGCTCTGCTCGATGGTGGTCCCCTGCGCGTTGATCCGCACCCGCTCGATGGTGCCGCTTCCCGTAACCTCGGCGGCGCCGTTCAGTTCCATGTATTTAACCGCCGCCCCCTGGGCCAGGTGGAGCATCACCGTTCCCTCGGAGGCTTCCACCAGCAGGGTGTCGGTGGTGCCGGCGCCGAATTCAAGAAAGATCCCCCGGCCGCCGGCTGAAACCCTGCCCACTTCTCCGGCAAACTTAAACAGCCCCGGGACGGAAACATGCGCTTCTTTCACCAGGCCCTTTCCGGCTATTTCCAGGGGCGCTCCGGCCGCAAGCAGCTCAATGGCCGCCTCCTCGTTCAGGTGAATCAAGGCCCCTTCAGCCCCCTCGCCGGTAACAAGTTTCTTCACCTGCCCGGCAAGAAGGGTAACCCGGGCCCCTTTCTCCGCCACGGTAATGTTCTCGAAAATGCCTTCCAGCTCCGTTTCGGCCGCCGTTTCAATGAATAGTTCCTTCACCTGCCCTGTCTCGGAAAGCCCAGCGACGGAGAGGCAGGTTTCCCCCATGATGGTCAGCTTCTGGACAACGGTGTTTCCCTTTAGGACTACCCGCACCTTGCCTGTTTCCTTGTTTATCACCAGGTGGTTGAGCACCGCGTCTTCAAAGACAACGGTATTCTCGCCGCCGCCCTGCACCAGGGTCTTTTCCTCCACCGTGACCTTGAAGAAATCTGCACCGCCCTCGCCCACGGCCGCGGTAAGAATAAGATCGCCCGTTATGCGGGTGTTTTGCAACCTGACCCCCGCGGCGCTAATGGTAAGAGAACCTTCCACTACCTCCATGCCCATGGGGCCATAAATGCCCGGTTCTCTAATCTCGCCCAGCTCCTGCAGGCTTATGTAGCCCTTCTTGCCGGAGGCTTCTCCTGGATTAAGTATTAAGTAAATATTTAGACATATAGAGAGCACCAGCAACAGGTGGATCAACTGCGGAAATCTGGAGGCAGGTTTTCTTCTCATGGCAGCCGCGACTCCTCAACTTAATATAATTTTAACAATTACATCTTAGACAGAAAAATACAAAATCCTGCTTATTACGCCAGGAAATTTTTTATATATCTGTTATGAGAAATTATGTAAATTAAAACTGCCCCGGTGTGGCAGCGCTTCCAGTCACGAGCGATCGACAGCAGGTAGCCTGCAGGCTTCGGACATGTTATGATATATTTGCAAGAGATTTTATAATATCTGCCAACGTTGAAGGGGACAACCTTGCGCACTGTTCTTTCTATTTTCGGAACCCGCCCTGAAGCCATCAAAATGGCGCCGCTGGTCCGGACCCTGAAAGAAACTCCCGGGATCAGGGCGCTCACCGCGGTAACAGCCCAGCACCGCGAAATGCTCGACCAGGTGCTGGAGCTTTTTGAAATCAACCCGGAATACGATCTCAACCTGATGAGCCCCCGGCAAACCCTTACCGAGATCACCTGCCGCGCACTGGCGGGGCTGGAGCAGGTCCTGGTCCGGGTCAAGCCGGACCTGGTCCTGGTGCACGGCGATACCACCACCACTTTCGCGGCGGCCCTGTCTTCTTTTTACCACGGCGTTGCCGTCGGCCACGTGGAAGCCGGGCTGCGCACATTTAACAAGCGAAGTCCCTTCCCCGAAGAGCTGAACCGCCGCCTGACCGGATCCCTGGCCGACCTGCACTTCGCCCCCACAGCGCGGGCCAGGGAGAACCTGCTGCGCGAAGGAGTTCCCGCGGAGGCCATCTTCGTCACCGGCAACACGGTTATCGACGCCTTGCAGATGACGGTTCGCCCCGATTTTACCTTCCCCGAGCCCCTCCTCAACCGGATCGATTTCAGCCGCCCGGTGCTGCTTGCCGAGGTTCACCGCCGTGAAAGCTGGGGCGAGCCGCTGGAAGCGATCTGCCGCGCCTTCAGGCGCCTGGTTGACGATCTGCAGCTGCCGCTAATTTTTCCGGTCCACCGCAACCCGGTGGTGCGGGAAACAGTGGAACGGCTGCTGGGCCATCACGAACATATCCATCTCCTGGATCCGCTGGATACGGCCTCCTTTCACAATTTAATGCAGCGGTGTTACCTCATCTTGACCGATTCCGGCGGCATCCAGGAAGAGGCCCCCTCCTTGGGGCGCCCGGTCCTGGTGCTGCGCGATATCACCGAGCGCCCCGAGGCGGTGGAAGCCGGCACGGTCAAGGTCGTAGGCACCGCCGAAGAGTCGGTTTACCGCGCCGCCAGGCACCTGCTGGAGAACCCGGCGGCTTACGAAGCCATGGCCAGAGCCGTCAATCCCTACGGAGACGGCCGCGCCGCCGGGCGAATCCGGGAGGCCATTCTCTATCATTTTGGCCTGCGCCCCCACCGCCCGGCTGATTTTGCCCCGGAGAAGCAGGCCGGTTATTAACCGCGGGCCTCAGCTGTTCAGGGCTCCTGCCTGATCCCGGCCACCAGGGTATACACGAGCTGTTCCAGCAGCTTCCGGTAATCCTGGGATGAAATTTTCAAGCTGGCTGTCCCCCGCAGCAAAGTGGCGCGATGCCTCTCCAGGGCAATGGCACCGTCGCGAAGGCGTTTTCGTACAGTTTTCAAGGTATAATGGCAGGGGAGGCGGTGTTCCCCCGGAAGAATGATTATGGAGCGCACCTTTCCCTGCTCCTTCACCTCCAGCAGGTCCACCACCGCGGAGGGATTCACGTAGCTGTGGCATCCGTCATTTTTACCCACCGCCTCTCTCGTCTTAAGCGGCACCAGGACCAGGCTGGGTGAAAGCGGCAGCGGCAGCCCCTGGCTGTAATGCAGGTACTCGCCCTGGTTGCGGCGGGCCGCTTCCAGGTCCACGCTGAACAGGCGCGCCAGCCGGCGCAGGTTCCATTTCACCGTGCGATGATCTTCGAATACCTCCCCGCTGGAGACATATATTAGAGTGGCGTTGGCACCATCGCGGTTGTAATAGGGAACAAGAGCGGCCAGGCAGTCTTTCCAGCGCTCCATGAGCTCACCCCGTTGCCCGCATGGATTGCGGCCCGGCGGAGGCGCACTTTCCGGACGGGCCGTCTATCTTTATTGACGCCGCCCCGGCGACGGGCACTGCAGGCAGGAAGCAGGAGGCAGGATTATAGAGGCAGGAAGAGGACAGCCCAGGGGCAATAAGCCATGCTGATCAGCCCGCCTGCCCAGTCCGCGAAGGATCTTCCCGCTGGGTGGCAAGTTTTAAACATGCATAAGCAACTATGGCCCGATTTAAAATAAAAAAAACAGCCGGGAGGTTTATGCTGATGCCGCTTATTCCCTACGAACCCCTGCGTTACCTTGAAGGCGCCCGCAGCGAAATGGAGCGCCTATTCAGGGCGCCCTTCTTCCGCGAGGAGCCGCGGATCGATATTTACGAAAATGACCGTGAAGTGATTGCCTCGTGCGAAATCCCGGGCCTGCGCAGCAAGGAAGATATCCACATCGAGATTGGCGACAGCATGCTCACTTTGGGAGGCACAATCAGGCGGGAGCACGAGGTGAAAGATGAAAACGTGTACCGCCAGGAGCGCTACTGGGGCAGCTTCCGCCGCAGCGTGCCCCTACCGGCCCCGGTCATAGCCGAAGAATCGAAGGCCAGCTACCGCAATGGCGTTCTGGAAATTGTCATGCCCAAGGCCGAACCGCAGCCGCGGCGCAAAAAAATCGAGATCGATTTTCATTGAAAAGCCGTACTGTGTAGTAAAATAACTGACCGGCGGGCTAATCCCGCCGGTCAGTTTCAACCTATAGGAGTTTCGAATTCATCCGAGGGCAGTACTGGCGGCTCTTCCGGCGGCTTCGGAAGCTCTTCCGACGGCCCCGGAATCTCTTCCTGCGGCTCATCTATGATTGGCGGTGGCAAAGCCGGCGTCGGCCGCAGCGGAACATCAATGCCGAAAACTTCCTTTATTATCTCCACCCTGCGCTTTTCATTAATCACCACGTAGGAGACATTTTGCCCGTTGCGAGCGGCAAGCTGGACACTTCCGGGGAAGACATGGGCGCTGATATCTTCCGGATCAAGCCTCAGCCCAAATATGGCCAGCTGGGCAATCTGCCCCAAACTGAGATTTGTCTCCACGTTCTTTTGCACCGACCGGTAAATGGCGGGAATGTCCTTGAGCTGGCCCCGCGCCTTGATCTGGCGAAAAGCCTCAATGAGGATTTCCTGCTGGCGGGAAGCACGGCCAAAATCCCCACCCACACTGCGGTCGCGGACATAGTAGAGGAATTTCCGGCCGTCCAGGAGCTGGTAGCCCTTGTCAACCAGCAGCCTTCCCGTTCCATACTTGGTTCGGATGGGATATTTTACGTCAAAGTAAACCCCGCCCACCTGGTCCACGATCTCCACCACGCCTTCCATGTCCACGGCCACGTAGTAATGGATGGGGATACCGCCCAGGAAATCTTCAATGGTACGGATGGTTGTTTCCATGCCGGCTTGATGTTTATCCTTGCCCGCCGCTGCCGCTTCATGATAGCCGTACATGTAGGCATGGTTGATCTTGTCGTAGATCTCCGTTCCCGCAATCTTCACGTAGCTGTCGCGCGGAATGCTGAGCAGCGCCACTTTCCGGTCTTCAAAATCAATGGAGGCAATCATGATCGTATCGGGCCGGAAAATATCACTAGATTTGCCCCTTATTTCATCACGGTCAAACCCGAGCAGAACAATATTAACCCTGTCTGTGTCAAATTTTCCGGCAGCGGCCGCGCCACCAGGATTGCCTGATTTATTAAAGAAATATTTGGAAAAAAACAAAAAAGCTGCAGTAAAGGATAACAGCGCTAGCGCCAGCGTGATTACCGCGACCTTAGTCGCCAGCTTAAGCCTGCGTTTTCTCATAGTTGCCACTTTCCTTATCATTCTAACTTAGTCTAACCCCATGGACTAATTATATTATCATTCCCCTAAAAGTCAATTTTATTAGCTAGCGACGGCGCTTAACCCCAGGCTATATTTCTCCGGTGCCTCGGGCCGGTAAAGCAGCTGCGCTGCATTCCCCAGCAGAACTATTCTTAAAATCAGGCAGCACGGTGCGAATCAGGGCAATTACCTCTTCACCTGGAGGGTTCCAGCCAGGCTGGGAGATATGATTCAGAAAACGCCTTAGCTTGATCTCTGAAAAATCATTGTTCGGCCTGGCCATGAAGATGCTCTGGTGAATGGTCGCTTCAATTTCCTCCCCACTGGTGAGAAGTTCTTCATGCAGCTTCTCCCCCGGCCGGATCCCGGTAAAAACAATGGGTATATCCTTGTCGGGCTGGTAGCCGGCCAGCCGGATCATGCGGCGGGCCAGGGAAACGATTTTCACGGGTTCGCCCATGTCCAGGATGAAGATCTCTCCGCCACGGGCCAGGGCCCCGGCCTGGATCACAAGCTGTACCGCTTCCGGTATGGTCATGAAATAGCGAGTCATCTCGGGATGGGTTACCGTCACCGGCCCCCCTGCGGCAATCTGCTTCTTGAACAGCGGGACCACGCTTCCCCTGCTGTCGAGAACGTTGCCGAATCTCACCGCAGCAAAGCAGGTCCGGCTTGTCCGCGCCATCTGCTGCACCACCATCTCGGCGATGCGCTTCGTTGCCCCCATGATGCTGACCGGATGAACGGCCTTGTCGGTGGAAATAAGGATAAAGGACTTGGCAGAGCATTCATGGGCCGCCCGGGCCGCGTTGTAGGTGCCGAGGACATTATTTCTAACCGCTTCGGCAGGACAATGTTCCATCAGGGGCACATGCTTGTGCGCCGCTGCGTGAAAGACCACCTCGGGACGGTATCTTTGAAAAACCTCGTTGAGCGCGGCGCTGTCCTTGACATCGCAGATAAGAGGTATGATCTCCAGGTCGCGGAACTCCATGGCCAGGTCCTGGTAGGCTTCATAGATGCTGTTTTCCCCGTGCCCCAGCAGGAGCAGCTGCCGCGGCTTAAACCTGGCCGCCTGGCGGCAGAGCTCAGAGCCGATGGAGCCGCCCGCCCCCGTTACCAGGACCACCTTGCCCACAAGGTAGCCGGCGATGGAATCCAGATCCACCTCCACCGGCTCGCGTCCGAGGATATCCTCAACCCTGACCTCGCGGACCTGGCTCACCGAAACGCGCCCGTTGATCAGCTCGAAGATGCCCGGCAGTATCTTCAGCGAAGTCGGGGTGGTCTGGCAGATATCTACAATCTCTCCGATAACCTCCCGCGAGGCGGAAGGGATGGCGATGATGATCTCATCAACGTCGTATTCCTTTACCAGCCGGGGGATATCCTCGCGGCCGCCCAGCACCGGCAGGCCGAACATGCCCATTTTTTGCTTGGAGGGATCGTCGTCAACAAAGCCTACCGGGATGAGGTTGTCGCGGTACTGCCGCTGTTTCAGCTCTCGGACCAAGGTCGCTCCGGCGTCGCCGGCGCCGACAATGAGGACATGCTTCTCCTCCCCCAGCTTCCTGTTTTTAAACAAAATGCCCCGCAAAAAGCGCCAGGAGAAGCGGGAGAAGCCAATGAGCAGAACCGTGGCCATCCAGTGCAAGGCCGGAATGCTGCGGGGAAGCAAAAACATACCGTTCTGCACAGTGGTGAGAAGAATTAAAAAGTTCGCAACAGTGCCCACGGTAACCGAGGCAGTAATGGAGAACAGCTCGCCCACGCTGGCGTACTGCCACAGCCGGTTGTAGAGCCCAAAAAAGTAAAAGGAGAGCAGCAGCACAGCTGTAAAAAAGGGAACCAGCTGCCTGTAGGCGAGCAAATATTTAGCGGGAATTATACCGTCGAAACGCAGGTAAAGAACAATATATAGTGCCGCGCTGACAAGGACCGCGTCTATAAAAACCAACAACAGTCTCCAGCGGGTTCTGCTCATATTATCATCTTCTTAGGTTCAAAATTTAAAAGTTAACTTCGACAAAAATTGCCTTCTTCCTTTTTTATAAAGAGGTCCGCGTTATTCAAGGGCCTACAAGGATTCCTCTATAGCCTCTTTTAAGCATTGAACCACGTAAGCCACCTGCTCTTCCCCAAGCCCGGTGAAGAAGGGCAGGGCCAGCGTTGAGCGGGACACCCGCTCAGTAACCGGAAAATCGCCCTCGCGAAAGCCAAAAAGGTTCCGGTAAAAGGGCTGCAGGTGGATGGGGGTGAAATAGGGCTTGCACTCCACCCCGCGCTGCTTCAGCAAAGTCATCACCCGTTCCCGGCTGATCTTCTCATCCAGACGGATCACGTAGACGAACCAGCTCATCTCCACGTCCGGGGAAATGTAGGGCCGTATCACTCCGGGCACATCTTTCAGCATCAGGTTGTAGGCCTCCGCCACCGCGGCACGCTTAGCCAGTATCTCAGGCAGCCGCTGCAGCTGGGCCAGCCCCAGGGCGCAGGAAAGCTCGTCCAGGCGGTAATTAAAGCCCAGCCTTTCATGATCCAGCCAGCCCCCTCCTTCGCCGCGGCCCTGGTTGCGCATGCTGCGGCAGAGGCAAGCGACCTCTTCGTCATCGGTCACCACGACCCCGCCTTCGCCCGTGGTGATCTGCTTGTTGGGGTAAAAAGCAAAGACGGCCCCGTCACCAAAGCTGCCGGCGGGGCGTCCGCGGTACTGCGCCCCGATGGCTTCGCAGGCGTCTTCAATTACTTTCAGGCCGTACCGCTGCGCAATCTCCATGATGGAATCCATGTCGGCCGGCTGTCCGAAGACATGTACCGGCAATATGACCCTGGTACGCGGCGTGATGGCCTTTTCGATGAGCCCCGGGTCAATGTTTAAGGTCTGCGGATCAATATCTACAAAAACGGGCCTGGCCCGCTCAAAGAGGATGCAATTTGATGAAGCAATAAAGCTGAACGGCGTGGTGATCACCTCATCGCCCTCGCCGACGCCCAGTGCCCGAACAAGCAGGTGCAGCCCGCTGGTGCCGCTGTTTACGGCGATGCCGAAACGCCGCCCGGCCAGGGTGGCCACCTGCTGCTCAAATGCTTTCATTTGCGGCCCCAGGGCCAGAAATCGCGATCTCAGCACCCCGATCACTGCTTCTATTTCTTTTTCTGTAATGTCTGGAGATGATAGAGGTATAAACATTTTTTTCTCTCCCAAATGTTGTATTTAATTTAACTAACCCACTATCTCATTCTATTATAATTACAATATAGGGAATTCAATAATTTCCTGGCAACTGAAAAAAACGCCTTTGTTCGGCAGATCTGAATATTTATCAGAAGCAATGCGTCCAACACCTTTGAAACCGTAGTCGCCGAGTAAATTACGGATGGGCACCTAAAACCGTGAACATATTTATTGCGTCAACTCCTTATACATCTGTAACAGTTTTTCGGACTCATTATCCCAGTTATAATACTCGACTACGGCCTTCCGGCCTCTTTCACCCATGGCTTGGGCCTCTTCCGGATGCTGCAAAAGCCAGTAAATAGCTTTCGCTATATCATCCGGTTTTAATGGATTTACAAGCAAACCACACCCTTCTCCTTCAACAATCTCCCTCCAGAGGGGAAAGTCAGAGGCAACCACGGGAATGCCAGCAGCCATATATTCAAACATTTTTACTGGGTAGCTTTCTACGTAATTAGTTGTTGGATGAAGGGTTACTAAACCTACTCTTGCCTGCGATAACACCTTTTTTATCTCTTCTCTCGACTGCCAACCCAAGTAATCAACACGTTTCCATCCAGTTAACTGCTGTACATCCTTCTCCAACTCTGGAGGACTGAAAGAGCCTGCCAACAATAGCCGTGCTCCTGCCTCAGCTGGAAGAAGGCCTATCGCCCGCACCATCTCTTCAAGGCCCCGTTGCATAGAAATGCTCCCCACGTAAACCGCAACATGAGGACGTTTGCTATACAAAATAGTGTCTGCTTCCACCAGTTCACCTAAAATAGGAAAATTTTGTACCAGCACGATCTTGGGTTTATAAAAGTGGCGAGCAATGGCAGGTGTAGCTACTACTATCCGGTCAACAACTCGTGCCCCAACCATTTCAGCAAATTTAGCGCACCAAGCTGTTATCGGCCGCAAATATCTTGGAATCCAATGCTTGTTCAATAACTGTTTTGGTAAATCCTCATGCACATCATAAATAACCCTTGCTCGCGTGAACAGCTTGAGCAGAACCCCGATTAACAGCAACTCCGGATCGTGAAAATGATAAATATCAGCCTTTTCACGAAGCGCCAGGCGAAAGGCGCGCCAAGTCAAACCGAAGATCCGGGATAAGCGGTTCCGCGGTCTGGGCAAAGCGACAATCTTTACTCCATCCACAGTTTCATCCTTCGACCATTGAGCAATTAACGTCACATCGTAACCCGCATGTACCAGTGTCTTGGCCTGCTTATGAAAAATACGGGTATCAAAGGGAGGATGGACAGTGGTGAGAATGCAGACTCTGGCTTTCATTGGGCACCTCTTTATATGTCTTGCCTATTATGTTCAATATTTTTAAGGTGAAACTTTTCTTGGTAAAACCTTAATAGCTTGGCCGCTTCTTTATTCCAGTTAAAACGATCTTCTACAGCTTGCTTGCCGCGCTGCCCCATTGCTTCAGCCTCATCAGGATGCGATAGCAGCCATTGAATAGCGCGTGCAATTGCCGAAGGATCTTTAGGATCAACCAGCAAACCGCAACCTACACCCTCAACAATCTTTCTCCAGAGAGGAAAATCAGAAGCAACCACGGGAATACCGGCAGACATATATTCAAAAAGCTTTACAGGGTAGCTTTCGAGGTATTTGGCGACAGGGTGAAGAACTACAAGGCCCACACGGGTTTTCGAGAGTATACTTTTTATCCCTTCTCTAGATTGCCAGCCGAGGTAGTCAACTTTCTCCCATCCCTGTAAGCGGCTCAGCTCGTCTTTAAGCTGTAATGGATCAAATGATCCCGCCAGGATTAACTTTACCTTTATATCGTTCGGCAACATGCCAATGGCCTGAACAATTTCTTTAATACCGCGCACCTTTGATAGACCTCCCATGTAAGTTACTATAGGTGGACGGTCAGAATAAGCGATGGGATGATCAATTCTCAGCTCCCCCAGCACCGGAAAGTTTTGCACTACTACGGTCTTTTTTGGGGGGAACCGTTGCGCTATCTTTGGTGTAGCTGCAACTATCCCGTCAAATATAAACCCTGCCAGCCACTCCATAAAAGCATAAGACAGGCTGGCGCCATAACGGATAAAAACAGGAAGCTCCCAGTTCAGCACCTGGCGAGGATAATCTTCATGAACATCATAGACAATTCTGTATCCCTTTATTTTTAACCAGATGGCAGCCGGCAGAAAGAGGGGGTCGTGGAAATGGAGCACCTCTTCCCGGCGAAGGCCACAGTAACGCAAAGCCCTATTTACAAGGCGTACCCGCGGCCAAAACCCGCGTCCCTCCATTTTGCCCAGATCGTGGATTTCAACGTCGTCAACAAAGGCATCGCCTTGCCCATCGGCCACTACGTAGGCACTAAGCAGGCCTGCGTCTCGCAGTGTAGCCACCTGCTTAACCCAAATTCGCGTATCCCACCTCTTATGGCCTATGGTAAGCTGGCGAATTATGGCCGCCACCGCCTTTCATTAATTGGCGGGTTTGGGTCACAGTTGGTGCTGTTCCATTTAGATTGAAAGTAGCCCGCCGCAAGGCCCCAAGCAAGTGCAACATGAGGCCAACCTAGCGACTTGGCAGCTATTACTTCTATGGCGGTTATTAGTCCTAGCATTACCACCAGTTGCGCCTGCCGGTCAAGCTGACGGCCTTGTTTGAAAAATAAGAAGATTGCAATAAAAACTACTATGACCACCAGGGCAGTGTAAATAATAAAGGGCAAAAAGCCGAATGCCTGCCACACAGAAAACAGATTGTGGATATAGCTACCGATGGTACCGCGCACTTCCAGGGTGCCCCCGTAGTCCCCAAATAAAGGTGAAGCGGCTAACCTCTCCATACCCCATTGGAAAAATTCATTTCTAGCCATTAATGAAGTAAATTGTTCCAAATTAAATATCTGAAAGTGGCGAGATACTGTTAGCTTGTCAAGATCAATTATAAGCAATCCTATTGCAGTTAAAATAACGCCCAAAATATAGACCATAGATTGCATTAACGGACTGAGCGTTAAAGACAAGGCAACCGGAAGGAGAATCAAGAAAGTACCAAAATCAGCGCGCGAACCCATAAAAAACAAAAGTGGGATCATGGTCGCTAGGACAGCCAAGCGGGAAAATTTGCTTTTGACTGCCGACCAGGTGAACAATCCGGTAAATAGGGCAGTAGTCGATAAACTCAGGTAAACCCCTTTATATGATGGATCTACTACGTTGCGCAAATCTATCATCATCCGATCCCAATTTATAAAGACTAAACCACAGACAAGCATTGTTATATAAAAGAAGGCAAAAACCTTGTTCCACCGCTCGGGACGTAAATAAAAACCTACAAGGAACAAAAAGGCGTAATCCAAAAGAATACGGCTATAATATTTAAAAAGCACCATACTTCCAGGTGGTCCTGATGCAAAGAAAAAATGAATTCCTGCCCAGCAAAAGCAGTAGAACACGAAATATAAGCAAAAGATTGTAATTAGAGCCGACCATAAATATAACCTGCGGGCGTCACTGGATATAAACATAATTCCCAGTAATACTGTGCATATTAGAGCAAATACGCCAAAAACACCATCCATAAAGCGAGGCAGGTATCCTATAGCAGAAAAATAGCTATAGAGATGCGCATAAGGATACCATATAAAAGCGGCAAGTAAGGCTATCCATTGTACAGGTTTTCTCAATCTGTATAATCCCAAGAGTTCGCACTCTTCCTAAAAAATTATTTATACTCAAGTTTAGGGTTCCATGCACTTCTATATACTCTCCTTAATCATAAACAGATTTTATTCTTTATTAACATCGCTTTCTCTCATAATGGGAAGAATTCGCCATATAGTTAATAATGCCAGCAATGTCAACGTTATAAATAAAAGATAAACATTTCCCCAAAAAGTAATAATATCATAATTTAGAGGAATAGCTCGCTTGATTATCCAAAGTACCGATGCAAATATCATAGATATACCAACTTCTTTTAATAGAATTTTAAACCAAGCCCAAAATATAACACCTACAGAACTTAAAATCCATGCCATCGCAAAAAAATATACCATACCGCTCAAACTAGAATAGAGAATTATAGCTAATATGATATTACCTTGAAAAGCTCCTAAGAGAATACCAATCACACGGGCAACTAGTAACAAGATTTGAAAAACTAAATTTCCACGTTGCAACTCCATAACATTAAACAATGAGGATATTGGGGAAAATACAAATTGCAACACAATCATCGGAATCAATAATTGAACATAAAAACCTGCTTGGCGCCAATGGAAGCCAAAAACCAAAGGAAACAAATCAGGCGCGACAACAGCAAAAACAATTAGCGGTCCTGTGCCAACGCGTACCAATGTTTCAAAAGCTTTAATGGAAACTTCAGCCAGGTAGTTTTCTCGTCGTGCTTCTGCTGCGCTTGAATGGAAAACCTGGCCAATGGAATGACCAATCAATTCCATAGGCATATGAATAATCTTATCGGACAGCATGTAATATCCTGCTACAACGGGCGAAAACATAGCTGAAAATAATACCAGCGGCAATCGCGAACCGGCGGTGTTGGCTAAAGCTGACCAGGTAGAATACAAAGGGAAATTACGGTACCGCCTTGCAGACCAGCGGACCCTTAATAAACGTATTCTTTTTAGCGCAGCACCATCTTCGCGAAAAGCGCCTAGAACAAGGTTAGCCAAGCCAGCAGCCTGCCCCACAATGGTGCCTAGGATCAAGCCTATAGTTCCAGATTGGGCCAATCCAAGGGCAATCTTGGTAACAGCAGAACCAGCGCCTTGTTGAATCTTGGTCCGCGCCAGGCGACTAAAAGCCTGCTTTCGTATGGCCCAGTAATTAAAAACCTGGTAAGCTCCCCCCAGAAATACACCCAAAGGCAGCAGCCAGAGATAAGAGATGAGATAAGGTGTATTGCTCCACCTAACAATCTGTTCGCCGAATAAAACTACCACCAGTCCAGTAATTGCGGCAACTCCCGCCAGGTTGATTAGAGACAGTACCAGAAGGTTGGCTGCCCTGCCATCGCTGCGCGGCAGAGGTATAGCCAGCTCGTAACGCAAACTGGCAACGATCATAATTATTCCCAGGTAAGATGAATAGACTGCGAGAACACCAAAGTCTTCCGGTGAATAAAGCCTGGTAATAACTGGCGTTGTTAAAATAGCAATAGCCTGCCCAACAGCAGTGGCAGTACTGAGCGCCAAGATACCCCGAAAAAAACGACCTTTTGGTAATAAGCGTTTAATCAAATCTTTAAACGTCATTACCGCTTCAACCCAACTCTTTTTTCTTTTATAAGCCGCGCCATGATGGCTCACTCTTTTGGAATTTATAAAGGCTCTTTTCCCTGAAGCGTGCTGATACTTTCTAAGTAAAAAACATGGATGAACCATTAAAATGTCAAGCTGGTACCGCACGCAGGACAATTAAGTGCTCCTGCTTTCTCTGTTTCAATTACATTGCCGCACTTGCAGGCCCAGCCCCTTATTCCAGCCGGGTTGCCGTAGACCACGGCATGATCGGGGACGTCCCGGGTCACTACCGCGCCGGCGCCGACCAAGGAGTAGCGGCCGATGGTGACGCCGCAGACGATAGTAGCATTAGCCCCGATGCTGGCCCCCTTCTTGACCACCGTGGGAATGTAGTCCTCGGCTGTATTGCGGGGATAAGCACTGCGAGGAGTTTTCACGTTGGTAAAGACCATGCTGGGGCCGCAGAAGACATCGTCTTCAAGGATGACCCCCTCGTAGACGCTGACATTGTTCTGGATCTTCACGTTGTTGCCGATCCTGACATTTTTGGCGATAAAGACGTTTTGCCCGATATTGCAGCGCTCGCCGATGACCGCGCCGGACATGACATGACTGAAATGCCAGATCCGCGTCCCGTTCCCAATCTGCACCGGGGGATCGACATATGCCGATTCGTGCACAAAGTAATCTTTTTCCTTTTTGCCTTGAGCGAGGAAGCGGTCGGCCTGCACCAGCACCTCGATTACCTCCTGCCCGTGGCGGCCGCTTGCCAGCGGCTCGGTGCGCCCTTGGATGCATTCCAGGAAATGGCGGGCCTCCTCTTCCAGGGCATCGCGGTCGGCAAAGGGAATCTCGCGGCAGCCTGCATCGTAAATGGAGAGATCCTGGTTAACCCCTTTCTGATGGTGCCAAATCTTGTTCTCATGCTCATCGTAGGTCAGCATCCCCTGTGAGCCCACAATCACCGTCTTCCGCTCATCCTCCGGCCACAGCCAGGAAAGGTGAACGTGGGCCTGCACTTCATTTTCAAATACGAGGTGCACGTGCACATCATCGTCCACCTGCGGCTGCAGCGCCGCTTTGCCGGCAGCGGAAACGCTCTTGACCGGGGCGTCCACCAGTTTGAGCAGGACGGCGATATCATGCGGCGCAAAGCTCCAGAGCACGTTTTCCTCCCGCCGCACCCTCCCCAGCTTGGCCCGGCGCATGGAGATGTAGTAGAGCTCGCCGATCAGCCCCGCGCGGATGGTTTCAATGATCTTCCGCACGGCCGGTTTAAAGAGCAGCAGGTGGCCAACCATAAGGATGCGGCTTCTTCTGGCAGCAAGGGAATTGAGTTCCGCCGCCTCCTCCACCGAAAGGGTCATCGGTTTTTCCACCAGCAGGTCCTTTCCCGCTTCCAGCACCGCTCGGGAGACTTCAAAATGCGTCGGTGCCGGCGTGGCCACCACCGCCCCATCGATGCCCGGATCGGCAAGGGCATCAAGGTGGCTGCGGTAGATCTTGATGCCCGGATATTTTTTCATGATCGCTTCGTGGAGCGCTGCATTGGCCTCGGCCACGGCACCAAGCGCTCCCAGGCGGTGAAAAACCCGCAGGTGGTTTTGTCCCCATTTTCCGGCGCCGATAACGAGGATGGAAGGATGCCGCTTCATCTATAGTTCAACCTCTCGCTGTTGTTTTTGTTTATAGCAGGACAACCTTGCCTTCCCGCCCCGCTATTCCCTTGGTCGCATTTCTCGTATCGAGAATGACGGGGGCGTTTTGGACCAGCATGCGGTAATCGATGGAGGAATGATCCGTGGTGATGACCACCAGATCTACTCCTTTTACTGTTTCTTCCTCCAGCGGTACGGAACGGTAAAGCCGCCCGTTGAGCTCGATCTCATCCACGTGGGGATCATGATAGAGCACCTCGGCCTTGTCTTCCAGCAGCAATTCGGCTACCCTTATGGCCGGCGATTCACGGCAGTCGCCGAGATCTTTCTTGTAGGCCATGCCGATAAAAAGTATCTTTGACCTTGAAACCGCCTTCCCAACCTCATTAAGGGTGCGGTGCACCTTCTCCCTAACGAATTCAGGCATGCGCCGGTTGATCTCCCCGGCCAGCCCGATAAAGCGGGTGGTAAAACCGTATTCGCGGGCCTTCCACTCAAGATAATGGGGATCAATGGGTATGCAGTGCCCCCCCACGCCGGGACCCGGGTAGAAGGGCAGGATGCCAAAGGGCTTGGTGAAGGCGGCATCGAGGACTTCCCATACGTTCAAGCCCATCTTGTCGCACAATATGGCCAGCTCGTTGACGAGAGCTATATTCACGGCGCGAAAGGTGTTTTCAAAAACTTTGACCATCTCCGCCGCCCGGGCGCTTGACACGGGGACGACATGTTCAATGGTCTGCTCATAGAAAGCCTGGGCCACTTCCAGTGAATGCGGCCCCACCCCCCCGACGACCTTGTTGGTATTCTTGGTCGTATAGCGCTTGTTCCCCGGATCGACTCGCTCGGGCGAGTGGCACAAGAAATAATCCTCCTCCACTTTCAAGCCCGATCTCTGCAGAAGCGGCAACAGGACCTCTTCGGTGGTGCCTGGGTAGGTAGTCGACTCCAGGGAGATTAACTGCCCCGGGCGCAGGTGCCGGGCAATATTTTCCGTCACGCTGATTACATACTGCAGATCGGGAACCTGGTTCCGCGTCAGGGGCGTGGGCACGCAGATAACGATCACGTCGGCGGTGCTTGCCAAGCTGAAATCGGTAACCGCTTTAATCAGGCCCTTTTGAACCAGCGGCTCCAGCTCGCTGCTCGGCACATCGGTGATGTAGCTTATTCCGGCATTAACCTGCTGCGCCCGCCTGGGGTTCTGGTCTATGCCGATAACGGTGAAGCCCACCTTGGCCTTTTCCACGGCAAAGGGAAGCCCCACGTAGCCGAGGCCCACTACGCAGACGCGCGCTTGCCGGCTCTTGATCTTTTGGATTAGGTCCTCTTTTATCCGGTTAGCCGTTGTTGTATTAGTAGCTTTTGTCATGTCATCTACCAGCTTTCTACCGTTTAAAGAATTCGATGATGGCTTCGGCAACGATTTTCACTTCATCGTCGGTAAGCTCAGGGAACATGGGCAGGGAGAGAACTTCACGGGCTGCCCTTTCGGCCACCGGAAAGTCCCCTTCCTTGTGTCCATAGGAGGCGAACACCTTCTGCAGGTGCAGCGGCTGGGGATAGTAGATTGTCGAGCCGATGCCGCGCTCCTTCAGCCATGCCTGCAGCTTGTCCCTTTCCCCTGCCTGGATGGTATACTGGTGGAAAATATGCTCCATCCCCTCCGGCACTGACGGCAGCCTGAGCAAGCCCTCTTCTGCGAGCCCTTTTAGCAGTTGGCTGTAAAGAGAAGCAATGGAGCGGCGGCGTTCGTTCCACCGGGACAGGTGCTCTAGCTTTAATTTTAGCACCGCCGCCTGGAGCTCATCCAGCCGACTGTTGACCCCCAGCAGTTGATGGTAATATTTCGGCCTGGCCCCGTGCACCCGCAGCAGCCTCACCTTGTCGGCCAAGTCGGGGTTGTCCGTTACCACCATCCCCGCGTCGCCAAAGGCGCCGAGGTTCTTTGTGGGAAAGAAGCTAAGGCAGGCAGCATCGCCGAAGGAACCCACCTTCTTCCCCTTGTATGCGGCCCCGATGGCCTGGGCGGCATCTTCAATTATTTTCAAGTTGTATTTTTCGGCCAGCGCCACTATCGCTCCCATCTCTGCCGGGCATCCATAGAGATGAACAGGCAAAATGGCCCTGGTCCGCGGTGTTATTTTAGCTTCAATAAGCGCCGGGTCCAGGTTCCATGTGGCGGCATCGATATCGACAAACACCGGCCTGGCCCCGGTACGGGCTATGGATCCGGCTGTGGCAAAAAAGGTAAAGGGCGTGGTAATCACTTCGTCGCCGGGTCCGATACCAAGCGCCAGCAGCGCAAGATAGAGCGCATCGCTGCCATTGCCCACGCCTATGCCAAATTTAACTCCGCATAGCCGGGCCACCTCTTTTTCAAAGGCGCTGACGTTTTCGCCTAGGATGAATTGCCCCCGTTCAATTACCGAAGCCAGGGCTTCCAATAATTCATCTTTCAGTTCCGCGTTTTGGCGGGTCAGGTCAAAGGAAGGTATCTGGACAGGCTTGGAACAATTTGGCACCGTTCATTACCCCCGCATGGATTAATGATAACCTTTATTGTTCATCTGCTTCTTGGTGAAGAGCAGGATTGCTGGACAAAAAGTAATGGCGGGCGAAGACGACCAGGACGGAGAGCATCAGGCCCAACAGCACGGCAGCGGCAAGGTATAATTTGCTCTTGCTGGGAACAGGAGCGGCCGTGTCATCTTGATCATTTACCCAGAGGTCAACGTCCACGGGAGGGTTCTCCTCCAGCTCCTTTAAGTCAAAGTTGAGGAGCTTCAGCTTAACCAGGCATTCGGCTTTCTCTTCCAGAAGCCGTTTGTAAATCGGATCCTCCTCCAGCAATTCCGTGATTTTTGCATCCCGGGTCTGCAGGTATTCTGCCGCCGCCTCATCAAGGTAGGCCAGGAGGTTTTCGTAGCGCTCCTTTTCCCGCAACACTTGCTTGAAGCGGTACTCGTTCAGCGCCTCTATGACGGCCGCCCCGATGCGCTTAACGGCGCTGATACAAACTTCGGGGTCGGTGTATTCAACTTTAATGTTCAATAAAGTTTCGTTCTTTAAGCTCACCTCTGCCGATCTCGCCAGGGGCCCCGGGTCTTCCGCCAGGCCTTTAACCGCCTCGTTTACGACCTGGTTTTGTTCAATGAGCGTGATTACCTCTTTGCCCTGGATCTTGAAGGAGGACAGGTCAAGAAGCGCGCTATACTCGTAAGCAGGAGTGGTCATAAAAAAAACATAGAAAACGGCAGCAAGAAAAAAGACAGCAGTAATGGCCAGAATGATAAATTTCCCCCGCCAGAGGACTTGGAATATTTCCATCAAATCAATCTCATTTTCCATAATTTACCCCTCGCTTGTGGTTCGATGTTCCGGTGTCCTGCATTCTATTCGACAGATTTTTTATAATCCCTTTTGCAGTAATTGGGAGTCATAATTTTGGCAGGAGGCAGGGTGGCAGTCTTTCCCCACGGCGGGAGTTGGAAGGATAGCCGGCTAGCGCGGGGCCGGGAAAAACATCTGGCCGCTGCATCACCCGCGATAACTTTTAATTCAGCGATGCCCGGGTTACCGAAGCCAGCTTGGCCCGGACAATCAAGCGGTGTGTGCCGCGGACATTTTTGGGGTGGCAGGTCTGCAGGGTCAAGGCGGGATAATCGGTGGAGTCGATAACACTCCAATCATCAGGCTGAACAATCCTAACCCACTCGGTGCGGTAAATAAAGCGATAGCCTTCTACGTCGAGGTAGATCTCGTCCCCTTCTTTAAGCTGATCCAGGTCGGTGAAAAAGCCCCAGCGGGAGCCGCGATGCGCCGCAATGGCCACATTGCCCGACTCGGTGCTGGGCAGATCGCTCATCTGGAAATGAACCGGCCCCTTGTCGAGCAGGTTCATATCAAAGACGTCGCCAATCTGCACGATGAGATCCACGTTAATCTTGGGTATGATCAGCCGCATCGGCTGCCTCTCGGTAATGACCACGTGATCAAAGGTGTCCGGGCCTTCGGGGATCTCATAAAAAGTGTCTTTATAAGCCTTCTTGAGCTGCTGCTGATGGTAGAAAACCATTAGTTTTTCATAGGCGGCATAGCCCAGAAGCACCAGCCCGCAGATGATAAAAAAGAAACCCACCCATTGCCATACTTTTTTCCCTGACCTTTTTCCCTTTTCCGCTTCCAAGCTGAAAAGCTCCCTTCTTGCCCACGCTTATTTACCATTCCAATTTTACAATTTACCGCAGCAATATTCAATATTTACCGCTTAAGTCTTTTCGGCCGTCAAGTTTAATGGCGCTTAAGATCTTCCTGTACCCCTGGTAAAGGTTCTCGAAATCAAGCTCATGGGGAAGGATGGTGATCTCCTTGGCGGGGCCGATGATTTGAGCCGTCTCAGCCATTTCAAGGCTGCCTACAATTATCGAGTCGGCCCGGAGGTATGCTTTTTGCGCATAGCGCCGGCGCAGGGAAGAAATTATACTTTTCAGCCCGCCATCCGGGGACTGGATGATGGAGAGGTCAATTTCCCTTATCTCCAAAACCAGCGGCACCTTGTAATAGTTGCTCAGCCGGCATGCCGATCGGGCCACGGCCGTTGGAGGAGACGAGGCCAGCACCAAGTCCGGGTGCGGCAGCCGTCGGCCCTGCCGGTAAGCCTGGCGGGCAAAAAAAGAAGAAGCGCGGCGGCTCTCCCCGCTGTGACCGAGGTTAAAGGAAACTATGGCCATGCCATCCTTCTGCAGCAGCCCAATTTTTTTCTGGCCCAGCGGCAGCTTCAGCTCGGAATTGCCGGTAATAACGGTAACCTGGTGTCCCTCATTAACCAGGCGGCGCCCAATTTCGTAAAAACGCCTTCCCGGGGAAATGCCGTCTATGGCAAAGCACTGATGCAAAATTAAAATATGCAGCTTTGCAGCCTCCTTAAGTCAATCACGCCTCTAAATGGGTCCCTGCGCCTGCACGAGCTTGTAGGCCAGGTTGGTGATATCACCGGCCCCCATTACAATAATGGCATCACCGGGTTGGGCCCACTCCAGGGCAAGGCGGCCCAGCTCATCCATGTCCTCGCTGTGGTAGACTTCTTGCCCCTTAATCTCGCTAATTCGCCGGGCCAGCGCCGCCGAGCTAATCCCTTCGCGCGGCTTCTCGCCGGCGGAGTAGATCCTGTGCAGCAGCACCAGGTCGGCATCGGCAAAGGAGCGGGCAAACTCTTCTAAAAGTATTCTGTCCGGGAATAGCGATGCGGCTGGAAAATGCAGCAAAGCCGCCTGGCGACTGCCCGCGCCGCCTGCAAGGTCACCTTGATTTCGGTGGGATGGTGGGCGTAGTCATCGATGATCTTGACCCCTCTGATCTCTCCAACAATTTCAAAGCGCCGCTTGGCGCCGCGGAAGTCTTTTAGCGCCCCGGCGCACCGTTCCAGGTCCAGGCCCAGCTCTGCAGCCACGGCCAGTGCGGCCACGGCATTGCTCACATTGTGGCGCCCGGGCACCTGCAGAGTCACGGAAGCGACCAGGGGTTCGCCGCGGCGGCAGAAGGTAAAGCTCCCCCCCAGTCCATGTAAAACGATGTCGCGGGCGCCGTAATCGGCCCCGTCCTCATCAAGCCCGTACGTGACCACTTTCCTTTCCACGTGGAGGGCAATGCTTCTCAGAAAGGGATCGTCAAAGCAGAGCACGGCGCAGCCACCCGCGACCAGGTTTTGTAAAAAGGCCTTGTACGCTTCCCGCAGAAGATTGAAGTCATTCTCATAGTGTTCCAGGTGATCGGGCTCCACGTTGGTAATCACGGCCACGTGCGGCCGGTAGCGCAAGAAGGAATGGTCGCTTTCACAGGCTTCCGCCACTAGGTATTCGCTGCGGCCGTAGCGGGCATTGCTCTGGAAAGAGGAGACCACCCCCCCAATGAGGGCGGTAGGATCGAGGCCGCCTGCCTCAAGAAGGAGGGCAATCATCGTGGAGGTGGTTGTTTTGCCGTGGGTGCCGGCGACCGCAATGCCGTAATGGCTATTGATCAGGGCGGCAAGCAGCTCGGAGCGGTGCCAGATGGCAATGCCCCGCCGGTGGGCTTCCTGCAGTTCGCTGTTATCGGCTGGGATCGCCGTTGAATAGACCACCAGGTCGCTTTCGCCGATATTGCCGGGGTGATGGTACAGCTTGATATCTGCGCCCTGCTCAGCAAGGCGCCGGATGAGGGCCGAGTCGTGGATGTCGGAGCCGGAAACCCGGTAGCCCATGTGCAGCAGCACCTGGGCCAGCGCGCTCATGCCGTAGCTGTGTACGGTAATTTAAAAGTT
>LSQX01160325.1_pt3 | contig 52182 bp, 45 predicted proteins | sample 654561 | NCBI WGS metagenome assembly LSQX01 (sample SAMN04489861, study PRJNA283612) | anaerobic digester metagenome | isolation source: 4 biogas reactors fed with cattle manure at either 37C or 55C with and... | place: Denmark: Kongens Lyngby | collected 2014
AGCGCGGTCACTTGGAAGGCGAACTCCACGGCGCCCGCGACCAACGCGATCATCTCGAGAGAGAACTCGGATCCATCCGCAATGAGCTTCAGCAGCGCGTGGATGAACTAGAGGCACTCCTGGCCACGAAAGAGGCGGAGCAGTCGCAGCGTGCGGATACGGCGAACGAATCTTTGGCCGCCATCACCGGCGAGAGAGATGCGCTGCGCGAGGCGCGCGATCACTGTGCTGACGAAGTGGCGGCGTTGACCGCAGCGCTGACGGCGTTGCGGGGCGATCTGGCGATGGAGGAGTCCCGCACACGAGCGGCCGGTGCCGATGCGGCGCGCTTGTCCGGCTTTGTCGCAGCGCGCGATAACCGCATTGCACAACTGGAGAGCGAATTGTCGACGGCGCGTACCGCTGGCACCGCAGCAGAGGAAGTGCTCGCCACGCTGCGCGACGAGTTGTCCCAAACCGATCGAAGACAGCGCGAATTCCACGAGCAAATCGCCGCGCTCTCCACCGAATGCCAATCGCTGCAAGAGGCGCTCTCCGTTAGCGAGGATCGCAATGCGGCCATGGCGCAGTTGCCCTCAGATGCCGCGGTTCGCATCGAGCAGTTGCAAGAGATTGTCGGGCAAAAAGACGTGGCGCTCAGTGACACCATGAGCGAGCTGGCCATGGCGAAAAGCGCAGCCGATGCGCGGGAGAAAGAGTTTGTGGCGCAGCAAAACAAGATGGCGGACATGTCCATTCGCCTCTCACAGCGCGAGATGGATCTCGGCGAGATGAAGGGCGCGCTGGCCGATCTCACCGGGCGCCTCGAACAAGAGACGCGCAGCCGAGAAGAGCTTGCGGCGAAGGCGGCGCCTTGTGCCGAGGAGCTGGCTGCTGTGCGCGAAGAATTGACCTTGACCCGCGATGCGCTAAACGCTGCCCAAGCGGATTCGGGAAACACACAAGAGGTGTTGGCAGAGCTGGCTTCGCTGCGGCGCACGCTGGCAGAAAAAGACGAGACCATCGGTGAATTGAAGGCGTTGACCGCGGAGAGCCAACCGCTGTTTGACAGCATGACAGCGCAGCTTGAGGAGCGCGAAAAGCGCGCGACCCTGTTGGAAAAAAAGGTGCGCATGCTCGAAACGGAAATCAAGGAATCCGAAAGCGATGTGTTGGCCTGGGACATGGAGCTCAAATTTCGCGATTCCAAAATCCATTCCCTAGAAGAGGAAATTGCCACGCTGCAATCGGCGATTCGGTTGCGAGATCCCGATGCGGTTCAGCTCGCTCCCGTTCCCGAGGCCGGACCCGATACGGTGGCCGAAGAAGAGTTCCTAAAAGTGAAAGGGCAACTGAAAGACGTGACCCACGATTTGGAAGAACGCGTGACCGAGTTGAAGTCCGTGCGCACCGAAGCAGATGCGCACCGCACCCGCCTCGAGAGCACCCGCCAAGCCCTGCAAGATTTGTTGTTGTCAAACACAGTGGATAGCGGCACCGCGCTGTACCTCGAAGAGGTGCTCAAAGCGCTGGATTGAATCCGCACGGTAACGCAGGTGATTGAGGAATAAAGATGTCTTCATTGGCAGAACCAATCAAAATTTTGGTCGTAGAAGACAACGAAGATGTCCGCAATATCGTCACGGTGTATTTGCGCTCCAAGGGGTTTCAAGTGGTGGAAGCCCTAGATGGCCGCGCGGGTCTGGACATGGTCGAAACAGAGCGACCCGACCTGGTGCTTTTCGATGTGTTGTTGCCCAAACTCGACGGCATCGAAGCGATCAAACTGCTGAAAAAGATGCCGGGCGGCGCGTCGCTTCCGATTGTGATGATGAGCGCCATTTTGCAGCACCGCGACATCCAGGCCGAGCTGGCGAGTCTCGGCATCTCTGCCTTTTTGCAGAAGCCGTTTCAAGTTCGCGAATTGTTGGAAACCATTAACAAGGCCTTGGCGCAATCGCGGCCGCATAAAGCGGAGCAGGCAGCGCCCGTTTCGGCCCGCGCGTCCTCCCAGGTTCGTGCACCGCGCACTTCGTTCTCCATGGCTCGCTCTACCGCAACGCTTCATAGCGCTCCGGAGAACGACACGTCGCGTCCGCTGTTGTACCGCAATCCCAAGCTGCCCGAACGCGGCACCCTGTCGCAACTGCCCATGCCGGGATTGATACACGCCGCCTTCTTTGCCAATGCAACGGGCCGCATGCGCGTTATTTCGGGCACCACCGAGAAGCGCATCTATTTTCAAAACGGGTTCCCGGTGTACGCCGAGTCGTCTCTCCCCGAGGAAACCCTCGGCGCTTATTTGATGGCACAAAACCGGTTGACCTTGGAGCAGCACATCCAAGCACAACGCGAGATGACCATGAGCGGTCGGCAATACGGCGAAGTGTTGTTGCGGCTCGGCTATCTGGGGCCTCATGAGTTGTTTCAATTGTTGGAGCAGCATCTGGCCGAAAAAGTGGTGTCCTCGTTTGCCTGGACAGAGGGACAGTTTGCTTTTGAGGCGGGCGATGATTGGAAAGACAGCGTCATCGTTGTGCGCATGAAACCTGGGCGCATCATCATCGACGGCATTATGCAGCATTGGACCGACGCATATGTGCAGTCGCTGGCCATTATGGCGGCCACCAATCAACCCTTTGTACGAGAGGGTGCCATTTACAGCGATGCGCAATTGGCGTTGACCACACAGGAAGCGCGCATCGATCAAGCCATCAAACGCGGCGGGACCGTGGCGCAAATCGCTGCGATCACCGGCGATGCCCAACGGGCACACAAGCTGCTCATCGCCTTTTACATTATGGGGCGCATCGGGTTTCGCGCCCAAGAAGTGGCGGCGAAAAAGGCAGCGAAAGACAAGCCCGCCTCGCTCAATCCCAGCCAAGCCATTCCGCCAGAAGTAGAACCCCGGGGACAAATACTGCTCTCTGAGTACCTGAAGTATCGCACCAGCGATTATTTTAAGCTGCTGGGTTTGGCACGCGGCGCGACGGCGGCCGAAATCGAGCAGGCGTTTCAGGTGCGTCAGAAACGCTATCATCCCGACGCCATGGTGGGCATCAATTCCAGTTTGATCCGCGAGAAAATGGAAGAGCTCTACATGCGGCTGCACCAAGCGCGCCAAACGCTGCTCGATCCCGAATTGCGGGCACAGTACCTGGCGGAGCTGGAGCAGAGCAGCACGCCCATGTTGTCGGCCCGGAGTCGCACAGGCCGGTACAACGCGTTGGCGGCTACGGCAGAACGCCACGCCATTGATTTCGAAGAGGGATTCTCCATGCTGCGCAATGGCGATCCCAAGACCGCATTGACGCTGTTTTCACGCGCCGAAAAAGCAGAACCCAAGGCCAAGTACCAAGCGTTTCGCATATGGACCGAGTACCTGTTAAGCGTCACATCCGCGCTTTCTACAGAAGAGCAACTCCAAAAGGTGTTTTCGGCCAATACCGACGAGGCATTGTTGGCCTTTCTGTTGGGCAATTTTTATTTGAAGGAAAAAAAGACCAACGAAGCCATCAGATGGTTTGAAAAGGCATTGCAAATTGATCCGCAGCACATCGACTCGGCACGGCAGTTGCGTTTGTTGCGCATGCGCCAAAACGAAGAGCCGTCTTCGCTGTTCAATTTGAAAGAGCTGTTTCGCAAAGAGCGCTCTTGAAGCGCGGGGCCCGAAAAGCATTTGATAATATGGCAAACAATTGTGCTTTTAGGCGGGTTAAAGGGGTTCGCAATTGCGGCAGTCTTGTTACAATGCGGGCACTCTTAGACCTTGAGAAAAATGGTGTTGACCCGATGCTACGCATGCAACACAATTACGATTTCGAACGAACCCATATTTTGAAAACGAGAGAGTCATGACCGTTCAGGCGGGCATTGTTTGTGGCAAATGTGATGTACTAAACCCGGCTGACAGTCGGCATTGTCTGTCTTGCCAATCTGACTTGGCGTTTCAGGCACCGTCGGTCGTTGGGTCGACGGCAGAAACAGAAGAGGAGCAACCCATGGAACAGGCGCGTCAATTTGTGTGTCATTCATGTTATAGCCCTGTCCCCAGCGGACATAAGTTTTGCGGAAAATGCGGGGCTTCGCTGGAGAGCAATGTGGCCCAGTCGTCCGATTATTTTGGCGCATTGCAGTCTCCGGGGCGCGCCAAATTGATTTTGATCAAGGGCGCGGGTGTCGACGGCATGTCGTATCACCTCAACTCCGAACAGCACGTCGCTGGTCGCCTTGATGGGCCCATTGTGTTTGCGGATGACGATTGGTTGTCCCCCACCCACGCCAATTTTTATTACGAAAACAACCGGCTGATGGTGCGCGACGAAGACAGCCTCAATGGTGTCTTTATCTCGGTGCGCCATCCATTGCCCGTTCCCTCTGGCACGATTTTTATGGCTGGCGAACAAGTGTTTCGCATTGAGACGTCGGCACCTGTCGACGAATCTCCCGAGGAAGACGGCACTTACTTCTTTTCGAGTCCGCACCAAGACAGCGCGTTTCGCGTGGTGCAAATCTTGGAGGGTGGCGGAGACGGCATGGTGGTGTGCGCCCACGAAAATGAAGTGGTGATCGGCCGCGAAGACAGCGACATGAATTTTCCCAACGATCCCTACATTTCGGGTCAACATGTGAAAATTGAGTTTTCGGACGGCATTCTCAACATCGTCGATTTGGAAAGCAAAAATAATACATTTGTCAAAATTGACCGCGAAAAAGAACTCAGTCACGGTGACTACTTGTTTCTCGGTCGGCAACTGCTCAGAGTTGAAATTACCGAATAGGAGGTCCGCCGGTGATAGTTTGCCCCGTCTGCTCAAAAGAAAACCAGGACCATTACAAGTTTTGCCTCGGTTGTGGCTCGGATTTGCCGCGCGCCAGTGGTGATGAGGCCAAGCCCCTGTCTACGGCCACCCCTCCTGCGGGCATTGCCGCTGTATCAGCGCAAGCCGTGGCTGCCCCAGCCGCTCCCGCTGCGACGGCGACGGCTGACACCGCTGCTCCGGCACCAGCATCTGCTCCGGTAACTGCTGCGGCATCCCCAGCGCCTCCGGAAGCCCAGGCCGAAGCGGCTCCGGCTCCTCCCGCAGACTCTCCTGCGCCATCGCAGGGTGTGGCCTGCGCCAATTGCGGTGCCGCCATTCCACCGGGATTTGCATTTTGCGGCGCTTGTGGCACCCCGATTGGCGGTGCGGCTCCCCCAGCCGCTGCTCCTGAGGCCGCTGCCAAGGCGACGGGCGCCAGTGCAGGCGCTGGCAAGCTCATCTTGATCAAGCCCGATGGCACGGAAGGCGGCATGGTCGAAATTCCGACCAGCCCTGTGGCTGTGGGGCGTGATGCGGGTGGATTTTTTGGCGAGGACGCATATTTGTCGCCCCGGCACGCGGTGTTTCGCACACAAGACGGCAAAATTGTCGTGAAAGACGAAGCCAGCCTCAACGGCGTTTTTTACAAAATTCTGCCCAATCAACCCATTGAAATCACCTCTGGCACCATCTTTCGCATCGGCCAAGAGCTCATCCTCTTCGAAGCGATTGACCAAGGCGCCACGGGGCCCGATGACACGGCGCGCATGGGGTCGCCCATCACCGGTTTGTGGGGACGCATTTCTTTGATCATCGGCAAGGGTCGCCTCGGCAACTCCTTTCCCATCGGCATCGACAATGTGGTTTTGGGACGCGAGCGCGGCAACATCTTGTTTCCCGAAGATGGGTACATCTCTGGGGTTCATCTGCGCATCCACATGGAAGGCGGCAAGGTGTTCCTCACCGATCTGGGCAGCTCTAACGGCAGTTACATCAAGGTGGCGGGCGAAAAAGAGTTGGCAGACGGTGATTTTATTTTGATGGGAACGCAGCTCTTCCGCATTCAAGTCTGATTTCACATCCCCTCACAAACAACCAACCATACAGACAAGCAACCATGGCGGTCATAACGGGCGTGGTGCCGCGTTCACCTGCGGTGGTGCGGCCGTCGACCGACAAAGCGCACTTCGGGTTCGAGGCGTTCGCCAAAGGCGTCGTACACGCGCGCTTGCAGCAACGCCTCCAGTTGCAGTACGTCTTTGGCCGAAGCGTTTTGGCGATTGATAAAGATGTTGGCGTGTTTTTCAAAGACCGCCGCATCGCCCACATGCAGTTGTTTTGCCCCTACTTGGTCGAGCAGCGCTCCTGCTGGGCGCCGCCACTCACCGGGATTTTTGGGCGGCAAATTTTTAAAGTACGAGCCGGCTGTGCGGATGTGTTTGCCTGGATGTTTGGTGCGCCGGGTGTGGCAATGTGACTGCGCGATTTGGCATAGCTCTGCTGTGTCGCCGTCTCGCAATTGAAACGTGGCATCCACGATGAGGGCGAGCTCCTCGGAGAGCCGAGAGTGGCGATAGGCAAAGCGAAACCATGCCGGGTCGGTGATCTCGAGCAAATTGCCCTGCGCGTCGAGTACGGTGGCTCTTTGCAGATGTTCGCCAAAGCTGCTGCCGAAACACCCCGCATTTCCCGCGATGGCTCCCCCAACGGTTCCCGGAAGACCGGCCGCAAACTCGAGTCCCTGTCGGCCCGCATGGACGAGGTGGTCTACGAACGCAGCGGCGGGCACCGAGGCACCCACCGTGACCGAGAGGCCGTCGTCGGCAATGGCGCAGCCCGCAAAGCGGAGTGACACGGCGAGGCCTTCGTAGCCTTCGTCGCTGATCAGGAGATTGGTGCCGCCTCCCAGCAGCAAGACGGGGAGCGACAGCTCGTGGGCGGCGGACAAGAGCGCTTGGGCTTGTGGCAGCGTGTGTACCGTGGCGAACAAGGCTGCGGGGCCACCGATGTGCAAGGAGGTGTATTTCTTTAGCGAAACGCCGTGTTCAATGCGCAACCCGGTGTTTTGGGCCAGCGCATTGCCCATTTGAAAAATGTCCATATTTGCCTTCGAAAATGCGTTGCGAAAATCCTTTGAGAAACAAGCGCTGGAATCTTGACAAAACGGTGCGCTAATGGCAATAGCCATACCCTCACGACACAATGTGTCGCGTTCTTTTAAGCGATGTGGGTTCGATGGAGGACTGGCCGAGCGGTCGAAGGCGGCGGTCTTGAAAACCGTTGTGTCGAAAGGCACCCGGGGTTCGAATCCCTGGTCCTCCGCCAGCGGAAGACTGCAACCGTGTTCCGGGGAGGTGGCCGAGTGGCTAAAGGCGCACGCTTGCTAAGCGTGTGTACCGAAAGGTACCGAGGGTTCGAATCCCTCCCTCTCCGCTGTTTGATATTTTATTGGCTTCATGTTTATTGCGTCCGTAGCTCAGTTGGATAGAGCATCGGTCTACGGAACCGAGGGTCGGGCGTTCGAATCGCTCCGGGCGCGCAATAAAAACACCAATCAATTCGGTAGGTTATTCGGGCTTCTGCGAGGGGCCTGCGGCCTCTCTCTCATCCTCACAAGCCTTTATGTACCCTTGATGTTGTTGAGGCGCATTTGCGACAGGCATTGCAGGGCGGCTTCGCGATCGCCAGTCATGAAGACCAGGCGGTCTTGGTCTTGTAACACGGTGTCTTTGTCGTAACCCCGTTTGAGCAGAAACCCGCGCTCGGCGGCTTTGCGGCTCATGTGACCGGGGTTCACCACCAAGTCGATTTGCTTGTCGTTGTGTATGACGCCGCGCTTTTTGGCCGTGAGGTGGCAGAGGTGTGGCGCGTGTGCATCGTAGGGAAATTTGCGAGTGAACCCACACAATATTAGCGGAGCGCTATGGGTGCGGATAATGGCTTCGGTCAATTGTCGATAGGTGTGCCCCAACAGATGCCCGAGGGGTCCGTCGGCGCAGATAGCGTGGGTTGCGAAGTGCCACGCGCCCGGCGTTTGGTGCAAGAGCTTGTCGAAGACCTCTGTGATGCCCGGAGAAAAACAGTCTTGCGCCAATAGGTTCTCGGTCAACTCGCCCGAACACACCACGGTATCGACGTGGAGCGACTTGAGATAAATGCGGTTGGCCGAGGAGTGCAATTCGACAACGGTATGGATGTCGGGCGCGCCCGTTGTTTTTTGTTGCAGGGTTGAAAACTTCTCAATGGCCGTGGCGGCGATAATGGCATGGGCATCGGCATCTTGCCCGCGCAACGGATCCGCCAGGATGACAACCGATCGGATGCCGGGTCCGCTGATGGTTTGCAGAATGTCGTGTGATGCGGCGAATGCGCTGTCGAAAGGGATGCAGAGCAATCGCTGCGCATGGTTCGCGGGCAAGTAGCCCTCGGGCAGTTGCTCTTGTGCAGCGTATCCGGGTTGCAACACCACGATGTAGGAAAACGGCGGCAAGTTTTTGGTGAGACGCTCGGCGTCCATCTCCGCAATGACGCGCGGCAGCCGGGGGCTCGCATGCACAAAGACGACGTGCTCTTGGCCGGTTGCTGGGGGGCCCAGAAAACGCTGTATTTGCGCTTTGAGCGCTTCTCGTGATGCCGGCGAGGCGTGGGTCATTGTCGTTCTCCGTGGTGCCGAGATTCGAGATGAGCGGTCGCCTCGGAATAAGCGATGACCAGCAGTTGATCTTCGCGGCGCAGTGGACGTGGTACCGCGTCGGTGTCGGTGCCGTTGGCGTCAGTGCCCAAGTGGATGAAGGGCTGCAACGCGCCGTCCACTTCGTTGGTGTGCACCACACCGATGAGGGTGATGTCGTTGGCGTCGCAGTGCAAAAAGGCGAGCTGCGCCTCTTGAAAGGATTTTCCCACGAGATCTTGGGGGACGTCGATGAGGTAAATTTCGTTGGTTTCGTCGGTGATTTGGGTCAGGTGGTGATAGATGTCGGAGGCTTGCGGGTTGAGCACAAATTGTCCGATCAACTGCTCGGCGATGTGCGTGCCACAAATGAAGTTGGTGCGGGAGAGCACGTGCTTGGCGACGTGCCCGGGCATTTGGTTCATCTGCACCGATGTGTAAAACGGGGGTTCTTGGCTTCCGTCGACGGTGGCGTCAAAGCCCCCGGCGAGCTGGGCGGTGACGGCAATCATCAGAGAGCGGCTGTCCTGTTGCTCGGGCTCTTCAATGGTGGGGTCCGACAGCACAATGGCGCGATGGGCGCGTGAAATGCCAGCGCGTTCTAAGACCAGCGGATCGGATGGGTGGCCTTCAAGGGCGAATACCAATGCGTACACTTTGGGATCGGTAATGTTGAGATTGGGGGCGTTGGGATCGACCACCACGATGTAGCGGCGCCCGGCAAACGCGGTCCACACCTGCCGGATGATATTGTCGAGGTGTTCGTTGGCACCGAGGATTAAGATGTGATCTTTGAAGACGCGCGTGGAAGGCGGCAACATGCGGATGCGGCCAACGCGTTCGAAGCGCACCAGGACTGTCGAGACGATTTGGGCGGTCAATTGGCCGATGAGGATCATGCCGATGAGCAAAATCACAACGGCTTCGATGCGCCCGACGATGCTCAGGGGCTCTTTGTCTTCGATGCCGGAGATCAGCATGATCAGCGTAGACCAGTAGGCGTTGCCGAGATCGCCGAAGTGATCAAAGACCGGGGCATCTTGGCAAACCGCTGAGTTGGCGCACTCGGTCCAGTAGAGCAGCCACGCGCCGGCGAAGCTCACCACGCCAAAGGCCACAAACAAACCAAGGAGTTGGGGGATGCGAAAGGTGTACAGCAAGGACGCCCAGTAAATGCGCACGCGCACCCACGCGAGGTGCATGATTTCCTTGTAGCGAAACAGCCGGAGGATGCGGAAAAAACGAAAGATGCTGAGGATGCGCTGCAGGCGGATGAGGCGCAACCCGTCCCAGGCTTCTAACTGCAGGAAGGGCATGGCGATGAGGGTGAGCGAGGAGATGACCACCACGAGATCGAGGATGGATATCCACTCCGTTACAAAGGCACGCCGGTTGCGAGCGGCATACAGCCGGGCGAGGTATTCGAGCAAAAACACCAGGGCAACCGCGATGTCGATGCATTGAAAGACGGTGGCGTCTGCGGCGATGTCCAGGCGGAACTCCAGCAGGATGGCCAGCGATGAGGCGACGATGAGGCCGATGAGCCCAAAGTTGAGCCAATAGCCCGCCGAGTTGCGCGTCTGCACATTGATGGGGAGCAGCAGTCGGTATAGTTTTTCGCGCAGTGTGTTGTGCATACGGAACTCGTGCTTTTCATAGTACTGAAAAAAAAGCGCTCTGCAATGCGGGTTGCCCGGTATCTCAGATCACGCGGACCCTTCATGTTTCTTTTGACCGAGAATTGCAATTCACCGTATAGTGAAACGCATGGCGATTGACGAACAAGAACGGTTGATTAAAGAACTCGAAGTTGCGTTGGATCGCCTGAACGCGCTGTACAATCAATACTTTATGGGCATTGAAAAGCTCGAGCCGTTGGTGCCTCGCAAAGATGTCGATCGCAAAATCAACGCCCTGCGAAAAATGCAGTTGCGAAATACGGCGCTTCGCTTTCGTTTTCAGGCACAGGTGCAAAAGTATTCGACACACGCGAGCCACTGGCAGCGGATTTGTCGCCAAATTGAAGAGGGCACATATAAGCGCGACATTATGCGAGCGAAGTCGCGGGTGCGCAGGGCCGAAGAAGCCGAGCGCGCCACGCAGGCGTTGCAACAGTTGGATGCGGATGACGAGCTGTCGGCGGCTGTCGATGAGAGCGCATCGCGCGATGGCGCTTATGATTTGTCGGGGTTCATGGACGCGACACTGGATGATCCCTTTGCCGAACCATCGGCCTTGCCCAGCGCTGCCTCGTCGCCGCGAGATATGGTTTCTCCCGTGGGCGCCGGGGCTGTCGATCCATCCTCTCGGCCCCAGGGCGTCCCGGTTCCTGCCCGCTTTCAAGCGACAAAGCCCGTGGTTCCCGTTTCGTCCAAGGGCCGTCAACTGCCCGACATGGGCGAGGAGGATTTTGAGGCCTTATCGGGATTCTTTCAGGAATCGACAGCGCAAGCACCGGTATCGCCGCCTAGGCCATCCGCGCCACACAGCAGACGCCCTGCGCCGCCACCCCCACCGCCGCCCCCATTGCCGTCTGACATGCGCCCTGGCCGTCCTGTGCCACCTGCCCCACCCCGCCCGTCCGCCAGCTCGAAGGTTCGCCCCGCTGCGCCGCCGCCCAAATCCAGCAAGAGCGCATCGACGGGGTTGACCGACGATCGCATACAGTCGGTGTATCGCGCATACATGGCTGCGCGCACCAAAACCAACGAATCCACCACCAACATTACGGTGCAAAAAATTGCCCAAGTGCTGCGAAAACAGGCGGCCAACCGAGGCGGCGACGTCGATTTTCAGGTGGCCATTCGCGATGGCAAGGCCGTGATCAAAACCATCAAAAAATAAAAAAACGGTTGTTTTGTAAGGGTGCGAAAATTGGGTGGCACCTAAAAAAACTGTTTGATTTCACATAGATATGGGCTCTCTACCGCTGGCAGGCCCCAGATTGAGAGACGGATTACGCGCTTAGCGAGATGATCTAGGTCATGTGAAGTGCTAACATGGCGAAATTAAAGGATATTTCCGGATTGAAAGCGTTGGCATGCGAATTGCTCTAGCTAGGCGCAGTCTTTGTAGAAAGAGAGTTCCCCATGAATTGGATCAACAACGTAATCGAAGATATACAGCACAAAATTCTGCTAAAGACCGGGAAAAATCCGGCCCAGGGCATGATGACCCACGCGGCGCCCCCGGTGCCCTCTGACACCTCCGAGCAAGTGCGCAAATTCCAATGCCGTCTGTGCGACCTCGACAAGAGACTCCTCGAACTCCGCTAATTTATTTCATTTACAATTCATTGATGATCGCCGGGCAACGCCCTGGAAGGGTGCGTGGCGAGCGGCTCGTTTTGTGGGTAAGTGCGCCGAAGCGTTACCTTTTCACACAAAAGGTGCGCGGCGGGTTTGCGGGGCGGCTTGGGTATTAGCCGACGCCTGCGTCGCAAAAAAAGCAAATGTGGGGATCGGACGTGAGGCTTTTGCCCTGCGGATCGGCAACTTCAAAGTCTTGGCTGTTGTCGTTGTCGTCTTTGCAACCTTCGCCGATGCGCTGTAAGGAGCGGGTGGCTGTGGGAGCGGGGGCCTTGGCCCAACCTTCGAAGCAGCGCGGTGACGAGCCGTATCCAACGAGGTCGCGAATGTCATTCCCGGTACAGCGTTCTTTGAGGGGTTCGCTGTGGTCGACCAAGGCCAAAATACCGCCATTGGCAGCGAGGTTGACCTCGGCGACGAGATCGGCTCCGGGCAGGGGCATGCCCGTGTCGCTAGAGGCCGCCAATTGAATTAAAAGATATTGTCCGCCCTCAAGCACATCTGACAGCGGGATCATTTTGCCAAAGTTGCCAGCAGCGGGCGCGTATTGCAGGCTCCAGCCCTCGAGATCGACGGCCAGATCGCTGCGATTGTGCAGCACGATGTAATCGTTTTGCCAGATAGCGCCAGCATTGCCGCCATGCGCGTAAATTTCGTGAATGACCACCTGGGAGGACTGGCAGACATTGGGCGCCTCCGTGTCGGTGTCGTCCGTGTCGGTGTCGTCCGCATCGGTGTCGTCCGCGTCGGGGTCGCCAATATCGGTGTTTCCAGTGTCCTGGCTGCCGGTATCGCTGCTGTTGTCGTCGTTGCGTTGGGCATCGTCGGTATTGTCTGGAGCCGCATCGTTGTCCTTTTTGGCGGGGTCTTCGTCGGTTTTTTCGGGCGGTTGTGGCGTTGTTTTGTCGTTTGGCTCCTTATTGCCGGTGTCATCAACAGGAGATGCATGGGCGTCGTCGCTGGTTTTGTTGTCATCGCAGGCACTGGTGGCTGCGAGAAACAGGGCGCAGAGCAATGGAAGCGACAGGCGCCGGGTTTGGGAAAACAAGCTGTTGTGTGGGTACGGATTGGTTTGTTCTGACATGGTATCCTCCTTCAAAATGGTCCAAAGGCCAGACACCAGGTACATCGGCCACTTTTGCGAAAAGTTTCCTATTTCGCGAAAAAAAGATGAAATATTTGCGAAATAGTCCGATTTAACCGCACGAATGTTCAGTGGTTATCCCAGAAACCAGATCAAAAAGAGCACGAGCATCACAATAATGGCGGTGCCCACCAAGATGAGGCCGATGTCGGATTCCTCCTTGGGGGCAGCGTCGTTGTCGTGTTGTGGCGCCTGGCTGTCGCGCGTTCCCGGCACATCGAGGCTGGGCTCGGTGACGCCAGTTGGCAGCGTGGCGACGGGTGAGGGCGCTGCAGGCGGTGGGGCGACATGGTCGTCGTCGGGTGTGGCGGGGGAGGCTGGCGCCGTCTCCGCATCGTTGGCGTCGGTGGCGTGGGGCGCTGGGGTGGGAATGTCGGGCACAAAGGGCACGGTGGCCTCGTGCGGCGCTAGTTGGATGTCTTGCAGGGCGGCGGCCACGGGGTCTTCGAGGCCAAAGGTGGTTTGTCCGACGGCGAACGTGAGGCCGGGCACCAACGCGAAGCTGTCGCAGCGCTCTCCGTTACACCAGGTGCCGTTGCGAGAGCCCAAGTCGCGTACCATGAGTTGGCCGTCGTCTTGCCATTGGACTGCGGCGTGGGCGCTGGTCACTTCGGGATCGTCGAGGGGTATCGCGTTGTGGCGCGTGCGTCCCATGGTGGCGCTGTCGCCGGTTTGCACGAAGGTGAAGCGCGCCCCGCGTCCGGGACCCGAGAGCCCCAGAAGAGTGGGCGTTACGTGCGCGAGATGTCCCTGATGCGCAAGCCGCCGATGCAACAGGTCGTGCGCGCATTGCCCAATGGCTTGCTTGCCGATGGCGCTGGGATGCGTGCCGGATTCAAAGACAATGCGGTAGTGGGCGATGGTGATTTCATCGTTGGAGGCGAGCTTGGTGGGCCGGTGGGGGATGAGCTTGCGGCTGGCCACCAACGTGCCGTTTTGTGAGCTGAGGTCGACAAGCGTGTAATGATGGCCCTGTAGGCGAATCTCGGCATGCATGGGACAGACCGTGAGATCCGGGAGACAGAGATCGCAAATTTGGGCGCGTCCAATGGCGATTTGCCCCTGGATAAAACCGCACTGGTAGGAGAAGTCGGGATGTCGCGTATCGGTTATCGTGAGGCGAAAGGCCATGGCAGATCAATTGGTGGCGGCCGGTGTCTTTTCGGGTTTTGGGACCGCCGCGTCTGTGGATTTTGGTGCCGTTATATTTGAGCCGCTGGGTTTGGCGGGGTCATTGCCCTGGCTGTCCGCACTGGGGCTGGATGCTTGGGTGTCGGTATCCGTTCCGTTGTCGATGGGCGGGGGCTGCGTCAAGTGGGCGTATTGGGGCGGCAAAAAGCGCGCATCTGATCCGTAGTTGACGTTGGGCTTGGGCATGTGGGCGTCGATGGGCGTTTTCTGGGCGCCGCGAATATTGCCGGTTTCGACCACCACCGGCACGGGATCGATGAGCTCGTATTTGTAGCCGCGCGAGTCGAGGCGGATGACGAAGTCCTCTTCGTCGACGGTGATGGTGCGCGCAAAGCCCGAGGGTATTTCACCGACGCGCTTAAAGGGTTTGTGCGTGAGGATAAAGCTGAACAAGCGAATGGCGATGTGGTTGTACAAGCGATGACAGCCGTGGGAATAACGGCGCAAAATCGAGTTGTAATCCACCGAGCCGTGGCTGCGGATGCCATTGTCGAGGTATTTGATCTCGCCGCTTTTGAGCTGTGTGGGGCGGTAGTGAAAACCGGCCACCAAGCCATAGGCCGACGCGTACCACGGGCCAAACTCGTCGTAGTTGGGCACGCGCACGGTGCGCCCTTTGTAGGTGACTGTCTTGATCAACGAGGCGCTGGGTGACGTGTCCGGCGGTAGCCATACCGGTCCGGCGATGATGTCCTTCCAGATGCGGGGGCCGACATCGGAGTTCTTGTAGCGAAAGTATTCGTAGCCGTCTGGGGCGAGCTCGGAGCGCCAGGAGCCGATGGTCGTGTTGGTGGTGATGAGGGGAATGTCCTGGTCGTTCCATTTGACGTACAGCGTGTTGGTGGGCAGGACCTTGCGCGGCTGGCCCCGCTCCTTGCCGGAGTCGGTGTAGGGGTAGTCGTACCAGACATCACCGCGGTGGATGACGGAGTGCAGGGCCATGGTGTCGCTGTAATACGGTGGGCGCGGCGGCAGGGGGATGGCGACATACAGGGCGCCCAGGGCTTTGTCGTCGTTGTTTTTCAAGAAGGCGACGAGCTTGTCCGGCGAGGTGAGGTCCATGTGTTTCACGAGCAGGGCGGTGTATTCGGCCACGAGGTTGGGCACTTCGTGCTCTTGTCCCTGTTCGTCGCGATAGGTGGGGGTTTTGCCATTGGGCAGGCGTGCGGTGCCGTCTTCGATGATGTTGGCGCCGTCCACGACGCGCTCGGCCGCCGTGCGCATAAAGGTATCGTAGAGGCGTTCCTTGGGGGGTTTGCGCAGCGCTTCAAGGGTGTCGCGACCGATGAAGCCCCAGCCGAAGATGCGGTTTTTGCGCTCGAAGGACACCAAGGCGCGGTGGGTGCGCCAATCCAAGCCACCGGTGGTGAACTTGGCAACGTCGCGCTCTTCGAAGAGGCCTTCGCAGACCAGCAGCTTTTGGGCCTCGGAAATGGCCTCGTAACGGGTGGCCAGATCGATGAGACCGGCGGACATTTTGTTGTCGGGATGCTGGCGCAGTTCGAAGGCGTCTTTGAGGCCCAAGCGTTCGATTTCACGGCGCATTTTGACGGCAAACGAGCGCGTCTTTTGGGCATCTTCCTTGGCGGCATTGTTGCTCCGATAGGCGATGAAGCCGTCGAAGCCGCGAAACCGGTTGTAGTCGATATCGGCGTAGCAGGGGCGCTCCAATTCGTCGAGGGCGCGCTTGCGCAGGACCGACAGGCTTGGGGGGATGCCAAAGACCTCCAAAAAGTGTTCGGAGTCGCCGACGCCCTGGCTCAGGAGTTCACACGCTTCGCCCTGGGTGTCGCTGTCGGTGTTGTCGGCGCCCTTGTCGGAATCGCCTGTGGTGTCGGATGGACTGCTGAGCCCCATGAGCTCGCGGATTTCGTCTTCGCTCATGCCCTGGGCGCGCAGTTCGGCCATTTTGGCGTTTCGCGCGCGTTGTTGCTGGTGTTCCACCACCTGTCGGGCGGCGGCCATGGTGCGCGATTCGTAGGGCCAGTTGTTGGCCAGCTTGCGAAAGATGGGCCGGAAGTGATTGGGCACGCGGGGTTCGTCGCTGCTGTCGCGTTCGGAGAAAATATAGGGCACCCAGTAGTTGCTCAAGTCGATGATCGTGAAGCCCTTTTGGCGCGCTTCCGATTCGCACATCATTGTCATTTTGCCGTCTTGCCATGCCTGGACCGGTCGTCCTTCGGGGGGGGCTTCGGGGGGCTCTTCGGTGTCGGTGTCTGCTGCGGCATCGGCAGCGCCAGCGGGAGCGGGTGTTTTGTCGGCGGCGGATTCGCCGATTTTGGGCGCATCGGTGGTTTTGTTACTGCAGGCAAGCGCGATCAGAGCGGTGCATAGGGCGATGCACAGAGCGGTGGTGAATTGCGGGCGTTTGGGCATGGCGTCCTTCCTGTTCCGGGCGTCCGGAGACGGATTTGCATTGGTCATATCAGGTTACTTTGTCGCATCTCAAGTTTGCCGCAGGTTTGTCTGTCGCGCCTGTCGCCGGAGATGGGCCAAGGACAGTACGAACGCCGCGCCGGGCTTATTCCGGGGAGCCTTCGGCGGGGTGCGTTTCGGTGGGCGTGCGTCCCGGTGTGCGGATCGAAAACGCATGGTACTCTTTTGCGAACTTTGCTTTTTGCCCATCTGCTGGCACAGTTTGGTGCGGCCGCTAACGGCTACTGAGGAGGGAAAAATGACGAACGCCCAACCCGTGGTAATGATGAAGCTGTCCGGAGAAGTGCTGGCGGGCCAAGCGGGGTTTGGCCTGGACGGCGCCACGCTGGACTTTGTGGCCGGGGAGTTGGCGAGGGCACAAGCCGAGGGCGCGAAGACCGCTGTGGTGCTGGGTGGCGGAAACATCTTTCGCGGCCTGGGGGCACGGGCCGCCCAGATGGATCGCGTAACCGCCGATGAGATGGGCATGTTGGCCACCGTGATCAACGGCCTGGCACTAAAAGACGCCATTTTGCGCGCCGGGGGGCGTGCGGTGTTGTTTACGGCGCGTCCCATGAGTCCCATTGGAACGCCCTATGTGCGCGACGATGTCCGCGAGGCCATGCGCGCGGGACAACTGACCATTCTGGCTGGCGGTACGGGCAATCCGTTTTTCTCCACCGACACTGGGGCGGCGCTGCGGGCGGCAGAGCTCGGATGCGATATTTACATGAAGGGCACCAAGGTCGACGGCGTTTACGATCGCGATCCCATGCGTTTTCCCGATGCGGTGCGCTTCGATGAAATCACTTATGATGAAATGCTGGAGCGGCGCCTGGGCGTGATGGATTTGACAGCGGCGACCATGCTGCGCGAAAACCGTGTGGTCGCGGTGGTGTACCGCATGACCGAGGACAACGCCATTTACGACGCGGCTATGGGGCGTTGCCAGGGGACGCGCGTCATTCCATCGCCGTAACACCGCGGGTGGGTTTGAGGTAATATGCCAGATGCTGTGAGCGACATTTATGCCCTGTTGGCCGAGCGGGTGCGCTTTGAGCAAGAACTCGGGCAATCGGTGTATCGGGTCGACGATCCCCTGCCCGAACACATGTTGCGCGCACAACCCATCGCGGCGCCGCGCACAGACACCGCCATCCGGCCGTCACCGGTTGTGGCCGCACCCGTATCCGCACCAGCACCCAGAGAAGCCGTCTCCAGCGCAAGGCACTTACCGCCGGTGGCAGATGCCGAGGCGCAGTTGTCGCAGTTGCACAAGTCGCTGCGCACATGCCAGGCGTGCTCGCGCCACCAGACGCGCCAGACGGTGGTGGTGGGCGAAGGGGCATCCCATGCCGCGCTGATGTTTGTCGGGGATGCGCCTGCCCCCGAAGACGACTTGACCGGCATTCCCTTTGCGGGCAGCGAGGGCTCTCTGCTCAACCGGATCATCCAGGCCATGAACTTGCAGCGCTCGCAGGTGTTTCTCACGCAGCTCACCAAGTGCCACATGCCCGAGTCGCGGTTTCCGAGCCGCGCCGAAATGGATGCCTGCGGTCCGTTTTTGTTGCAGCAAATCGCCAGCGTCAATCCGCGGGTTGTGGTGGCGTTGGGGCAAGTGGTGGCGCGTTGGTTGCTCAACACCGATGCGCCGATTACTGCGCTGCGCGGTAAGTTTCACCCGTGGAATGGTCGCCTGGTGATGCCGGTGTACAGCTTGGCCTATTTGTTACAGAAGCCCGATGCCAAAAAAACGATGTGGGATGATATGCAATTGGTGATGAGAGAATTGGCACAACCCGCCGCCACGGAAACAAAATAGTATGTCGGATACACCCCCAAAATCACTGCCGCCGTTGTCAGAGTTGCTCGATGATACGGGCATCTTGTCGGACGAGACGCTGCCGCCCCTGGCCATCGACGGCGATGTGGGAGACGGCGATGTGACGCCCTTGCCAATGGCCGACTTCCTCGACAACTTTGCCCCCGAAGCCCTGGACGCGCCGATGGCAGATGACCACCCGTCAGCGCTGCTGTCGCCAACGTTGTTTGCCGATGAAATGCTGGATTTCGACGATGTCCCGTCCTTGGTGGGCGACGCGGATGCCCCGGTGGAGCTGGGTGACGAAATGCCGGGGTTTGACACCGATGATTCATGGCTCGACGATGCGGATGCCGCGACGACAGCGCTGGATTGGCGAGAGGTAGACATCGCCATTGATGACGCCGAGACCGCGCCGATTTTGGACGGCGAAGACGCGGGCGACGAGGGCCCGGTTTTGGACGGCATTGTCTCGTTGGACGAAGGCAATACCGATGGCGAAGACGACGCCGAAGACGAGGACGCTCCCGAAGATATCGCCCGCTTTATGGCATTGCTGGACCTGCCCATCGACGATGAAGAAACACCGCAATAAACCGCACCGCAGGGGGCGCAGACAAAACGAAATGGCCCCCATTGGAGTCTTGCCCTCTAAGGGCTGTTGGCTTACATTGGGCAGACGGGGTCAACTCAGTGAGCAAACGTGCTCCTGAATATCACAACGACACAAAAGCCCCCTTCACGGAGACTTTTATGCAAAAACCGATGAGCAAAAGAGAGTTGGATAAGTTCAGAAAGATCCTGCAGGACAAGCGCGAAAAACTGGTGGTCAATGCCCGCCAGACACTGGAAGACGACATGAAACTAGACGCCGCTGATTTGCCCGACGAAATGGATTTGGCGTCCAGCGAGTACTTGCAGTCGTTTCAATTTCGGTTGCGCGGCCGCGAGCGCACCTTCCTCGACAAAATCACCAAAGCGCTGACCAAAATCGACAGCGGTGAATTTGGCATCTGCGAAGATTGCGGCGAACGCATTGCCCCCAAACGCCTGGAGGCGCGCCCCGAAACCACGCTGTGCATCAAATGCAAGGAAGAGCAAGAGCGCGAAGAATCCCAGTTCGGCGATTGAACGCCTCGGGCGATGTTTCGCCTCTTTGTTTTCCCCTCCTTTTCGTGATTTCACTTCATTAAATTAGCTGGTTGGCATCGGACATATGCGACGCCGTTCTGTATGCGGATGATCGCACCGGCACGCGATAGCGCGGCATGGCGATGGGATGGGATGGTTTGTTAGGGGTGTTGGTGAGAGGGAGAACGGCGCGGGAGCGGGGCGTCAGCCATCGAATTTGTTGCCACACTCGGGGCAAAATTTTGCGCCCGGTGTCATTTTGTTGCCGCACTCCGGACAAAATTTGGGACCCGTGGCAACGGGCAGGGGCTGGCCACATTCGGGACAGAATTTGCCGCCTGGCACCGTGGCGTTGCAGTTGGCACAGGTGACGCCACCGGCTTGTTGGGCAGGCGCGGCTGCGGGGGCTGTGGTGCCCGCCAAGTTGCCCGCTTGGGGCTGGGGCATGCCGGGCTGTCCTTGGGGTTGCGCGTATTGCGCTTGCATTTGGTTGGCTTGGAACATTTGCGCCATGCCGAAGCCGACACCCAGTCCGGCGCCTCCCAACATGCCCCCGGCACCACCGCCTTCACCGCCGCCACCACCCTTGGCCATGCCTTCGCCAGCGCCCATCATGGCCTTGGCTGCGGCGAACTGTTGGTAGCCCTGCATACCGCCGACCATGCGAATTTGCGCGGCTTCGGTGTACAGTTTTTTGAGGTTTTGTTTGTCGTCTTCGTTGCAGTCGATGACGAAGTTACCCAGTTGGGTGATGATTACGCCGAATTCTTCGACGTGACGGCCCACGCCCTGCAGGACAGTGGTTTCGATTTCTTCGGTGTACGCGCCGGAGACGACGTCGAGGATCGGCATTTTTTGCTTCACCACTTGCTCGGCGATTTGGTCGCGGATGACCTTGAGCACCTGTTGCTTGAACCACGAGAAGAAGGAGTCGTTGTCGACCTGGCGCATACCCAGGAGGCCGAGGATGAGCTTTTCGGGCTCGGTGACGCGGATGGCAAATTCGCCGTGGACCATGATGCCCACCGGGATGCCGGACTTGGGGTCTTCGACGTCGCCGATGCGCCCGCCAAATTTTACGCCGGTGAAGGCACGGGTGGAGACGAAGTAGATCTCGGAGACAAAGACATTGCCGCCGGTGAAGGAGTCGATCAGGTTGGACAAAAACGGGATGTTGGAAGAGTCGAGGGTGTGCCGCCCTGCGGGCAGGCGTCCGGCGGGCTTTCCATCTCGGAAAAAGAGCGCCACTTCGTCGGAGTCGACGGTGAGCTGCGAGTAGGCCGGAACCGTGCGATCGGGGTGCTTGTACACGACGTGCTCTTTGGCTTCGTCGGAGCGCGCGATCATCATTTCTTGCACGCCGCGTTTGATAAAATTCATGATGCTCATGGTGCTCTCCTTGTCATGTGCGCCAGTGCGCTTGCGCCAAGTGATGTTGCCAATCGAAATGAAAACGGCCCATCATAAAGCAGCAATCGATACAAGGTCAACGCGTGCTGTTAAATATCTGTGCAGGCGACGTGAGATCAGGGCAAGGCGCGTGAAATCCAGGCGCCGCCTAGGACGCAATCGTCGCGGTAAAACACCACGGCTTGTCCGGGGGTAATGGCCTTTTGCGCGTGGGAAAAGGCGACGTGCAGACCGTGGCCTTGGGCGGTGACCACCGCGTCGACCGGGGCGCTGCGGTAGCGGATTTGGGCCTGGCAGGCGAGCGGAAAGGACGGGGCGGAGCCGCTGATCCAGTGGGCATCGTCAGTGAGGAGCGCGGCGCTTCGCAAATCGGTTTCATCGATGGTTAGCGTGATGGTGTGGGTGTGGGCATCGATGCGGGAGACATAGGCGCGTTGTCCCGTGGCCACCCCGAGGCCCTTGCGCTGCCCCACGGTGTAGCGGTGGATGCCGCGGTGTTCGCCCAGGACGCGGCCGCTGGGGTCGCAGATGGGCCCAGGGATTGGGGCGTCGTCAAACCAGTGCCGGAGCGCCTCGGAGAAGTGCCCGTCGGCGTCGACGAAGCAGGCGTCTTGGCTGTCGGGGCGCTGGGCGGTGGGCAGGTCCCACTTTTGGGCCAGGGCGCGCACGTCGTCTTTGGAGAGCCGGGCCAAGGGGAAGAGCGTGGCGTTGAGTACGTCGCGATTTAGGCCGAACAGAAAGTAGGTTTGGTCCTTGGGGGCAAAGGCCGCGCGGCACAGTCGCGGTGCGTCGCCGTGCACGACTTCGGCGTAGTGTCCCGTGGCGAGATAGCGCGCATTGGCGGGTTGCAGGTGCTGGTACAGGGCGGCGAATTTGACGTGGACATTGCAGTGTACGCACGGGTTGGGGGTGCGCCCCGCGCGGTATTCGCGCCACGCCGGTTGCAGGACGGACGCGGCAAAGGCGTCGGTGTAGTCGAGGACTTCGTGGCGGATGCCCAGGGCGTGACAGGCGGCTTGGGCGCTCTCGACGGCACCGCTGGCGCAACACCAGGTCACCGCTTGGTGGGATTGCTGCGGGCGCATCAACAGGGTGACGCCCACCACGCGAAAGCCTTGCTCGAGCAGGAGTCCCGCCGCCACGCTGGAGTCGACGCCACCGCTCATGGCCACGAGCACGGTGGGGGCTTCAGGGCGCATCGAAAGAGGTGGCGAATCCCGCCGAGCGCACCATGTCGAGGTCGTTTTCCACTCGGCGCCCCTGGGTGGTGAGATAGCCGCCCACCATCAGGCCATCGGCGCCGCTAATGAGCAGCCAGGACTGCAGTTCGCGCAGGTGGTATTCGCGACCGCCGCAGACGCGGATTTCCTTGCCGGGCATCATCAAGCGCGCCACGGCGACGATTTGCAGGCACGCCAGGGGCGTCAGGGGCCAGGGGTTGTCGATGCGGGTGCCGGGCACGGGGTGAAAGAAATTGATGGGCACGGAGTCGACGTCGAGCGATGCCACGGCAGCCAGGAGTTCGACCCGTTGGGCCAGGGTTTCGCCCAGGCCGAACAAACCGCCGCAGCAGGTGGCGAGGCCGAGCTCCTTGGCGTGCACAATGGTGTCGCGGGCGTCCTGCCAGGGGCGGGTGGTGCAGATGTGTGGGTAGAAGCTCTCGGCGGTCTCGAGGTTGCAGTGGTAGCGCGTCAGTCCGGCGTCCTTGAGGGTTTGCAGGGTGTGGCGGCTGATGTTGCCCAAGGACGCGCAGGGCAGGACGCGCAGCTCCTCGCGCATGCGGGAAAACGTGCGGGCCAGGCGTTCGATTTCGGCGTCGCTGTCCACGGCCAACCCCGACGTGACAATGCTGAAGTGACGCGCCTGGTGGTCTTGGGCAGCGGCCCCGGCCGCCATCATTTGGGCTTCGGAGCGCAGGTCGTAGGTGGCCACGCCCTGGACGTCGTTGTGGGCGGATTGCGCGCAAAAGCGGCAGTCTTCGGTGCAGTGCCCGCTCTTGGCGTTGTAAATGCTGCACAGGCTCACGACAGCGGGTCGCTCGGCCATGCGGACGCGGTGCGCGCGCTGCAGGAGTTCGTGTACTTCGGGGCCCTGACACTGCAGGAGTTCTCGGGCTTCTTGGGCGTCAATGGGGCGGTTCATCGCGGTCCTCTTGGGGCAAAACGCCGTTCATCGAGCCGCTGCGGAAGCCCTCGAGATCGACGCTGACATAGTCGTACCCCGCCGCGCGCATGGCGGCGATCACTTTTTGCCGCAACGGGGTTGTGGTGAGTTGTGCCAGCGCGGGAGCCGGCAGCTCGAGGCGGCATAGGTCGCCGTGATCCCGGACGCGCCGTTCGGAAAACCCCACGTCGTCGAGGGCGTTCTCGGCGGTTTCGATGCGCGCCAATCGCTGGCGTGTAATGGGCTGTCCGTAGGGGATGCGGGTGGCCAGGCACGGGCGCGCGGGCTGTTGCCAATTGGGCAGTCCCAGGGCCTTGGCGCCGTGGCGTATTTCGGCTTTGGTGAAGCCGATATCCAGCAGGGGTGTGTGCACGCCGAGTTCGCGGATGGCGCGCAGTCCGGGGCGAAAGTCGGCGGTGTCGTCGCTGTGGCTGCCCTCGAGGACTGCCTGGCATCCCAGGGCAAGGGCGGTGTCTTTGAGCTGTTGAAAGAGCGCCCGTTTGCACGCGAAGCAGCGATCGGGACCATTGCGGACAAAGGTCGGGTCGCCGAGTAAGTCTACGTCGATCACGACGACGCGCGCGCCGAGGTGTTGCGCCACATCGAGGGCTGCCTGGGTTTCCCGGGCGGGGAACTGCGGGCCGCGGATCAGGATGGGCACGGCGTTGTCACCGATGGCATCGCGGGCCAGGGCGAGCAGGAACGCGCTATCGACTCCTCCGGAATACCCGATGGCCACCTTGTCCAGCGATTGTAAGAAACGGCGCAGTTGCGTGTGTTTGTCAGCGCGGTGGGGAACGGCGCTATTGGGCGGGCTGCGCATCGGCGTTTCGCGGGCGGATGACGCCGTCTGCGAACATGGTTTGAATGGCGTGGGCCGCTTGTCGGGCCAAGGTTTCTTCGACGCGGATCACCGGTGTGAGGGTGGTGAGGGCGTGCAGCACCTTGGGCAGGGTGTTGCGCTTCATGTTGGGGCAGACGAGGTCGTCGGAAAGCGGAACAAAGGTTTTGTCGGGGTTCTCTTTGCGCAGCCGGTGCAAGAGCCCCAGCTCGGTGCCGATGACGATGGTGGACGCATCGGATTGCCGGGCGCGGGTGCACATCTGACCGGTGCTCAGCACTTCGTCGGCCAGGGCGCTGACCGTGAGCGGGCTTTCGGGGTGCACAAAAATGGGGGCCCCGGGGTGTGCGGCGCGCGCGGCTTCGACGTGTGCCGGACGCAGCGTCGCGTGGATGGGACAGGCGCCCTCCCAGTAGATCATTTCGCGGCCCGTGAGCTGCGAGACATAACCGCCCAAGTATTTGTCGGGCACGAAGATGATGGGGCGACCGGGTTCGATGCGCCGGATGATGTCGACGGCGTGGGCGGAGGTGCAGCAGACGTCGCTTTGGGCTTTGACCTCGGCGGTGCTGTTGACGTAGCAGACGACGACGGCGCCGGGGTGTTGGGCTTTGAGGGCCGCGAGGCTTTCGCCGGTGGCCATATCCGCCATGGGGCAGCCCGAGGTTTCGTCCGGGAGCAATACGGTTTTGTCGGGCGAGAAGATGGCGCAGGTTTCGGCCATGAAGTGCACGCCGCAAAACACCACCAGTTGTTGGGGAACGCGGGCGCCTTCGCGGGCGAGCTCCAGCGAGTCTCCGGTGAAGTCGGCGATGTCCTGCACTTCGGGCAACTGGTAGTTGTGCGCCAGGATTACGGCGTTGTTTTCCTCTTTCAGGCGGATGATTTGTTCTTGAATTTTGGCGTTCATGGCTGTGTTGGCAATCCCCTTGCACATCGAAAATATAAAGGGACCTGGGACGGTGCGAATGTCCACCACCGAAGGCGACTTATCACCCCTATTTTTCGCGGTCAACGAACAGTTGTGCAGATTGTGCATTTTTTTAGGAAACATTCTCGCCAAGCGGCCGATGAATATAGAGCTGCCTGGAAGGTCCAGCGGCGATTGAAAAAAGAGGTTGTCATGAAAAAGATTACCCCCAAGACCCTATTGGCTGCGCTGTGTTGCCTATCGATGGCGGCGTTTGGCACTGCAGTGGCGCAAGTGCCTAGCGATGTGACCAGCGCCATTTTGCCCGAGATGACACTGTCGGTGGGCGAACAGATCGTGCTCGACGCGCAGGACGTGGCGAGTTTCAGCGAGAGCACCCGCGGCGTGATCGAGGTGAAAGTGCCCAAGGACGGGCGCCGCATGGTCGTCAACGCGCAATCTCCGGGCAAGATGACCCTGCTGCTCATCATGCGCACGGGGGAGACGCGCAACATCGAAATCACGGTGTTTGCCAAAGATCCGCAGGTCATCATTGAAGAGCTCACGGATCTGCTGTCCGAACAGAGCGGGCTGCGGCTCAAGCGCATGGGGGCCCGGGTGTTCATCGACGGGTATGCCGAGAGCGAATCGGAGTTGTGGCGGGTGCAGCGCATCGCCGAGTTGTATCCGGGGCAGGTGCTGTGTTTGGCCACGGTGGGGCGGAGCGTGCGTCCGCGCACCAACATCCGGCTCGACTTGACCTTTGTGGAATTTCACCAGAGCGCCCAGGACGGCGGCGGCATTCGCTGGCCCGGACAACTGGGGGCCACCGGCGCGATGGAGATGAACATGGATCTGCTGAGCGGGCGCAGCACGGCTTCCTATCGCATCGTCGACCAGGCATTTCCGGTCATCGAGGCGGCGGCGGCGCATGGAAAGGTGAAAATTCTCAAGCGGGCGTCGCTGTTCACCACGAGCGGAAACCGCGCTGACTACAATTCCGGGGGCGAGGTCAACGTGCCCATTGCCGGGAGCCAGGCCGCAGAGCTGCGCACGGTGTCCTATGGTTGCCGCCTGTCGGTGTTGCCGTTGCTCGACGGCGCCAATGGATTGGTCGATCTCGAAGTGGAGGCCGAAGTCTCGGAACTAAAAGAGACCGGGCAATCGGTTCCCGGGCGCGCGATTTCGCGGGTCAGCACGCTGGTGCACCTGGGCCTGGGGCAATCCATTGTTTTGTCGGGATTGGATTCCCACGTCGAAAGCCGCAGCAAAAACGGGTTGCCCTTCATGTCGCGCGTGCCGGTGTTGGGCCTGCTGTTCGGCACCCATCACCGCCGCAGCGAGCAAGTCGAGGGCATCATCGCCATTACGCCGGTGGTGGTCGATCACGTGGAAGGGGAGAGCCGCCGTCGCATCGACGAGGCGCTGGAGCGTTTTCGCAAGACCCGGATGTAGCGCCTGTGGGTTGGGTTGGGTGGCTGTGTTTTGCGGGCGTGGCGGGTGTTATTTGACGGTGAAAGACTTGTCGGTGACCGGCGTGTCGTTGAGGTAGACTTGGACTTTGTACTTGCCGGGTTCGGCCATGGCGGAGTCCCATTGGGCGCCCATGGTGCCGGACCCCCCGCCCGGAACTGGTGTGCGGACGGTGTGCCAGGTGGTTTCGCCGTCGCTGTCCACGCGATTCCACTCCACGGTGATGACCGTGTTGGGCCACAAATCGAGGAAGCGCAGCCCGCAGTACACCACGCCGCCTGCGGCAAAGCTGTCGCGCTCTTTTACGGGCATGTTGTCGTTGTTTAAGGCGAGTCCGAGGGCGAGTTTGTCGACTTTTGGGTTGTCGCCAGCCTTGCCCACGGAGATTTGCTGCGATGCCAACACTTTGTCGTTTAAGAGGACTTCGACGAAGTATCCGCCGTCGGGCATGCCAGAGGGAGAGGCCACGTTGGCGCCAAAGCGCCCCGACCCTTCAACGGTGATCCAGGATTCGCTGAAGACTTCGCCTTGGCGTTGCCAGCGGACGATGACATCGGTGGGTTGCATGGCGTTGCGAACGGCAAAGGTCGCGTGCAGCTCTTTGACCCCGCTCTTGAATTGCTTTGCCGGGGCAACGGGTACCATGGTCTTGGCATTGATTTTTTGCGAGACCTTGAGGCCCACCACGGAGACACCGCCCGCTAAGGGATCTTTGCCGATGATGGTGAACTCGGTGCCGCCGACATCGGTGCCGTTAACGACGATGCGGACGCGGTACCCGCCGGGGATGAAACGCTTTCCGGCTGGGCGAAACGAGGAGATAAAGGAAAAGCTGTCGGAGCCTTCGATTTCGCTCTCGAACATGGGATCGGGGATGCCGTCTTTGTACCACCGCACTTCAATGGCCGCTGCCGCCGGCACTTTGGCCAGGCGTCCGACGAGATAGATGGTCGGCGTGGCGGGGCTGAATTCGGTCAGGATATCGCCCACGGCGCGGTAGCGCTTGTCGTCGACTTCGGTGGTGAGCTCTGCGGCGCGCAATTCGGGTTTCCAGGAAAAGTCTTCGGGTCCGAATTGATAGCGCTCTTTCTCTTCGACGGGGGTGGTGGGCTCGGGTTGTGCGGCGCCACAAGCGGCGATGGAGGCGGCCAGGAGGAGGGTGCCCATCGCGAAGATTTTGCGGACATTGGCGGTCATGATGAACTCCGTGTGATTGGTAAAGGCCTGGCAAGGCGTCAAGGTGCTCAGGGCTCAGGCATAGCAGAACCGAAAAAAAAGGGGAGTGGCTTTGCGACGTCTTTTGCGGACGCGGCGCAAAAAACGGCAGGGGAGAATGTTTTCATTGCCAGTGGACGCCCAGCCGGTGGTTTTGAAAAAATATTTTATGTCCCAGACGGTTAATGTTTGTCCGCATTATAAAGCATTTAAAAATGTCCGCGTGTGCGCATTTGGTTCACGCCCTGCTTTGGGCTCGGTTCGCGTCAAATTTCTCAGAATTAACGCCACATCTCGGCTGTGGGCTGTAAATCGCACTCCTTCGTAGAAAATGGCAATTAAGGCTTGCCTGGGCATATAATTTAAACTAGCATGAGCAACACAAATGCAACATTACCCTCTTTTTAGCACACAGGCATTGCCTTGGCATTGTGTGCTCATCGATGAACGGTAGCCGCCGCAGCGACTGACACGCATCGCCAGCCACCAAGCGATGGTGCACCACCAAGCGATGGTTCACCGCTTGGGCATCCGCATATCGAAAGCGCATGAGCTTGGCCCGCAGGCCACCACTGGTGAACGGTTGTCCGGCCAACACCGCGAAATTTGCGTTGGGGGCGAAATAGACATTTTTCGACAGCCAAATTCGAATTCAACATCTTCTGGCTACCTCAGAACCACAATGGGATCGCGATTCTGAAAGATGTATAAAATTCATACGCATTTGCGCAAACGAGATATTATGACGCGATGTGCGCGCTGTGCCTTCGGGGTCAATGCTGTTTTGCTCAGCTTGTCACATCATTTGCTTATAAATGACAATGATACCCTTCATGGCACACATCGTGCAAAAGGGGTTTTCAACAGAAGGGTTTTCCAATACCGAAAGGGGATAAGGATGCTGAGAGAAAGAATGTCCATCCACTGGCTGGTGCGCTGGGGCAAAGGCGCGGTTTTGAGCGCCCTGATTTTGCTGGTTGTGTTTGCCTTGGGGTGCCAAATCTCAGAGCAAAAGACCGATGACACCGGCACAGACAGCAAATCCGATGATGCCAACAAGGACGGCAAGTCCGACGGAAACAATGAGTACGCTTTGGCTACCCATGCCCCTGATTATAGCTTAATCGGCACAGAGATAAATACCGCAATTATAATTGACTATTGGGCAGAAGGCTCCTTTGACAAAATCTGCAAGACCGGTTTTTTGGGAAAGAGCGCCAAGACAGAAGGCTTTAAGCACTTCTCTATACGCCTTGGGGACTACAAAGATGGCGTGTATCCCATCAGTTCGTTGGCCGAACCCGTGGAGAAAGGGGCTAGAGCGACCGTGCACGCCATTACTAGGCATGATGGTTCCTATAAGTATGGGTTGGATGCCATCCCGGCCTACCGGGGAACGGTGGAGATTAAAAAATTAACCAAAGAGAACTTGGGTTTAACCGGTGACATCGAGGTGCACGTCATCGCCGAATTTGCCAAAGAACCGGTGCGCGAATTTGAGTGCAACTATTCGATGGACGCCGATATGAACTGGTTAGATGGCGAGTGCATTTGCTTAGACCAAGACGAGCAAGTTTTTAACTGCAAAGTCGATTCATTTGACGATCAGTGCTGCTATGACCCCGACGTCGAAACCGAAACCGTGGAATACCGCTTTGTCTCGCACTATTGCAGTTTGCATTGCATGGAAAGTACCAATATCCCCTATTCCAAGTGCGCCCATCCTCCGGGCTATAAACCGGATACCAGCAACGACGGTTTAAGCGATCTCATCCACGAGGATTTTAAAATTTGCTCCTTTATGTTTTACGACGCTGTCGAAAATGCCGGGAACGAGCTCTACGTTATCGGGAATGCGGGGATTAATAGCACCTGCCCCGGATATCCGGCCTTCCGAACCTTTGTGAACATATTTCGCGATGGTCAGATGCACATAGACGAAAATTGGAACGCATCTAAAACTGAATATGCACCTGGCGTTGATATCCTTAATCTCCAAACAGCAGACATTTCCTTTGATGCGATATGGAAAAACCAAGTTGGAGATTTTTATCTCGTGGGAGCGTCAGGATTGGTTGCGCGTTACACTGAGACGGGATTGACGATTCTGAAAATTTCCCCCCCGGACACATATGAATACTACTCAGGTATTTGGGGCAATGACCAAGGTGAACTCTATGTCTGTGGCAACAATGGCAGCCTGCTTCACATGAAAGACGACAATTGGTCTCGCATCGATTTGGGCACCACGAAAACCCTTAATTGCATTGCGGGCAATGACCAAGGCGAGGTGGTGGTGGCCGGAGAAAACGGCGTGGTGAGGATGTTCAAAGATGAAGAGTGGCGCAAGATCAACATGAGCAATTCCACGGACATACAGGACGTGTGGTTTGCCCCATCGGGAGATTTGTTTGCGGTTTCAGGTTATTTTGACAACCCCGTTACGCATCCTGGAACGGTTTGGCAATTTGACTGTGAGGCGTGGGTGGAACTGGCCAAGGCAGAAGGGGATATCCTGTATGGGATCCACGGCAACAGCAAAGGAATCATCTATGCCGTGGGTGACGTTACAGACGAAAGCGGAGAGGCTCGCCCCGTTGTGTGGAAAGGCGAAGATAGCATGTGGACGCGAACGCAATACAATCAAAGCACCGGGTCGTTAAGAGGGGTGAAATGCCTCACCAACAATAAATGCTACGCTTTTGGCGACAACATGTTCTTTGAACTTTGATGCCCAGCAGACCGAAATGTGAGGCATATCGATGAAACAACACACAATCATTGCAATGGGCGTGCTGTTACTCGCGCTGTCTGGCTGCGCTAATCAGTCATCCCAGGCGGATGACGGCGATACCAGCCCGGACAGTGTGGGCAGCGACAGTGGACCGCGCGAACCGGTGCCGCCGTTGCCCTCGGACAGCGACTCGGGATCAAAGCAAAAAGTGGATGCCAATGGGATTCCGGTGTTTGACGACTGCCCGGTGGTGCAGGCGAAAGATGCGTGCGCGGACGGGTGGTGCCGGATTGAGCCGGGTACCTTTTTGTATGGCACCCCCGAAGAGGCTGGGGTGCCGTGCAGCACTGGATACAATGAATGGCCACCGGTACAAGTCACGCTGACCCGCCCCTTTTTGATGCAGCAGTACGAGGTCACCCAGGCCCAATGGGAGGCGATGGGGTTTCCCAATCCCGCGCGAGATGTGCACCCCGACAAGCCCATCACCTGGATCAACTGGTTTGAGGCGCTCGCCTATTGCAACGCGTTATCCGAAAAAGAAGGCCTGGATACCTGCTACGACTTGTCTGGGTGCCAGGGGGAGGTGGGCACCGGCTGTCCCACGGGAAGCTGGTTTTACGATAACGGCTGTGTTGAAAAACACGACAACCACGATGAGTTTGTGCCCGGGCTCTACTTTGCCTTCGGCGAAGTGCACAAGTATCCCCGTCGCTACGACTGTCCCGGATACCGACTGCCCACGGGCAGCGAATGGCAGTATGCGGCGCGGGCATGCACCTCGGCGGCCACCTACAACGGCGACATATCCCCTGAATTGAGGATCGGCGGCTGTGAACAGGAGCCTGTCCTCGACCCCATCGCCTGGCACTGCGGCAATGCCGATGCCCTGCAGGTTGTCAAAACCCGCAAGCCGAATTTGTGGCATCTCTACGATATGCTGGGCAACGCCATGGAGTGGACCGATCAACAAAACGTCGGGCTGTGGCTTGAGTACGACGAGGGAACATCGGGTCCCCTCACCGATCCCATCGGCCACAGCGAAACCGCTCCCGATGGTGTGTTCTTTAAAGCCCCTGCCGGTGGATCATTTCTGATGGGTACCTGCCTCAACCGCCCCGCGTATTTGTTTCAAGATATAGCGTTGGGACGGTCATCATCCGTTGGTTTTCGCCCGGTACGCACCATCCTACCGCCTGCATCCCCCAAGAAAGGCAAGTAGCGCCTCACTATCGGCACGCATTTCCACGGCCTTGTTTATTATTTGTAGGCGTACGGCGCGCGTAATTCCCACTTCCGGCAAACCTCCGTCTGTGTGGTCTTTCCCTGAATTTGTGGACAATTGACTTAACTGGGATAATCCCCGGAAGAGGCAATGATGTCCAAACGAACAAGAAGAATCTTCACGAAAGAGCAGAAGGACAGATTGCGGTCAAGCCCGCAATGACGCGAAAGAACGCTCGCAATGACGCAGCACCCCCAATCGACTGCTGTACCTGCCGCCGAGCTTGTAACGCCAAACCGCCTCGGCAAACCGTTGGGATGGCCGACAACGCAGGTGAATCAACGACAAAGCGGACATAATTAACTATTAATGCCCTAGAAAAATATTTTATTTTACAAATGGGTCGATTCGATTATGATAAATTTTAAAACAACAGTTTAACATTTCAAAAACATTAGAGATTTATGCGAAATTTGCCACTGGAAAACGAGCATTTAACCGCTGCCTTAGACAAACTCGACGACCGCGGTGAGCGCGTACGCGCCCTAATGGAAAAAGTGTCCAAAGCCGATCTCGCGACCTTTTGGGCCAAGCTCGACAGCTCGGCCATTTATCACGATCGGGCCATTGAGGGCGAAGTCATCTCCCCCGACGAATTGAGCGCGGCATTCGATCCGCGAATGATTTCAGACATTTCACGCCAGGCGCTGTTTGCATCTTTGCGCAATCACCGCGAGGCGTTTGTCCTGGTTCGCGAATACGTTCGCCGCAAAAACTTTTCGTTTTCCCTCGATGTTTTTTTGTCGCTGCACCGGTTGTTTGCCACCCGCGAGGGCGAGGACAACCCGGAGTTTCGCACAGACATCCCCCTGCACCGCACCTATTTCCACGAGATCAGCTTGGCGGCGGCCATCGATAGAGACATGGCCGAACTCCTCGCCTGGATGAACGACCGCGACGAACAGCAGGAGTTGCATCCCATGGCGTGGGCCGCCCGGTTTCACCACCGCTTCATGCGCATTTTTCCCTGGTCGGGTACCTCGGGAAAAATTGGCCGCGCCGTGATGCATATTCATCTGATGCGCAACGGTTATCTGCCCGCCGTCATCCACGCCACCGAGCGCCAGCGGTACTATGAGAGCTTGCGCTGCTCGACGACCGATCTCATGGACCTCCTCATCGACTCGGAAACCTCGGCATTTCAGGCGGCCCAGCGCTTTTTGGGACCGCGCCAATAACCGCGTCGTTTCTCGCTCAAAACGTGCCGCCCACCACGAGAATCCACTCGTGCATGCCGGTGTCCATCCATCCCTTGGCGTAGCCCAGGCGCAACTGCAGCGGATTATAGTATCCGGTGGAAAAGGCCAAGATCAGCTCCCCGCCCGTGGCGCTGTAGAAGTCGTCGCGGGTAAAGGGGTGAAAGGCGATGAACATGTTGTCGCTGAAGACGCTGCCGCTGATGTATTGAAAGAACACGGGTAATGTGTGGTAGGTGCGCTCGATGCGCCAGATGGGAAAGCGATATTCGAGGCGAAATGCTTGGTAGTGGTCGCCGTTGATGCTGTTCCAGGGGTATCCGCGCAGCCGGGGCAAGGAGGCGCCGGTGCCGTCGATAACGGATTGTATGAGATCAGTGGGGGGATATCCGCCCGCACTGAAATACGCCTGGTGGGGCGGGTGGCTGATGTAGGCGCCGCCGTTGATCATTAAGGCCCATACGTGGTGGCGATGCCAGGGGGCGCGCAGGTATTCTTTCCAGGCCCAACTGAATTGCAGCAGTTTTTGGTTGCCGCCAAAGGCGGGGTTGTAGAGGCGCATCGAGGCGGCGATGGCGCGCCCTTTCTCGGTGGAGATGGCAAAGGGGCTCGACCAGAGCTCTGAAAATGACCAGCCGAAGTTCAAGCCCGCGCGAAAATAATTGACCGGAACCTTGGGCATGTCCGCGTTGGGGTCGGGTTCGATGCGCTGTAGATCGGAGGCGGGGTGCGTGGCGTTGATTGTGTAGGAAAACGTAAGCGCGTGGTTGCGATCTACGCCGAGGACGGGAACGGAGAGCCCCGCCGAGCCGCCCAAGGAGCGCTGTTCCCATGGCCGTGCCACGCCGTCGACGACAAAGCCTCGCTGCTGGGTGGCGGCGGCATAGGAAAAGTTGAGAAAGAACGAGGGGCGCATGCCCTTGTAGGTGTAGGTGAGTTGCAAGGCGGGATCGCGCTGGGTGAAATCCCATTGAAAGGTCGAGCTGAATTCGTGTTGGTCGGCGGCATCGGTCATCGATAAGTCGATGTTCATGAGGGTGTGTCCGCCCGCGCTGGCCAGATCGAAGCGCCAAGTGCGCGGCAAGAGGCTGGGCAACGGGTTGTAGGGTGCCAGGGCGTAGTTGCCCGCCGGTGGGGTGACCGGCGACTCCAGCGGTTGCCAGGCGATGTCGTCTTGCAAGGGGGCGTGTTCGGGGGCGAAGTCCATGACGTGCAGGTCCCAGCCCTGTGTGCGGTAGTACAAAAAAGCCAGCGTGCGGCCGTCCTGCGAGAGGGCGGGTGCCGTGGCGGCGGTGAGGGCGTTGGTGATTTGTCGCACGGTGCCGCTGGCGCGGTGGCGCGCGTAGATGTTGGAGGTGCCGCTGTGGTCCGACGCGTACAGCAGCCACTGCCCGTCGTGTGAATAGGTGGGCCAAGACTGGATGGCGGGATCATCGGTGAGGGGTGTTTCAACGCCGGTCTCCAGGTCGCGCTCGACCAGGTTGACGTGGTGGTGGCGCCGCACCGCCAGCGCCAGGTATTTGCCGTCGGGGGAGAAGGCCGGGGTGTAGTAAATGTCGGGTGTGGGGCCGTTGAGGGTTTGCTGAATGCGCCCATGGGCATCGAGCAGGACCAGGCGTGAGCCGATTTCATCGTGGAGCACCGCAGCCAGGGTTTCGCCCGACGGCGACGCCGCCATGTCGCGGATGCGCAGGCCGTGGGTGAGGCGCCGCACGCTGTGTTCGTCGGGGTTTGCGACAAACAGATCGCTGAAACGATAGACATTTTTCACCGGGGCGGTGCGGGTGTAATACAAGGTGCCGTCATCGGTGCTGGATACCGTGACGCTGCCGCTGGTCAACGCGATGCGCTGCACATCGGTGCCGTCGAGACGCATTGAAAAAATACCGGGGCGCTCTGCGGCGTCGGCCATGGGCAGTATGATGCGATCTCCCGCAGGAGTGAAGATGGGGCGTCCCTTGGTTTCGCCGTTGACGGTAATGGGTGTTGAAGACATGCCGCCGCGTTGTTGCCAGGCGGTGCGGTGGGCTTCGGCCTCTTGTCGGAGTTCGCGCTGCCATTGGGCGTAGAGATCGATGAGGCTCTCTTGGGTGATGCGTAAAAAGAGCCGGTTCAGGCCATAGGGAATGGGCTCGGAGGCATAGGCGTGGGCGAGCTCGACGAGGCGCTCCATGCCGAAGCGGCGCTTGAGCCAGTCGAGAAACAGCGCGCCATAGGCGTAGTCGGCGGTGCCCCGGGGATAGTCGGTGGTGATGTTGGAGGCCTGGTCGAGGGTTTGGAGCTGATCTTCGAGGGCGTGGGTGCGCAAAATCATCGGGTAGTACGCGGAGCGGATGCGGCCCTTGCTGGTTTGTTCGGTTTCCATCAGGACCGCCAGCCCCTCGACGAACCAGCGCGGTTGCATGCTGTTGATCAAGTAGATGTCGCCGAAGACGCGGTTGATCACCCGCGGGATTTTGTGCTGCATCTGCAGGTGCACCACATGGGTGAATTCGTGGATGAAGAGCGTGCGGAGCCAGTCGTCGTGGTGCTGCAGCGAGGAATCGATTTCGGGGGGGATGGCGTAGAGCAAGATGTAGGGAGCCGGCGTGGCGGAGGCCAGTCCGTTGGCTGAGTCTTGGGAGTCTTCGATGTGCACGCGGATGCGCCCCTCGACCTGCCAGCGAAAGAGATCGGTGACGGTTTGGTAGGCCTCTTCGGCGATGGTGGCGATTTGTTGGCCCATGGCCGTGAGCTTGTGGTCGAAGCTGATTTCGAAATGCGTCGTGCGGATGGAGTGGAGCACCAAATCCGGATCACCCGCGTGGATTTTTGGGGCAAAAAACAGCGCCAAAACGACCAGGGTCGCTCTGCAAATCGGGCGCAGATGAGAGGGTGAAAACAGCATATGGTTCCTTGACACAGCCTAATATTGGCGGGCATCTTAAGTCAACGAAACCGACGCGCGACGAGGCGCAGAAAATCATGTCGAGAAGCACCCAAACCCACCTGCAGGATGTCCTAGATTTATGGGAGACCTCCGTGCAAACCGATGCCGTCAACGGACGCGTCATTACCGACTTTGAGCACCTGCGTACCGAAGTGGCGCCGCAATTGGCCATGAACTGTGCGTTGGGCCCAGAGGAGGTGCGCCAAAAGTCGCTGGAGTTGGTGTGGTGGCTCAGCGAAATGATCGGCATGCCCTATGTGGCGGCGGAGGCCATCTTGTCTCCCATGGTGCGCGACAACCACCTTTCGTTTCGCATCCCCGTGGTGGACATCGTTCACCTGCCGTTTGAAATGGCGCGCATTATTTTTGATGCGGCCAACAACATGGAGGTGGGGCCGTTGATTTTTCGCATGGACACGGCGACTGACAACAACGCCGGGCGCGTGGCCGCTGTGATGATGGCGGCCCTGGCCGAAAACTTTCAGGCGCCGATTTTGTTTGCCGACGCGTCCTCGGAGCTGCCGTCATCGTTTCACGCGGTGGGGTGGCAGGAGTGGCTCTTCGACGAGCGCGACGACGTATCGCGCGACGGGCAAATGACGGTGCTCGGCGACGCGGCGGAGATGCCCGCCTCAGTGGTGACCCGCGCGCAGTGGGACGCCATCTTTGCCACCGGCGACGATCACTGGGAGTTCATCCGCGAGGACATCTCGGACATCTGCGGCGATTTCTTTGAAATGCTCGAGGTCAACGAGACCTTCTCTGTGCTCAAGCGCTACGTGATTCCGGTGCCCAGCGCTGCGAATCCCCTGCTGGCGCTATGAACGACCGTGCCAACGACACAGCGCCGGTGTTGCTGATCATCGATGATGAAAGCGCGGTGTGTCGCGCCCTCAAGCGCACCTTTCGCGACCAAGTGTCGTCGATTGTGGTGGCGTCCAATGCCGCCGACGCCCAGGCCATTGTCGCCCAGGAGATGGTGACGCACGTGTTGTGCGATCAGTGGCTGGGGCCGGGGCAGCCGCTGGGCACCGAGCTCGTGCGGGGCTGGAAGGCACAGCACGCCAGCATCCGGCGCATTTTAATTCTCACGGGCACTTTGGCGCCCCTGGTGTCGCTGCCCGGCGATGTCGACATGGTGCTGACCAAGACGACAGACCCCGTGGAGATGGCCGCGCACCTGCTGCTGGTGCCAAGAAAGGATGGCGATGTCTCCCTTTGAAGGATTGATTACCGCGTTGGCAACGCCGCTACAGGCAGATGCGGTCGACGCCGATGCCTTAACCCGGTTGGTCGAACGACAAGTGCGCGCAAAGGTGCACGGGGTGGCGGTGTGCACCGCTGCGGGGGAGGGCGCGTTGTTGTCCGGCGAAGAGCGCGGGCAGGTGATTGATGTTGCGATGCGTGCGGTCGCTGGCCGGGTGCCGGTGTACGCGGGCGTGATGGCCCTGGCCACCCGGGATGCCACCACCCAAGTCCAGGATGCGGCCGCCGCCGGCGCTGCGGGGGTCTTTGTCGCCACACCGCCCTTGTTGCAGCAGCACGAGGACGCCCTGCTGGCGCACTTTTTTGCCATCGCCGACGCCGCAACGATCCCCGTGGCCATCTGTCACGATCCCGCGCAGTCGGGCGTTGCGCTGTCCCTGGCCTCCTGCGTGCGCTTGGCCGCCCACCCGCGCATCGCCGCCATCGTCGTCGCCGAAACCGATTTGATGCGCGCGCAGCAAATCGCCCACGGCCTCGCCGATCGCATCGGGGTGGTCTCGGGACACGACGCGATACACGTGCCCATGAGCCTGGCGGGCAGCCGGGGGGCGTTGTGCCTATCGGCCAATATCTGTCCCGAAAAATGGGTGTCGGCCTGGCGTTGTCTGGCAGCAAAAGACGCCGCCGGCGCCACAGCGCATCAGTTGGCCTTGCTGGGCCTTGGCGAGGCACTGCGGCTCGAATCCAATCCAGGCCCGTTGAAATCGGCAATGCACTTGTTGGGGCTCTGCGCCGCCGACGTGCGCGCGCCCATTGCCGTGCCTGCGCGACCGGTGCTGTACCGCATCGCCGCCGAATTGGAGGCCTTGGGCCTCACCATCGAAAGTCGAGAACTCGTATGACGAACCCCGTAAAAATAGGTCTGGTGGGCGCCGCTGGGCGCATGGGCAACGAAATCATCCGCGTCATCGCGGCCCGCAACGACGTCGTGTTGTCGAGCGCCGCTGAAGACAGCGCCTCCGGGCACCTGGGAGCGGATGCCGGCGAAGTGGCCCGGGTGGGTGCCTGTGGCGTGGCGATCAGCGACAACCTCGCCCAAGTGGCCCAGCAGTGCGACGTGTTAATCGATGTGAGCCTCGCCAAGGCCGCTCCGCAGGTCATCGCTGCTGCGCGGGAGGCCGGGCGTCCCTTGGTCAGTGGCACCACGGGCATCTCCGAGGCGGCGATGGCGCAAATGATGGACGCAGCCCGCGACATCCCCGTGTTGCACACGCGCAACTTCAGCGTGGGCGTGACGGTGCTGGCCGAGTTGGTGCGCCGCGCCGTGCAAATGCTCGGAGCCGACTTCGATGTCGAAATCCTCGAGATGCACCACCGCAACAAAATCGACGCCCCGTCGGGAACGGCGGGCATGTTGGCCGATGCCGCGACCGAGGGCATGACCTCGTATGCCGAAAAAGCCGCAGTGGTAAATGGGCGCAGCGGCGTGACCGGGGTGCGGCCCAGCGGAGAAATTGGCGTCCATGCGCTGCGCGGTGGCACAGTGGTGGGCGATCACACGGTGATCCTCGCCGGGGCCAACGAGCGCATCGAGCTCACGCATCGCTCCGAACGCCGCGCCATGCTGGCCGAGGGGGCGGTGCGATGTGCCGCATTCCTCGCCTCTCAACCCGCGGGACACTACACCATGGCGCACGTCCTGGGCCTTGCGGACGATGACGCATAGCCCTCGTCGGTGCGGACCGTGGCGCACGTGAATCACCGGGAACGCCAGTTTTTGTCGGGCAATGTCGCCATGGCGCGCGGGGCCATTGCGGCGGGATGCAACTACTACGCCGGATATCCCATCACGCCCTCCAGCGGCATCATGACCGAGATCGCCGCGCACTTTCAGGCCACGGGCGCGGGTGTTTTCGCGCAAATGGAAGATGAAATCGCATCGGCGTGCAGCCTCATCGGCGCTTCCTGGAGCGGGGCGCGGGCCATGACCGCCACCTCGGGGCCGGGGTTCAGCTTGATGCAGGAGGCCCTGGGGTATGCGTACTTCACCGAGACCCCCATGGTGGTGATCAACGTGCAGCGCGCCGGTCCGGCGACAGGGCAGGCCACCCGCGTGGCCCAGGGCGATATCATGCAGTTCCGCTACGGCTCCCACGGCGACGTCTTTCCGCTGGTGTTTTGCCCCGCGTCGGTGGCGGATTGTTTTTCGCTGACGGCCTTGGCGTTTCGCTACAGCGAGATGTTGCGCTTGCCGGTGTTCATCGCCGCTGACGAGTCGGTGGCCCAATTGCGCGAAACCGCATACCTCGATGTGCCCGCGCCGGTGGTGCCGCGGCGCGCCGTAGATGACACGCCCTTCGACGCCGACATCGCCGGTGGTGTGCCGGGGATGCCGTCGTTTGGCGATGGGGCGGCGCTGTTGGTGACCGGATCCACCCACGACGGACACGGCATGCGGCGCGTGGACAGCCCCGAGGTGCACGAGCGCCTGGTGGTGCGCCTGCGAAACAAAACCCTGCTGCGGGAGGCCGAGCTCGACCAAACGCTGCTCGAAGACATGGCGGACGCCGAGGTGGCCATCGTGGCTTACGGCATCTGCGCCCGTTCTGCGCGTGCGGCCAAAAATGCGTTGCGCCAGTCGGGAGCGCGCGTGGGTCTCGTTCACCTGCGCACCTTGTGGCCCTTTCCGCAACAAACCCTGCAGGCGGCCTGTGCCAATACGCCGCACGTGGTGGTGGCCGAGCTCAACCTGGGCCAGCTCGCCGCGGTGGTGCAGGGGGTGTTGATGCGGCCGGTGCACGCCCTGTCACAGGTCAACGGCCTGCCCATGTCGCCCGGCAAAATCGCTGCCTTTATTGCGGAGCTTTCATGACGCGCGATCTGTCCCATTGGCTGCGCCACCCCGATGCGCCCACGGCGTTTTGCCCTGGATGCGGCCACGGCATCTTGCTCGGCACCCTGCTGCGCGCCATCGACACACTGGCCATCGCGGCGCAAGATTTGCTCTTCGTATCGGGGATTGGGTGCGCCGGTTGGATTCCGAGCCCGCACATTTTGGCGGACACGCTGCACACGCTGCACGGCCGGGCCATTCCCTTTGCCACCGGGGCCAAGCTCGCCAATCCGCGGCTCACCACCATCGTCATTTCCGGGGACGGCGACCTGCTCTCCATCGGCGCCGGACACCTGGTGCACGCCGCCCGCCGCAACATCGACCTAACCGTTATCGTCGCCAACAACGGCATTTACGGCATGACCGGCGGACAGACCGCTGCCACCACGCCCCTGGGGGTGTCCACCGCCACACACCGGGCGGGAAACCCCGATGCGCCGGTGGATGCCTGCCAATTGGCCCTGGCCGCAGGAGCGCGTTATGCGGCGCGTTTTCCGGTCACCGATCCCCCGCGCTTGCAGGCGGCCATTGCGCGTGCCATTGCCACGCCGGGCTTTGCGCTGGTGGATGCCCTCAGTCCCTGCCCCACGCAATACGGGAAGTTTCAACCCGAAGACTCCATCGCCGCGTGTTACCGCCGCTTTGAAGCCGACGTGCAACAGCGCAGCGATGCGGCGACCGGTGCGGCCATGCCCTTTGGGGAGTTTGTGCCATGAGCGACCGCTTTCGCACGGATATTCTGGTGGCGGGCCTTGCGGGCCAGGGCGTGCTGGGCCTGAGCAGCGTTTTGGCCGAGGCGGCGGCCAAGGGCGGACATGCGGTGGCGCAAACCGGCATCTACGGTGCGGCGGTGCGCGGGGGCGTGGCCTTGGGCAGTGTTATCATTAGTGATACCGAGATTGATTATCCCTATGTCGAGCGCGCGGACATCTTGGTTGCGCTGTCGGTGGCGTCGGCGCATGCCGCATCCGATCGGTGGCAGCGCGACGGCTGGCTGGTGCTCAACGCAGCGGATGTGCCGCAGTGGACTTCGGGCGCGGCAGACACAACGCGGTTTTGGGGGGTGCCCAGCGCCTTGGTAGCGGAGGCCCAGCAGGTGGGTACGGAGGCGGTGACGGCCGTGTTTGCCGGGGCGGTGCTCGCCTTGTTGCCCCCGGCATTGCGCGCGCACTGCGAAGTGGCGGAGCCGTTGCAGCGCTTTGTCGTTGCGGGACAACGCCAGGCCCATGCGGTGGTGCCATGAGCGCGATGCGTTCGGTGGCGGTGCTCTCCCCGAGCCGCTGTCGCGACTGCAGCGATTGCCGCGCGGCCTGTCCGCTGGGACAAGATGTGCCCGGATACATCTGCGCCATTCAACGCGGTGCTGTCGCCGACGCGTCGCGCCGCATTGCGGAGACGGCGGCGTTGCCCGGTGTACTGGGGCGGCTGTGTCCCGCGCCGTGTGTGTCCGCCTGTCGCATGCCCACCATCGGTCGTCCCGCGCCGGACATCCGCGGCCTCAAGCGCTTTGCCGTGGGGCAGTGCCGCGCGTTGCCCGAGACACCGGAGGGGCAAGCGTTGCACTTTGCCGTGGTGGGGGCGGGACCGTCGGGTCTGGCCGCTGCCCATGCCTTGCGGCGGGCCGGGGTCCAGGTGACCGTCTTCGATGCGGCGGATGGGGCCGGGGGGTTGCTGGCCAGCGCCGTGCCGGAGTTTGTCTTGCCCCAGGCGGTGTTGCGCGATGATGTGGCGCAGCTTGCGGCGGCGGGGATTGCGTTTCAATTTGGTGTGCGGGTCGGGGGCGACGCGATGCCCTGGTCGTCGCTCTCCCGGCGCTTTGACGGCGTGGTGCAGGCCACGGGCCGGAGCGCTTCACACGGCGCGGCGAACGCCACGGGATCGAACGCGGTGTACACCCCCTTGCAATGGGCGGCGCGGTTTCACCGCAACGAAGCCCTGCCCGGGGCCCAGGTGTTGGTGCTCGGCGGCGATGTGCGCGCGTTGGCCTGTGCCCGCATGGCCATTCGGCTGGGGGCTGCCCAGGTAACATTGGCCGATCCCCTGCCTCGTTCCCATTGGAGCATGGGCTCCCCGGGGCAATCTGTGGCCCAACGAGAAGGGATTGCACTGTTGGACTTGCACGCGGCAGAGGGCCTAGGCGAGACCGGGGCGCCCGAAACGTCCGAAATGAACGGGAATGGCGATATGGAGAATGCCGCCCCAGGATGGTGGTTGCGCCAACAACGCATCCGTGCCATCGACTGGATCGGGATGCCGCAATTGCGTGACACCGGGGCGCGTCAGTGGGTGCCGGCAGACTTCTGTATCAAAAAAGATTCAACTGGCGGTATCAATGACGATACGAATTTTGCCCCGACGCCGGCGTTGTCCGATGCCGTGCTGGCCGGAGAGGCCGCCGGGTTGCCGTTAAATGTCTTGGCCGCCATGGCCCAAGGACGCGGGGTGGCGCATCGCTTGTTGGCCGCTTATGGCGTGTCGTTGCGGGGGCCTGCATGAGCTTCGTGTTCACCGTGGATGGCCAGCCCGTGGATGCCCGCGCCGGTGAAACGCTGTTGACGGCCTTGCGGCGCCACAGCTGCGACATCCCGACGCTTTGTCATGCCGACCCGCTGTCTCCCGCAGGCTCGTGCCGCCTGTGCGTTGTCGAAATGAAGTGCCGCGACGCCGATGGCTTTCGCATGGTGGCGTCCTGCGAGATGGCGACCCAGGCGGGGATGGAGATCCGCACCCAGTCCGATGCCCTGCGCCAAACGCGGCGCGCCCTGGTGACCCTGCTGCGGCGCCTGGCACCCGATGCGCCGGCGTTGCAAGCGCGCCTGGACCGAGCGGTGGGAGTGGCGACATCTCCGGAAAACGGCGTGCCGACGGGCGAAGGCCCCGCGCCCTGCATTCGCTGCGGTCTTTGCGTCCAGGTGTGCGGCGAGGTGGTGGGGGCCCATGCGATCGCCATGTTGGGCCGCGGCCGTTCGCTGCGCGCGGACACCCCGCCCCATCCTGCGGGCACCGTGCCGTGCATCGCTTGTGGTGCCTGTGCCGCGCTTTGTCCCACGGGGCATGCGGCGCGCTTTCCCGCCGCAGGGCTGGATGCGTTGAAACTGCGTACTGCCGTCCCCCGGCCCTGTCGTTACGCCCTGATGGGCTTGGCGCCAGATGTGGCCTGCGCCGCCAATTACCAGTGCGCGGTGTGCGACATTCACCACCGCATGTTGCGCCGCGCCGAAGACGCCGGGGTGGCGCATCCGGTGTTCTTGAAAGGAACCGAGAAAGGAACCGAGGTGCGATGAGCAGCGACCGCGACATGACGCCCGAAGAGGCCCAGCGCATGGCGGAGGCGTGCTGTGCGGCCCTGACCTGCGACGGCTGTGCGCGCTGCCGCTTGATCTGTCCAGACCTGGCCATCACCCAGGACGCGGCGGGCGGCGTGGTGATTAACGCTGCGTTTTGTCGCGGGTGTGGGCTGTGTGTGGCGGTGTGTCCGTGTGGGGCGTTGGCGATGGCGCCGCTTCGGTAGCGGGTGGTGCGGGGTCTGCGGCGGGCGCGGTGAAACTGTCCGGAGCGCTCATGACGATCAGGCGGTCGCGCAACGGTACCAGCGCTTTGACTAGAGCGATCAACGGACGTCCGATCAGCCGGTCGTGGGCCAGGATGACACCGCCGTGTTTTTGGGCGGCTCCTGCGGCGAGTTTGGCGTAGTGCCGTTTTTCCTCGACGCTGACAATGGTGGGCACGGAGTCGCGCGTGGAGTGGTGCCAAAGGGCGACGCGCACGTCGGCTTGGGAGAGGGCGTCGTTAAACAGGCAGTTATCGGCGCTGGGAAATTTGGCGGGATTTAAGTAGGGGCTGCCGCCGGGCGGGCGAAACCAGTGGAGCTTCACCGGGTGTTGTCCCGGTGCGTAGCCGTGTTCCCGCATGATTTCTTCGTGGCGTTTGTAAATGTGGGGCGCCTTTTTGACCTGAATGGCCCGCGGCTGTTTTCCGTAGAAATCGAGAAACACATAGCGCTCCAAGCGGGTGTAGTCCGCGTCGTCTTGGGCGATGAGGGCGAGGTCGACCTTGATTTGGGTGAGGTGAATTTCGGCGTACAGCCACTGCAGGTGAAACTCGGGGGTTCCCTGGCGAATGGCCATGCGGGTGTCGTGGGTCCAGCTATGGTTGGCCAGGGCGTGGCCCTCTTTGGCCATGCGGGCGATGAGGTGCCACGAGCGGCGGTGAATCTTGTGACCGGAGACAAAAAATGTCGCGCGAATGCCGTGTTCGGCCAGGGCGTCGAGCACCCGGGGCGTGTGCGCGCGCATGGGGCCGTCGTCGAAGGTCAGGGCGATGGGCATGTCGTCGGGCACGGGGGTGCGGGTGTAAATACCGCCCGCGGGCATGCCGCAAAATTTGTCCTTTGCCTGCGCGGCGAACACCAAAAGAAAGAGACACAGGGGGAGAGAAAGGCGGCCAAAAATTGGCAGCTTGGATTTTGTTTTCATCTCTTGAGCATAAACCCCGCGCTTTATGGCGGCAAATATTAGACTTTTCATGTATTTTTCGGTTTGATTCACTTGTTTGGTGATCGCAAGAAAGGTTTTAAAATTCATGACCACGCTGACCAGTTCCAAAAAAACGCTCCAGAGTTTTCACGCGCGTGACAGCCTCTGGGAGGCGTTTCAGCGCCAAGCCGAAGCCATGGAGTGTTCGGTGGACTATCTCGTCAACGAGGCGATGCGGCTGTATGCCTCCAACCAGGGCTTTTTAGAGGCCACCGGGATGACGGCACAACCAGCGCCCATGCCCGCCATGCCGATGCCATCCGCCGATGCCCGGGGCACCTCCACCGATGAACTGTCGCTGGACGATCTCGACGAAGAGCTGCCCGATCTGGGCGACGACCTGCCGTCCCTTGACGACGACCTGCCATCGCTTGACGACGACCTGCCGTCTCTTGATGACGACCTGCCGTCTCTTGACGATCTCGACGATTCACCGGCCCCGGCTGCCTTGCCGCGTCCGCCGCGCCCCGGATTTACGCCGCCGTCTTCGAGCGACATCCCGGGCCCCCCGGTGCCTGCCCCGCCTGCCGTCGCTGCCCCGCTGATGCCCGGCGGTGGCCCCCCGGTGCCCGCCCCGCCTGCTGTTGCTGCCCCGCTGATGCCCGGCGGTGGTCCCCCGGTGCCCGCGCCGCCCGCCGTTGCGTCGCCTCCCGTTCCTTCGGAGACGGCGCCCACCATCGCCGAGCCCCCAGTGCCCGCGCCGCCCAAGGTGATCCGCCCATCGGCACGGGTCGATTCCAACCCCATTATGCCCATGGCGCCCCGGCCACCAGCCGCCACGCGCACCCCCGGTCCGGGCATGGTGGGCAGCGGTGTGACGGCGCGTCCTGTCACCGGTTCGGGCGTGGTGCCGGCCGCCCCGGTTCCGGGAGCCCCCGCGTCGCAAGCGCCTCCCCTGGGCATGCCCCGGTTGACGCTGGTGTATCTCGGGCAAAAAATCCCGGTGAACAAAGAGCAGTTCATCATCGGCCGCGGTTCGTCTTCCACCGACCTCACGGTGCGCGACCCCAACATCTCGCGAAAGCACGCTGCGGTGATTTTTCACAACAACACGTTTTACATCAAGGATCTGGGCTCGACGAACGGCGTTGAGTACATCGGCCAGCGCATCGACTCCAAGCGCATCGACGAGGGCGATGTGTTCACGATTTGCGGCCACCAGTTTCATTTCACCTACGCCTAGGCCGCGGCAAGGAGGGGCCCCGCCATGAAAGAAATCACCGTCGTGCGCAACGCCGCGCAGAGCGAGCTCGACAAATTGGGCGTGCGCAACTGGGACATCTGGACCAAGGAAGTCTCCAAGTTTCCGTGGACCTACGACAGCACCGAGCACTGCTACTTTCTCGAAGGCGAGATCATCGTGACCCCGGATGGCGGCGCGCCCGTGACCATGGGCGTCGGCGATCTGGTGACCTTTCCCGCGGGGATGTCGTGTACCTGGGACATCCGCGTTCCGGTGCGCAAGCACTACCGCTTCGACGACTGACGCCACTTGACAGCGATGCTGCCCATCGACTCGGTGTTGCCCGACATCATCGGGCAATGGCACCAACACGCCTGCATGATCCTCCGCGCGGCGCCCGGCGCTGGCAAGACCACCCGCGTGCCCCTGGCCCTGTGGCGTGCCGGTCTGCTGGGCGAGGGACAGCTCGTCATGTTGGAACCGCGGCGCGTGGCGGCCCGGGCGGCGGCAGAGTTTATGGCCGCGACCCTACAGGAGCCCGTGGGCCAAACCGTGGGGTACCGCATGCGCCACGAGCGGCGCGACTCGGCGGCCACCCGCATCCTCGTGATGACCGAGGGCGTCTTGACGGGGCGCTTTCGCAACGACCCATTCTTGGAAGGGGTGTCGGTGGTGGTGCTCGACGAGTTTCACGAGCGCTCGGTGCACCTGGACCTGTGCCTGGCCTTTTTGCGCGAACTGCAACTGGTGCGCGATGATTTGAAGCTGTTGGTTATGTCGGCGACCCTGGACGTGGCCCCGCTGTCGCGCTGGTTGGGAGACTGCCCGGTCATCGATGCCCCGGGCCGAATGTTTCCCGTCGCGGTGCGCTACGACGAACGCGAAGACGCGCGTCCCTTGGCGCAGCGGGCGGCTGCGGCGGCGCAGGAGATGCTGGGACACACCGACGGTGACGTGCTGGTTTTCTTGCCCGGTGCCGCGGAGATTCACCGCACGCTGGACGCATTGCGCCCGGTGTCAGCGCGCGAAGGGGTGGCGTTGTTGCCCCTGTACAGCGCCCTGCCCCAGGCAGCGCAGGATGTGGCCATTCGCCCCGCGACGCAGCGCCGTATCATCGCCGCGACCAACATCGCCGAAACATCGCTCACATTGCCCGGGGTGACCGCCGTGGTGGACAGCGGTTTGCAGCGCCGGGTGCGCTTTGACCCCGCCATTGGGTTCGACCGCCTGGAGCTGGCCCCCATCAGCCGCTGGAGCGCGGAGCAGCGCGCGGGCCGTGCGGGGCGCATCGCGGAAGGCCAGGTGCGGCGCCTGTGGATGCAAGCGGTGGATCGCGGCAAGCCAGCGTCGGAGTTGCCGGAGATTCGGCGCGTGGACGCCACCTGGGCCATCTTGCAAATCCTGCAGTTTTCGCAGCGCGACCCGGCGCTCTTCGACATGTTCGACCCCATCCCGCCGGCCTTGGCCGCCTCTGGTGTGGCGGTGCTGCGCGCGTTGGAAGCGGTGGCACAGGACAGCTTCGCCCTGACCGCGACCGGGCGGCGCCTGCTGGAGTTGCCCATGCACCCGCGGCTCGGCGCCATTGTGATCGGCGCGTTGGACGCCGGTTGTCTGTCGCTGGGGTTGTGGGTGGCCGCCCTGCTGGAGGAGGGCGAGGTGCTGGCGACCGAGGTGCCGCCGAATGCGGTGGATGCCGTGCCCTGCGATGTGGCGGTGCGGCTGTCCCTGCTCGAGGGCTTTGCGAAGGAGGGCGCCACGCCCCAGGCCGCCGAGCGCCACGGGTTGCGTTTTGGAGCGGCCCGCCGGGTGTACCAGACGCATCAGTCCTGGTTGCGCTTGTTTTCCGCTGCGGAGACGGCGACGTGCGATGCCGGGGTGTCCACCGGTCGGCTGTTGCTCGCCGGGTATCCCGACCGGGTTTGTGCGCGGCGGGCAGCGGGCAGCGGGGAGCACGGGGTGATGGTGGGCGGGAGCGGGGTGCAGCTCGACGCGCGCTCGGCGGCACATGCGGCGCCGTTCTTTGTGGCGGTGCGCGCCGACGGCGGCCAGCGGGGGCAGCACAGCCGGAGCCGGGTGTCTATGGCGAGCGCCATTGCGGCGTCGGATCTGCAGGCGGTGTTTCCGGGCCAGGTGCACCAGCGCACGGTGGCGGTGTTCGACCGGGAAAAACGCGCGGTGCTGGGGCACACCCAACAGTTGTTCGGCGACCTGGTGCTGTCCTCGCAAAGCGGCGCGGCCTTGAGCGACGAAGCGGCCCTGTCCGTGTTGTTGGCAGAAGCCGCCGATGCCGTTGCGCGCATTTACCACCCCAGCGACGAGGCGTTGGCCTTTATGGCGCGCCTGCGCTACGCCGCCCGCGAGATGCCCCACCTCGATTGGCCCGACGTAGAGGTGCCGGCGCAACTGCAGCGCTTGCCGCACCTGGCCCTGGGCATGCGCAGCTTCGACGAGTTGGCGAAGATCGACTGGTTGCCCCCGCTGCGGGATGCGTTGACGCCCGCGCAGAAATCGGCGCTGTCGCGCGACTTTCCCGAGTCCGTTGCCGTGCCCTCGGGCAGCCGCGTGCGGATTGATTATGCCGAGGCTCTGCAGCCCGGACGCACGCCGCTGGTGGCGGTTCGCCTGCAGGAGGTCTTTGGGTTGCAAGAGACGCCGCGCATCGCCCAGGGGCGCATCCCGCTGACGTTTTCGCTGCTGGCGCCCAACATGCGGCCCCTGCAAATCACCCAGGACTTGGCGAGCTTCTGGCGCAACACCTACCCCTCGGTTCGCGCCGAACTCCGCGGGCGATATGTGCGGCACCACTGGCCCGAAGATCCGCTGTTGGCCGTTCCCACACGGCGCGCCAAGCCGCGGCGCTGAGGGCATTTCGAAGTCGAAGCAAAGACTCAGAGTGGTTAGCAAAGACGCAGAGTGGTTTGGAAGGTCTTGGTGGGTTGGCGGATGCGGCGGTGTTACCAGCGGCGCAGGATGCGTCCCGTGCCGTCGGTGTCGCTGTAGAGAAACCAGTTGGCAGCGGCTTCTTTGACTGCGCGCAGGGTTTTGGCCTCGTCGAATTCGCCGGCCGGACCGTGCCAGATGGCGCGGTGCACGACCACTTCGTCGTTGATGTTGCGCTTGCTCGTGAGGCAGGCCGCGATGCGGTGGGGCGCGTTGTTTTCGGTGACGGTTGCGTCGACGCATAGGGCGGGGCGCTTGGACTTACCGAGTTTTTCGGGCGCGAACTTAATGGGGTCGGCGGTGTGCGCGGCCCACTCACTTTCGAGTTGTCGCGCGGTGCGCTCCCGAAGCTGGGCCTCGATTTGGGCGTCACTGCCCGGTGCGGGGATGAGGATGCGCACGTCGATGCGCAGCGCGCCGTCGGCGACCAGGGCCGTGCCGCTGGTGTAATTGCAGGTGACTTCGGCCTGGGGCGTGACGTAGAAGAACCAGTCGCTGTCGTAGGAGCTGACCATGCGGCTGCCGTCGTCCTCTTCGTAGATGGAGCACTTGCGGTAGTCGGGTTCGGCCTCGACGCGCAGGATGGGCTGTTGCGGCGGCGGGGCGGGTTCGGGCTCGGGTGCGGGCGGGGTGGCATCGGCGTCGACATCGCTCGCGTCGTCAACCGGTGTCGGGCTGGCGCCACACCCCCACAGCATGGCAAAAAGAGCGAAACAGATGGGCCATCTTTTCATCGCATTCCTCCGTTCTGTTGTGCCTGTAAGCGTCGATTATCCACGCTTTGTTCGGCGCGGGCAACCGTGATTTCACTTGTCGGTGGGCGCCTGGCGGCCTATGCTCGCACATCCCGAACACAGGGTGCATTCGCGAGGTGATTTCCATGACAGAGACACTGAAAAGAACACCGCTTTACGACATCCACGTGCGCAATGGCGGGCGCATGGTTCCGTTTGCCGGATGGGAGATGCCCGTGCAGTTTTCGGGCATCAAGGCCGAGCACCAGGCGGTGCGCACCCAGGCCGGTCTGTTCGACGTCAGCCACATGGGCGAGTTTCGCTTTCGCGGACCGGACGCCCTGGCCTTTCTCAACCGCCTGCTCACCAACGACGTGTCGCGGCTCGGCGACGGCGAGGCGCTGTATTCGCCCATGTGCAATGCCGACGGCGGCATCGTCGACGATCTGTTGGTCCACCGCTTCGGGCCCACCGACTACTTGTTGGTGGTCAACGCCGGCTGTCGCGACAACGATTTGATCCACATCCAGTCGGTGCTCTCGGGCGACGTCGTCTTCACCGACGAGAGCGACGACACCGGACAGGTGGCGCTGCAGGGTCCCAAGAGCGTCGACATTCTGCGCCAGTTGCCGGGGGGCGCGGACTTCATCGATCTGCCGTACTTTGCGTTTCGCCAGGGCGCGCTGCTGGGCGTTCCGTGTTGGGTGGCCCGCACGGGTTACACCGCCGAGGACGGCTTCGAAGTGTACTGCCCCAGCGAGGCCACGCCGCAAATCTTCGAGGCCCTCATGGCGGCCGGTGCGCCCATGGGCATGTTGCCGGTGGGGCTCGGCGCCCGCGATACACTGCGCCTCGAAGGCCGCATGATGCTCTACGGCAACGAGCTGAGCACCGCGATCACGCCGCTTGAAGTGGGGCTCGCCTGGACCGTGAAGCTCGACAAAGACAGCGACTTCATCGGCAAGGACGCCCTGCTGCGCCAAAAAGAGGCCGGCGTGCCCCGCAAGCTCATCGGCTTCGAAATGGTCGACCGCGCCATCGCCCGGCACGGCTATCCGGTGGTCGACATCAATGCACCGGAGCGCGAAATCGGCACGGTGACCTCGGGCAGCCCCTCGCCCACGCTGGGCAAAAACATCGGCCTGGCGCTGGTGCCCCAGGGCCGCTACCGCATCGGAGAAACCCTTGGCATCCGCATCCGCGACCAGGTGAAGCTGGCCCAGGTGGTGCGAACGCCGTTTTACAATCGCCCGCGCTGACAGGGCGCGGCAGGCAACGCAATACGAGGTACCAACATGAATTTTCCCGAAAATCTCCAATACTCCAAAGAACACGAATGGGTGCGCATCGACGGCGACGTGGCCGTTGTGGGCATCACCGAATTCGCGGTGAGCCAACTGGGCGATGTCACGCTGGTCGAAGGTCCGGCGGTGGGCGCGGTCATTGCGGCCGACACCGTGGTGGGCACCATCGAGTCCGTCAAGGCGGTCTCCGATCTCTTCTCGCCGGTGGGCGGCACCGTGGAGGCGCTCAACGAGGGCCTCGAAGACGAACCCGAGAAGGTCAACGACGACGCCTACGAAGCGGGCTGGATCTTCCGCGTCCGCATCGACGCCCCGCCGGCCGGCTTAATGGATGCGGCGGCATACCGCGCGTACATCCAAACCCTGGAGTAAGCGCACCGCGCCGCGCAAAAATGACCGCGCACAAACGAGGACGCACACAAACGAGGACGCGCACAAAGAGGTGTTTGCCGTGAGATACATTCCCCACAATGCCGACGACATCCGCATCATGCTCGAAAAAATCGGGGCGGCGTCTGTCGATGAGTTGTTCGAAGTCATCCCCGAGGCGCTGCGCCTGAAGGGCGAGTTGGCGCTGCCGGCCCCGCTCTCCGAAAGCGAGTTGATGGCCCAGCTCGAAGCGCGCATGGACTGCGCCCAGATGGCCCGCAGTTCTTTTCTCGGCGCGGGACTCTACCACCACCACCTGCCGCCGGCGGTCGACCAACTGCTGCTGCGCTCAGAATTTTACACCGCCTACACGGCCTACCAACCCGAGGTCAGCCAGGGCACTTTGCAGGCCATCTTCGAGTTTCAAACGATGATGTGCCGCATCTTTGGCACGGGCATCGCCAATGCCTCCATGTACGACGGCGCCTCGGCGCTGGCCGAAGCCGCCCTGATGGCGCGCCGCTACACCCAGCGCTCCCGCATCGTCGTGTCGCGGGGCATCCATCCCGAGTACATCGAAACGCTGCTCACCTACCTCAACGCCCTCGACGACGATCAGCCCGACGTCGTCTTTGTCGACCTCGACGACCAAACCGGCGAAACCAATTGGGACGCCCTGGACGCCGCCCTCACCCCAGAGTGCGCCTGCGTGCTGGTGGGCTATCCCAACTTCGTCGGCGTGGTGGAGCCCCTCGATAAAATCGCCGCCCTGGCCCAGTCGCGCCAAGTGCCGCTCATCACCTCCACCACCGACATCATCGCCTTTGGCCTGCTCAAGCCCCCCGGAGCCCTGGGCGCCGACATCTGCACCGGCGAGGGACAGTCCGTGTCGGCCCCGCCATCGTTTGGCGGCCCCGGCGTCGGCCTGTTCACCATTCGCGACGACCGCAAACTGCTGCGCCAGATGCCCGGACGCCTGGTGGGGAAAACCGTCGACGTCGACGGCAAGCCGGGATACGTGTTGACGCTCTCCACGCGCGAGCAGCACATCCGCCGCGAAAAAGCCACCTCCAACATCTGTACAAATCACGGGCTGGTGGCGCTCTCTGCCGCCATTCACCTGAGCCTGCTGGGGGCCTCGGGCTTTGCCCAGCTCGCCAACATCTGCTTTTCGCGGGCCCAGTACCTCAAGCAAGCCCTGGCGCAAATCCCCGGGTTGCGGCTGCGCTGGACCGGCCCCACCTTTCACGAGTTCGCCGTGGCCTGCGACACCCTGCCCGTGTCCGAGCTGCTCGACCGGCTCACCGCAGCGGGCATCCACGGCGGCGTGGCCCTGGAGCGCTTCGGCCCCGCGTGGCGCGACACCTTCCTCGTGGCGGTCACCGAGCTCAACACCCGCG
>LSQX01035253.1_pt1 | contig 52163 bp, 60 predicted proteins | sample 654561 | NCBI WGS metagenome assembly LSQX01 (sample SAMN04489861, study PRJNA283612) | anaerobic digester metagenome | isolation source: 4 biogas reactors fed with cattle manure at either 37C or 55C with and... | place: Denmark: Kongens Lyngby | collected 2014
GCGGCCTTGGCCCGCGGAGTCGATGTGCCTCGGTCAGGATCCAGGACGGCGGTGGATCGGTCGAGGCTCTTGCGGTAGCTACCCATTCGGGGCCTCCCCTGGTCCTTGGCCTTGGCGTGCGATCGCTCCGAGCGTACCGACGAGCAGAGACAGCCGTCACTCCCCCGCTCTTGGCGAGCCGCACAGACGAAGCATGGAAAGAACCACCGACGCACCACAAGATCACCACAGACCAAGCATCGGGGGTGTGGCTGTGTAAGCCCAAAGCACCACACGGGCGCCCACCATCCCGCCACTGACGTGCAGTAATCCGCAGCGGTGGCCCGCCACAGACGTAGGGGCTGACGGGCAGGATACGCACCACATACCGCAGGCGTACGCACCACGGACTGGCCATGGACGCACAGGCAATGACACACAGACGGACCAGCGACACGCGACAAACTACGAAGGAGAAGCAGGAGCCACGCACCACCAACGACGCAACGGCGCACCACAACGCGCGCCGCTGATGCGCAACCAACCCACCACAACGCGCGCCGCTAACACACCACCAACCGACCATGGACGCACCACAAACGCATCTCACAAACGCGCAACTGACACACCACGGACGAAGCGGTCACGCAGGGGATAGGGCGATAGTATGACTGCCGCCAACACGCAAGGAAAGGACCACAGACCCGCCACAACTAGCACCTCACACGTGCAACCAACCCACCACAAACCCCGCCACAAACTCACCCCACACCTGGCACCAACGCACCGCGAATATGCCTAGGCTGCCGGTGCAGATGTCACAAAAACGAAAAAAACCTGTCTTCTATGAAGAGACCACGAAAGGAGGCGCCCTGATGCCCACGGTTGAGCCGGACCACTGGCAGCGGAACGCCAACGTCATCGCCCTCGCAAACAACAAGGGGGGTGCAGGCAAGTCCACCATCACGGCGAACCTGGCTGGCGCCCTCGCTGACCGTGGCCACAAGGTCCTGGTCCTCGACATTGACCTTTCAGGCGATCTACGCGTCGCCTTCGGAATCGACGATCACGAACTCAACGACGAGGGCACCAGCCTTGTCGAGGCAATCCTTGACCCTGACGCGGACCTACCAATCATCGTCGAACAGATCCGGCCAGGAATCGACTGGATCCCCGGCGGCATGCAAATCTGGCACCTGGTCCAAGCCCAGATCCGCGACGATTTCCCAATCGCCTCCCGATTCGCCGAAGTCCTCAGCGAGATCTCCGGCGGCTACGACTACGTGCTCCTGGACTGCCCACCGTCCAATCCACCCCTGCAAGAGATGGTTCTCGCTGCCACACGGTGGCTAATGGTGCCAGCCCGCCCAGACCCGACGAACTGGGCAGGCCTGCAGAAAATTGGCCCAGTCGTGCGTCACGTGAGGCAGTGGTACAACCCGAATCTCACCTGGCTGGGGGTGGTGATCTTCGGCATGCCAGCCGGTGCGACCCGCATCACCCGCGTCACCATGGACTATCTCGGCGCCGCCTCCGGAACCGTGCCAGTCATGGAATCCACCATCCGCTATCAGTCCGCAGCGGCTTTGGGCGGTCAGGTGAACGGCCGCCTCGCTGCCGAATTGGCCGCGGACCGCAAGGGGGAAACCGCCGCAGTCATCAGCGCACTGCGCAAACGAAAGAACCCCGCACTCTCCGACACCGACCGGATCCCGGCCTCGATCGACAAGCTAGCCGAGGACTACTCCCGCCTCGCAGACGAGGTCGTTACCCGCACCACAACCCCGGCAAAGAAACGAGGAGCGAAGAAATGACTACCAAGTTCCGACTGGGGGATATCGAAGGCGGCGACGTCGTTGGCCTGGGCGCCCCACCCGCATCATCCACTCCGCCTGGCCTGTCTGCCCCTACCAGCCCCCGCAGCGCTTCTCCGACCAGCAACCCCACCCGCAGGCCCCAAGCCCGCCAGAAGGCAGCCTCAGCCCCCTCACGGGTACCGCAGCACACCGCCACCCCCGCACCAGAACCCGCCGCGCCACGGTCACGGCCCGGACGCCCCACCAACCCTCGCAGCGACAGCGACGACACCCGCCCCACCAACATCACTGTGCCGGTCACGATCTTCAACAAGCTCAAGACAGCCCGAGAACAAAAAGGGGTCTCGACCGGCGAACTGATCGCCCTCGCAATCGAAACCCACCTCGGCGAACTCCCAGAGCTGCTCGCAGCCAGCAACCGCCCCATCACCCCAGGAGGCATGTTCAACACCCGCGCCCGCCGCCTGCCTCGCCGTGGCGACGAACCTGAGCGACCGATCACTTACCGCATGACCTCCCAAGACCTCGCTGTCATCGACGACCTGGTCGACAGCCTCGGCGCCCGCTCACGGGGTCACCTGATCACCGCGGCCCTTCGAGCCGAACTCGACAGCACCAAAGACGACTAAGAACAGGAACCGACACCAATGACGACACCCACCCCCACGCAGACCGCAGAGCACCAGATCCTGCCCCCGCCATCATCGCGCCAGAAGCTCAGCCGAATCTGGATCGCCGGCGCCCTGGTCCTGATCACCCTCGGCGGACTGCTGGCCTGGTTCGTCGTCGCGAACCTACGCGACACCACCCCCGTCATCGCCCTACGCACCGACGTGCCCCGAGGAACAGTCATCACCGCCGCGAACCTTGGCACTGCCGACATCAACCGCAACCCCAACCTCCAAACGGTGCCCGCCACCCAGCTATCAACGATCGTGGGAAAGCGCACCAACATCGATCTCAAAGCAGGCACCCTGCTCCCACCATCCGCACTCAGCGACACCCTGCTTCCCCCCTCCGGCTCCTCACTGATCGGGCTAGCACTCTCCCCAGGCCAACTGCCAGCTACACCGCTGCAACCCGGCGACAAGATCCGACTCGTATCGACTCCCAAGGACCAAGACGACCCAACAGCCACCCCGCCAGAGGTGAGCATCCTCGGCGAAGTCGTGTCATCCACACCACTCACCGACACAGCCAAGACTCGCGTCGACGTCCTGGTCTCAGTCAACGACTCCGCCATCGCCGCCGCCATGGCCGCCACAAACCGAGTCGCCCTAATCGTCGACTCCAGCCAGAAGAAGTAGGGGAGCGCACACCCATGGCCGTCATCACCTTGTTCAGCGTCGCCGGCGCACCAGGAACCACCACCACAGCCCTCGCAGTCGCCCTAGCCTGGCCGCGCCCCGTAATCCTCATCGACGCCGACCCCACCGCATCAGCACCCGTCCTAGCCGGCTGGCTCAAAGGCCAACAACCACACTCCCGCTCCATCGTTGACCTCGTCATCGCCCAGCGGCACGGCCAGGTCGCCGAAACGCTCAAAGCCGCCACCCTGCAGCTACCCAACTCGACAGTCAGCTTCATGCCCGGGATCCAGATAGTCGGCCAGGCCACCGCCGTCGCAGGACTATGGCCCGACCTGCTGCCAGTCCTTGCCGACCTCGACAACGCAGGCACCGACGTGATCATCGACGCAGGTCGCATCTCAGCCCAGTACGCGCCGATGGCGACCATCACAGGCTCTGACCTTGCCGTCCTAGTCACCCGCTCAACCCTGCCCGCCCTCGCCGCCGTCCGCGCCTGGCAGCCCACCATCACAGCCACCACCGACCCATCCGCATTCGGCCTACTGATCGTCGGCCCCGGCCGACCCAACCCCACCGACGAGATCCGCCGGGTCTTCAAACTGCCCATCCTGGCCACCATGGCCTTCGACCCCGTGAACGCCGACGTCTTCGCATTCGGCGAAGACCCGAGCCGACCAGTGAACCCCAAAAACTTCAACAACTCGGCAATGGTCCAATCCGCCCGCGCCGCCGCCCTATCCCTGCACCAGGCCGCAGCCCGCCGCCACGCCACTATCCACACCCCCGTCACTGAAGGAGACCCGGCATGACCGAATCCTCAGGGCTCGGCAGCTTGGCCGGCCTGCCCCTCTTTGAAGCCTCACCGCCCGCATCACCCATCCAACTCCGGTTCGGCACCGCCGCACCCGCCGTTCCCAGCACCGCCCCGGCGTCGCAACTCACCACGGCCCGCCGCGCCATCCAAGACCCGACCCACAACCCAGCACCCGACGACCTGGACTGGGCGCTGATCCGGGAAATGCGCGGCAAAGCGGCCGATACCCTCGCTGGCGCCCAACTCACCGCCGCCAACGCCGGCCTGGCCTTCGACGAACGCCAAGCCGGCGCCGACATCGTCACCGAACTCCTCCAAGAGCACGCCACCGACATGCTCCACACCGGGGTAGGCCAAGCGATGTCAATCCAAGAGCAAGCCGCAACCGTCCAGGCCGTCATCGACGCCCTGTTCGGCATGGGCCGAATCTCACCGCTGCTGCGCCAGAAGGAAGTGGAGAACATCGAAGCGATCGGCCACGACGCCGTGCTGCTCGAAGACTCCACCGGCGAACTGCGTCCCGGCCCCAAAATCGCCGCCTCCGACGCCGAACTCATCGCCGACCTCCAGTTCCTCGCCAGCCGCCACGGCCGCCCCTTCTCCGAAGCCGTGCCCTGGCTGGACCTCGAACTCGCCGAAGACGGCTCCCGCCTGGCCGCAATGGCCTGGGTAACCCCGCGCCCCACAGTCCAGATTCGCCGCCACCGACTCCACAACATCGACCTTGACACCCTGGTCGGACTCAACACCATCAGCCCCCTCATGGCGAGCTTCCTCACCGCCGCCGTCCGCTCAGGCCGCAGCATCGTCGTCGCAGGCGCCCAAGGCGCAGGCAAAACCACCCTCGTCCGCGCACTATGCGCCGCATTCGGATCATGGGAAAAGATCGGCACCTTCGAAACCGAACGCGAACTCGGACTCGACAAGCTCGACAAGCACGCCCGCGTGATCGCCTGGGAAGCCCGACCAGGCTCGGGCGAGATCTCCGCAGACGGCCGACGAGCCGGCGAAGTCACCCTGCGGGACCTGCTCAAATCCAGCTTCCGCTACAACCTCGACCGCTACGTCGTCGGCGAAGTCCGCGGCGACGAAATCCTGGAAATGATCGAAGCCATGATCTCCGGCCAAGGCACGATCTCCACCACCCACGCCCGCAACGCCCGCGACATCCTTTCCAAGCTTGTCACCTGCGCGCTGAAAGCTGGACCCAACATCTCCGAGACGTATGCGACCAAGGCGATCGCGCAGCACGTAGACCTGATGATCTACATCAAGCGGGACCAGACCCCACTCGCCCCAGGAGAGGAGAGCTTCGCCCACCGCGCGCGATTCGTCACCGAGGTCGTCTCAGCCGGCTGGAGCCAAGATGGACCCAACTACACCGACATCTTCGTTCCCGGCCCTGACGGCCACGCCAAGCCAAACATTCTCCCGGAACACCTGCGCGATCTGGCTGACCATGGCTTTGACCTTGCCAGCTTCCAACGTGAAAGCGGGCAGCAGTGAACTGGCCGCTGATCGCCGCTGCAGCGACAATGCTCGCCCTCACCGGCGCCGCCCTGATCGTGGCCGCGCTCACTGGCCGGATCCCGAACCGGCGATCCCGCTCTGCGCGCCCCCTGCCGAGGATCCGACAACTCACCGGGCTCGATCGCCGCGCCCGCCTAACTCTGGTGGCCACCGTCAGCGTCGGACTAGTCCTGGCGATCACCACCGGCTGGTGGATCCTGATCCTCCTGCTGCCGGCCGCCGCGATCGGCCTGCCATACCTTTTTGACACCCGCACCGAAACGCGCCAGCAGGCGCGCATTGAGGCGATGGGCAAGTGGGTCTCGGCTCTGGCCGGCAGTATGGGTGCTGGCGCCTCGTTGGAGCAGGCACTGCGCTCTAGTCTCCGATCGACGGCGCCAGAGATTAGGCCCGAGGTACAGCGGTTGAATGCGCGGATCGACTCGCGGATCCCTACATCGGTGGCGCTGCGGGCCTTCGCCGATGAGCTCGACGACCCGATTGGCGACAAGATCGTCTGCACGCTCATGCTCGGCGCCGAAAGGCGCGGTGCGGCCCTGTCTGGAGTCTTGTCGGATCTGTCCGCTTCGCTGGATGAGGACCTGGCTGCCAGGCGAAGTGTTGTGGCCAGCCGCTCGTCTGCCCGCTCATCTGCGCGGGGCGTGACCGGGATCATGGTGTTGGTCGTCACCGCCTTGTTCTTCGTGGGTGACTACGTCGACCCCTACCGCTCGCCCTTCGGTCAGATCCTCTTTGGCGCGCAGCTGGTTCTTTACACGGCAGGCCTGATTTGGATGAAGCGTCTCGCTGCGGTGAAGCGCCCCCCGCGCTTCCTCACCGTTACTGGAGGTGGTGAGAAATGACCACGATGCAAATCGCAATCCTTTCTGGCGTTCTGGTCGGCGCGGGTCTCGCCGCAGCTCTCCTGGCGGTTGCGCCGACAAGGCCTGCGCTGGGCGAGTTCCTTGGCCACCTGAGCCCCTCATCTCGCCTCTCACGGGCGATACCAGTTGAGGTGTCGGACTACACCGACCGGGTCGGAGTGTGGCTGGTGCGCCACGTCCCGCTGAGCCGTTGGATCAAGCCACCGACAAAGGACCTCGACCTGCTGCAGATCCCGCTGCACCGCTTCTACGCCGACAAGGCCGCTCATGCTGCAGTCGGCTTGGTATTCCCGCTCCTATTCGGTGTGGTGGCGGCAGTGCTACACATCCCGATCCCTTTCGTGATCCCTGCCGCCGCCTCGCTCGTCGCCGCCGCTGCGCTGAGCTTCCTGCCTGACGTGAATGTGAAGCGCCGGGCCGCCGCCGCCCGCGTGGAGTTCGCTCACGCACTCACCGCCTATCTGGATCTGGTCGCGATCGCCCGCAACTCCGGTGCACAAACCCGGCAGGCGATGGAGGTGGCGGCCGCGAATGGAGATTCGTGGGCTTTCGTCCGGATTCGGGAAGCCTTGCTGGACTCGAAGTTCTCCGGTCGTAACCCGTGGGACGCGCTGCGTGACCTGTCGGAGAGCTTGGAGGTGACAGGCCTGGCCGATCTGGCCGACATTATGCGGCTCTCAGCTGAGGACAACGCGGCGGTCTACTCGATCCTGAGAGCCACAGCTTCTTCGATGCGCAATTCGCTGATGAACGCGGATCTCGCCCAGGCGAACACCGCCACGACGCAGATTTCGTATCCGCAAGCCTTATTACCGCTGATCTTCATGGTTCTACTCGGGGCGCCAGCAGTCATCCGGCTGATTCACCCGGGCTAATGGTGGGGTGCCTCAACACCCACCTACCTGTAACACTGTTCTCAACACCCCTTTATCAGGGACAGCATTTGGAGGGATCAAAATGAAAGCTATTGCCGCTCTACATCTGTTTTTGACCGTCACCCTGCCATCCAAAGTCGCCGGTGCCCGGTCTGACTCCGAGCGTGGCTCGGACGTGATCGCCGTCGCAGTGATCGCTGCGATCGTGCTGGGTCTGGCCATTGCGGTCGGTGCCGCCATCACCAGCGCCGTTACGAGCTACAGCTCACAAATCCACGGATAGCCGCTACCCGTGTCCACTCCTCCCATCCGATCTCGCTGCCATGGGCAGCGCGGCAACACCGCGCTGCAGACCGCAGTGTTGGCCCCAGCCATGCTGGTGATGGCCGCAATCATCATTCAGGGCGCCTTGTGGTACCACGCCCGTGATGTGGCGATCGCTGCGGCCGAGGAAGGCGCGCGGGTTTCGGCGGCGCAGGATGGCACCTCGTCTGCTGGCCGTACGGCCGCAGCGAGCTTTGCTGGCCGTACGGGGGCCGGCTTCTTCAATGTGAGTTCGATCTCCGCTACGCGCAGCGCGACGTCGACCACGGTCGTGGTCGACGGCGAGTCGCCGGTGTTAGTGCCGGGTCTGCACTTGACGATCAGCCAGTCAGCGACCCTGCCCGTGGAGAGGACTACCTGATGAGAGTGGGGGAGCGCGGCTCTGCAGCGCTGGAGATGGCGGTCGTGGCCCCGGCGATTCTGGGGATCATCGCCTTGATGATCTTCGGCGGACGCTATGCGCTGGCGACCCAGACAGTGAATGCCGCTGCGTCCGCCGCGGCGCGAGCCGCTTCGATCGAACGCACTGCGGGTGCGGCGAAGTCGTCTGCTGCTGCTACCGCGGCCGCGACCTTGTCGAATCAGGATCTGCGGTGTGTATCGACGCAGGTCGATGTTGATACCTCCGGATTCGAGACCGCAGTCGGTCAGGCAGCCATGGTGGAGGTCAGCGTGACGTGTGAGGTCAGCATGGCTGGCCTGGTTGGAATGCCGGGAAGCCTCACCCTTTCGTCCGCGGCATTAAGCCCGCTCGACATGTACAGGGAGAGATCAAAATGAGGAAGCGTGACGAGCGTGGGTCGGCGTCGCTGTTCTATGCGGCGCTGGCGATGGCGTTCTTCGTGGTGATCGGCCTTGTGGTCGACGGCGCTGGTGCAATCAAGGCCACCCAGCAGGCCGATCAGATCGCAGCACAGGCTGCCCGCCAGGCCGGGCAGCAACTGGACGCGACCTCGCTGATCCAGGGCACCAAGGACGTCACCGTCGATCCCGTGGCCGCCAAGACGGCAGCGCAGAAATACATCGCCGCCGCTGACGCCACCGGTTCGGTGTCAGTGTCTGGCGACAAGATCAGGATCACAGTCCAGACCCAATACCACCCGATCTTCCTGTCAGCGGTGGGGATCGGATCTCTGACAGCTGATGGGTCGGCAGAGATCAGCGCTACCCGAGTCACGGAATCCTAAGCGGAGGAAATAGATGATGCGACGGTTGGTTGTGGGACTCAGCTCACTGCTCGGCCTGCTGGTGGTCGTGGCCGGTGTGCCAGCAGCGCTGCTACTGGTCGGCTTCCAGCCTGCCCGGGTGGGGATTCGGTCGTGGGCGGATGTGTGGGTGCGTCTGGCGATGCCCGACGACGGCACTCTGATCTCGGCTCTGATCACCGTGGTGGCTTGGGCTGCGTGGGCGTACCTGGCGATGGCGATCCTGGTCGAGACCGTGGCAGCGGTGCGCCGCATCCCGTCACCGCGGATCCCCGGCATGCAGCTGGGCCAGGCCGTAGCCCGTCAGATGGTCGCCGGCGTCGCCCTGCTCTTCGTCGCGGCGCCGCTGCTTGGATCGGTGACGCAAGCCTCGGCGGCACCGATCACGCCGCCGCCAGCTGCGGCCCCCGCCGCCTCGGCTAGTGACGCCGCAGCCACTCACAAGGACAAGGCTGCTGAGCCGCACGTGAAGAAGATCACTGTCCACAAAGGCGACACGCTCAGCGCGCTCGCCAAGGAGCACCTCGGTGACGCACACAAATGGCCGCGGATCTACAAGGCCTCAACCGACATCCGCCAGCCTGGCGGCCGTCACCTGACCAACCCGGACATGATCGACGTCGGCTGGACACTCGAGGTGCCCAAAAAGGCCACCACACACCACAAGGGCGTCGACCAGCCGCCAGCTGCCCAGGCTCAGGCGCCGACGGGTGGAGGAGAGACTACGGCCGTACCGGTGGAGGTGCCGCCGGCCACAGCCCCTGTCCAGGACATGCCTGTACAGCCGCAGGCCCCGGTGGAGTCTGCCGCGCCTGCACAGTCTGATGCGCCTGCCCAGTCGCAGGTGCCCGCTACTCCGCCGGTCGACGTGGCTGTCGAAGTCGATCCGATGCCTCTGTGGGCTATCGGTGCTGGTGTGGGCACCGTGGTCGCTGCCGGAGTGATCAGTCTGGTCACCTACCGTCGGCGTCGTCAGCTGCGCTCGTGGCGGCCCGGACTGCGGATCCCGATGCCTGACGCTGCCGCTGCGGCCACCGAGCAGCAGCTGCGCGCCGCGGCCGCGCCGTTGAGCTTGGCGATCGTCGATCGTGCTCTGCGCGCGCTCTCGCGAGATCTGTCGAAGGCCGAGGTCGCACTGCCCACTATTCACGCTGCCCGCCTCTCCCCGGATCGCTTCGAGCTTTTCCTGACCGATGCGGCGCATCTGCCGACACCGTGGCGGGGGACCGCCGACGAGACGGTGTGGATGCTGGACGGCGTCGACGCCGAGGACCTGCCCGCAGGTGAGGACCTGTCGGAGATCCCCGCCCCCTACCCGTCGCTGGTCACGATCGGTGAGGACGAGGAGCACTCCAACGTGCTGGTCGACCTGGAGCACCTCGGCTCGCTCGGCATCGTCGGCGACACCGAAGCCACCCGTGAGGCGCTGGCCGCGCTGGCGATCGAGCTGGCCGTCAGCCCGTGGGCCGACGACCTCACCGTCACCGTCGTCGGCGCCTTCGCCGAGCTCGAGGGCGCCCTACAGACCGGCCGGGTCCGCTACCTGCCCACGGTCGAGCTAGCGATCGCTGACCTGGAGGGCCGCGCCACCGCCGACCACCAGGTACTCGCCGATGCCGGCGCCGATGATGTGGCCGACGCACGGCTGTGCCGGGTCGCCCCGTCGACGTGGTCGCCCGAAATCGTAATCGTCGCCGGCGACCTCACCACCCGCCACCGCAACCTGCTCACCGGTCTGGTCGAGGATCTGCCTCGGGTCGCGATCGCCGCAGTGACTGGTGCCGGCATCGAGCCGTTGGGGGAGTGGGCGCTGCACCTGCACAGCGACCGCACCGCTGCTCTGCAGCCGGTCGATCTGCGGCTCACCCCGCAGCTGATCCCTGCCGCGGCGTACGCCGAGATGCTGGACCTGGTCTCCGCCGCGACCTACGACGACCTCATTGCGGCCCCTGAGCAGCCCCAGGAGGCCGCTGAGGCCACTCCGGCCGCTCTGGCCGCTCTGGATGGCGTCATGGACAGCCAGAGCCTTCCCACGCCGCCTGAGCCGCGTGTGGTGATCGCCCTGCCCACCAAGCCGGCTGTCGACCTGCCGCCAGTGGTCGAGGAGACTGTCGACGAGGTGCCGTCGGCGCCGGTGACGGCCCTGCCTGGCCCGGTTCCCACGATCCGGATCCTCGGCCCGGTCGAGATCGACGACGTCACCGGCCCGGTCGAGCCGTCCAAGCGCAGCCGGCTGCTGGAGTACGCCACCTACCTCCACCTCCACCCCGCCACACCTGCCGCCGAAATCGACGCGGCGATCTGGCCCGACCGTGCACGCGACGACAACACCACCACGCGGAACACCGCGACCAGCAAGTTGCGGCGCTGGCTCGGCCAGGACACTGCCGGCGAGCTGTACCTGCCGCTCAACCGCTACGAGCTGCGTGGGGTGGCCAGTGACTGGTCGACGTGGCAGCATCTGCTGCACCGCGGCGCCAAGCACGCCTCCACCGCCGAGCTGGACGCCGCGCTGAAGCTGGTCCGCGGCCGCCCGTTCGCCGGCGTGCACCCGCGCCGCTACGCGTGGGCCGAACCCGTTCGTCAGCAGATGACTGCTGAGATCGTCGAGGCCTCCTACGAACTGGGCCGCCGGCGCCTCATGGCCAACGACTGCCGCGGAGTTGAGGCCGCCGTCGTGGTCGCATTGGCGATCGAACCCGCACTGGAGCACCTGTGGCGGCTACGGATCCTCGCCGCCCACCACTCCGGAGACCACGCCGCCTTCGAGGAAGCCAAAGCACGCCTCCTGGCCGTCACCGACGAGCTCGGCCTCGACCTCGAACCCGAGACCGACGAACTGCTGGCCGACCTGGCCACCGACCCCCACCGCGCGTGGGAGAAAGCGATCGCACAATGAGCACCCGCCCCCGCATTTGGACCGCCGCAGCTGCGGCGCTCGCCGCCGTGCTCCTCACTGGATGCACGACCTCCCAAGCGGTCGACCCGACCGCCACGCCGTCCACCCCGGTACCGTCGCCGACCCCGACGCCCACCTACAGCCCCGACCAGGCCGGCGCCCTCGCTAACGCCACCACCTTCGAGAACCTGCTGGAGCGCGTGCGACACGACCCGCGGATGACGGGCCAGCTCACCATGATCAAGATCCTCAAACCGATCAGCGATGCGCCGATGATTCAAGCGGCACTCAATGGCCGAAATCGTTGGAATCAGGCGGGCTGGAAGGAGATCGGGGACCAGAAGATCGTCACCACAAAGGTCGGCAACCCGACACCGGTCGGCTCATCGACGTCGATCACCGTCACCTTCTGCAAGGACCAGTCGGCGACACGGGTGGTGAACAAGAACGGATCCGAGATCACTGACAGCACCATTCATGTCCCGTACCTCCTGCGCACCTACGAGTTGCGTAAGGCTAAGGCCGGCAAGGTATTCAAGGTGTGGCAATCCGGGGGGCAGGTGGTATCCGGATGCTGAAGCGGCTACTTCTGATCATCACGGGATCCCTTGTCGGCCTCGTCTGGGCCATCGTTCCTGCGCACGCGGCGCCCGGGATGTGCCCGCCCGGCTGTGATGACATAGGCGGCGGCTCCGCGACGTGCCGGGTGTGCGATAGCACCGGTGGGGGCGACAGCGACGGTGGTGGTGACGGGGCGCCCGATCTTCCGCGCTGTCCGGCGCTCGACATCAATCGTGCGGTGCCCGATGACGGCGACTGGCTCTCGACCTATATGCCGCAGTATGGCGGCGGCGGCCCGCCTGGCTGGGCGCGTATCCTCTGCCGCGCCACCCAGTGGCTGGGCACTGGTGAGTGGATGAATGAGTGGTGGTATGTGGCGCCCTTGGATCCGGAGGCAATTGCGAGGTCGCTGCTCAGTCAGATGAATCTGACCAAGATTGACATGGGGATGGTGCCACGCCAGGGTGCTGGCAATGTCGGCACCGTGGGTGTGCCGGTGTGGATGTGGGTCGAGAACCCGTCCCCGCGGACCTGGGGCCCGAACACAATCTCGGCTGGGGGAGTGACGCTCACTGCTCGCGCGACCAAGGTGGTCTGGTCGATGGGTGATGGCACCAAGGTCACCTGTCAGCAGGGCACTGAGTGGACCGTCTCGGACAAGCTCAGCAAGTCGCCGACGTGTGGGCACGTGTACGACAAGCGAGGCCGGGTCACGATCACTGCGACGACGTATTGGACGGCGCACTGGACCGGTATGGGCCAGTCGGGTGACATCAATTTCCGGCTCACCAACTCACGCACGTTGCAGATCACTGAGGTCCAGGTGGTGGTGACGGGCCCATGACGATGCGGAGATCCCGAAACGGTGTCGTGCTCCACTTGGCGATCCTGCTGCTCGATGCTGGCCTGGCCCCTGACGCTGCCAAGATCGCGGGCCGGGCCAGGCTCAGCCCGCGGGACGTCGCACAGGATCTGGCGGGCCTGGTCAACGTCGGCCACCTGCAGATGGCTGACGGTGTAGTGGTCGGGGTCAGTGATCGTGCTCGCCAAGCCTGCGGGCTATGGTGCGGCCGAGATCTCGGTGTTCGGTTCAAGGCCGCGCTGCAGTCAGCCCAGGAGGACGCCGTCGACGAGCTCGAGGCAGCCCAGCTGAAGAAGGTGCTCGCCGGGGTCTCGCTTCTACATCCGGGACTGCTGGAGGGGATCCTTGCGCAGGGGCTGATGAGCCTGCCCTGGATCGATACCGACCAACTTTTCCGCCTCCGGGACCAGCCGAGTCCGAGTACAGCGGTCTCCTAAGACGCGTGTGGGGCTTGGCTGATGGGGAGGGAGCGTGCAAGGCTGTGGCTGTCCGACCCCGGAAATGGGCGGGCCTCGGCGGTGTTGGAAGCACCAATCCGAGGCCCTAAGGACACCTACCTGGCTAGAGGAAGGCTCCCTGATGGTCAACGCTAGCGGCCACCCCGCCGAAGCCGCCACTTGGTGCGGCACCCCCACACTCCGCGTTCTCGGCCCTGTCCGTCTGGACGCCTACGGCCCAGCCCCCGACCCATCTCACCAGGCCCGTCTAACCGAACTCGCCGCGCTGCTGGCGCTGGTGCCTGCGTCGACCGCGGCCTCGATCGATGAGGCGATCTGGCCCGATCGCCGCGCTGACACCATCCAGAACACGCGCAACACTGCGGTGTCGCGGCTGCGGCGCTGGCTCGCCGGGGACGCTGACGGCCCCTACCTGGCCCGCGGGTCGCTGCAGCTGCGCCTCGCCACCGACTGGCACGCTTTCCTGGACCTGTCGGGGCACGCACCCGACACGATGCTGTCCCGCTCCACCGCCCAGCTGACAGCCGCGCTACGCCTCGTCAGCGGCCAACCCTTCGCCGGCGTCCACCCATCCCGCTACCGGTGGGCCGATCGACTCCAGGTCGAGATGACGATCCGGATCGCTGCGGTGGCCACCGAGCTTGCCGGACGGTACTCCGCGGCGCCGGTGCAAGCGGCCTGGGCCGCAGGTGTTGGTCTGCAGGTGATGCCCGGCGATGAGCAGCTGGCCAGTATTCGCGACTCCGCCCTGGCCCTGGCCTGATCATGAGTCTCCGTCGACCGGGATGGATGGGCGAGCTGGAGTGGGCCGACCAGCGCAATCGTGGTCTGGTGTGGTGCCATCGCGACCAAGCGTGGGAGGCTGCGGCCGATTTCGATCCGCACCCCAGCCGCCCTGCTGAGTTCAAGGCGTCGTGTCGGCGATCGCTCGCCGCACCGCGGCGTCGGAGTGTCGGTGGCGGTGTCTAGCGTGCAGCCCATGGATGAGAGCGGGGGAATGCAGCTGCGCGCGTGGCGCGTGTGCCTCGACCCCACCAGCGAGCAACGTGCCGCTCTGGCGCGCAACGCCGGCACTGCCCGCTGGGCCTTCAACTACGCGCTGGGACGCAAGGTCGCCGCTCACAAGGCCTACGCCGAGGTCCGGGCCGCTGAGCTTGCCGGCATCGATGAGCCGACTCCGCAGCAGCGGAAAGCGGCCGATACTGCAGCCCGGGCTGCGGTGGGTCGGATTCCGACGTCGATCGACAACCTGGCCGCGTGGCGCAGCGAGCGAGGCGACGACCGCAAGGGCGTCGAGGGCGTTTCGCCGTGGTGGCACCAGGCCAGCTCCTACTCGATCTCCTCGGCAATGCGCGACGCCGACACTGCCTTCAAGAACTGGTTGGATTCGCTGTCCGGTCGCCGCGCCGGCCGGCCCGTCGGGTATCCCCGATTCAAGAAGAAGGGCCGCTCGCGGGATAGCTTCCGGATCCACCACGACGTGAAGAAGCCCACCATTCGCGTACCGGATGCCCGCCATGTGCTCATCCCGACGATTGGGGCGGTGCGGCTGCACTCCAATCTGCGGCGGCTGATGCGGATGCAGGCCCGTGGTGATCAGCTGCAGATCCAATCGGTGACGGTGTCGCGGCAGGGTGATCGCTGGTACGCCTCCATCCTGGTCGCCCACCCCCAACCCGTCGTGGCTGGGTCTCGCCGGCAGAAGTCGGCCGGCTTGGTTGGTGTCGACGTGGGTGTCAAGGTGGCGGCGACGCTGTCGACCGGTGACGTGATCGCCAACCCGCGCTGGGCCAACCAAGACCGGGACCGGCTCGTCCGCGCGCAGCGGGCCTACGCCCGCACCCGGAAGAGCTCGGCGAACCGGGCCCGGGCCGCTCGCCGGCTGGGCCGGATCCAGGCCCGTGTCGCCGAGCGGCGCCAGTCCTGGCTCCACCAGATCACCAAGCGCCTCGCGGCTGACTTCTCCCACGTGGCTATCGAGGACCTCAACGTCGCCGGCATGACGTCGACGGCCCGCGGCACGATCGAGAAGCCCGGCAGCCGCGTCCGACAGAAAGCCGGCTTGAATCGGGCCATCCTCGACGTCGCCTTCGGCGAGATGCGCCGCCAGCTCGCCTACAAGACCGGCTGGTACGGGTCTGAACTGGTCGTGGTCGACCGCTGGCTGCCATCGTCGAAGACCTGCTCGGCGTGCGGCTGGACCCACACCGACCTCACCCTCGCCGATCGCACTTTCGAGTGCGGACGGTGCGGTCTGGTGGTCGATCGAGATCTGAACGCCGCCCTCAACATCGCCGCTGCAGCGGCCCACCTTCTTGCTTCGTCTGACGACGGCCCCGCGCACCTGGCGAAAACCAAGCCAGCCGCGCCGGTCGTGGACGGAGCATCGCCCGACACCTGCGACACGCGGGATCCCGAGGCTACATATCGGGTGCCTACGGAGCGAGCTGCGGCCACGGCCCAAGCCCGCATTGATGTAGGAAGACCGACGCCCACCAGGCGCCGGCCACCCCAGCGGAATAATCCGCTGGCGTCCCAACGCGCACCAGCCGCCCTAGTCAGCTAGCCAGCGGCCCACGCACGCGAGGGACGGTCCTCGCGGACGCTGCAGATCACTGAGGTCCAGGTCAGCGGCCCACGCACGCGAGGGACGGTCCGAGTTGGCGACCGCAGGGCTGGAACCTCAACGCAGCGGCCCACGCACGCGAGGGACGGTCTGGCACCGGTGGAGTCACCTGCTCCGTGTGTGACAGCGGCCCACGCACGCGAGGGACGGTCCACCACCCTGCAACCCGAGACGATGTTCTCCGGCAGCGGCCCACGCACGCGAGGGAAGGTCCAGCCATGATCGCAGCGGCGACAGCGACGGCGACAGCGGCCCACGCACGCGAGGGACGGTCGCAGACGGTGCGGCAGGTAGGCCGACTGGATCGCGTTTTGCTCGGGGGTGTTGATTGGCATGCGGTTCAGGGCTGTTGATTCTGGTCTACTTGGGCGGCGGCGACGAGGCGTGCGTACATGGCTCTGATCCGTTCCGCTTTGTTGGCTGCCGGCGGGCCCACTTCGGGCCATTGGGTGGACCGCTTCGGTGGTGGCGTGCGCAGGTTCGTGATCGCTTCGAGGGTCCAGGGCCATTCTGCGGTGGGGGAGGCCATTCGGTCGAGGTAGTCGGCGAGGGTGAGTTCTTCGTGTGGCCCCCATTGGACGGTCGCTCCGACGGTGTTGAGGATGGTGGTGGTGTGGGACCGCAGCAGGTGTCGATCGGAGATCTGAAAGTGGGCTACGCGGCGCATTTCGACTTCGGTGGGCAGTCCGGTTGTGATCCAGGCGGGCATGATCCCTGCCTGTAGGTAGCGGCTACTCCTGTGTCTGAAGGCCTCGGCGGACTGGCGGGATAGCTGGGGCTCAACGGCCAGCTGGCGACCGCTTGTGTGTGTGGCGAGGACGTCGGCGCGCCAGGTTCGATCCGGTGCTGCCTGCTCGGTTCGTACCGTCCAGCCGGTGATCTTGGAGAGGTGGAACGCCGCCGCGTACTTCAGCGCTTGGTGTTCAGGTGATTCTCTCCGCTCGGCCTCCTGTGATTGGGTGCAGGCCTGCCCCGGTGCGTGCGCGAAGAACGGCATGGCGGTGCTCGAGACTTTCAGCACGACGGGTGAGTCGCAGCAGGGGAAGTGCAGCCGCGAGTCGTTGCGGAGCGCCTGCCAGTCCTCCAGGTCGTGGTAGTCCCACGAGTGGATGGGTTGGTCTCCGCGCAGGACAGTGAGGGGCATCGGTACTCCCGTGGCTAGGGCGAGGTGTTGGGGCCGGGGTCATCGACGAGCATGATGTCGATGCCGTCTTTGTGGAGCTTGGCTTGGGCGCGTGCGGTTGCGACGCGGTGGAGGGTTGCGGGGAGTCTTGTGTCTCTGGCTGTGGGGTCTGCGCCCCACCATTGTTCGTCGGTGCGGTAGGTAGTCAGTGTTGGGTTGGTCTGGCCTTGTCGGGTGAGGTCGTCGACCAGGTCGTTGAGGATGGCTTCGATGACGTTGAGCTCGGCCCGGATCCCGGGGATTCGGCGGCGGCCAGATTCCCATTGGGCGAGGGTTGATTGGGCGACGGCTAGCCAGGTGGCGAGTTGTTGTTGGCTGAGGCCGAGGGCTTCGCGCCGGGCGCGGAGTTCGATGGGTGATGGTGTGGTGGGTGCCAGTACTTCCTCGAGGGCGTTGTCGATGGCCTCGCTGATTTCGGTGCGGCGGCGCATGTCGGCCTGACGGTACCTGGAGAAGGCGGGCTCGTCTTTGGTGATGCGCCAGGTGCAGTCTGTGCACCAGGCTTCCCATGTGTTGGTGGTGATGTCGGTGTTGCCGCAGTCGGGGCAGGAGTTGTAGATCTGGTTGTCGCTCATTGGGTGTCCTCTCGTGAGGGGTGGGCCGTGGCCTTCTGCCTTGCCTTGTAGGTGATTATTTTATCGCAGATTAGCGGTTGAGTGTATAGACCCGTTCGGTCTTGAGGAGGGGGGCGCCGTCGGGTCCTTTGATGTGTGGGCTGATCCAGATCGGCCGGTGGTCCTCGATTGAGGCGTACCACTGTTTTCGCCAGTGGCCTGAGACGACCCATTGGTGTCGGTATTCGCGTCCTGCTGTGGGGTGGTTGTCGTCGTTGGGGCGTTGGGCCCGGCGCAGTGCAATGGTGTTGACGGTGGGGTTTGGGTCTCCGCGTCGCTGGAGGCGGCGGACTTCCTTGGGTTGGGGCTGCTTGGTGGTGTTGGTGGTGATGGTTTGCCCCATGAGGAGCCAGGTGGCTGCGAGGGTCGCGATCGCGCGACTGCGGGCGGCGGTTGGTGAGCTGATCATCCATGGTTGGTCCCAGGGGAGGATGATCTCTTCGTCGAGGCTGAGCCAGCCGAGGCCGTGGGTGTGGTGTTCGATCTCGGTTTCGTCGAGGTGGGGGTTGATGCTGCGGGCGACTTGCCGGGGGTCTTGCAGGGTTTCGACCCAGATGCCTTCGGGTAGTGCTTGCCAGACTGCGCCGACGATTTCGCGGGGGAGGGGTTCGGTGTTGTCTGTGGTGTCGGCTTTTATGGGGGTGGCCCAGCACAGTAGTCCGGTGGTGTCGGGGAGCATTTCGGGGTGGAGGCGGTGTTCGGGGAGTTGGGTGCCGGCGTGTTCTGCGAGTTCGGTGAGTGTGGGGGCGACCCAGAATAGTGAGGCGGTGCGGATGATGGTGGCGAACCATGTGGTGAGGGCTGCGGGTTGTTGTGCTTTTGGTAGGTCTGAGGCCCAGGAGGGGAGTGTGTGGGCTTTGGAGAACATGGTTTCGGGTTGCAGGCTGGTGTTGGTGCGGCCTTCGGCCCAGCGGAGTAGGCGTGATCGTGCTTCGGGGACGCGTGTCGCCGTGGCAATCATGTGCCCATCTTAGGGAGTGGCGCGGCGGGCTACAAGTGTGGCCCAAAAGGGTTGACATGTGGCCCAAACGGGCTAGGCTGTATCTCAGTAAAGGAAATGGCCCCCGATCCGGGTAGGGATCGAGGGCCGCTGACCGGGAAAGGACCCCGACCATGAGTAACAGCCTAGCCATCACCGTTACCGAGAAGAACACCGCCAAGATTGATGCCGCGATTGCCGAAGTGGAGGGGCGTGCGGTTGTGCGGCTCGCTTCCTATGCCACTGTCGTGCGAGCCGTGGCCGCTGCCGAGCAGCGCCTCGCTTTGCTCCCCAAGCGCATGTGGGACGGCGCCACCTGCACCTATGACGACACCACGGTGCCCAACAGCTATGGGCATGGTGGTGAATCCACCGCTGTGGCTGTTCGGCGTCAGGGTAGTCGGTGGGTGTTCACTGGCGCCAAGCGGGTGCCCACTCAGAAGGCCAGCTATGGCTGCCGGTCGGAGACCTCCTTTGCTCAGGTCACCTTGGGGGAGGATGTGAGCGCGGCTGACCTGCTGTCGATGTTGCTGAGCAAGGCCGGGCTCACTATGGCCGCGGGTACTGGTGATCAGTTGGGTACCGATATCTAGTCACTGGTGTGGGGCAGGTTTCTGCCCCACACCCCGTTAGGAGGAGGAGAGTTTGATGGCTACCGATCCGATCAGAATGAGACTCACCGCAGACCAGGAGGCGTGGCTGGTTGACCGGTCTGAGCGTGCGACCTATGGCCAAGAGTCGCCCGGTCTGCGGGCGAAGTCTGAGTTGGCGATGTGGCGCAGTGTGCTTCGCGCCGAGTTGCACCAGCAGCGCTGGAGCCTGGCCGACCTGGATGTCATCGCACGATGCGCGGGTGGCCCGGCACTGACCGATGCGGTTCCTTTGTCAGTGGGCCTAGTTGCGGTAGCAGTGATCGATGGCACCCGTGGCGATGTGAGCGCCGAGGGTTTGACTGCCCGGCTCCTGCGGCTGGGTCCTGCCGCGGACATGGCCCTGGCCGACGCAGTATCGCGATGGTGGGCTGGCGACGGTGATCACAGCGCCAAGGGGTGGGCCGCTTTTGGTGTGAACGTGGTTGACGAGGCTGCCCAATGATCACTGTGTTCAAGTACGGCGTCCACTACCGGTGGCAGGTGCCTGAAGTGCTGCGTGAGCAACTGTGGCTCGGTCATCAGCTGCGCGAGGATCTCGTCACGCTGCAGCTGGAGTATGAGGCCGGTCTCAAAGCGATCTGGTCGTCCTACCCCGACGTGGCCGCGGCCGAGGAGTCGCTGGCGACCGCTGCGGCCGAGGCCCTGGAAGCGGCTGAGGAAGTCTCGCGGCAGCGCCAGGTGCAGCGCACCAAGCGGATCACTGGCCCAGCAGCTGACGCGCTGGCCGCGGCAAGGAAACGAGCCAAGGAGGCTCGCGTTGTGCGCCGGTCGGCGATCGCTGCGGTGAAGGACGAGGCCGCTGAGCGGATCAGTGCTTTGGCTGCTGGGCTGCGGGCCAGTCAGAAGGCGAAGTACGCCGAGTATGCCCAGGGGAAGGGCCTGTACTGGGCGACATTCGGCGACGTGCTTGACCATCACAAGACTGCGGTGAAGATGGTTGCCGCGAAGCGCGCTGCGGGCAGGCCTGCCGCGCTCCGCCACCACCGATTCGATGGCACCGGTGCCGTGGCGGTGCAACTGCAGCGGCCGGCTGGGAAGCCTCAGCGCACACCGGCCCTGATCAGTGATCCGGTGGCCAGCAACTGGCGCAATGTGCTCCACCTGCCCTGGGTTGATCCTGAGCAGTGGGAGCAGATGACGCGCGCCGAGCAGCGCGCGCAGGGTCGGGTGATCGTCCGGATGCGATGCGGCGCAGACATCATCGAGGTGCCGGTGCAGGTTCACCGGATGCTGCCGGCGGACGCGGACATCACTGGCGCCCGGTTGGTGGTGGCGCGTGAGGGGTCCGACTACCGGATCAGCCTGACGGTCACAGCGCGCATCGGAGACCCTGAGCCGGTCACTGCCGGGCCGACAGTGGCACTCCATTTCGGGTGGCGCGGCAGCGACGCCGGCCCGGTCGTGGTCCGCTGGCAGTCCGATGCTCCAGTCGACATCCCCAACGACTGCTCAGCGTTCATGGTTGGTGATCGGTGGGGCGGGAAGATTGTCATGCCGTCAGTGATTGTCGACCGGCTGGAGTCGGCCGCCGCCATTCAGGCCGGAAGGGATGAACAGCTCAACACGGTGCGGGCGGCGGTGGTGGAGTGGCTGACCGTCAACGGCCCGGTTCCTCACCCCATCCGTGACGGCGAGGAGATCTCGTCGGCGGATGCTAGTCGCTGGCGCCGGCCGGCCCGGTTCGCCGCTTTGGCTGGGTGGTGGCGTGATGCGCCACCCGCAGGCGGTGAGCAGATTGCCGAAGTGCTGGAGGCGTGGAGGGCTAGTGACAAGCGGCTGTGGAACACGCAGGTCCATACCGCGGGGAGAGCGCTGCGGCGTCGTGATGACCTCTATCGGCAGGTGGCGGCGATCTTTGCCGACCAGGCTGGTCTGGTGGTGGTCGACGACACCGACATGGGCGCCGTTGCCGCGAGCCGTTCCGATGCGCCTACCGCGGTGACCGACCCAGCCGCCCGGCGCCGCACCTACGCCGCCCCGGGTGTGTTGCGGGCGAGTATCGTCGCCGCTGCGGCGCGGGAAGGTGTCCCGGTGCGCAGCGTCTCCCATAAGGGGATGAGTGTGATTCACGCCGAATGTGGGACGGTCAACGAGTGTGACGATCGGTTCCTGTCCGCCTTGATCAAATGTGAGGGATGCGGGAAGGTGTACAACCAGGACGTCAACGCGCTCGAGGTAGTCATGCGAGAAGGCCGCCGCCACACCTCAGTGGCATAGGTGCTCGCACCGTAGTCAGCGGGCATATCGGCCCGTCATGTTCGATATCCGACAATTTAATAGAGGACCAAACGAGGTGGTGCTCGTCCGCCTGCCACATCAGCCCTAGTGGTGAAGTGCTCCACCCCGCAGCAGTGACAATGCCAGCGTGCCGGCATCGTAGGCGCGACTCAGGCGCTAGATCGCGCGCGAGAGGATGCCAGTGTGACAATGCCAGCGTGCCGGCATCGTAGGCGCGACGCCGGCTTCTTTCTCGTCCCTCCCATGCTTCGGCTGGTGGCAATGCCAGCGCGCGGCAGGCGCGACACTGGCGTGAGCCGACCACGGCAGGGACGTTGCTGCGCGGATGCGTTTAGCGGCGTTTGTCGCGATCGGTTACCGCGTAACTGATCCACGCGATCCAGACCGTTGCGGTCACAATGCCGCAACGGTCCCGCCTGCAGGATGCGCAACACCCCTGGCGCTCACGCCTTGGCTGTCATCATGGTCGTTAGGCTTGTGTTGACTCTGAATCCGGAGATCTTCGAGGTTCCCTTCCATGACACCGATAGATGCTGTCGGCCGGGTTTCAGTCCTTTGAGGAGTGCGCTGAATCGTCCTTGTTTTCCAACAGTCACGGTGTAGGTCTTGTTGTTTGATTGTGATTTGACTCGCAGCTTCGCCCCGGTCAACCCATAGCCTGTGTTCCACCCCAATGCGTGAGCCGCCCCTGAGATCCGAACCGAGGTTTCGCTGTGTGCGGCAGTAAACACGATTGCGCCAGCCCCCATCTTCAGATGCACCCAGCCGAGGCGTTGGGTGACAGTGCCGCCGGTGCGTAGCTTTGCTTGAGCCATCACTCGGTAGGTGCCGCCAGGAGCGGCCCCTCCACTGCGCAAGGCAGATGGTGTGATTACCAGCCGTCCACTTGGTGCTGTCGTCTTCACGCGGGGACGGTTGCTTCGTGGGAGATCCAGATAGAACGTCCAGCTCTTCGCGGATGCACAGCCGCGGCCAGCGTTGACGGCGATGGTGCTGGACTCGCGTGACACGACTCGTGTCCATTGTCTGGATGTGCCGAAGCTGCATTTCGGTGCTGCTTGCGCCTCACTGGCGGTGCCGGCTGGTATCAGTGCCAAGGCTGCCAGCACGGTAGCGACCGCTGGCGCGAGTGCTCTTGCTAGAGCTTGCCAGCCCGCGTTTCGTTGTGTGGTGGTCATTTTTGTCCCTCCTGGTTGTTGTCGTTCACGGTTGAGAGGCCTTGGATGATGTGGGGGCATGGGTAGAGGTCGCCCTTTTCGAGTCCGTGTTCGAGGGCGCACGCGCGGGCGTACCAGGCGATTTCGGTCACCGCGTGCAGGTAGGCGCGCCGCTCGCGGGGTGTGCGCAGTTCGGGTGGGATGTCGCTGGCCATGTCGGTCATCAGCTTGTTGAGGTCGATGATTGCGATACCGGGTGCCTGCCGGCGGATTTTCGCGTCTTGTTCGCGGGTTTGGGCCACGGTCAGGCTTTTGGTCCAAGCTGTGTGGGTTTGAGTCATGGCGGGCCGGGTTAGGCGATCGCTGCGGGGGTGGGGATCTGTTCGGCGTGGTCTCGAATGCGTTTTACGGCGCGGCGGCACCGTTGGCTGACGTTGTTTGGGTTGAGGCCCATTTCGGCAGCGGTGTTTTTGACGCGATTGCCGTCGATGTAGATCGTGGTCAGCAGATCGGCTTCTGCTTGCGTGATCAGTCCAGCGTTGCGTGCCCAGTTGAGGATGGGGGCGAGTCGGTAGCTGTCCGAGCGAAGTGGTATGTCGTCTTCGTCGGCCTGGTGGCTGGGTCGGGCGAGCGGCAGGTTGAGGTCTGCGTTGCCCCTGAGCTTGAGGATGTCGCTGGCGTCGCCAGCGGGAATTTCGGGTGTGTTGATGAAGGCCTTGTTGCAGGCTCGGCGTAGGCGCCAGTAGATGTCGCAGACGACGTGGTCGCTTTCGGGGTTCACCTCGGTGGCGACGGTCCAGAACTCGGCGATGGCGATGTGGCGTCGGTCTTCGGCCCATTCGGTTCTGGAGCCTTGTTGCCGGGTGTAGGTGAGTGAGGCGATCAAGGGCAGGAACTGGTGTAGGACGAGGCGTCCTGCGAGGTGGTGGCCGTTCTGGAAGAGGAGCAGGAGCGCAGCGAGCATTGCGTCGGTGGTGTCTTGGTCTGCGGCGTCGATCGCGTCGACGATCTCTCCGGGGGTGTTGAGGTTGGCGAGGATGGGTTGTTTTTGGCCCATGCGGTGGATCTCTGCGGTGGCTGTGGGGTCGGTGTTGAGACTGATCCATTCGCCGACGAGTTTGCGGAATAGCGGTGATGCGATGGGCGGCGTTGGGCCTTGGTGGGTTCGGAACTTGCTGCGCTTTGTGGTGGTGTCCGGAGTCATGGGGTCTCCTCGGGTTGGGGTGTGTCCACTCTTTCTGGGGGGTCTTGCCCGATTTCTTGCCCGATTTGTCCCTATATGCCGCGTTTCCTGAAAAAACGCTGAGAATCGGGGGGTGTGGGGGCTTTTGGGCGTCACGGCGCCGGGTTTTTGAGGACTTCCAAGGGTGAAGCGAGCTCACGGAAGGAGCCAGGATGAGCGCCGACCTCCCGAATGCGGATGTTGATCAGCTTGGGGTGCTGGTCGCCCTGCCGCTGTCCACCAGCGCGGCTGTCCGCATTCGTCGTGTCCTGTCTACGGGTGGATCGAAGAAGGGTTCTCGGGGGAGTGGATCTGCTCGCCGCCGGGGGCTCGCTTCCCCTAATCGCGGTGGGGCCGCGTCCGGCTCATCTTTTGCGGCCCCACCGCTTCGAGTTGTGGGGAGGATCGCATGAGGTTCTCACGCAAGGAGGAGCCTGCTGCGGTTGGCCATCAGTGGACGATGGGTAGCCAGTTGGCCAGTGTTGCGACATCGGCTTTGTTGTGGCTGGCGATCGCGTTGAGTCCGGTGGGGTTTGCTGTGGCGATGTGGGCGGTCAGTCATCCAGCTTCGGCGGTGCCGGCATCTGGGTTGAGTGCGGAGTCTCAGGCTGAGCAGCTGGTTGCTGGGGAGTTCGCGACTCGTACCATCACGGTTTGGTTGGGTGCGGCGCGTGGACAGGAGGATTTGGTCCACGCTTTGCTTCCTGGGTCGAGTGCGCTGCCGTTGCCGCTGGTTGGGATGGATGCGGCTGACGCGATGCCGGTGGCTTACAGCAGGTCTGGTGACGGGGTGTGGTCGGTCACTGTTGCCGTCACTGTGACTGATGCGCGCATGGTGTCGCGGCGATTTTTCGTGCTGCCTGTCAAGGTGACTGGTTCGTTGGCCACGGCGGTAGCGATGCCGGCTGAAGTGCCCAGCACTGCTGTGGCTGCAGCTGCGCCTGAGTTGGACTACTCGGTCACTGTGCGGCCGGGTTCACCGGTTGGTGCCACGGTGGCGGAGTTCCTGGCCGCTTATCTCACGGGGGTCGGTGATGTGTCTCGTGTTGTGACTCCCAAGGTGCCGATCGTGGCCGTGCAGCCGGCTCCATTTAGTGCGGTTCAGATCTCGGCAATAGCGGCGCACTCTGAGGTGTCTGTGAAGCCTGCTGATGGCACATGCGTCGACGTCTTGGTCACTGCTGTTGCGTCTGTTGGCGACCGGCAGCAGATCACTGTCCAGTACCCGCTGGTGCTCGCTGCGCGTGCCGGTCGTTGGGAAGTGGCGCAGGTGCGCCAGTCGCCGCTGCTGGCCACCAAGCAGCCCTCTGCCGTGCTCAGCCCGGTACCTGTGACAGCTTCCCCCACCCCAGTTACGCCGTCGACGTCGTCGACGCAGAAGTAAGGAGAACCGAAACATGTTGGATTGGATCAATGGGCTCACTTCAGAGGCCACTTCGACGCTGAAGGGCCTGGTGACTTTTATCGCTGCGGTCGCGTTTGTGATCAGCTCTGCCAAGGGTGGCTGGGCGGTGGCTCGTATCATCACCTCCGCCTTGGTCGCGGGCATCGTGATCGTGATCGTTTGGAACATGGATACCTTCGCCAAGAAGTTCGAGCCTGAACTCAAGTCGGCGTCAGTTATTGGTGTCCCGATGGTGCCTTCGACTAGCCACACTCTGCACATCTGAGTGGGTCATGAGCGAGGCGAAGTGGTTCACAGGGGCTCGGAAGTTCCCTCAACTCATCGGGCGGACGCCTGATGGGGGAAAGCTGTTGGGCGGTCCATACACGATCACTCAGGTGGTTATTGCAGTTGTTGGAATCGTCGTCCTTGCGAACACCACTTGGCTATGGATGCGGTTCTCGCTGATGGGGAACCTTGTGGTGCCTGGTGCGCTGGCAGCTCTGGTCTGGTCTGCGGGCAAGCTTCCCTTTGGGATGCGTAACCCGGTGATCGTGGGGTCGGGGTGGCTGAAAGCGGTTGAACGACTGATTTCAGCGGCTCCGCTGGTGCGGCTGCGGCGTCCTCACCAGGTTCGCAGCGCGGCTTTGATGATCACCTCGGCGGATTCGGAACTGGCTGCCCCTGGCGATCTTGCGGATTCTCGGCCTGTCGATCAAGTTGCCCACAATTCTGCGCCCCCGCCTCTCACGGGAGTCCAGCAGCTACTCGCAGCAAGGAGATGACTCATGATTCCCACTCACACTCTTGTCGGGAACCTTCGGTTCACCACTTCCGGCACTGTCTGGGCCGACTACTTGGTTACGGGCATCAGTTACGGCATGCGGCCGGAGAAGGAGAAGAGCACTGTGCGGCTGCTCCATCAAGCACTGTTGCGCGCGCTGGGGGGTGAGTCGCTGTTGCTGGGTCTGACGTCACAGTTGGATCCGCGTCAGGTCGTGGAGCGAATGCTGGAAGGGGTCGACACCGAGGAGTGTCCTGCTTGGGTGGCTGAGTGCAATCAGACAATGGCCAGCTTGGAGCGGCTGCGACCTGGCCGCCGGATCTACTGGCTGTCGATCCCGCTTGCCGCCGAAACTCCCTTGGCCGGCGCCGCGGCCATCGCTCGTACGGCAGTGGGGCAGATCAAGCAGCAGATGGGGTTGCCCCGCGAGTCGCCCTCGCAGGAGATGTTGGACCGGTTGACCCGTCAGGCTGCCCGCGCCGTGGAGTCGGTCCCGGCTCCGTTCCGGCTGCAGCCAGCTACGCCGGCACAGATGGTTTGGTTGCACCAACACATGGTGGACCGCGGGTTGTATCAGGACTGGGACCTGCCGACCGTTGATAGTGATCAGTTGACGTCGACAATCGCCCGTTCGAAAGGGTCTTCTGCGTTGACGGCGCCGTTCTTCGACGAGGGCGGACAGACCGACTTGACCAAGGCTGAGCTAGTCAAGGGCAACCCGTTCGCTCGCCGTTTCGTGAAGATTGTTGATGGGGCATCGCTCACCGGAGAGGGTTCCTATCAAGCGTTCCTGGTGGTGGGCAATGTGCCTGATGGGGGGATTCCGTTTCCTGGTGGGGAGCTGATCGGCCGGCTTGACGAGTGTGGCTTGGATGTGGACTGGGCGATGCGGCTTCATCAACGGTCAGGGTCTGAGGTGTCGCTGGAGAATAAGCGTGCCTTGGCTGCGCTCAACGAACAGATGCTTCAGCGTGATGGTGAGGTCAGTTATGCCCTCAATGCGCTCGATGGTTATGCCGAGCTGTTGGCTCAGTATGCAGCCACGTTGGAGACGGACAAGCTCGAGGTCGAGGTGCAGGCCACCATGGTCTTCTGCGTGTCTGGCCCTGATGCTGAATCTGTCAGTACCCAGTCGGCGGCGCTTACTGACTGGGTTGCACAGTGGGGGTATCGGTTGCAGACCCCGCTTGGCCATCAGGAGACGCTGTGGTGGTCAATGGTGCCTGGCGCGCCTGCTTCGCCGTTCGTCCGTGAGTTCGCCCAGATCACAACGAGTGCGTCGCTGGCGGCACTGTGTCCCCTGGCCACTGTCGCCTTGGGCGACGCGAAAGGTTCAGCGCTCGCACTGAACCTTGGGCACGGCCCCATGTTGGCCGCCGATGTGCCTTGTGGGCCCACATCGGTGGTCTTTCATGACCCTGACGGGGCCACTGACCGCTCCGAGTCGGGCTCGGTGGCAATCTCTGGAGACCTGGGCTCTGGCAAGACCTTCACTTTGAAGAAGATCGGTGGAGACGTGGTCGATCGTGGCGGCCGGCTGATCATTCCTGACAGGACTGAGATGGGGGAGTGGGCTAAGTGGGCTGGGTCGGTTGCGGCCGCGAAGATTGTCGATGTGGTTCAGCCATCGTTGTCGCTGGATCCGCTGCGGTTGTTTGGTTTGGAGGAAGGTTCGCGGCTGTCGCGGGCGTTTTTGGGCCCGTTGCTGAACCTTTCGCCGACCAGTGAGCAGGGCGTGCTTTTGGCCGATGTTCTCGACCTCGCCTACCTGCGGCAGCATGGATTGGACTCGCTGGGTGGCTTGATTACTCATCTGGCGTCAGGCTGCGGGTTTGATGGTGCCTCAGAGCTGGCTCGCAAGATCAATGTCTTCGCCAAGCAGCGTCTGTGTGCCTCGATGTTCGATTCGTCTTTGCCTGCTGTGGCTTTGACAGATCGAGTGCTGGTGATCCTCACCCACTCTCTGGAACTGCCGGACCGTGACGAACTGACCAACGAACATCTGTTCGCGCAGCTGAGTGTTGAGAAGATCTTTGGCAGGGCGTTGTACGGCTACATTGCAGTGCTGGCTGAGAAGCTGTGTTTTGAGGATCGTGACACGCTGGCGGCGTTCATCGTAGATGAGGCCCACTTTGTGACTTCCTCACCAGAGGGTGAGCGGGCTATCACCAGGTTTGTGCGCGATGGGCGCAAGCACCGTGCGATTGTCGCGTTGGGATCGCAGGATGCGATCGAGGACTTTCCCTCCGAGGTGTTGCGAGGGCTGATTCCGGTCCGGATCTTGATGCGGCACACCGATAAGCGGTTGGCCGAGCGTGGCCTGGAGTGGCTGGGTTTGGATCCGGACGAGGCGCTTGTCGACCTGGTCACGAAGGAGCTCAGCCCGAAGATTGGCGACCAGGTGCCAGTGCATCGTCGCGGCGAGGGGTTGATGCGTGACGCCTCTGGCAACATCGGGCGGATCAAAGTGCTCGTCCCCGCCAGCTCGGCGCGGGATCAGGCCGCTCGCACGGGAGGCCGGTTCGATGTCGCTGAAGCGATAGAGAATGCCTCCAGTGTTATTGCGGGTGCACGATGAGGTGGCGTCGCCGCCTGCCGGCGGTCTTGATCTGCTCTTTGTTGTTGGCTGTGACGATGGCCAGTCCGGCTCTGGCCGATCCGATCGGGGATGCGGTGAAGTCGGCGACTGCTGGGCAGTCCAACCCGATGCTGTCTTGGATCCAGCTCCAGGACAGTCATGGGGTCTCGGTGTGGCAGTACGAGCTCAGTATTGACCGTGGAAATCCGGTCTCTGCTGCCGACAAGTGGTTTTGGAGCAAGTGGGTTGACAATGCCTGGCAGTTCTATCGCGATGGCGTCGTTGTGGCGATCTGGATGCTGCGGTGGGTGCTTGATTTTGGGTGGCTGGATCCGGTCGTGGCCGCCACGACTCCGATCGCTGAGTCGTTGCACACCACTGTGGGCATGCTGGGTCTTGTCGGGTTCTTCCTGACTGTCTCGGGTGTCGTTGGTGCGATCTATATTTTCAACCGCCGCGCCGCGACTGGTGTGTGGGAGTTGATGGCTGCTGTCTTGGTGGCTGCTGCGCTGGGCACAGTCCTGGTCAATCCTGCCGGGTTGTTGCTGTCCAAGCCTGACGGTCTGGCCTACCGGGTGCATGACACTTCGCTGGCCTTTGTTGCACAGATGGCGCAAACGCCTCAGCTGAAGGCCTCCGGGCAGACGGACGCGATCACTTCGGACCTGATTGTCACCTTTTTGCGTCAGCCACTGGAACTGGTGAACTTCGGTGCGGTGATTGATGGCACCGAATGCGAGTCCGCTTATGACGAGGTATTGAAGTCGGGGCCGCATGCTTGGGGCAGCGAGATCCGCGACAAGGTGGCTTCCTGCTCAGCCAAAGCTGGCGATTGGGCCTCAACGCCCAGTCCGTCCATGTTCAGCGCGACTAGCGCGCTCTACCCGGCAACATTCATCGTGCTCACTTTGGCGATCGCTATCGGTGGTGCGGTGCTCATGGCTGGCCTCAACCTTGCCTATTTGAGCGTGAAGGCTACCGTCACGACGGTGGTCGGCGTGCTTCCTGGCGAGGCTCGCCGCCCACTCTTGGGCACGGTAGCGGACGTCGTGATTGCGTTGGGCACGTTTTTGTTCTCCTTCGTGTTCTTGGCGATCTTCCTCAAAGCCGTTCAGTTGATTCTTGGCGGTAGCGGTGCGATGTCGGCGCCCCAGAAGATCTTCGTCACTGACCTGTTCTTGGTCGGCGGCTTGGTGATCTATCTGGTGAACCGCAAGCGCATCAAGGCGTCTGCGCACCGGCTTCGAGAACTTCTAGCGCGCCGCCCTGGCGGGTCCCTCTCGTCGGCTCCGCCACCAACGCGACTGAATACAGCGGCGGCGGTCTCAGCAGCTGCAAGTGCCGCCCACTTGGCTCGGGGTTGGATGCGCCATCGCGGTGCCTCGGCTGGGGGTGGAGGGGCATATCGCCCGATAATGCCTGGTGGTGGTGGGCCTGGTGGTGGTGGGCCTGGTGGTGGTGGGCCTGGTGGTGGTGGGCCTGCTGGTGGTGGGCCTGCTGGTGGTGGGCCTGCTGGTGGTGGCAGGTCCGGTGGTGGCAGGTCCGGTGGCGCGGTGTTGACCGGGCGAGTGCTTACCGGTGCAGCGGAGGCGGTCTTAGGGCACGCCACGCATGGCGCATCTACGGTGACGCTCTCAGCAGTCAGGATGCTCCGACGGCCCAAGCCGAGACCCGATCCCGGACCTGGCGTACAGCGAGTTGGTGCCAGCCCGGTCCGCCGCGCTTTGCCGCCAGTCCCGTCTGGGCGTGAGCTACCTGTGGCCGAACGGCACGGGGGTGCGCTGGTGCTGCCTCCGGGACCGTCCGCAGCTCCGCCGCAGCGCCCGCGGCCGTCACGGGGTCCCCAAGTGCCGCAGCCGGGCAGCCGCAGCAGTCAATCTCGGATGTCGGCGCAGCACAGCTCTCGCCCTGCCCCGCGCCGTACCGGCCGTAGGGGTGGGCGGTGAGGGCCCGGCTGGCGGTGGTGGTGGCGCTACTGAGCCTTGTCGCGGGCCTGTGGGCGTGGTCGCAAGGTGCCAGCACCCCTGAAGCGGCCTCTGCCCCGTCGTCACCGACCGAGCCGGTGAGCCAAGTTGCTGTGCCGGCCGTGTCGATGTCGACGTCCACCCCGGCGGCCCCCAGTGCTCTGCCCAGCTCAGAGGACTCGATGTCGTCGGCCGAGCAGCGGGAAGTGGTGGCCTTCGCATCCCGATTCGCCTCGGCGTTTTCTCGACCTGCTGGCCGCACTGACTATCGCGCCTGGTGGCGGATGGTTGCCGCGATGATGACTGACGACGCAGCCAGCGATTTCATGGGCACCGATCCATCAGAGGTGCCGTACACCAAGGTGACAGGTCCGATCACCCTGATCGCCGGAGGTGATGCTGAGGCGTACTGGTTGCAGCGAGTGCAAGTGCCAACAGATGCGGGAGTCTTCGTGCTGCAGGTGCAGCTGGTCACACCTGGCTTGTCAGATCGTCTGCTTGTCAGTGGGGTGGAGTTCCCATGACTGACCACAAGTGGGGCGGTGCGGTCGCGTTGGCCGTCGTGCTGCTGGCTGGAGTGGCAGTCGCTCGCCTGGTAGCGGTCGCCTCACTGGCGATGATGATGCCCGCAACTGTCGATCGCTGCCAAGGGTCGAGCTTGGGAAGTGGTGGGCTAATCAGCACCAGCGAGGGCATACGGGTAATGAGCTTCAACATTCACACTGCCTCGATGACCGCGAAGGCGTCTGGGATGGGTGATCACGCCGCTGACTTCCTGTGGTCAAATCGGGCCCCCCAGATCGCCAACATGATTACTGACGTGGATCCGGACCTCATCGGCTTGCAGGAGGCCGGAGTGGACCGTGTATCGGGCCGACACCAGTTGGTGGCGCTACGCGCTGCCCTGCCGACCTTCACCTGGTTGTTCGCCGACACTGCCATCCCGATGGGGGTCAGGAGCTCAGCATTCGAGGTGGTCGGCAAAGGCAAGGTCAGCCTTGATCGCAAAGGTAAGGACTCCGCCACCCAGAACCGTTGGGCGGTGTGGGCAAAGCTGCAGGCTAGTGATGGGTCCATGCTGCTCTTGGTCAACCTGCACGCCCACGACATGCAGACCACTGCGGCAGCGCGTGCCCGTAGTGCTGGCTGGTCTCGGCTGGTTACAGCCTTGGCGAGGATCAACCCCAATAACGGGATTCCGATGGTCGCCGTCGGCGACTTCAACGCCAGATCTGACGAGACGCGCCCGGTATACAAGGCGCATCTTGAGAAGTTGCCTGCTGCCGGGTGGGTGGATGCCACTTCGGTGGGCACGCAGTACTCCGAGGTCAGTCGGGTCACCTCGTACAACGGGTGGGGCGACACGGTTGGCGCCAAGTGGTACTACAAGGCGATCAACCGCTCTGGGAAGGGCAGTAATCACCTGGATTATGTGTGGACCGCTGGTGCTGCTTCTTCTCCGGCTTGGCAGGTCTACACCGGCTCTGAGGTGAGTTGGAAGACAAAGGGTGCTCGTCGTGTCCCGTTCGCCAAGGAGATGCCCAGCGATCACTGGCCGGTCGTTGCCCAGATTGCCCTTGGCGCCACGTCATCATCCTCTGCACTGCCGGCGGCGACTGCACTGCCGGCGGCGACTGCGCCGAAGGTCGCTGGCTACAGCTCCGCGCAGATGCAGATCGCGGGTCAGATCGTGGCTGCGGGCAAGTCGCTTGGGCTAGACACGTGGACTGTCACGGTGGGAGTCATGACTGCCATGGGTGAGTCGTCGCTGCGGAATATCGATTACGGTGACAAAGCTGGCCCTGATAGCAGGGGCATCTTCCAGCAGCGGACAGGCTGGGGCTCGCTCGCGGATCGAATGAATCCCTATAAGGCGTCGCTGGCGTTTTTCAAGGCGCTGGTCAAGGTGCCCAGTTACCGCACTCTGTCGCCGACCCTTGCCGCCCACCGGACTCAACACAACGCTGACCCCAACCACTACGCCAAGTATTGGGCTGATGCGGTGGAGATCACCGCATCAGTTGCCAACGACCCCTCATTGCTAACGAATGCAGGTAGCGGAGGTCAGGCAGATTGCGACCCGGGTGCTTCGGTGGGACCGCTGCCGGGATTCAGTGGTGTCTGTTTGCCGAGTGGGTCTGCTGCTGAGCAGGGGCTGCAGCCGACTGCGTTGCAGGGGCTGCGGTGTGTGAAATCGACCTTCCCGCAGATCAAGAGGATGGGTGGCAAGGGCAGCCGTCCGATCGGTACTTCCGATCATCCTGCGGGGTTGGCGGTCGACTTCATGATCGATGGTTGGAAGACCGCTGAGGGAAATGCGTTGGGCTGGCAGGTCGCTCGTTGGGTTCAGGCGAACGCGGCGGCGCTGCACGTGAAATACATCATCTTTGACGCCAAGAAGTGGAACCCCGATGCGAAGGACCAGTGGCGGCCGTACACCCATCCGCTGGGGAACACCTCGCCGACTTTGGCTCACCGTGACCATGTGCACGTGAGCTTTGAAAAGTGACATTATTCGCGGCAGATGCACGATTCTCGCATCTGCCGAGTGGACCCCTTGAAAGGACCTGCTGTGGCCACCGCTCGGATCGATGTTGACCATCCTGCTGTTGCCCGTTGGGCCACCCGTGGCCTGGCCGTGCTCGCCTTGACCGCTTTTGCTGTCGGCGCGCCATCGCTGGTCGAGGTGGGCAGCTGGGCCGGTCTGGGGTGGGCCGCGTGGGGTATTCCCTTGGTGGTGGATCTCGGGCTGGTCATCGGGGCAGTGAGTGCCACGGTGGCCCGCCAGCGCCATTCCCGGGCCGGCCTGCTGTGGTTCGGCACCGTCGTGCTGGTCATGCTCAGCACGGTGGCCCAAGGGGTGCACGCCTGGACCAGGGCCGGCGTCGATGGCCCAGCCCGTTGGGTCGCGATCGCGCTTGGTGCACTACCTCCGCTGGCGGTCTTGTGGTCCACCGAGGCGCTCATTCGGCTCATTGTGTCTGAGCCGGTGGGCCACCGCACACGGCGGGACGCTGTAGGCCGCGCTGCCCGCACTGAGCCATCCTCCCGGCCCGAGTTGGCTCATGAGCCAGTCTCGGTGGGCCATGGGCAAGGCCGCGGGCCAGGTTTGGTATCTGAGGTTCGACCGGTGGGACCGTCTGGTGGGTCTTGCCCAATGGGCCGCGCTGAGGCGGTGGCCCGCGCCCGCGAGCTGCTTGCGGTTGATCCTTCTGTGAGGGCTGCCGCGGCGGCCCTGGGAGTGTCCCGGTCTAGCTTGCAGCGCTGGCTTAAGGAGGATGACGGCGTGGACCAAGACGTCGAAGATGCGGTCGCCTAGCTGGCGGCCGCATCTTTTGGACATGGACTAGTGCAGTGCCTGTTCGTAGGCGGCCAGCACCTCAGCGCTGATGCGGCCGCGGTTGGCAACAACGATGCCTTGGGATCTGGCCCACTCACGTACCTTCTGCAGTTTGGCGCTGCGGTTTTGGCGCTGTTGATTTGGAGCTTTGCGGACCGGTGCGGCGGCTTGGGTGTATCGGCGGAACAGGGCAAGGAATTCCTCGGCGTGGGCCAGGTCGAGGTCGATCACATACTCATCACCGTCGAGGCTGCACCGGATTTGCCGGTGGTTGTCCGGCTGAAGTTCCTCGCCGCTGAGATCGTCGATGAAGACGGACACAACTTGCTTGGCCATGGATTACCTCTCCCTGTTGCGGCCCACTGTTTCTGTGTCGCAACCTAGCTCACTGCGGTGGTAATAGGGGGCGAGGTGTGGGGGCAGTCCTGCGGGCCACTTCTAGCCCGATTTGTGGTGGGGGCTAGTTCAGGTCGAGTCTGCTGCCGCTGGGCGTCATTGCCTCGTCCTGAGCGTAACCCCCGCGGCAATAAGGGAGCAACCACCCACCACCAACCCGCCACATACACGATGTGTGTGGCGGCCTTGGTAACACCCATCTGTCCGGCAAACCTGACACGCCCCGCTCTCCCAACTGGAGGGCGGGGCGTGTTGTGCCTTATCAGCCGAGTGCTTTGGAGACCAGGCTCCGGACTGCTGCGGAGCGGGTGGGATACTCGCCGCGTGCGATCGCCTCATCAATAAGCGCCAGGTCGGCGGTGGTGATCGTGGCCTTGATGGGGTTGCCGATCTGGGGCTGTCCTGGTCCGCGCTCTGCTTCGAGTTCGACGCCTAGGGCTTCTTTGATCGCTTCTGCGGAGTGTTCGTTTTCGATCAGCCATGCTTGTGCGGCATCGGCATCGATGAACCGGTAGGTCTCTTTGCGGCCCTCCCATTGGGACCACGAGTTGAGCACCCACCGCTTGCCTGCGGTTCGGTACAGCCGTTCGTGGTCCCACTGGCTTCCGGTGGCCAGGCTGATGTGGTTGCTGCCGTCCCAGCGGGTTCCTTCGTCCCAGGAGTCGGCTGATTCGAGGTCGAACCATCCCTCGACGGTGGGTTCTGCGAAGGGGTCATGCTCGTCGGCCGGAGCGGTGTACACATTGATTCGGGTCATTTGGTGGTGTCCTTACTTGGCTTTCTTCACGATGAATGACTTGGAGGTCGAAGGACGCTCAGGGTCGTTGGTCTGGAAGATTTGGGTCGCTTCCCCTGATGTCATGGCGTCGATGGCCTGAACTGCTGCCAGGTGGTATGCCTCGGTGTACTCGGGGAACGTGATTTCGAAGTCCTCCGAAGCACCTTTAGCGAGCTCCGCGCGGTAGGTTGCGATCATGTCTAGTGCCTTCCTCCTTGTTCGACTGCTGTATCCATGACTCAATACTAGGGTCAAGAATCGGGCATGTCTAGATACTAGGCCCAAGAATATCTATTAGCTTGCGGATGGGTGGAGATCCCCCATCATGCAAAAGGGCCCTCACCTCCAGATTGAAGGCGGGGCCCTTGTAGGACCTTCCCCCCGCAAAGGCGGGGATGTGTCGCAAGCGACATCGTCCATCGGCTCACCCCCGCAGCAGCGGGGATGTGGGATGATCCTAGCCGTCCTGGCGTCGGCCTTGTAAGCGCACTTGAGCCTCGCTTGCGAGGCCGAGGCAGGCCTGCTCCTCCTCATCGAGCTTCGCCGCCGGCGGCAGTCCCGCCTTGGCGATCTTGAGTGCCCTGAGCAGCATCGCGGCATCGCCGTCGATCCGCTTGGCCACTTGCTCGGCCTCGTAGGGGCCGAGGTGGGGCAGCAGCATTCGCAGCGCTTCACGTATGGCGGCTTCCGGGCTGGGTACCTTGGCGCCCTCGCCTTCGAGGGCGAGCCAGCGGTAGATGGTCTGTCGGGTCACCCCGGCAGCCTTTGCTAGGTCGGTGGGTGAGGTTCCGGCGCGGTGCTCCTGGGCGATGATCTCGCGGAGGCGGGCCGAAGCCGCCTCACTTTCGCGGGCGGCTTGGGTCACAGATTCCAGCATTGGTCAGTCCTCCGAGACGAGGTTCAGGGCGGCAAGATTCCAAGCCTGGATCGCGCGGCAGCTCGCTACCCCCCGCTCGAAGGCGGCGTCAATGAGGTAGTGCGCGGAGAATCCGGTTGCGGCAGTCACCTCGGATTCAATCTGTCCGTACCGGGCATCTCCAATGAAGGCGTTGCGCGCGGCCGCAGTGCGGGCCTCCATGGCGCACGCCTCTTCGTAAATGGCGAGGTAGTCGGCGGTTTCGTCAGTGTTGTAGATCCAGTCGGGGTTGAGCCCCTTCGCCTCTTCGCGGATCGCCTCCCTGAGGATGTCGCCGGGGTTGCTGGCGATTGCGTAGTCGAGCACCTGCTGAGCGGTGGCTGTCTTGGTCATTTCCTGCCCCTTCCCTTGTGTGTAACACAATCATACACCTGCGTGTATTGCGACGCAACACCAGTGTCAGATTTTTCCGCCCAGCAGGTGTTTAGAGGTGAGCAAAATTTCCAAGGAGGCTGGAGTGAGGAGTCCATCGAGGCAGGGAGGTATCCCTGCCGCGCTGCCGGCACAGCGCCTGGTGCCTGCCTCGTCGAAGCGGGGCCGTGATGCGGTCGCGCTCGTTCTCATCGGCCTCGCCTTGTGGGGCTGGCTGGCCATGAATGGGCTGCCGGTGTTGGCCATGGCCGCCGCGGTCACCAGCGGCATTGCCGCGGCGGGTCGAGTCGTTGTGGGCGGTGTCGCCCGGTTGAGGCGGCAGGTGCGTGACACCTTGGTTGAGGCGCTAGCTCCGTTGACCGGCACGCGGACTCTGGATCGCAGGACTGTCCGGCTGACGAAATGGAGCTGGGCATGGGGCAAAGCAGGGGTCCCGGGCCGAATCGTAGTCACCTACGCTCCCGGTGCGCCGGATGGAGAGCCGGGGTGGAATTCGGCACTGATTGATGTGCTGCGCCGCCGACTGCAGACCAGTTACCGCCTGATCGACCATGATCTGCGCCGCTGCCGGGTGGTCTTGGAAGCTGATGCTGCTGCATCGTCGCCGTCGGTGACTCGAGTCGAACGCACAATTCGAGAGCTAATCGGGCCGACGAGCCGGGTGAAGTCTGTTGACGTTGGCCCTGATGGTGAGCCAACCAAGGTTGTGGTGGCGCACCAGGCCGGCACACGGTTGGCCGCCGCAGGCTATCGGGCCCGCGTTGAGCGCACCTTCTCAACGGTCAATCCTGGCCGGTGGCGTGCACGCTGGGACTTGGTCACCGACGTGGTCACTTTCGAGCTGCGGCCCTCATTTGCGGAGAAGATCGACCTCGAGCCGTCGAGGATTGATCAGTCCAAGGACGTGCTGAGCAGCTACAGCGAAGTTGCAGTGCCCTATGGCGTTGACGAGGACGGCCAAGAACTGGTGTGGCGGCCAGCCATCGACCCGAACTTCATGGTCGTCGGATCGCCTGGAACCGGCAAAACCGTCCTCGCGCACGTGTTGCTGGTGGGCGCCGCACGGTATGGCTGGCCGATCTGGGTGGTCGATGGGAAGGCGATCGAGTTCCTGGGGTTCCGCGCTTGGCCGAACGTCCAGGTGGTCGCCACCACCATCGAGCAACAAGTCGCGGTGATTCACCGTGCCGCGGCGCTGATGGAGCACCGCTACCAGCTGATCGTGCAGGGTGTGGCCAGCGAAGACGACTTCGAGCCGTTGCTGGTCTTCATCGACGAGTGGGCCGACTTCCGCGCGAACCTCATGTCCTGGTACTCGACGGTCAAGGTCAAGGGACAACCGACCAAGCCTGTTGTGTTGGAAAAGGTGGCTTCGATCGCCCGGAAAGGCCGCTCCTCGCGAGTGCATCTGATCTTCGGTACGCAGCGTCCCGACGCGGAGTACTTCGGCGGCGACATGCGTGACAACTTCCGAGCCCGCGCATCAACCGGCCGGCTCTCCCCCCAGGGCGCCATGATGATGTGGCAGGACCCGTCAATCGGCACCACGGTGCCTCGCGGCTGCCGCGGCCGCGCCACCACGATCAACGACGCCAACCATCCCGTCGAGATCCAGGTGTTCTACACCCCAGACCCCCGCAAGGCGCGCAAGGCCGAGGAGTTGGCGCAGCTCGACTCGCTGCGGCCACAACAGACTCAGCACGAGCGGTACCTGATCATGCCTCCGAAGCCCAATCCTGACGCGCAGGAGCTGACCTACTGGGACATCGCTGCCGCCGACTGGGTGCTGGCCAGCGATCATCCCGAGCTGGATCCCGTGCACAACGAACCGGTGGCCTCTGACCAGGCTCGCCGTCTCGCTAGTCCCATGGCGTTGTTCGGGATCGGTGATGGTGGCGCGGCTCTGGAACTGGTGGCCCCGCCGCCCGGGCCAGCGCCGGTGAAGGCGCTCGCCGACGACGAGACTCTCGAGCTGCTCGCCGAAGCTACGCAACTGGTGGTTGAGCTTCAGCTGGCATCGACCCCGATGCTGCAGCGCAAGCTCCGGATCGGATTCGCCAAGGCCGGCCAACTCATGGATGCACTCGAAGCCAACGGTGTTGTGGGTCCCGTTGGTGAGTCCGGGCAGCGTGAGGTGTTGGCAGCTGACGCCGCGGCTGCTGTGGCCCGCGCCGAGGATCTCTCCGTGGCCGAGGAAGCCGACCCGCCGCCTGAGGTGTTCGACGGCTATGGCCCCGAGATTGATACCGATCCGCTTTCTTTGTCGGTCGGTGCCCTTGTCGAAATCGAACCCGGGCATTGGGCGACAGTCGACGCCGAGGTCGACACGGACCTCCTCGACCCGGACTGCTTGGCGGTGTCTTGGCGTGATGACGCCGACAACGTCGGCGTGCACCTGGTTCCCAGTGGTGAGCGCATTCGCGCCCGCCATCCCGAATATGAATGAGAGAGGACTCATCATGGCTTCGTCTAACGCAAACTCCGAAGACTCGGTGGCGCTGACCATCTTGGGGGTGCTTGCTGGTCCGGCACTGCTGGGTGTGCTGGTGGGGTACTGGCACCAAGCAGTGGCCTGGGCGCTGAAGGCTGGGGTATTGGTGCCGGAGTCGGCCCATCCGTTGGTGGTGCTACCGCAGACTGCTGCCGGGTTGGATCTGCCCCGGATAGCGATCGTGGGCGCTGTGGCGGGGCTACTGGTCATGATTCCGGTGCTCCTGATTCGGCGGGCCTGGCTGGCGAGGCAGGTGATCCAGTGAACCTTCGGCCGATGAGCTTGCGCGTAATCGCGCGGCACTATGTCTCCGAACGGATGGTCGGCGCGCGTTGCAAGAGTGCCAGTCGGCTGTGGAGCCGGGCCGAGGCAGGCTGGCGGCAGGCTAAGACCAACGCTGATGCGGCTCTGGCTGCAGCGCCAGCGTTCGCGCTGTGCGCGGAATGCCCGATGAGCGACGCGTGCGCTGAGTGGGCGCAAACCGAGCGCAGTTTCATCGGACTTGCTGCCGGGCTCAGCTGGAACCGTGGCAAGGCCCACCGAACGAAGTTCGGTCCAGCGGTTGCTTTACCCCCGCGACGTGCCGCTGCACTTCCCGCAAACCCACTGGGCTGGGTGTCGTAGTCATGGCAGCACCCCACAATCCCAGCGGTGGTCCTGGCGTGGTGGCTAGTGTCGAGGGCATCCACCAGGTGTGGTCGACGAACCCACCGCCAACCCTCGAGGGGGATTCAATGCCTGAAGTGTTGTCGACCGATCATGTCGAACTGCTGGCGACGGCTGCCACCAAATGGCAGGTAACCCTGCCAGAGCCGTCACCAGTCCCTGCCCCGTTCCGTCTGTCGTCCGACCAGACCGCCGCCTTGTTGCTGGCCTTGCACGGACTGGTGACCGGGTCTGCCGCCCCGGCCAACTACGTGTTTTCCGCTGTCGACTGGCCTCAGCCGCCGGTGCAAGTGTTGAAAGCGGTTCATTCGTATGAGCATCTGTGCCAGAACCTCCCCGCCTGGGATGGATCGGTCGCTCAGCAGCTGCTCGCCGCGTTGGCGCGCGCCGCGATGGAGCGCCTTCCTGGCTATAGCGAGGCCGCGTGGGTGTGGCATCGACCTGCTCAGACTGGCCAGGTGGTGGGTGTTGCGCTGGACTGGCGCCCTGCCATTGCTGGTTTGAGGTGGTTTGGGCCGACCATCGATCCGGCGGTCTGGTCTTCGGCGCCGGCTGTGGTTGTCACCGCTGAGGCGTGGAAGGCGCTGGGCTCGTTGAAGGATCGTGGCGAGATCTACGTGCTCGTCGAGGAAGGTGGGGACGTTCCCGCCGAACCGTTGGTTGATGCGGCGCATTGGCTGACCTGGCCACTGTGTGAGTCGTTCCTGGCGGGGCTCATTGCGGGCGGTAGGCCATGAGAGTCGTTATGCTCGTCGCGGCCAGCATCGCTGGCTCCCTAGGTCGTAAGAGACGGTGTCGTGGAGGGATCTGCGGTGCGCCTGTACTTGCGGCTGATGTTGTCGGGGGCGGTTGGGCTATTCGTACGCCCGCCCGCCCCCGACCGGGTACTTCCTTTGCCGCTTCCTGCTCGGGGTGTGGTGCTCCCGCAGCGCCCGGGGCGATGTGCGGCGTCTGTCTGCGCATCGCGTTTCCGCCTGCACTCGTCTTGGTCACCAGCTCGTCGCCATCTACCGAAGGAGGCTCCTGATGGGTCCGTATTGCGATTTCTGTGACCACCGGTGCTTTGTGCTGCGACGTCTTCCCGATGACGCGGTCGGCAAGATCGCCGGCGTCGGCGAGATACTCATGGCCACCTGCCCGCGCGGCATGGCTCACGATCTGGAGCAGACCGGGTACACCCACAAGACCGCAATCAACCCCTGTGACCCCCAGTCGCCCGCAGTGGCCGATGGCGGCGAAGGTGTTCCTGCTGTGCGGCCGGTCGAGGTGCACTGATGGGTGCCAAGACCAGTATCGAATGGGTGCGCGGAGCCGACGGGAAGCCTGGGTCGACGTGGAATCCGGTGACCGGCTGCACGAAGGTGTCAGGTGCTTGTGACCACTGCTACGCCGAGGGTCTCGCGAAGCGCTTCGGGGCCCCGGCGTGGCCGAACGGGTTCAACGTCACCTTGCGACCGCACCTGATGCTGCAGCCGCTTCGGTGGCGGCGGCCGCGCAGGATCTTCGTTGCGTCGACCGGGGATCTCTTCCACGGCGATGTGCCGACCGACTACGTCGCGAAGGTGTTTGCAGTGATGGCATTGGCCAGGGCTCACACATTCATGGTGCTGACCAAGCGGCCCGGCCGGATGAGGTCAATGCTGCGATCGGTTGTCTTCCACAACCAGGTGGAGGAGATGGTCGACCAGGTCGTCGCTGAAGGTCACGCTGCCGGTGTCATCCCGCGGTATGTGGTCGAGCAACATCAGCGGCAGTGGCGCCAGGCTGCGTTTCCGCTGCCGAACGTGTGGCTGGGAACCACGGTCGAGGACCAGCAGTGGGCCGACGCCCGGATCCCACTTCTGCTGGACACTCCCGCCGCGCTGCGCTTCCTTTCCATGGAGCCATTGCTGGGCCCAGTGAATCTGGCGCTCGTGGACTGGCTACCGCTCGGCGCCGCCCCGATCGCTGGCCACTTCAGCCCGTTGCCCGGAGAATGGCTGCCACAGGAAGGGCCCGCAGCGCTCGCTGCCGCCGCTGGAGAGATGCCGGCATTCCCCGGGATCGATTGGGTGATCGCCGGCGGAGAGTCTGGGTCGCAGGCCCGAGCACTTGACCCGGCGTGGATCCGCTCGCTGCGCGATCAGTGTGAGAACGCCGGCGTGCCCTTCATGTTCAAGCAGGTCGGCGCTGTGTTGGCCAAGGAGTGGGCCGCCAGCGGTGCCGGCACCGATCCGGCGTGCTGGCCCGAGGATCTCCGCGTCCGCCAGACCCCCGGCGCGGCGGCATGAAGCGGCTCGGGATCCTCGCCCTGCTGGTGAGCGCCGTGGCTGCCGCCCTGGTGGGTGCCTCGACGATCAACGAGGCCACTCACCCGGCTGCGCCACTTCCGGGTCTGGTGGTTGTCGAAGTGGCCCCGCCAGAGATTGCCGGCTACGACCGCAGCTGCAGGCGTGGCCACGCCTGCGTGTTTGGTCCAGCGTGGAGCGACGACGTCGACGTCGACGGCGGACACGACGGTTGCGACACCCGCAACGGGATCCTCGCCCACCAGCTGCAACAGGTGACGCTCAGGCCCGGCACCCACAACTGTGTGGTGGCCGCTGGCCAGCTGGTCGATCCCTACAGTGGCGAAGCCGTCGACCTGCCCGATGTCCAGATCGACCACGTGTTCCCGCTCGCCGCAGCCTGGTCCCGCGGTGCCGCCAACTGGTCGCTACAGCAGCGGAAGAACTTCGCCAACGACCCCCGAAACCTCCTCGCGGTGAGCGCGAAAGTGAACCGCGCCAAGAGCGACAAAATGCCCGGTCACTGGACACCATCCAGCGCCGCCGGCCGCTGTACCTACGTCTCACACTTCGTTGAGGCCGCGGCGGTCTATCACCTCACGATCACGAAGTCCGAGAACGACTCGCTCGCGCAGCTGCTGGACGGGTGTCCGAAGTCATCAGGGAAATGAACAACCAGGAATCACCCTGGCTTGGCGCTAGATTCGATCAAATCGGCGAGAGAGGAAGGACGGAAATGAGAACGCGCTACCTGCTTCGGAGGGCGTCGCTGATAGTGGCGACTGGGGGGATGTTCCCGATCAAGATCATCTATCTGGCAATGCTGTTTGCCGTGATGATTGCATGGCTGCCCTTCGGTGCGTCAGTGCTTGGTGATCGGCTGGAGTGGATATCCGGGGTGCTGATCGCGATTCTCGCCGTTACCCTCGGCCTTATCATGAGCTTGGCAAACGACTGGAGTCACGCGAACCGGATACTGCGGAAGTGGTTGGAGCCTGGCACCGACTCTCGCCGCGCTTGGCTGGTCAGCGACGCAGACGGCGATCTTGCTGCGCGCCGTGCCGCGCTGCGGGAGCTGAGGATTCGCGGCGAAGACGCCGAGAAGTGGGCTGTGAAGCTGGGCCTTCCCTCTCGGTACGATCCCGCCGTCCCGCCAAAGCCGCTACAAGCGGAGTCCCCGCAGGGGCCGGTTGAAGACGCCCTTCGGCACTGGCGCCGCACGAGGCACACCCTTCTTCGCCGCGGCTGATCACCCCCCACAAGTTCGAGCTAATAGCCCCTAGGGGCGCTATTGTCCCAGGAGTTGAGGAGGCAGAAGTGATCGTTGTGAACCTGACGCAGACCTACCCTGGTGCCGCGCGTGCGATCGCCGATCTCGGCTACACCCAGGGCAAGCAGGTGAAGGTCGCCGACCTGGCCGCGCTGGCGGCCGCTACGGCTGGGCCTTGGTATCGGGTGTCTGATCTCCGCATCGCGGAGGCTGGAGATGTTGTCGTCGGTGCGTACGCCAGTGAGACGGTCTCGGTCTGGCGGATCGCTGGGCACAAGCAGAACCAGGACGGCACGGTGGTCTTCGATCTGAAGCCGGCGCCCAACTGGCACCAGCTGGTGGGGGCTCCGGTCCCTGGTGGGCCTTGGACACAAGGGCAGTCCCGTCCGGTTCGGTACATCCCGACCGAGGAGTACGTGCGCTATCAGGACTCGCCCAACGTGGCCAACTGGAAAGCCAACACCTGGCAGGTGGCGGTCGCGCATCACGGCAGGATCTCCCGATCGCCAGTGTCGACCGCGGCCTTCAGCTCTCCAGCGAAGGTCTCTTTCGGTTGGCCGCACCTGGGCCCGATCGAGCTGCAGGTGACCGACACCGGCATTTTGGAGATCTCCGTCCCGCACGGTTTGCGGACTCGCGTCACTCACCAGCCGGCACCCAAACTGTCCCGTCGACGGAAGCCGGCCGCGGAGTAGCCTCTGCGTTTCTGGCGCGTCTCGAACGAGTGTTCGATACTGGCGATGTGCAAGCGGAGCAGTTGTGGCCTGCGCCTACCAATGCCGTCGGGCCTCCTGTGGGCAAAGACCGCAAGTGGGGGAGCGCCGGCCGGTATCAGGTTGTGGCCAGGCTCGTGTGGCCCAACCGCGTTGAGATCCTGCCGGCAACAGCGATCTGGGTGAGCACCGATCGAGTCTGTGTGGAGTGGCGACCCGATCCAGGCAGCTATCAGTGCCGGCAGACCTGGCTTCCTCGCAGTGACGTCCGCACTCGCTTGGTGTATCGCGCCTAGCGCGATCCGGGGTGGGACGCTGACTGCAGTGCAGGCGAAGTCCGGGGCGTCCGGGGGAAGACATAGCTGTGAAAGCTGTACCTCCGGTGCCTGGGGATCCTAAGGTGGTGGGCATCGCGGCCCGCCGCTGGTCGTCATCGGCTCAACTTGCCACCACCAAGTTGCTCGGTGGAACGGGCTATGTGACGAAGCGACTCTTGCCCCAGTTCAGTGTTCGTTCAACGCAGTGATGTCGCGCGGTGGTGGCGCGTGATGTCGCGCGAAGGAACGAAAGTGGATGAGAAAGCCCAACGACCCCGCCGCCCTCGTAACCGTGCCGTGCAGCGTCGAGTTAGAGACCACGTGGCGTCAACGGGGCAGACCTACCAGCAGGCATTCAACGAACTGATCGCACCTCAACGCCTGGAAGTCCTCCTTGGTCATGTATTGGAGGTCACGGCTGCGAAGGATCCTCAGTCGTACCCCCACTACACGGCATCGTCGCTAGGCCCGATGGTGTGGCGACCCGGGGTGCAGCGGGAGATATTCGTTGACGACACCGGCCCGGGTGATGCTGTCATCCTCCTGCAGATAGTCATCAGCCAAGCAATAGGGCAGGGCGCGGAGGTGCTCATCATCACCGCCGATGAATGGCCGTTTGACGAGCAAGAGCGTGTGAACCAGATAGTCCTACGCGAGGACGACGATGATCGGGATGTCTCTCCGGAAAGGGTCAAAGACGCGCTGGCTGCTGTCGATTCGATCTTGGCTGGAGACCAGCGTGTGCCCGCACTGTTGATCTATGACTTGGCGTGGGGCGTGCCGGGAGATTCCCGGGAAGAAGGGCTCGATCTGCAACAGCTGCTGATGTGGGGAGCAACCTCTCGAGTGGTGGGGCGAATACAGGTAGCCCGCCACGAAGGCTCATCATCTGACTTCTACGGACGCCCTTCGCCAGCCGCTCTCAAAGTCTCGTGCGCTCTGCGCCTCGAGTACCACAACGAACCGGGGTTCCTCAGCAGATTCAGCGTGAGGGGATTCATTGAGCACTTCCCTGGCGCATTGGAGCTCATCGAGCGAACCGGAGAGCTCCGCTATGGCGCCGACTTTTGGTCAGGAATGAACCCGAAGGCCGGCCGTGTGGTGGTGATGAGTGTCGGTGGCGATACGCACCTGCTGCTCGTCCCGGATCCGCCGCCAGACACATGGTTGGCGCGGATCTGGACCGTTTCCTCGGTTGAAGTGCTTGGTCGGTTGGAGTGATGTAGCCGGCCCGGTCCGCAGGTGAACCAGAGTCACTCTGGGTGGGGTGCGGGTTGGTCAACCAGGTTCCCTCACAGTGGGTTAAGACCCTAGTGAGATGGAGAATCACCATGACTGACCTTGCCACCACTGTGACTGTGATCGACGCCTGCGGCGGTGCCGGAGTACCGGTGCTGTTGTGGAGTGATCCGGGTCTGGGGAAGTCGTCGTTGGTGCGGGGCATGGCCTCGGCTCAGGACGTTCCCTGCGAGGTGGTTCTGGGGTCGATCCGTGAGCCTGCGGACGTTGCCGGTTTGCCGGTGGTGCAACCCGATGGATCGGTGGCGTTGTCTGCGCCGTCGTGGGCGGTGCGGCTGCGGGAGGCTGGGGTTGGCTATGTGCTCCTTGATGAGTTGAGCACTTGCCCTCCTGCTGTGCAGGCGGCGCTGTTGGCGGTGGCGCTGGATCGGGTTGTGGGTGACCTGGTGCTGCCGTCGGCGGTTCGGGTGTTGGCTGCTGCGAATCCGTCTGATCGTGCGGCTGATGGGTGGGAGTTGGCCCCGCCGCTGGCAAACCGGTTCTGCCACCTGGCGTTCGCTCCTTCGGTCGATGAGTGGCTGGATGGCATGACGGTCGGTTGGGGTGCTCCGCCTGCGTCGCGGGCGATCACCCCTGATCCGGTTCGGCTGGAATCGGTCAAGGCGTTGGTCACGGGGTTCATTCGGCACAAGCCGGAGCATCTGCACGCCTTTCCGGTGGCGGCTGCGGCCTCTGGCGGGGCGTGGCCGTCGCGTCGCACCTGGGCGATGTTGGCTGTTGCTCTGGCCCACGTTCGGGATGAGGATGCAGCTGCTCGGCAGGCGATCACTTTCGGGTTGGTCGGTGAGGGGGTCGGTGCCGAGTTTCTGACCTGGTGCGCTGCCGCTGATCTGCCCGACCCCGCCGCTGTTGTGGATGATCCGTCGCTGATGGATTGGGCGGGTCGCCCTGATCGGGTGTGGGCGGTGCTGTCGGCGGTGGTCGGCTGGGCCGCTTCCCAAGGGACGGTGTCGGCGTGGCAGTCGGCGTGGCGACCGTTGCTGGCCGCTGCTGATGGTGGGGCGGTGGACGTGGCTGCGGCGGCGGCTCGCCCGCTGAGTCTGTGTCGTCCGCCTAAGGCGAAGGTTCCCGCGTCGGTTCGTACTCGGTTCGCGCCCGTGCTGGCTGCTGCGGGTCTGGGGGTGGCGGCGTGAGCGGCCAGACCCGTGCGCTGCTTCCCGGCGAGGTGGAGGCGTTTCGCCTGGCCCGTCTGGTCGCGGCGGAGTGGCAGCCCTACCTGATGCACGCGCTGTTCGCGACCCAGCCGGTTGCCGCTCCTGGCCTGGGAACTTTTGCCGTTGATCGTGGATGGCGGCTCTACCTCGACCCGGCACGGCTGGTGGGGGACGGCCACTGGCCCACCCCTCTGGCTGCGGGGGTGCTGCTGCACGAAGTGGGCCACCTGATCCGCGACCACGCTGGCCGCGCTGACCAGCTGCCGATCCCTCACCACCACTTGGCGTGGAACCTGGCCGGTGATGCCGAAATCAACGACGACCTCATTGCCGCCGCTGTTCCGCTCCCGGAGGGATTGGTGACCCCTGCGGCGCTGGGCTGCGAGGACGGCGACCTCGCAGAGACCTACTACCGGGCCGTGGCAAGCCGGGCCGACCTGCCCGACGACGGCGGCGACGGGTGCGGCTCGGGGTCTGGTTGTGGCGCGGTTCGTGGCGAACTGCCTGCCGGTGTCGGCCTGGGTGAAGGCCTGGCACTCCCGGTCGATGCGGCTGATGCCGATATGGTCCGGCGTCGGGTCGCCACGGCGATCAATGACTCGCTGGGGGGTGCGGGTCGCGGGATCGTGCCTGCCGGGATGGCCCGGTGGGCACAAGGGGTGCTCGCCCCTCCTGTCGTGGGGTGGGATCGGCTGCTTGCTGCCGCGATTCGCCGGGGCATTGGCGATCAGGCTGGGCGGGTCAACTACTCCTATCGGCGTCCTTCTCGTCGGCAGGTGCCGGGGATCGTCCGCCCGGCGATGCGTGCGCCGCTGGTGCGGGTCTCTGTGGTGGTCGATACCTCTGGGTCGATGAGTCAGGCCGACTTAGACGCGGCGCTGGCTGAGGTTGGCGGCGTCCTGCGTTCTGCTGCGTTGGCGCGTGATGGGTTGCGGTTGGTGAGTTGTGACGCTGCGGCGGCTACCTCGCGACGGGTTCGGCAGGTGTCCTCGGTGGAGTTGGTCGGTGGCGGTGGCACCGACATGCGGGTGGGTATCGCGGCGGCGGAGGCGGATCGACCTGCTCCTGATGTGGTGATTGTGCTCACCGATGGGGATACGCCGTGGCCGGAGGCGCCTGGCCGCGCGCACCTGATCTGTGCCGTGATTAGCCGGCGTGAGCCGAGGGACACTCCGAGTTGGGCCACGACAGTTCATATCCCGGTCGGGGCGGCAGCATGACCGGGGTCGGGGCCGGTCTGGCTGAGTACGGTGCTCGCCTGCTGGTCGGAACCGGGCTGGGCGTCGCTGAGGCTGTGGCGGTCGCTGCGGGTGAGCGACCTGCCATTGGTGCGGCAGGTGAGGCGCTGCGGGACGGCTGGTCGGCTGCGGCGCGGGTTGGCGGTGCTCGATGAGTGTGGAGTGGTTCGACCTGGGGCAGCGGTTGCGGGCTGCCGCGTCTGGTGGTCTGGTGCCCCGCTTGGTTCACGCCCCGGTTTCGCGGGCTGCCAAACCGGTAGCTGTGTGCGCCGGTCAGCATCGGGGCGTGGTGCGGGTGAGCGTGGCCGCCCCGGGACGAGGTGTTGCTGCTGGAGAGGGTGAGGCTGCGCTGTCTGTGCTGGCTGGGTATGGCGTGAGTCTGGATGAGGACGAACCGGCCACATTGGTCACCGATGATTCGGGCACCGTGCGGCACCTGCTGGCGCTGGCCCGGTCAGTTCCTGCTGGCTCGGTGATGGACGCGACGGCGGGCCTCATTGGGTGGTGGGCTGATCGGGCTGACTTCCCCGGTGGGGGTGCTGTGGTTGACGTTGTGGCCGCGTGCAGGTCGCGCTGGGTGAGTGGGCATCCCCCGAAACGGGAACGGGAGGCGGGGTTGTGGCGCGGACTGCTCGGTGTCAGTGACGCGTCGGCGGCTGGCGTGCTGGACCTCTACGATCGGGTGTCAGCTGGCGAGCCGCTGCCGTGGCTGGCTGACCTCGGTGTGGACGACTCGTTCAGCTACGACCTGGCGCGCAAGGCTCACTGCGATGGGTGGGACTGGCGTCGGCCCGATCAAGCCAGCCGGGCAGCTTGCGGGCTGCGGGGACGTTGTGACGCTGCCGACCTCTACGCCGCTGCGCTGCTGGCGGACCCGCTGTGGCGGGCACGCTCGGTGCATACCGGCGCGGTTGTTGTCGGCTCGGTCGCTTCGCCTGCGGCCAATCAGCGGGTGGTGCCGGTGACGTGTGACCGGCTCGATGCTCGATTGCGTGCCGGTAGTGAGGTGCTGTGGTGGCTGGGTGCTGCCGATGCGGTGCCGGATCAGGATTGGCTGGGCACGGTGGCGGCATCCGCTGTGGCCGATGGGCAGCTGGTCCTCGACCTGCGGACCTCCGACAACCGTCCCGCGCTCACCGATGGGCAACAGGTGACGCTGATGCCAGTGCCGCCGAACGTGCATCGCCAGCACCACGGCCAGATGGTCTACCGCCGGTTGCAGTACTCGCGTCGCTCCTGGCTCACCAAGGGCGCCGCCCCGACTGTTCGCCGCCGCAGCGTCCCGCTGGATGTGCTGCTGGCCGGTGCCTGCGACTGAAAGGAACTTGGATGCGTACTTTGCCCGGTAGCGGCTCGCCATTGGCCCCCAGTAGCCCTGTAGCGCCGTCTGGGGCGCGTGTGGCTGGTTCCCCGGCTCAATGCCCGCACCCCAGCTTGGCGACGGGCTGGACGGCCTCGGCGATCATGGACGACCCGATCACTGCCGGGGTGCTGCACTCGGCTTGGTCAGGAGACTCGCTGGTGGCCCCTGCGCCGCCTGGGAGTGGCAAGACTCGCCTGGTTGGGCTGTTGGCGGCGTCGCTGGCTGAGCGGGCCAAGTTGCGGGTCGGTATCGCCGCGCAAACTCGTGACCAGGCCGTCGAGTTGGCCCGCCGTCTGGGTGGTCTGGGCCATCCGGGGATTCTGGCTTGGTCGGTGAGCCAGCCCACTCCGGTGTTGCCAAGCCCGGCCCGCTGCGGCAAGGGTGCGGCGGTTCGGTTCCCGCCCTCGGGTGGTGGGGTGATCGTGGCGACGACGGCGCGGTGGTTGGTTAGCGATCCGTCAGGGCTGGGGTGTGACGTGATGATCGTGGATGAGGCATGGCAGGCCACCTACGCCGATCTGGGGGCCTTGGGTGCGTTCGCTGGGCAAGTGATATGTGTTGGCGATCCGGGCCAGATTGACCCGGTTGTCACCGGGCAGGTGGGCCGATGGCAGGGGTCGGCGACAGCGCCGAACCTGCCCGCCCCGGATGCGCTGCTGGCCGCGCACGGGGATGCAATCTCGGTGGTGCAGTTGCGCCACACCTGGCGGCTCGGCCCGGAGACCACGGCGTTGATTCAGCCGGTCTTCTACCCCGATCTGCCGTTCACATCGCGCCGTCCTGATGAGTACGTGGTCGATGCTGCCGGTCAGCGGATGCCGGAGGTTGCGGCACACCGCGTGCAGGCCTCGGGTGGTCCTGGTGATCCCGCGCTGGTGACCGCCTGCGCCGATCTGGCTCGGAACTTGCTGGGCCGGGCGCTGGTGACCGCTGAGGGGAGTAGGGAAGTGGCTGCTGACGACCTGGCAGTGGTGACTGCTCATGTGGGGCAGGCTGCGGCGGTGCGTGCGCTGCTGGCCGATCTGCCGGGGGTGTTGGTGGGCACGGCCAACCAGTTGCAGGGATTGGAGCGGGCTGCGGTGGTTGCCCTTCACCCACTAGCGGGATACCGCGAACCATCGAACTTCGGCACCGACCTTGGCCGGGCGTGTGTGATGTTGAGCCGACACCGCGCCCACCTGGAGCTGGTTGTGGACGCGGCAACTCGGGAGGTGCTGTCGGGACCGGAACCGGACGCGGCCTCATCGGCCCACCTTCGTCTGCTCGATGCGTTGGACGGCAGCTAGGCGGGTGCCCCTGTGTCTCCCGGGGAGGGGTGCAGGGGCACAAGCAACAGCCGATTGACTAGGAGAAACAACGTCAACCGGAGGTGTTGAGATGGGCATGGACGTCTATGGGCTGAAGCCTCGAAGTGACGCTGGCGGCTACTTCCGCAACAGCATCTGGTGGTGGCCCCCGCTCGCGGCCTACCTCGTCCAGAACTACCCCAACCTCACCGCCGGGTGTCAGCTGTGGTTCACCAACGACGGCGACGGCCTAGACGACGACGCCAGCCGTGCCCTTGCCAGCGCACTCCGGGCCGACCTCGCCGCTGGCAAGGTCGCCGCCTACGTCGCCCACTGCGAAGCCGAACTAGCAGCCCTGCCCCTGGTGCAGTGCCACTCGTGCGGCGGCAGCGGCATCCGCACCGAAGGCCCGTGTGGCCGGTGTCAGGGAGAAGGCAAGCACCGCGACCCCTGCAACGAGAGCATCCACTTCGACGTGGCCAACGTCACCGAGTTCGCCGACTTCCTCGCCGACTGCGGCGGCTTCGCAATCTGGTGAGCGCCGCACCCAACTGGCCCGTGGGCCTCTGGCCCACCCTGGGAGGGGTGCAGAGGCCCACGGGCCAGCTCGTAACGTCACAGACAACCCGAACACAAAGGAGCACACCATGACCGTGATCGCCGTTTACAGCCACGGAGACCTCAACAGCGAACCCCAAGAGACCGGCCGCATCGTCGCAGGCCGTCCCCGGGTCGTGGCTGACGCCAGCACCATCACGATCACCCCGCGCAACGAGGTGCGCGTCAACGCTTGGCCGGATGAGTCCCTCCTGAGCCACGCCTACGAGCAGCTGGAGTGCCAGACCGTCGGAGCGTTCAACCTCCATGCCGCCGGCGTCGACTTCTCGCTGTGGTACGACGACGAAGCGCTCTACAACGGCGACCCGGAGATCAACGAGCTCGCCACCAAGATCTTCGGCCGCCAGGGGCCCCTCTGCTGGGCCATCGTCGGCCCCGTCATGCTGACCGGGATCTCCAACCACGAAGGCGACACCCAGCCGCTCAACCGGGACCAGGCGCAGAGGCTGCTCGACCTGCTCGGCGAGCTGCACCGCGAGCCCATGCCGGAGATTCACCGCTAACCCGGTGTGTCCCGCCGGCCAGCTCGGCGCCGACAGCCGCCAGCTCATGGCGGCTGTCACGTCCTGGCTATACTTACCCAGTAGAACCAACTCAGCCCGACAGGGGCCAATCGGCCCCACAAGACACCGCAGGCCTTGCCGCTGAGAGTGGGGTAGGGGGGCACGGGCGTAGCCCGTGACTAAGGCGCATTCACCGCAACAGACACCCCACATAGCCGCCACAAAAGCACCACAAACCCGCCACAATCCAACCCGCAACGCGGGTTGGCAGGCCCTTCCAACGGGGCGCGCCAGCGC